>ENA-OQDL01000753-OQDL01000753.1-human-gut-metagenome-genome-assembly--contig:-NODE-753-length-18991-cov-7.394190_pt1 | contig 18991 bp, 15 predicted proteins | sample MGYA00242782_ERZ504609 | MGnify/ENA primary metagenome ERZ504609 (study PRJEB26092, sample SAMD00036320) | human gut metagenome | host: Homo sapiens | study: EMG produced TPA metagenomics assembly of... | reverse complement strand
CCGACCTCAGCATTTATGCGGTGACAACGCTGGCTGAGTTCTATGGCGTGACCACGGATTACCTGCTGGGCGTGACAGAAAACAAAAAACGCCCAGATGCAGTCCTTTCGGACTTGCATCTGAGCGATGGCGCAGTGGACGTATTAAGGAACGGAAGATTTAATCATCGGCTGCTGTGCGAGCTTCTGGAACATCCCGATTTTGCCCGGTGGATGACCGACCTTGAGATCTGTGTGGACGGGCTGGTCAGTGATCGTATCCGGGACATGAATGCCATGGTAGAAGCCACCCGGCAGGAACTGGAAAAAAGATACCATGCCGATACAGAGGACTTGACCATGCGGACGCTGAAGGCGGCGCAGATCAACGAGGACGAGTATTTCGGGCGGATCCTCTACGATGAGCTGGCGGCGATCCTGAAGCAGATCAAAGCGGCACATGGAAACGATAAGACTACATCGGACGGTGCAGCGATCGAGCAAGCGAGGAAGCAGCTTGAAGATGCACAGAAGTTTGAAGGTTCCCCGTTGGAAAAGAAGATGAATGTCCTGATGGGGCAGATTGGCATCGACTATTCCAAGCTGACGAAAGAAGAACAGATGACCCTGCTGCGGGTGTTCAACAAATCCTCCATGCTGAAGCACCGCGCAAAAGCAGGGATGCGTGGTAAGCACAGACGTTGATCATTTGCTCTGCGCCAGATAGGGAAAAACGCTGCTGCGGCAGGAAGGAGAACGTACACCATTGGTTCCTCTGAAAGCCTGCGCTGGGTGGGCGGAGATCGTCAACTGCCATGCCCATCCGCGCATCCTTCTGCCACAGAACAGGTGCTTGCCGGAGCCTCTCGCAGCCCCTTTTCCGCATCAGCCGGAACCAAGGTGTAACACACTAGACTTTGCAGGCAAAGTCGTGTGCCAAAGGGATGCTGCCTCTCGCCTGTCGGCTCGGTCAGGTGCTTCAAAATGCGCTGCATTTTGAGGTCGCCACTGGCGACCCGCACCCCTTTGGAAACCCAAGAGAAACGCCCATCAACTGCGCCGCTCGTCCTCGGCCAGTGCGCTGATCCGCTTGCCCATGGCCTTGACCAGCGAAACGACGAGCGCATTCCCCATGGTGAAATAGCGCAGTCGTTCCGGCATCCCGGCTGTCCAATCATCCGGGAAGCCGTTGAGCCGTTCGCATTCGATGGGCGTTAGCGTACGCAGACGTTGGGTCCGTGGGTCTGCGACTACATGGGTGCTGCGGGAAACGGAGCCTTCGCTGGTGAGCATCGTGCGGGCAGGAAGGTCGGAACGATCGGGGAACGCCATGGAACCTTCCGAAAAGAAATAAGTAGAACCGTTCCTACGGTGGCGGGTTTCCAATACGGGGCAGAATAACTTAAATGCAAAACAGACCAAACCTATTTGTACAGGTTTGGTCTGTTTTGTCATAAAATCAGAACGGAGAAAGATTCTGAAAAGGTGAAATTTGTCGGTAAAGATGAAAATCAGAAAGGGTGAGATCTGCCGCAGAGACGTCCTGACGGATGGAGCTGCCAGTATAGCCCAGCACGGTACAGCCGGCGGCCTTTCCGGCACGGATGCCTGTGGGAGAATCCTCGATGACCAGACAATCGTCGGGGGCAAGCCCCAGAAGCTGCGCTGCTCGTAGATAAGGTTCCGGATCGGGCTTGCGCCGAGTGACCATGTCGCCACAGACCAGCACATCGAACTGTGAGACCAGATGCAGGCGGTCGAGCGCGGTCAGAATGAGCTGTGATCGGGTAGAGGAGACTACGCCGGTGCGAATGCCCTGTGCGCGAAGCGCAGAGAGAAACTCCCGCAGACCGGGCTGTGTGTGCAGGTCGGCACCGTTTTCGTAGTAGTTGCCGTGGCGTGTGCGTTCGGCCTGCAACTGCTCCAGAGTGACCGGCGTTTCTGCCCGCTTCAGCAGTGCCTCAAGCAGAGAGGGATCATTGATGCCCACCAGTGCGCTCCGATCCTTTTCGGTCAGCCGGACCCCGAAATGCGCAAGAGCAGAGGCAAGATAGTCGGCGTTCCGTTCCTCGGTATCGGCGATCACGCCGTCAAAGTCAAAGAGGACGCATCGGATCGGCATAAAAAGCTCCTTTTCACTCTGCGAGGATCTTGCGTGCACGCTCCTGAATGTCGGCGATCTGAGCAGCGGTCAGGTCGGCAAAGTCGCTGTTTTCCATAGAGCAGTTGGAGTCCTGCACATAGATCACCTTGGTGTCTTTCTGCGTGATGGAGTAGAACCAGCACTCGGCGGGAACATTGTATACCTTGCCCTGCTGCATGGGGGTCAGCTCGATATTCTTGAAGCTGCCGTCCTCGCGCTCGGCGGTGATGAGGATTGCCTTACCAGCGGCAAGGATGAACTGCTCGTCGGTGGAGTGATGGATCTCCAGATGAGCGATGCCGGCAATGTCGTTGTCAGGCTTCCAGTTCTTGATGCAAACCAGCCATTTGGGGTTCTTATAAACGCAGAGGATGCCTTCCGCGTTGTTTTCATACTGATCAGGTTTCATGAAAATGCCTCCTGTTTATTTTACAGTTCGGTGCGTCCCACGATGGGGGTTCCGTAGCCGAATGCGCCTTCCTTGGCGCACATTTTTGCAGCAAATGCTGCGCCGATCTGCATGGCTTCCTGCAGATGCGCGGCGTTTTCTTCTTCGGTGCCTTCCAGCAGAGCGCCGCTCTTGGAAGACTTCAGCAGCGAGCAGAGGAAAGCAGCAAAGTAGGAGTCGCCGGCGCCCATGGTATCAATGACGTCATCTGCGTGCACGGCGGAGGCGTAGTAGGTCTTGCCGTTGTACAGCACATAGGAGCCGTCCTCACCGATGGTGCCCAGCACGATGGAAACGCCGTGGTCGGCGGCCTTCTGCATCTCGCGGGCGCGGTCCTCGGCACTCAGGTGTGCGCAGGACAGGATGGCCACGGTGACATAGGGGCAGACCTTTTCCAGATAGGCGTCGGTCCATCGGGTGGAAAAGTCATAGGCGATGGGCACGCCGGCCGTGTGCAGGAAGGGAAGATCCTCTTCGATATAGCTGTTGAGGTTGGTGTAGATCAGGTTGAAGCCTTTGATGTACTCCAGATCTTCCTGCGTGAAGTCGAAGCTGTGCTCTTTGGCGACGCCGCCCTTGTTGGAGCCAAGAAAGACGCGGTCGTTGCCCTTGAGCGTGACCATGGCAAAGCCGTTTTCGCCCTCAAAATGGCGGCAGTGGCTGATGTCGATGCCCAGCTCGTGCAGGATCTTCTGGTTGTAGGCGGCGACCTCATCGCTGCCAAACTTGCCCAGATAAGCGGAAGGCACACCATTTGCTGCGGCATAGGCGCAGGTGTTAACGCACTGGCCGCCGGGGTACATCTTCCCACGGGAAAGGTATTTGTCACACACATTATCGCCGATGGCGATGATCTTCACTGCGCTCATCGTATCAGATCCTTTCCGTCTGTATCAGTATGCGACCTTCCACATATAGCGGCGGGTGGTCAGCGGATGCTGGCGGGTCTCAGCGAGGGCGTGGTTGTAGATGGGATAGACATTGTTGAACAGGGAGTGGTTGAAGTAGTCCACGACAGCGGGATCGATGACCGACAGGCCCAGCTCCTTGGCGTCCAGCACCTCGATGCGCTTTGCATAGGTGTGCAGGAACTTGAGGCAGCGCTCGTCCAGCTCACGGGTAGAACCCTCGGACACCTGAATGACGAAGGGGGTGTTGGCGTCGGTGACTTCGAAGGGACCATGGAAGAACTCACCGGTGTGGATGGTGCCGGAGTGGATCCACTGCATCTCCATGAAGATGCAGATGCTCTCCATGTAAGCGGCACCGTAGCCTGCGCCGCTGCCCATGGTGTAGATGACGGAGTCGTTCTTGTACTCCTCGGCAAAGTCCAGAGCACGCTGGGCCACATGAGCGCGGGCCTTGCGGATCACGGTGGTGATCATGCCGGCACCCTGCTGGAACTTATCGTAGTTGCTGTAGCCCTCGGTCTGATTCAGCAGCTCCACGGCGACCTGCAGGGCGCACATGGTCTTTTCACCGGCGTAGTCGATGTCACCGGCGAGGTGATCCGGGCTGGCGTCGAAGGAGTAATGGATGATGTAATCGCCGAACTCGATGATCTCAGACTCTTCCAGCCAAGTCAGGATGATGACAGCGGCGCCCATCTCCTTGCCCAGCTTTGCAGCGGCAATGGTCTCGGGAGTGTTGCCCTTGTGGCAGGCAAGGCAGATGATGGAGTTCTTGCCGAAATCGCGGGGCGTGCTGTGGACGAACTCGTTGCTGCTCACCCAGCCGGACTTCAGCGTCAGGCTCTCGCGCTCCATAAAGGTCTTTGCAGGGTACAGAGCACCCAGAGAGCCGCCGCAGCCCACGAAATAGATGTTCTTGACGCCGCCCTCGTCCTTCTTGTTCTCCAGAATTTCAGCGACGATGGCCTTGATGTCAGTGTACTTGTAATGCATTGTATTACCCTCCTGCATTTCATATTAAGTTGTCTCGATTTCTTCCGGTCGTTTCCGGAAGAACTTTCCTTGCTATGATGATAATACAAAGCAATACAAATGTCATACCGAAATAGGACAAAAAATTGTGCATTTCTTACAAGGAACGAAACGAATGTGGCGGGCTTCCTATATAAATAGGGGGCGCTGGAAAACGGCCCTGCACAGACGCAAGGGAGAAAAAATTTTGTTTTTCCTCTTTACGCACGGATAAAACTTATATATAATAAGTTTGTATTGTAACATATTTGCGGGGCACGCAAAAGAGTAAATTGAAAACAAACCGTATTTCGTGATAAAAATAAGAACGGGAGAATATACCATGAGTTTGGATAATACAATTTCAACGCCGCTGTTTCAACAGCTCGCCGCAACACTGCGTGCGGCTATTGATGCGGGCGAGTATCCCCCGGGCAGCCGCCTGCCAACGGAAAATGAACTCTGCGAGCGCTATTCGGTCAGCCGCGTCACGGTGCGTAAAGCACTGGATGAGCTGTCTAAGGGAGAATTTCTGGTGCGCAAGCCCGGCAAGGGCACGTTTGTTGCGGAAAAGAAGATCCAGCGAAAGCTGGATGGCGTGCTGAGCTACACCAATATGTGTCATATGATGGGATACCAGCCCGGCGCAAAGACGATCAAGATCGCACTGGAACAGCCCACGGAGGAAGAACGGGGGCAGCTTGGGCTGAAAAAGGACGAACAGATGCTGGTTGTGGAGCGCCTGCGCCTTGCGGACGGCAGACCGATGCTGTTGGAAACCTGCAAATTTCCGGAGAGCTTTTTCTTTCTGTTCAATGCAGATCTGACCAATGCCTCTCTGTATGAGACGATCCGAAAGGAAACAGGCATTGTATTCACACACTCAGATAAAGTCCTTGAGATCGTGTTTGCGAACCATCAGGAAGCCAAGTATCTGGATGTGGTAAAGGGCTACCCGCTACTGTCCATCAAGAGCGTGGTGCACGATCAGAGCGGAGAGAACTGCTATCTGAGCCGTCAGCTCTGCATCGCGGATAAGTTTAAGCTCATGGTCTGAGCCGTCAAAGATGGATGCAACGAAAACGCGTATCTGCGTATAAAAATAAAAGAGAGCGTCCCTGGAGCAGAATTTCAGGGGCGCTCTCTTTTTGTATTATAGAAGTAAGAGATAAAATAGAAATGGATGAGGGCAGAAGGATACAATGATTTGGTAGTGATTCACAAAACAATGGTGCACTGATAGGATGTTTTGACGAAAATGCTGGAATGCTGTTGACAAGGCGGTGTTTGCATTGTATTATTGCACCATGATACAAAACAATACATTGACGATGACGGGAAGCCCTCCCGGTGTTCGGTGATGTATTGCGGCGTGATTTGATGCAGGCGCGCAGCATTCGATCAAAATTGAACATTCACCCGAAGTTATGCCTGAAGGAGGTATATTTCATGTTTTGGATCGAGCTACTCATCGTTCTGGTGATGATCTTCATCGGAACCCGCAAGGGCGGACCTTTCATGGCACTTGCCGGCGGTATCGGCATGTTTATCCTGACGTTCTTCCTGCACGTTTCCCCTTCTGACCCTCCCATCACCGTCATCCGCATCATGATCGCGGTTATTCTGGCGGCATCTGCAATGCAGGCTGCGGGCGGTCTGGACTACATGGTCCGGCTTGCCGAGAAGATCCTGCGGAAACACCCGGAGCACATCACCGTCCTTGCTCCGGTCATCGCTTACATCTTCACCTTTATGTGCGGCACCGGCCACATCGTTTACAGCCTGCTGCCGGTCATCAATGAGATCGCCATGGATACGGGCATCCGGCCGGAGCGCCCCATCTCGGCTACCGTCGTCGCATCCCAGAATGCCATCACCGCCTGCCCCATCTCTGCGGCTACGGCAGGCATCCTCGGTCTGATGGTCTCCTACGGCAACATCAACCTGTTCAATCTGCTGCTGGTCTGTGTGCCCGCAACGCTGCTTGGCTCTGTGGCGGCAGGCATCTCTGTGCTGCACCACGGCAAGGAACTGAGCGAAGACCCGGAGTATCTGGAGCGCGTCAAGCAGGGCCTTGTCAAGGATTACAAGCAGAATAAGGCAGAAGAGAAGCCCGTTACCGGCAAGGCAAAGACTGCCGTTGTGATCTTCCTGGTCGCAATGCTGGCGATCGTTACCTTCGGTGCAGTTTCCGCTCTGCGTCCCACCTTTGCAGATGGCTCCCAGCTGGGCATGACCACCATCATTGAGATCTTCATGATGCTGGGTGCAGCTCTCATCGTTCTGGTCTGCAAGTTCAACAGCAGCACCATGCTGGATCAGCCCGTTTTCAAGACCGGTATGTTCGCCGTGGTGCTTGCCTACGGTCTGTGCTGGATGGTCAACACCTTCATCGGCGATCAGGCTTCCTACATCTCTGATACCATGGGCGCGATCGCAAACCAGTATCCTTGGGTCTACATCATTGCCGTGTTCATCGTCGCAGCGATCACCACCAGTCAGGCTTCCACGACCATGATCATGGTCCCCATCGGCATGGCCCTGAATCTGCCCGTCTACATCATCATCGCAGGCTGGGTGGCATGCAATGCCAACTATGTGATCCCTGCCTCCGGCCAGTGTGTCGCCGCCATCGGCTTTGACTCTGCTGGAACCACCAAGATCGGCAAATATGTGCTGAATCACAGCTATATGCTGCCCGGTCTGGTCATGTCTGTGGTGACGATCGTGGTTGCCTTCGCTCTGGGCATGCTCGTATTCTGACGCGATCCCCCCATTCGACATATACATCTTTCTCCGGAAAGCAGCTACGCCCGGTCCCTCTGAGCCGCACACTGATGTGGACAGGCGGCCGGGCATAGTTGTTTCCTGACAAACTCCGTCAGTCATTGTAAAGGAGATCTTCGTATGAAATTTGCACCGATGAATTACCACTATCTGCGCTACCCGCTCACAAAGTTTCTGGATAAAGTGGAGCGCTCTCCCTTCGACAGCATCGACCTGTACTGCTCGGCACCGCAGCTGAACCTGTTTGACCATCCCCTCTCCCATCTGCTGGAGCTGGATGGGGAGCTGCGCCGCCGCCATCTGTCGGTCGCGGCAATGACCCCGGAAAACTGTGTCTATCCCGTCAACTTCTGCACACAGGACCGGATCACCCGGGAATCCAGCCTGCGGTACTATCAGCGTGCCATCGACACGGCAGAGTTTCTGGGCTGTCCCCGGGTGCAGATCAGCACCGGCTTCGGGTACTTTGATGCCCCCCGGGAGGAGGCGTGGAACAACTGCCGGGAATCTATGGCACAGCTCGCCGCCTACGCAGAACGCAAGCACGTCACCCTGCTGCTGGAAGAGCTGAAAAACACGACCACGAATGTCCTCATCACCAGCAGGGATATTGCAAAAATGCTGGATGAGATCGACTCTCCGGCCGTCGTGGGCATGGTGGATATGGATCAGATGACGTATGCCGGCGAGACGGTGGCGGATTACTTTGCAAATCTGGGCAGCCGGATGCAGTATGTCCATTTCAACGATCGGGGACATACGGTGCCCGGAGATGGAGATTTCCCCATGAAAGACTACTACGAGCAGATCAAAGCGCAGGGCTATGACGGCTGCTGCTCCTTTGAGATCTGCGACCGGCGCTACTACATCGACCCGGACAAGGCCATTGACGACACCGTGGCGTGGATGCGCGCCAACACGCACGAACTGGATTGAAACGGAAGGATATAAAGGAGAGCAATACCGTGTGGACTCAGGAAATGTTTGGTGTTGAAAAACCCATCATCGCGCTTTTGCATCTGGATGCCCTGCCCGGCGACCCGGGCTACTGCGGCAGCATGGACACCGTGCTGGAGCACGCCCGGCAGGATCTCGTGGCGCTGCAGAACGGCGGCGTGGACGGAATTCTGTTTGCCAATGAATTCAGCCTGCCCTACCAGCCGGTGGCGGATGTGGCGGTGATCTCGGCGATGGCCTATATCATCGGCGCTCTGCGCCCGCTGATCCGGGTGCCGTATGGCGTCAATGTGGTCAAGAATCCGATCGCGACCATCGACCTTGCTGCTGCCACCGGCGCAAGATTTGCCCGGAGCTGCTTCTCAGGTGCATACATGGGAGAATATGGCCTTTATACCTCCAACAGCGGTGAGGCAGTCCGCCACCGCAAGGCGCTGGAGATCCCGGATATGAAGCTGCTGTTCAAGGTGAACCCCGAGGCAGACAGCTATCTGGTGCAGCGGGATATTCAGGTGGTGGCAAAGTCTATCATGTTCGGTGGCTTTGCAGACGGCTTGTGCGTGTCCGGCGCTTCTGCCGGCAGCGAGCCGGATGATTCCATCCTGAACAAGGTCTACGAGGTGGCAAAGCCCCGCAATGTGCCGGTGTTCTGCAATACCGGCTGCCGCCACGAGAATGTGAGAGAGAAGCTGAAATACTGCGATGCCGTCTGCATGGGCACTGCGTTCAAGAAGGACGGCGTGTTCAACGGGCGTGTGGACGAAGAGCGAGTGCGCAGCTTTATGGAGATCGTGTACGACATCCGCGCCCGACTGTGAGAAAGGAGAGCAGGATGAAACGCTATTTTCTGGGCATCGACATCGGTACCTTTGAGTCCCGCGGCATCCTGATCGACGAAAGCTTCCGAATGGCGGCGGATGCCTCGGTGCCCCATGGGATGAACAACCCGCAGCCCGGGTGGTTCGAGCAGGAGGCCGAGGCGGTCTGGTGGGGCGACCTGTGCAAATTGTGCCGGACCCTGATAAAACAGAGCGGAATCCGGCCGGAGCAGATCGCCTGCGTGGGCACCAGTGCATTGGGCACCGACTGCCTGCCGGTGGACGAACAGTGCCGCCCGCTGCGCCCGGCCATCCTCTACGGCATCGACGCCCGCGCATCAGAGGAAGCGGCGTGGCTGACAGAGCATTACGGACAGGCGCGGGTGCAGGAGCTGTTCGGCCATCCCATCTGCTCCGGCGACACGGCCACAAAGATCCTCTGGCTGCGGCGGCATGAGCCGGAGATCTACGCAAAGACGGCCTATTTCCTCACGGGCAGCTCCTTTTTGACGGCGCGCCTGACCGGGAAATATGTCATCGATCAGGCCCTTGCCAAAGGCTCGTTCCGACCGCTGTACCAAGCGGACGGCAGTGTGAACGAGGCAGAGTGCGGGCTGTACTGCCGCCCGGACCAGATCGCGGCGTGTGCATGGTCTACAGACATCGTGGGCACGGTCACACCGGAGGCTGCGGCACAGACCGGCCTTGCCGCGGGAACGCCGGTCATTACCGGTACCGGTGACTCCACGGCAGAGGCCATCAGCGTGGGTCTGGTGGAGCCGGGCACGGCCTTTTTTCAGTATGGCTCCTCGATGTTCTATTACTATTGTACGGACCACTTCGTGGGCAGCTATGTTTCGCCGCAGGGCAACGGCGCCCTCAAGGGTGGGAAGGCGTTTACCGTGCCGGGCACCTATTGTCTGGGCGACGGCACCAATGCGGCGGGCACATTGACCCGCTGGGTGCGTGACCTGCTGTACAGCAAAGAGCTGGAAGCCGAAAAGCAGGGCGGCGAAAACGCCTACGCAGTCATGGCCCGGGAGGCGGCTGCTGTGCCGCCGGGCAGCGACGGACTGATCATGCTGCCGTATATCTACGGCGAGCGAAGCCCCCTGCAGGACGCAGAGGCCACCGGAATGCTCTTCGGACTGAAAGGAACGCATGGACGGGCGCAGATCAACCGCGCTGCGCTGGAAGCCGTAGGCTATTCCACCTATCAGCACCTGCTGCTGTTTGAGGAACTGGGGGTGCCGCCCCGGCGGATCATCACAGCGGGCGGCGGCACGAAAAACGCTGCATGGATGCAGATCATCTGCGACATGGCGGGAATGCCGCTGACCATTCCGGAGCCGTTCCAGTGCTCCAGCTACGGAGACGCCATGCTGGCGGCATTGGGCGTCGGTGCGCTGGAAAGTTTTGCCGCCCTGCGCGCCGCTTTACCGCAGGGCAGGATCTTGCAGCCGGACCGGAAAAATCATGAATTTTATCAGGAGCATTACCCGATTTTCCGGGATCTCTATCTGGAAAATCGGGACAGGATGCACAGAATGCAAAAATAAGGAGGAGACTATCCTATGGTCATTGATACTCATATCCATCCGGCACTGTTTGCACCGATCTGTGAGGATCAGGAGCGCTTTCGCCGCCGCTGTGATGCCATGAATTATCATCTGATGAAGCCCTCCGACATGGCGCTGCTGCGCAAGCAGTATGCGCTTGCAGACATCGGACGGGTGGTGCTGCTGCCGGAGGATTGCTCTGTGGAGTCGGGGATGGTGGAGATCTCCAACGATGAGATCGCAAAGCTGGTGGCGCTGGATGCACAGTTCTATATCGGTATGGCAGCGGTGGACCCCCGCCGCCCCGATGCTGTGCAGGAGCTGGAACGTGCCTTTGCTGAGCTTGGGCTGGCCGGACTTGCAGTGAACACCGCACGGCTCAAAATGTACCCCATGGACGAGCGCCTTGTGCCGCTGTATGATCTGTGCCGCAAATACCACAAGCCGATCATCTTCCACGCCGGATTCTGTCTGGAAAATAACGCGCTGGCAAAGTATGCCCGCCCGATGGAATTCGAGGAGGTGGCGCTGCGCTGGCCGGAGATCAACCTCTGCCTTGCTCATTTCGGCTGGCCGTGGGTGCAGGAGACGGCGGCTCTGCTGCTCAAGTATCCCAATCTCTACGCAAACACTGCACTGATGAACTTTGATGGTCCCTACCAGCTGTTTCCCAAAGTGTTCAAGCAGGACATGGGCGAATACTGGCTGGATCATAATCTGGCCGATAAGGTTATGTTCGGTTCGGACTCGCCCCGCATTCGCCCGGTGCGCAGCAAGCGGGGAATGGACAGCGTGGAGATGCTGCCCGAGACGAGGGAAAAGATCTACTGGAAAAATGCAATGCGCTTTTTTGGATGGGAGGGCCAGAACAAATGAGATTTGAGCTGAAGGAAGTAAGCATCTGCGCAGAGAAGGAGTTTGAGCTGATCCGCATCACCGACCCGGTGCGTGAATTTGTGGCACAGACCGGAGTAAAGAACGGCGTCGTCTATGTCATCACGGAGCACACGACCACCGGCATCATGGTGAACGAGAGCCTGCCCTGCGTGGAAAAGGATATTATGGAGACGCTGGACCGGATCGCGCCGGAAAACTATCCTTACCATCATAACCACTATCTGCCCACTTACGGCACCATCGGCGGCAATGCACCCGGCCATCTCAAGAGCCTGCTCACGGGGAACCACTGCGTTTTTCCGATCGCAGAGGGCAAGATCAAGCTGGGCAGCGCAGCGGATATTTATTTCTGCGAGTACGATGGCATCAAAAACCGCAAATATATGATCTACGTCATGGGCGAGTAAGGGGGCTGCGGAATGAAAAAAGCAATCGCAATGGCAGACAACTGCATTGATGTCTACTACCGGATGGACCGGTACTATCTGACAGGCAACAGCATCGACTTCGCCCTCAACTACAAGGCGCAGGGCGGCGATGTGACCGAAATGACCGTGCTGGGCAACGATGTCTTTGCGGATGCGCTGGTGGAGCGGCTGAAGCAGCGCGATATTCCGCTGCGGGTGCTCAAAAGGATCGACCGCCCCACCGGTATGGCAAAGATGGACCTCGTAGACGGGGACAAAAAGCATCTGGAATTTCACGGCAACGCCATGGAGGAGATCGAGCTTTCCGCGGAGGATATGGAATTTGTCAAGGGCTTTGACATCGTGTATGCAGAGCGCTGGGCAAAGGCAGAGCGCTATATCGCTGCGCTGCGCCAGCCGGGGCAGATCTGGGTCTACGACTTTTCGAAACGACTGGAGCAGCCCTCCAACGACGCGCTTCTCCCCTATCTGGATTACGCCTTTTTCTCCTACGACAAGGATGATGACTATATCCGGGAATTTATGCGCCGCACGAAAGCGAAGGGCGCAGGCTGTGTGATCGCCATGCTGGGCGAGCATGGAAGCCTTGCCTACGATGGACAGAGATTCTATCATCAGGCGGCGGAAAACGTGCCGGTGGTAAATACGGTGGGAGCAGGCGATTCTTATATTGCGGCATTCACCTACGGCGTGAGCCTTGGGGAGAGCATCCCGCAGTGCATGGCACGGGGCAAGGCCCTCGCGACCCGGATCGTGCAGCAGTTTGAGCCTTATTTACAGGAAAAGGAGCAATAACGATGGAACTTTCACAGTTGTGTGCAGCAAATTATCATTACAAGCGCTATACGTTGGATTATTTTCTGGAATCTGCCGAGCGGCTGGGCTATCAGTCTATCGAACTGTGGGCATCCGGCCCCCACCTCCATCTGGAGGATTTCGACGCTGCCCGTCTGGCTGAGCTGAACCGCAAGATCAAGGCACATCATCTTGCTCTGCGCTGCTTTACGCCGGAGCAGTGCGTGTATGCCATCAGCGTTTCTCATCCGGATAAGGTCTATCGGGACCGCACGGTGGACTTTTTCAACCAGCACATCGAAGCGGCCGTGCAGCTGGACTGCGACCACATGGTGGTATCTACCGGCTTTGCTTATCTGGATGTGGATGCAGAGGACGCGTTTGGCTGGTGTGCAGAGGCAATGGGACGCATTGCCCGCAAGGCAGAGCAGGAGGGCGTGACGCTGGCGGTAGAGCCTTTTACCAAGTACACCACCCACATCTGCAATGAAGCAAGCCAGCTGCGCCGTCTGCTGCGCACGGTCAACAACCCGCGCCTTATGGGCTTGGCGGATACAGATGTCATCGCCACGACGGCGGTGGATACCTTCTCCACCTTCCTTGATGTGATCGGCCCGGAGAATCTGGGACACGTCCATTTTGTTGACGGTAACCCCGGCGGGCATCTGGTGCCCGGCGATGGTGTTCTGGATCTGGACGGGGCACTGGAAAAGCTCAAGGCAATCCATTATACCGGTGCGCTGGGTCTGGAAGTGCTGGACCGCCGCTATGTCTTTGCCCCCGAAGCTGCGATGAAGCAGGCGATGGACTGGTACAAGGAAAGGATATAAACGCGCGCCGCGCGATTAGCATTTTTGCCGCGCGTTTTCTAAGGTTCAATCCTCCAGCCTGCCGTGGTCGCAGCCGAGAGAAAGATAACGCCCCATCTCCCCTCTCAGCACCATCTGTGCATTATTATACAGCAGCCAGTCCAGCTCTGCCCGCTGTGTCGGGGTGTTGCCGTACTCGTCCTCCACGGCGATGCAGTCGATGGCAAGAGTGGTGCCATCCTCGAACCGGGCTTCCACCCGGTTGGTGTCCATATTGAAGTGGCAGGAAAACAGTTTTGTCATAATAGTATCCTCCAAGACTTGATTTTGGTATGCGGCCACTCAAACCAATGCCGTCAAGTCGTTGTCGGATGAAGTGTTTTTTAGTTTGTCTGGGAGTAAGTGCACGGTTTCTGCACGGTTTTTGCACGGTTTCAAAACGTGCAAAGGGTGCAAATCGTTGCAAAATGGGACAAAGGGTGCAGAAACTCGAAGCTCAAAATCTGCGATGTATCGCTGAGAAAAGACGCTAAAACGTAACTTCCAAAAATTGAGGGAATCGACCGGCGTGCGCTACGAATCAGTAGGCCGGGGGTTCGAGTCCCTTCCATCGCACCAGAAAGTGCCGTGAAATCGAAAGATTTCATGGCTTTTTTGTTTTTCTGGCAGAGTCTGCACACTTTTGCACATCTCCTGCACACTTTACAAAAAAGCCATGTTATCTTTGAAGTGCCCCCCAAAAGTTAGACAAAAATAAGAATTAAGGGACCTGAACGGTCTGAATCCTGTATTGCACAGGGCTCAGGCCGTTTCGTTTTAATTTGATTCGGCGGTTGTTGTAGTAGTCGATATACAAAAACACCCCATTTCCTAAACAGTATACCATACTGTCTAACAAATGGGGTGCAGTTCAAAATGAGCAGCGGGCTTTTTGATTTATTCGTGATCGATGTTCTCTTTCGAGCGCTTATAGAAGCCAAACACAAGCAGGCCCGCGCCAGCAAACATTAGCAGGAAAACAGGCCACCATGTCTGGCCGGTCTGGATCAACTTGGGCGGATTTGCAGAAACAGAGGGAGTCTCTTGCGTTTCTTTTATGGGAGATTCCTCTGGATCGCTTTCAGCCGAGCGTTCTTCCGTTGATTCTTCTGTTGATTCCTCCGTCGGTTCTGTTGGAGGTACGCTTGTAGTCTCCTCCGTGGAGGGTGGGTTGGGTTCATTCCCGGTGGTCCCTGGAACAATCGGCGGCGTCACGATCTCCTCTTGCGGGGGATCCACAGGCGGGATGGGGTCAATGGGCTCAATCGGTTCGGGATACAGAGGGCGTTCATACGTATTGGTAATGATGAAACCACCCGCATCGCTGCGCTCAATCAAGGTCTCATAACCGGGCACAGCGTCTTCTGTTACGGAGTAGGTGCCTTCGGGCAGGTCTTCAAAAATATACGTCCAGCCCATATCTGCAGTCAGGTCTGCTTCTTTGACCTTTGCATCGCCGTTCCACAGAGAAACATGGATGCTTGCAGGGCGTTCCCATTTGTAATCGTTGACCCATTTCTTTTCCACTGGGACAGAGATCGTTACAGCGGGCACATCCGGCGTAGGTGTGGTCAAATAGGTATTGGTAATGATGAAGTTTCCGTCTGCATCCTGATAGTAGGTCGCTTTATATCCTTCTAGCGGCTGCTCGGTCACCGTGTAGTGATCCGGCGAAAGCGGAAGATCGGTGAAGGTATGCTGCCATCCATTTTCGCCGGTCAGCTCTGCTGTGCTTACAATATCCCCGGTGTCGCGTTCCTTCAGATGAATCGTCACGCCGGAAGGCTGGGTGTCCTCATAGCCCGGATTATCCCAGGCTTTTTTTACCGAGATCGAATAGGACAGGGAGGTCGCTTCGCCGATGACCACGCCGCCGTTGGCACCAATACCGCCACCACCGTGCGAAGCCTGATTGCCTGTAATGATAAGCGATCCCGTTGCAGGAATCGACACACCGTCCGAAACAACGGATTTCAACGCCAATCCCTTTTTCTCATTCTGTACCCCTGTCACACGCTTGGCGTACTCAACCGTATTGTATCGGGTTCCCTGCCCGGATGTACCGCGATTTCCAGCGGGAGCGTACAGGAAGCCGTCGCTGAACCACTGGATCACTTTACCATTGGGAAAATAATCCGGCAGGGTAACACCGCCGTTTCCGCCTGCGCCTGTCGCAACCTCTGGCGAAGCGAAGTCGTCGCCTGCCGATGCTGCCGTATTCCCATAGATCACGGCACCATCCTGCATATACAGCTTCGCATCACCTGTGGGGCAGAACCACAGACCGCCGCCTTGGTCCGCAGTATTCCCCGTGATCAGAGCGTTCTCAATGTGCAGGGTCGTATAGATTTCGGTATTGCCCTCACTGTAGACACCGCCGCCATCGTAGGCGGAGTTGTTCTCGATTCGTCCTCCCAGCAAAGAGACATAATTCGAGCAGGAGTAAATGCCGCCGCCGGAACAACGATACCCCGATGCTGTATTGTTCGAGATGGTACCGCCGTTCATCGTAAAGACAGTGCCATGTTCTTCCGTTGGCAATTCATCCATAACTGCCACACCGCCACCGGCTCCGCCGTATGCACAGTTGCCGGTAATGGTGCCATTGTTCAAAACAAACTCTGCGGAGTACTTTACAAAAACAGCACCTGTAGGTGTGGATTTCGGCGTATACGAGCGGCTTTCATTGTTGCTTAGGGTTCCGCTATTCATCGTAAAACGGGCTTTTGCGGCATTGCTGGAAGCCGTAAGGTAAACAGCTGTTCCACATTGGCCGCTGTTGTTGCAGATGGAGCCTTCATTCATGGTAAACGTGCTTGCACCCAGCAGCAGTACTGCGGGGGAGGAGGAATCGCTGGAAGGGGTATTCGCGATGTTGTCCTGAATGGTGCCTCCATTCATGGTAAACGATGCGCCTTCTGTGACTCGGATCGAGGCGCTGAGTGCACCGCGGATCTTATGGTTCTGGATGGTGCCGTTCTCCAAAATGAGTTCTGCACTTGAGCCGTTGTCCTCAATGACACCCATGTCGTTCCCTTCCAGAGTGGACTTTTCGATTACAACATTGCCATCTATCGTCGTTTTGCCATGATTAACAAGAATGCTGCCGGTATTGTTCCAGCCGCCCAATGTCAGCGCGCCGGTCAGCGAAAGCTCACCGCCTTCTTCCACCACAAACAGATTCGTAAGATCCTTGTCCTTATTGCCAAAAATGTTGCAGTTCGTATTTGCAGTGATTTCGACCCGCTGCCCTGCGGCTATCCTAACGGGTTCATCCAAACGAATGTCTTTTTCAATGGTGACTGGCCCATTTGCCTGATCGACCGCCTGCTGTAAGCTCAAGGCACCTTCTGCATTGGAGACTTTGTCGTCAGTAGCCTCCAGAGACGGGATGGTATATGTGACGGTAACCCCATCGATTTTCGGGATGGTCACATCCTCCCGACGATTGTTTACCGTGATCGTTTTTAGATTTGTACAACCAGCGAAAGCATTCGCAGGGATATCCTTGAGCCCTGAGCCGATCTGAATGGCATTGACCTCTTCACATCCACTGAATGCACTCGCACCCAGTTGAGTCAGGCTATCCGGTAGTGCAACGGTGCCGCTCAAAGAGGCCTTATAGAACGTGTAAGTTCCGATGGAATTCAGCGTCTCCGGCAGCGAGATGGTTGAGATATCCGCCCAGATAAACGCCCAATCCCCGATCGATCTCAGCGTGGGGCAGGTAATGACTGAGGTGATATTAGGATCATAGCAGAATGCATGTCCCGGGATTACCTCCAGATTGCTCAGGTCAATCTCCCCGGACAACGCATCACACCCTTGGAAAGCGGCATATTCCATGGTGGTAACGCTGTGAAGGTCAACCGTCTCCAATGCCGAGCAGTCGTAAAATGCACGGTCTCCAATGGACGTGACCTGACTTAGATCCGGGATCTCCGTCAAGGCTGTATCGCTTTTAAAGGCACTGTTGCCAATGGCTGTAATGGTCCCCTTGACCGTCACACGCTCCAAAGCGGAGCAGCCTGCAAACATATAGCTGGGGATCGTTGTAATGGAGGCCGGAAGCTCGATCGATTCCAGAGAAGTACACTCGCTGAAGGTGGAACCCTCTGTGATCGCAATGCCTTCCGGGAGCGTGATATCCGTCAGCGCCGATGCGCCGGAAAAGGTGCCCGTCCCTGAGAGTTTTTGCAGGCTGCTGGGCAGATGGATGGTTGTCAAGCTCTTGCAGCCGGATACGACCGATCCCGAAGCGATCTCCTCCACGCCCTCCTCGAAGGTCAGAGTCCTCAATTGCTTCATGTATTGCAGAGTCGCATTGAAAACTTTGACACTGCCCGGAATGGTGATCTCTGTTACATTTTTGAAGCCGGATAATGAGCCCCCAATGTCGGTCAGGGTATCCGGCAGCACCAGCGCAGTATAGTTGTTATTGACCGAAGTTACACTGTTCCCATAGGGTGAGAATCTCAGTTCGGTGACCGTATAGGGGTTCGGCTCCTGCACGCCGTCATCGCCTGTGTAATAGATCGTACTTGGAAGGATACACTCGGCTCCGCCGGAGGAGGTGATCAGCTTCCAGATTTTTGCCGTGTGGTCCGTGTAGAGGTCCACCATGTACTCTGTACCAGACGACACATCGGTGTATGCGTAGTCTTCGTGCGCCATGGTTTTTCCGGTAGCCAGCAGCGCAATGTCGTCATCCATTTCTTCTTCTGACGCATCATCGTCATAATAAGAGAACGGATCTTCGGAAGCAATGGCTGCCTCCAATTCGCTGTCGATCTTCGGCGTTTCCTCCCACGAGTCCGGCACATCCTCCTCGGTTTCTGCATCGGAGGGGCCTGCTTCCCCCGGGTTCTGCGTGCCTGACCTTGTTTCTTCGTCCGAGTCTTCCCGATCGTTCCGATCTTCGGCAGCATCCGTGTCTTGCACTTCGTCCTCCGGCTCTGTCTCCTCGATTGAATCGGCCGCCCTATCAATCTCGGTGTCGCTCGAATCGTTGGCATCTTCTTCTGCGATGACTTCCGCTGCGGTGTCGTCTACTTCTTCATCCAAGTCAAAGAAGATGATGTCGTCAAAAAGCTGTTCCGAGGAAGAGTAGCCGGAAGAGTAACTGTCGTCTGTGTAGTCGGCAATGTCCTCCCGGTCTTCGACGAAGTCGTCGTTTGTTGCTGCCATTGCAGGGAAAGCTCCCATCGAAATGCTCAGTGCGATACTCGTTGCGAGCAAGCCTGCGAGCAACCGTTTTTTCATTGCGGTATTCCTCTCTTTTGCGTTATCGTTGTGTTCGTGTGCAGCAAACCGTATGCCACAAGGAGGAGTATACCACCTCAAAAAAATTCGTGCAACATGCCTATATGCAATATTTTTTCATATATAACTAATCATTCAAAGATTGAAAC
>ENA-OQDL01000751-OQDL01000751.1-human-gut-metagenome-genome-assembly--contig:-NODE-751-length-18996-cov-5.653453_pt1 | contig 18996 bp, 15 predicted proteins | sample MGYA00242782_ERZ504609 | MGnify/ENA primary metagenome ERZ504609 (study PRJEB26092, sample SAMD00036320) | human gut metagenome | host: Homo sapiens | study: EMG produced TPA metagenomics assembly of... | reverse complement strand
GTGCGACCTGCGCATCGAGCGAGGCAACGAAGCAGTGCGTTCGCTGATCGCCCGCGCCAAACCGTTGTATGACTTCGTGATCGACGCCGCCATCAGCCGGTTCGACCTGACCTACACGCCCGGCCAAGTGGGTGCGATGAAAGCCGTGGCCCCGCTGGTGGCGCAGATTCGCGACCGCTCCCTATGGGACGCTTACGCGCGCAAGTCCGCGGGCCGTATCGGCGTGGATCTTGAGGTGATGCGCCGCGAGGTGATGAACGCGCGCCGGCAGATGCATGTACGCGATGAGGACGCCTACGCGCCCAAACGTCGATTCGAGCGTGACGAGCCGCGTGTGGAACCCGGCACCAACCCATACGCCAATCCGGCCACGCGCAAGGCGTTGGAGCGCCGTGACGCCGCCGAACAGGCATATTTCAAGATCGACGACGCCGTATTCATCGCCGAACAGCAGTTCATGGCCGTGCTGATTCAGGTGCCGCGCGCCATCGACCGCACCATGTTCGGGCAGCTGACCATCGACCATTTCATGACTTCGGTGTTCCGCACCCTGTTCCAGGCGATCGCGGCCGCCGGCGGACTGCCATCCGACGATACCCCGCAGGGGCTGTGGATGCACAACCTCACTAAGGCCGGCGGACCGATGCTGAATCAGGTGATCAACGAGCTGGCCGTCATGCCGTTGCCACTGCCTGGCGACGACGGTGGTAATGGCGCACAACCTCCGCAGTCGAACGTGCCTGGGGGAGTCGGCGGTGGTGCGGCCGCCGTGCAGCTACGCCCTGCCACGCCGGAAGAGCAGCGCTATGCCACCGAACTGCTCACCCGATTGTTGGACATGGGCTTCATGCGCCAGATCGGTTTGGCCAAACGCCGCATGGCCCAGCTGCCCGACGGCGAAGAGAAGATAACCCTCCTCGGCCAGATCACCCGCATGGAAACCGCCCGTAAAGACCTCCAAGCCCAAATCTACGGCAACACCGTTGGCTAGTAATCTCTCCCTCTGACGAGGGAGGTTACTGGCCGCAGTCGGGCGGGGCGAGAGAAGCGACGTCAGATATATCGCGCAGCATCGATGTCACATCAACTATTCGTTTGATATTAACTTTTTAATGACAAACGATAAATTATGGTATAATGCAAGTATGAGTTGCTTGGTTTGCGCAATGAAGCGGAGGCTCAATCATGGCAACGACAAAGAAACTATCCTTCGGTTTGGATAAGGCCGGTGGCGCGGCCTTGATCCTGGCCCGCATCGGTGCCGCGCTCCTATGGATCATCGCAGCGCTCGCGGCCGTGGTGTGGGTGGTATTCCTCATTTCCCCGCGCTCGTTCGCCGCGAACTTCGGCAGTGTCGACCTGAATGTCGGCGGCGCGTTCACCCTCAGCATCAAGGGCGACTTGTTGGACTACTCCTATAATCTGCAGAACTTCCACGACGGTCCCGTCAACATGGTAGCTACCATCTCCACCGGTCTGGCGAGAATGGTGGTCTACGCTCTACTGGCCTTGGCGTTCTCCGAAATGGCCGCACTGTGCAAGGATTTGACGGTGTGGCTTGCAGACGGCAGGGATGCCACGCCTTTCCAAGGCATGGTGTCCGACCGGTTGAACAGGGCTGGCTGGTATCTGATTGTCGCGCCGATTGTGGGTCTGGTGAACTTCATCGTATGTTTCCTGGCTGGCACGGGCGGCAACTGGGGCTTATGGATGAGCGGCATGATGGTGATGATTGGCATTATCCTGTTGCTGATTGCGCGCGTCTTCGATTATGGCATGGGTCTGCAACGGGAAGTCGACGGTCTGCTGTGAGGGGGAAGAGCGCCGTAGGCCCGCGTGGCGCCGGTCCGAACAGGGCCGGTCCGAACACCGAGGGCCCGAATGAGGACAGCCTGAACATCGTTGATTCGAGCGAGACCGGCCTGAATACGGCTGACTCAAACTCCACCGGTCCGGCCGGCATAGGCCATATCGTCCTGCGCCTCGACCGCATCATGGTCGAGCGAGGCCGCTCACTCAACTGGCTGGCCGATCAGGTGGGCATCACCAACGTGAACCTTTCCAAAATCAAAAACAATCGCGTTTCCGCCATCCGCTTTTCCGCCCTCGCCGCCATCTGTGCGGCATTGGATTGCCAGCCCGGCGACATTCTTGAATATGTGGATGGCATTTCGGGCGATGCGGACGATGCGAATAGCAAGTAATCGCACGCATGCCAACTCTTCTCCTCCTGGCCTGTGATTGATTGACAATCAGGGATTACATGCCAAATGGGAGAGATAAACATGTGGAGGTTGGATTGGATGGGTGCAGAAGTTGCGAATTGGCCCCATCCAAATTGGACTGGTTTGGGTGGGGCCAATCCACTCCGTTCAATAATGAAGCGCGATACCAAGCAGCGTCGAACGAAGGGAAACTCATGACGCAGAATCGTGCGGAACTCAACCGTAATTTGGCCCAGATGCTCAAGGGCGGCGTGATCATGGACGTCACCACGCCCGAGCAGGCGAAGATCGCTCAGGACGCTGGTGCCTGCGCGGTGATGGCGCTCGAGCGCATCCCCGCCGACATCCGTGCCGCCGGCGGCGTTTCCCGCATGAGCGACCCGGCCATGATCAAGGGCATCCAGGAAGCCGTGTCCATTCCGGTTATGGCCAAGGTGCGTATCGGACACATCGCCGAGGCCCGCATTCTGCAGGCCATCGAAATCGATTACATCGACGAATCCGAGGTGCTTTCCCCGGCCGACGACGTGTACCACATCGACAAGAACCAGTTCGATGTGCCGTTTGTGTGCGGCGCGAAGAACCTGGGCGAGGCGCTGCGCCGCATCGCCGAGGGTGCAGCCATGATTCGCACCAAGGGCGAGCCCGGCACCGGCGACGTGATTCAGGCCGTGCGCCACATGCGCACCATGAACAAGCAGATCCGCGAACTTGTCGGCCTGCGCGACGACGAGGTCTACGAGGCCGCCAAGCAGCTGGCCGTGCCCTACGATCTGGCCAAGTACGTGCACGACAACGGCCGTCTGCCCGTCGTGAACTTCGCCGCCGGTGGTGTGGCCACCCCGGCCGACGCCGCCCTGATGATGGAACTCGGTGCCGAAGGCGTGTTCGTGGGCTCCGGTATCTTCAAGTCCGGCGATCCGGCCAAGCGCGCCGCCGCCATCGTCAAGGCCACCGCCAACTGGCAGGACGCCGATCTGCTCGCCAAGCTGTCCGAAAACCTAGGCGAAGCCATGGTCGGTATCAACGAGGACGAGATTCAGACCATCATGGCCGCTCGCGGAGAGTGACGGGAGTCGAAGCCGGAGAGGACAACATGGTTGTAGCTGTTGAATACATTTCCAAAGAAGAATCCGCAGACGCCGAAACCGCCACGCACGGCGTGACCGGTATTCTGGCCGTGCAGGGCGCGTTCGCCGAACATGCGGCGGTGCTCGACAAACTCGGCGCCCCGTGGAAGCTGTTGCGCGCGGCCGAGGATTTCGATGAATCCATCGACCGGGTCATCCTGCCTGGCGGTGAATCCACCACGCAAGGCAAACTCCTGCGTTCCACCGGCCTGTTCGAGCCGATCGCCGCCCACATCAAGGCCGGCAAACCGGTGCTTGGCACCTGCGCTGGCATGATTCTGCTGGCCAAGAAGCTCGACAATGATGAGAACGTCTACTTCGGCGCGCTCGACGCTGTAGTGCGCCGCAATGCTTACGGTCGTCAGCTCGGCAGCTTCCAAGCCATCGCTGATTTCGGCCAAGCCGACGACCCACAGCGCATCGCGGACTTTCCGCTGGTGTTCATCCGTGGACCCTACGTGGTGTCGGTCGGCCCCGAGGCTACGGTCGAAACCGAAGTCGATGGTCACGTGGTGGGCCTGCGCCAAGGCAACATCCTCGCCACCGCCTTCCATCCCGAACTCACGGACGACGTCCGCATCCACGAGCTCTTCCTGTCGCTGTAGCCGATTCGTCTGCCGTTAGACTGGTATTCGACCGACGAATCAAGGAGACGATCTGCCATGCAGTTCACGCTGAACCGGCGCAGCACGGTGCCGATGTACCGGCAGCTGGCTGCTGAGCTGCGTGAACAGATTGTCTCCGGCGCAATGGCTGAGGGCTATCGTCTGCCGCCTGAACGCGAGTTGGCCTCACGCCTCGAGGTCAATCGCACCACGGTATTACAGGCCTATCAGCAACTCAAAGATGAGGGACTCATCGCCTCCAAAGTAGGCAAAGGCACGTTCGTGCTGCCGTTGCAGCATATTGAGACTGCCCGGATTCCTGTAGTGAGACATGAGCCGATTGACGAGGAGCCGAAACCGAGCGTTGTGCGGCCGCCGTGGTCGGTGTTGTTCTCCGACTATTCCAACCGATTCACCTACCACGACATTGCCTCGGCCGAGCGGGCGCAACGCGGCGATACCATCATCGACTTTGCCACCGGCTCGCCTAATCCGGCGGATATTCCCGACGATTTGTTGCGTTCAGTGAGCATTGAAGCGTTTGAGTCGCGCGAATTCGACGGTCAGCCAGAATCGCCTATCGAAGGATTCGATGAACTCCGCGCATTACTTGCCGAGCATATGAGCACACGCGGCGTGCAGTGCGATGTACGAAACGTGATGGTGCTTTCCGGTTCCGAGCAAGGCATCGATCTTATCGTGCGTGCATTCGTCAATCCTGGCGACTGCGTGCTGGTCGAACAATCCACGTTCTTCCCGGCATTGCAGACCTTCCGCTCGGCGGATGCGCGCATCATCGGCGTTCCAGTGGACGAGCACGGTATGCGTACAGACCTGTTGGACGGCTATTGCGCGCGATTCCGGCCCAAGCTCATCTACACCGTCCCGACGTTCCAAAACCCCACCGGTACCACGCTGCCGCCCGAACGACGCAGCGAACTCATCGACGTGGCGCGGCGCTATCAGTGTCTGATCGTGGAAGACGATGCTTACGGCGATTTGTGGTACGGCGGGGAATCGTCCGACGCACATCGCCCCATACCGCTTAAGGGCATGGAGAATGCGGGATACGTGATGTATTTGTCGACGTTCTCGAAAACCGTCACTTCGGGCCTGCGCACGGGATGGGTTGTGGCCGACCCGCATGTGATTAACCGGCTGGCGGCTCTGCGGCGCATGGTCGACCAGCATACGAGCACGTCATCGCAGCGCATCTGCCTGGAACTGCTTAAAGAAGGCCGCGTCGCCGAACATTTGCGCGGTTTGATTAAGGCTTACCGCATTCGACGAGATGCAGCAATCGCAGCATTGGAGCGGTATGCGCCGGATGAAGTGTATTGGACCGTGCCTGCAGGCGGCTACTATATTTGGGTTTCCTTACCGGACGGCGTGCGCTCTCTGGATGTATTGGAATCCTGCCGTTCCCAAGGCGTCACGTTCATGCCGGGCAGCGTGTTCGACGTTGACGAAATGGATGATTCCCACATCCGTCTCAACTTTGTGCGCCCGGATGCTGCTGACATTGATACCGGCATTCGAATCATTGGCGAGACGATAGCACAGATGTAGCCAAGTGACTGGCTCATTGCGGTTGTCGAGTTTTTTTGATGGCTGCATACCCACATCGATGGGTGCATTCGACGAATGAATAAGCGAGGAAGCCATCATCAGTTCGCTGTGGCATGCGCATAGCGTTGTCGGGCGAACGGGGCAGACCACGTGGTCGTTGCGTGACCTGGCCGATCGAGCCGGCATCGCATTGCCCCTGGCGTAGTGGCGAGGTGGCGCAGTAACGAGTCACGCCATCGCGAGCCGATGATGCGAAATGCGGAACCGGTCGCGGCCATCAACGGCTATCATACATGCGGAAGCAACGATACGTTGGCGTCAGCACATCCATCTGACTCCAGAAAGGGACACGATATGACCACATCCTCCGTTTCGCCGGTGACCACTGAACTGGCGGGCAGCGAAACCGGCATCACGCTTGTCATTCACGCCGGAGCGGGCAGTCGTGGCAAGCACAGCACGCCTGAACGCATCGCCCAGGTCGAACTTGATCTGCAGCGCGCCCTCGATGCCGGATACCAGTTGTTGGAATCCGGAGCACCGGCGCATGAGGCTGTGGTCGCCGCCATCCACGTCATGGAAGACGCTCCCGAATTCAACGCCGGCCGTGGTGCCGCCCTGACCAGCGATGGCATCGCCCAGATGGACGCCTGCCTGATGACCGGCGATGGCGAGGTCGGTGCGGTCACCGGCGTAAGCACCGTGAAGAACCCGATCGATGCGGCGCGTGCCGTCAAAGAGCAGACCAAGCATGTGCTGTTCGCGGACCCGACCGATGCCGAGATCGCCGATTGGGGCGTCGCGACCGAAAGCAACGAGTACTTCATCACCGAACAGCGTCGTCAGTCCTTGGCCGAGGCTCAGTCCGGTGGCGATGAGTGGGAGAAGCATGGCACCATCGGTGCCGTGGCGCGCGATGCCGAGGGCAATATCGCCGCTGGCACGTCCACTGGCGGCATCACCAACCAGATGCACGGTCGTGTGGGTGATTCGCCGCTGCCTGGTTGCGGCACGTTCGCCAACCAGTCCACGGTGGCGGTGTCCTGCACCGGCATCGGCGAGGCGTTCATCAAGGTGGTCGCCGCCCATCAGGTGTCGGATCGTGTGCGTTTCTCCGGCGAGAACGTCGAGGATGCCGCGACGGCCACTTTGGACGAAGTCGCCGCGCATCATGGCGATGGCGGCATGATCGTTCTGCCGGCGGTCGGCCGTGGCGTGGTCGCCTACAACAGCGAGATGATGAACTTCGGATACCGTAGCGCGCAAGGAGGTAAGGTGCAGGGCTGATTGCCCCCTGTATTGCGGCATATATCATAATGGCCGGTGTGCTGCGGATTCTTGGTAAGGAATCCGCAGCACACCGGCCATTCATGTATGCGGCAAGTGCCGCCGATCAGTGCGGCAGTGCGCGCTACTTGGTGATCGTGTTGTACGTGGGCATGTTCGTGTAATCGAACTGCACGTTCTTCACGTTCTGTGCAGACACGGCGGCGAAACGTTTGACCGGGAATACTGGGGTAATACGCAACTTCATCGCTCCTCTTCCTCGAATGAAACTATGTTCCATTGGTATGAGCCAGCCACGTACGGTATTCGTGTCTGGCCTGCCACACAATGATGCAGCCGTATATACGGGCACAGCATTGCGCGGCAGTTCATTGTATGGAAGACATGCAAACTCAATGTTTCCTTGTCCAAATAAAAAAACGAGCGCGGCTGATGTGCGGCACCGGTCCAAAAACTCATGTCCGCCAGCGCAACGCGACTACGTACCTTATGCTGGTCTGCGCGTAAAATAGAATGGTTGCGATATTGGGTTATTCACGGAGGAATGGATGCGACGCTGGCTGATCAATGTAGCCAAAAATGAGACGATTCTCATCGTCGCCGCAATACTCGCCCTGATTTCGTGTTTCATTGTGCCGCCGGACGCCGATTACAAAAGCTACATTCACGCCAGCACCATCAGCCAGCTCATCTGCCTGATGATTGTGGTGTGCGGATTCCAGCGTATCGGCGTGTTCCGCATCATCGGTTCGCGATTGCTGGAGAAGGTCAGCACCATGCGCGGACTGGTCATTACGCTTGTCGCTTTGACGTTCTTTTCCGCGATGTTCATCACCAATGACGTTGCGCTGGTCACGTTTGTGCCGTTCGCGGTGGCCGTGCTCATCATGGCTGGGCAAGAGGATAAGACCATCCTCGTGGTCACGCTGATGACCATTGGCGCGAACGTGGGCAGTATGCTCACCCCGATCGGCAACGCGCACAACCTGTATCTCAAAGCCCTGACCGGCATGCCGACCATGGAATTCCTCGGCATCATGGCACCGTATTCCGGCACGGCGGCCGTGTTGCTGGTCATCGTGATTTCCGTGGTGTTTGGCGGCAAACCGGTCGGCGACCTGGGCGACCTCGAAACCGGCGTGCTGGCTCCCGAGCGCAACAAACACCAGCCCGACGAGATTCGTATCACCGGCTACGGCGCCGGTTATGGCGGCTGGCGCACCATCGTCTACTCGCTGCTGTTCATCGTCTGCCTACTGGCCGTCTCCGACGTGATTCCCCTGTGGGTGATGTGCGTGATCGTGGTCGTCGTGTTCCTGTTCACCGATCGGCGCGTATTCAAATACGTGGATTGGGGACTGCCGCTCACGTTCTGCATGTTCTTCATCTTCATCGGCAACATGAAGCGCGTGCCCGAATTCTACGAACTGGCGCGCTCGCTGGTCGGCGGCCATCCGCTGGAGGTGGCGGTCGGCTCCAGCCAGGTCATCAGCAATGTGCCCACCACGATTCTGCTTTCCGGCTTCTGCGACCAATGGCGCGATCTGATCATTGGCACCAATTTGGGCGGCATGGGTACGCTCATCGCCTCGATGGCCTCGCTTATTTCTTACAAGAACGTCGTGCGCCAATACCCGCACAAGAAAGGCCGGTATCTGGCCGTCTACTCCGCCGTCAACGTTCTGTTTTTGGCCGTATTGCTGACCTTGAGCTGGATCATCGAGCCGAGTCTCTGAGCCGCCGTTGTGGGTTGGGCCGGTCTACCGCGCGTATACGGTGGGGAGCCGGTCAGTCGGCTCATGGCCGACTGCGGGATGTCGTGGATGCGGCCGATGGTGGCATCCAGCGTGGATACGCCGGATACGCCGTCTGTGTTGGCTGTGTTGGCTGCAGAGGTGATGCTGGATACGCCGACTGCGGACGATGATACGGACGCAACCATCGGCTGACGATAGGCGTTGGAGTTGCGGGCCAGCCGGGCGAGCGCAGGACGCTGCCTGCGGAACAGATTGATAAACATACCGCACACTCCTTCATCGTTGGCCGGCGGTCTTCTGGCCGCCGTGGATTCCATCCTGCCCTCCTGCGCTTGTATTCGCTATGGGGGATAGCCCCTATTATTCCCTGAATCTGCACGATTCCCCCTCATCCTTGAGGGTGATTCTAACGGCAAAGGCATCGGCCTAATGGCCGATGCCAATCAGCGCGAAACCACCAGCGTGACGCTGTACGGCTTGATCTTCATCGCCAGCAATGAAGACGGCGACGGCAATGTGTAAGCCCGACGTTCCGGCACAATCGCCCCCGAAGCCTCGCCGCGGTATCCGATAGTGGTCTTCGCCGTCGGATTGGCGCTTAACGTCGTCACCTCCAAACGCACCGGTCGCGATGGCGAGGCGCCCAGCCCGGCCAGTCCGCGCGCGATTTCCAACGTCACATCCACCGGGGAATCGGAGATATTGACGATTTTGATGTAACGGCAGGCGTCATCCCTGTCATGCCCGGTGGCGCTGACATACAGATGTTTGGCGGGGCGTGACGCGGTCTGCTCGATGGACACGGCATACGTCGTGTCGCCCAGATGCGTGGAAAACAGCCGCTCCACCTCATAATTCACCGTGGGGTTCACATGCGCCGGATTGAATTCGATAAGATTCTGCGCCCACCCCTTAGCCGGAATATGCGCGAGCAGCGGCGCATAGGAGGTCATGCGCACCACGTCGGAATTGCGCTCGCAGCCGGTCAGGAACGCGGCCTCGCCGAGTGCCGACTTCCACGTGTTCGCGCCTTGTTCGGTCTGCGGTTGGCCGGCAAAATAGCCGTTGGCTGAATATTCGCCGAAATAGACGCCGGCGCCACAACGCGGGTAAGCGTCGAATCGTGACGCCTGGGATGCAAACCATTCGGGGGAGTGGTAGGAATGCTCGTCGACGATAATCGCGTCACCGGTGGCGGAATCATGTGCCCCGGAATCGGTTGCGGCCAACGCTCGCGCATGGTCCCAGCTGCGCTTCATCGCCGGCTGGAAGGGGAACAGTCCGGCGCTCATCACACACAGCATATCCGGGTATCGTTCATGAATGGCCTCGCTGATCATGTCAAACTTGGCCACGTAGTCAGCCCCGAAATTTTCGTTGCCCACGCCGATCATGTCCAAGCCGAACGGCTCAGGATGGCCCATATCACGCCGGACCGCGGCCCACGAGCTGGACTCCGGATCGCCATTCGCGAATTCGATGAGGTCCAGGTAGTCCTGAATCACATTGTTGCGGAAGGTGGCCGAATTGATATCCATGTGGCGCGGATCTCGGCCGGGCGACTGGCATGCGATGCCGGCGAACAGAGTAGGCAGCGGCTTGGCCTTGAGGTCCTCGCACAGGCAGAAATATTCGTAGAAACCGATCTGATAGCTCTGCGAATAGCTGGAACCATCCGGCATCTTGAACGACCACATCGAATACTGTTGGCGTCGCGCGGCCAGAGAGCCGACGGTATCCTTCCAGCGATACTCATTGCCGGGCGTCACACCTTCGACGATGCAGCCGCCGGGGAATCGCAGAAACGCTGGATGCAACGCCTGAATGGTCTCCACCAAATCGCGGCGCAGCTTGCCGTAACGCCATTTCGGGTCGCCCGCGCCCCAATAGTCCGCATCCATGAACTGCACCAGATCCAGATCGAACGTGGTGCGTTCGCCGGCGTCAATGGTGATACGCAGCTTGCCGTAATCGGTGTTCAGTCCGGTTACGTCGGCGTTGAACCGGTACCAGCCGTCACGGCCGATGACGATGGCACCATCCGACGAATCCGGACTGATCGAAACGCCGGAATCCTGCGCATCGGCCCCATCGTCCTGCCTCAGACCGGTCTCTTCCGTATCGTCAAGCGGATCGGAGTCCACGATATACGACAATCGAGTGATACTGGTGAGCGGCAGGCCGTACCTATCGACCACGCCGACGGACAGCTCGGCCCGCCCATGAACCGGACGTACCGCGAGACTGACGGAATAGGTGTGGTCGGCGACGATGGAGAACGCGGGCTCGCCCCCCGTTGTCGCCGCCTCCGTTATAGCCGAGGTTTTCCAGATATGCAGGGCCGGTTTCGGAAGGAACATCGGACGTGATGCGAGCGTATCGGCTATGTGCGTGAATTGGCGGGGCGGGGCAGTCGGTGGTCACCCGCTGGCCGTGAATCCCGCGTATCTCACTGCCAAGGCTGGCGGCGGAACAGTTGATGAAATCCCAGAAACGCAGGGAATCAGCCTGCGTACGCCACCGTTCGGCACCGGCCATACGCCACGTGTGATGGTCGAGATAAACGCCGTCAAAACTGTAGTTGTTCACCATGTTGGCGTTCAGCCCGCCATCCGCACCATGGTTGATGTCCTCGAAGAACACGCCGTACAGTCGCCCGCTTGTGTGATGGGTGGGGCTTCCCACGCTAATCCGCACCATGGTTTCGATTGTAGAGGGAATGGAGTGGAAAGGTAAACGGAAGAGTTCGCTCACCGTTCATGTTGCGGTCAATCCAAGTCGACTGTTCGCCGGTATACAGCCGGTAACCTCGAAACAGGAATGGAAAATACGGACGACTAGGAGCGCGGCTGTGCAATCCTCGGTGGGAATACGTGAGCGCATCGACCACGTGTATCCGTCGCTGCGTCCGGCGGAGCGCGCCGTGGCCCAGTATATTCGGAATCATATCGAGGAGGCGGCCGACCTGACCGTCGGTCAGATGGCCGACATCGCCCACGTCAGCCAGCCGACGGTGATTCGGTTCGCCCGCAAGCTCGGCTTCGGCGGTTACCGTGAACTGCGGTACGTGTTGCGCAACCCGGCCGCCGAACACAAAGTGACCTTCAATCCGCTGGCCGGATTCGATCTGAATCCGTGGGATGGCGAAGATGAGATTCCCGGTAAAGCGGCCGATGGCGCGAAGGCGCTGATCGACGAGCTGCACAGTGCGTTGGACCCCAAGGCCTATCGCAAGGCGGTCGCCCTACTCGCCGAATCGGAGTTCATCGACATTTTCGGCGTGGAGAATTCGTTGACACCGGCGATGGATCTGTTCACCAAGCTCGGCTACCTGGGACTGACATGCCGTCTCAATACCGACGCTTACCTGCAGCAGATCGGTGCCGGGCACCTGCCCCACGGCGCTGTGGCCGTCGCCTTCTCCCATTCGGGCAGTTCGGCGGATACGGTCAAAGCGTTGCGATTGGCGAAGTCGCATGGCGCGAAAACCATCGCCATAACCAATGCCATCGGCGCGCCGCTGGCCAGCTGGGCCGACGTGACGTTGCTGACGGGTCGTGATTCGCACACGATCTATGGCAATGCGATTTTCTCGCGCGTGGCCGATACCGCGCTCGTGGACATGCTGTACATGGGCGTGATTCTGTCCGGCTATGGCCGGTTCTCCACCGCGCTCGACGAATCCGGTCGCATGATTCGCGACCGCGTATTCGAGAACTGAGCTGCTGCTTTATTGCGCCTTGGGCCGTATTGCTCTGGTCGTTGCTGCTTGGGTTGTTGACGATTTGGTCGTTGTCGCCCTGGTCGCTACCGTCCTGAGGCATGTGCCAGCGAATACGTAGTGGACTTGGCGTGCGTATGACGTTCGATCTTGCCGCTCAACTCCAGCTGGTCCAAGAGCTGCGTCATCTGATCCTTGTTCAGGCCAAGCGCTTTCTGCATGGTTTTACGGCTGAGCTTCACACCGCGGAACGCGAGGAAATTGAGCGTGAACTGTTCCAACGTTTGAGGCGACGGTTCCAGCGTTGCCGTATCAAGCGGGCGGGTACTGGCCTGATCGTCACCGTCCGGGCGTTCGCCGAATCCACTGCCGAGAATCAGCGTCTGCAGTGGCGCGCAGCCGATGATGCGTGCGCCGGCCAAAGCATCTGCGGCGTTATCCGTCATGCGCTGAATCGTGGGGAATGAGTACATTTTGGCATGCTGTGCTTCGTCAGTGGTGCTGGGCGCGGCGGAAGCATCGGCATCGGTCCGATGCGAGGACGCGGCCTCGGCCGATACAGGGATAGGCAGTACCATTGCCACCGAAGTGGGGCCCACGCGCAGTTGCGGACTGACCGCGCTCTGCGCGTAGGCGTCCATAATGCGTTGAATGCCGGTACCGCAGTTCTCGCAGAGGCCCAAATCGGCGAACAATTCAGCCAAACGCGGGGTGCGTGGCTGGCATACGCCGTTGAGTAGATCGTTGATTTCCAAACCATCGGTCAGGCCGCCGAGCGACACGATTTCCAAGCGGGAATCGAAGATATTGATCAGTGTGGGGCCGGAGTACGTGTAATCGCGATGTTCCAGTGCGTTGACCAATGCTTCGCGCAGGGCTATGGCCGGGTATTGGCCGGATTCGTTGATGCCGTTCAGCAGGGCGCTGGCTTGGTCGAGCTGGCGCAGCACCGAGCCGGTGAATGTGTGACGTTCGCGAATGGCGTTTTTGCCATTGCCCTCGAAAATGGTGGCCTTGATAACGAACGGGCATTGGTTGGACAGCAGGGTGGCAAGCGACGATTCGGTGGTGCTGGTGAAGGTGTTGTTGGTGCCGGTGTTGGTGATGCTGCCGGCGGGGACATTACCGGCATCGGCAGAGACGGATGCAGCCATGTTGGTCACAACCGGGCTTTCCCAATCCTTGCCTTCACTGGCAAAACGATCCTGTGCGTATGTGAAAGTGAGCTCACCGCTATCGCCTGCGACGGTCTGGCCCGATGCGGCGTGATCTACGTTGCTCTCCGTTGTCCCCATATCGCCGATGGTACCGGTGCAAGCCGACGTTACGCCGAGGTGTTTTACACCCCTACGGCTAGACTTACACGAGTTTGGCCCCGTAGCTCAGCTGGATAGAGCATGTGACTTCTAATCTCAAGGTCGACGGTTCGAGCCCGTCCGGGGTCACGATGTAATAAGCCCTTGGTCCCTCATCGTTTGTGAGGGGCAGGGGCTTTTGAATATTATGCCGGTCTGGGTCCGTCTGGAGCCTGAACTGTCGACCTTGAGATTAGAAGTCACATGCTCATCACCACCATCCGGGAACACCCTTAAGGGGTGCGTCTCCTGCATAACGGCTATACTCTGACTTGAGATGTGCTGAATAATAACCAGCTATCGCGCGTCCGCCAATGGCGACGAACGAGGGAAGAAGGCCCGTGCCACGAGCAATCATCGAGGTAAGAAACCTACGCAAGGAATACCCCGTCGAGGATGAGACGGTGGTGGCGCTTGACCGTGTCAATCTCAGTATCCCGCAAGGCCAGATCTGCTGCATTTTCGGCGAATCCGGCTCCGGCAAATCCACGCTGCTCAACCAGTTGGCCGGCATGGAAAAACCGACGCGCGGCGGCGTGAGAATCGGCGGCGTACCCGTCAGCAAACTCGACGAGCGTGAGCTGGCGGCCTTCCGCCAGAAGCATCTTGGCTTCGTATTCCAGTCGTACAACCTGCTGCCCAATCTGACCGCGCTCGAAAACGTGGCAATGCCGCTGATGTTCCGCGGCGTGCCCAAGGAACAGCGCGAACGTGCGGCGCGTGGCGTACTCAAACGAGTCGGGCTCGGCCATCGTCTCAGCCATTACCCGCGCCAGATGTCGGGAGGCCAACAGCAGCGCGTCGGCATCGCCCGGGCGTTTGTGACCAAGCCCGAGGTGGTGTTCGCCGATGAGCCGACCGGCAACCTTGACTCTAAAACCAAAACCGAGGTCATGACGATGATCTGTGCATTCGCCCATGACTTCAACCAGACCATCGTGCTGGTCACACACGATCCGCAGATGGCTTCATACGCCGACCGCATCGTCACCTTGCTCGATGGCCGCATCACCAGCGATCGGCTCAACACCGACCTTTCCCGCCCAACTGTTCCGTCCACGCCGTCCGCCCAAAGAACCCAAGGAGTTGACCGATGAAGCACCTCTCCCACCGCACCATCGCCATCATCGTCGCGTTGCTCTCCACGCTGTCACTGGCACTTGCCGTCATCTCCCTTCCGCATCAGGCGTACGCGGTCGACGGCACAGACGGCACAAGCGGCACGAACAGTACGTCTCAGGGAAGCGACGGCGATTCCGCGCCAATCGCCGGCCCGGTGCCGAACATCATCGTCACCAACTTCACCTATGGCGGCGATTCCGTGGCCGCCGGCGCCGATTTCAACCTCGACTTCACCTTCCAGAACATGGGTCAGGTGGCGGTGACGAACATGGTCATCACCGTGGACGGCGGCGAGAGCTTCGCCATCGCGGGAGGCACGAACACGTTCTACGTCGACGCGCTGTGGGGCGGTTACGCCATGACGCAAAGCGTGCCGATGCAGGCGCTCGCCTCCGCGAAAAGCGGTGCCCAGCCCGTGACCGTGAACTTCCGATACGAGTATGTGGACGCCAGCGCCCGCTCCTCAAGCCAGTCCGATGTCAAGATTTCCGTGCCGATCAGTCAGCCTGACCGGTTCGAAATCAGTGATCCCGTAGTGCCCGACCAGGTGATCGCCGGTCAGGAAAACACGGTCACGATGGAATATGTGAACAAGGGCAAAGGCGATATCGCCAACGTCGAGGCCACGATGGAGGGCGAAGGTTTCGATGCCACGATGAAAACCCAGTACGTGGGCAATGTGGCTTCCGGCGCCACCGGCACGATTGGTTACGCCTTTACGCCGCACGCGTCAGGCGAGCTGAAGACCACGCTCAAAGTCACGTACGAGGATTCCGACGGGCAGACCAAAACCAAGGAATTCCCGCTCGCCATACCCGTAACCGATATGCAGCCGATGGATGATTCCGGCATGGCCGATCCGAACATGGACCAGAACGCCAATCAGGGATTGCCGGTGCTGGTGTATGTGGTCATCGTCGTGATCGCCGTGGTCATTATCGTGGTGATTGTGCTGCTGGTGCGTCGCCGGCGCAAGCAGAAGGCCAAGAAGAACGATATTGATGAGGACTGGGATGATTGGTCCGAAGGCAAGGATGATAAGACCGATACCGGCGTGACGGATGGTGCTGCGGCAGACACCGCTCCTATCACACCAGTTACCCCAGCCTCATCAGTCGCACCAGCCGGCTCATCCCACAAGGCCTGAAAGGCCCGACCATGCGATTCGGCGACATACTGCGGCTCTGCAGACAAAACCTATGGCGGCGTAAATCCCGTACGATTCTGACCGTGCTGGGCGTTATCGTCGGCTGCTGCTCGATTGTGCTCATGGTCTCTTTGGGCCAAGGCATTAACGAGCAGAACGAGAAGATGCTCAAATCGATGGGCGATCTGTCCATCGTCACCGTGTACACCAACGGTTATGCCGGTCCGATGGACGATGGCGGCTCGTCCAAGATGGGCGATACCAAGCTCGACGACAAGGCCGTGGAATCCTTCCGCGCGATGAGCGGCGTATCCGGCGTGACGCCGATGATGAACTTCCCTTATAACGTGACGGCCAGAGCCGGCGCGGGCGGCCGTTACATCTATGATTACGTGCAGATCATGGGCATCGACATGACCCAGTTCGACCAGATGGGCTACAAGCTCGTCGGTGGCGAGAAACCGGTCAAAAAAGACCAGGTGCTTGCCGGCGAATGGTTCGCCTATGGGTTCATGGACACCCTGAAGAACGGCGAACAACGCACCAGCACACGTGGCGATCAGTATTCCTCATGCACGTTTAACCAGGCCACCGGCCAGTGCGAGGAAGATCAGGACGAAGATCCGTTCTTCGACCCGCTCACCACGCAAATTAGTCTGACCACCGGCACCAATTATCAGGGCGACCAGTACAGCATGAACATGTACGGCGGCGGTGGCGGCGGCACAGGCGGCGCGGGCGGCGGTGGCGGCGCGGGCGGCGCAAGCGGCAGCGCCGCGGGTCAGTCGGAAAACGTCACCCTCGATGTGCTGGCTTCCGGCATTGTGGCGGGCGACTACAACAAGGGCTATGCCACCTCCGACGGTCTGGTCATGGATTTGCAGGCGTTGAAGGAACTGGCCGCCAAAGTCGATCCAGCCGCCGCCAAAAAAGCCACCGCCTATGATCAAGTGCTGGTCAAGGCCGCCGACCTCAAGTCCGTGCCCGAAGTCGAATCACAGATCAAAGCGTTGGGCTACGAGACCTCCTCCTATGAAGACATGCGTAAGTCGTTGGAAGAACAGTCGCGCGCGATTCAGCTGATTCTGGGCGGTATCGGTGCGGTTTCGCTGTTGGTTGCGGCCATCGGCATCGCCAACACAATGGTTATGTCCGTAACCGAGCGCACGCGCGAGATCGGCATTATGAAGGCGCTTGGCTGCTACGTTCGTGACATTCGCGTCATGTTTCTTGCGGAGGCCGGCGCGATCGGATTCTTCGGCGGATTGGTCGGCTGCGTGCTGAGCGGACTGATATCGCTGGGCATCAACGTTGTCGGCGCGTTGTATGCGGGCGGCATGAGCGGCGGCATGTCTGGCGGTATGGTCAGCGGTGCAGGCGGGGGCTCCGGCGACGGTACCGGTGGCGGAACATCTATCTGGACCATACTCTGGCAGGCGATAGTTGGTGGCGAGAATGTGACCCGTTATTCGGTGATTCCGTGGTGGCTGTTCCTGTTCGTCGTACTGTTTTCCACGCTGATCGGCTTGCTGTTCGGCTTCGGCCCGGCCAATAAAGCCGTTAAAATCCCGGCCCTAGACGCCATCAAAAACAACGAGTGATCGCCTCTGTCACCTGCTCCACCGTTAGTCCATAACGTTCGTTCAGTTCGCCCAGCGGCACGCGGTCGGTAAATTCCTTGGCTGCGCCGAAGTTCAGCACATGAGGATTACGGCTGCCGTCCGAGACATGATGATTCGCATAATATGCGGTCACTTTCTCGCCCCAGCCGCCTTCAAGCTGCCCGTCTTCAAGGGTGATGACCTGCTGGTGGCCATCACGCAACGACTCCAGTACGTCTGAATCCAGCGACGTGCACTGGCGCGGGTCGATAACCGTTGCCGTGATGCCATAATCGGCAGACAATGCGGCGGCCGTCTGCTCCGCCAACGGATACGCATTGCCCAGTCCGATAATCGCGACGTGCGAGCCCGTCTGATTGACCCGCCAATCCAGCATGTGACGCACACCGGCACGCTGAGCCGTTACGCTAACGGTCCCGCGGACTGTTGCGGCAGATATGCCCCCGCTGGCGGAGCTGACGAAGACTGGCAGCGAAGTTGACTGGGGGCGGTCAGCGATCTGCCCACCCGTCACCGGCAGCAGCGTCGCATCCCGTTCCGCCGTCAGAATCGCCTCGCCCGGCACTCGAATCACCACCGGACCAGCAGGGGCGTCCGCCGAACCGGCCGGCGCGGTAGCCCATGCCAGATCAGCTAGATAGTCGCGAGCCGAAGTCGGCACCAGCATCGTAGCCCCTGGAATATTGGAGAACATCGTCACGTCATACGCGCCGGAATGCGTATTGTCCGAACCGGACAGGCCGCCCAGAAAATCAAGTACCGTGACTCGCGAACGGTTCAGGCTCATCTCCTGGAAGAACTGGTCGTACGCGCGCTGGAAGAAGGACGCCGTGGTGGCCACCACCGGCGTGCCACCCGCCCGTGCGATGCCGGCAGCGTACGCCACGGCATGCGATTCGGTGATGCCCGTGTCTACATAATGTGCGCCCGCGCGCTCTCGGAACTCATGGGTGATGCCGTTCGAGCCCGGCGTGGCGGGGGAGATGACCACGAGTCCTGGCTCGGCGGCGAAACGCGGTTCGAGCGCGGCCATCGCCATTTTGCCGTAATGCTTGCGCGGATCGTCCGGCTTGCCGATTGCGGCATCCGGATTCTGCCAATGCGAGGCCTCGCACTGGCCTTCATGTGGTTCATGGTCGGACAGGTTGCAGTGATCCGAATGCCACGGTTCGCTGTGCAGCACGTTGCTCGTGGGGCGCACGCCGGTGTCGGAGACTGCCGGATCCAGCTCATGGACGTTACCGGCCGAGGCCGAGGATGCGCCGGCCACGTGACCGGCGCCGTCATATCCCGCGCCCTTCAGCGTATGAATATGGACCACCACCGGATGATCGATATCGCGCACTTCCTCGAAAGCTGCGACCAGCGCGGAAACATCGTTGCCGGCCTCCACATACCGATAATCCAAGCCAAACGCGTGAACAGATTCGGCTGGGCGGTGCCACCGGACGCGCGC
>ENA-OQDL01000750-OQDL01000750.1-human-gut-metagenome-genome-assembly--contig:-NODE-750-length-19028-cov-4.995133_pt1 | contig 19028 bp, 16 predicted proteins | sample MGYA00242782_ERZ504609 | MGnify/ENA primary metagenome ERZ504609 (study PRJEB26092, sample SAMD00036320) | human gut metagenome | host: Homo sapiens | study: EMG produced TPA metagenomics assembly of... | reverse complement strand
CCTACAAGGACAGTCTGGCGCACCGGCTGTTCAGGGAGGCACAGGAAATCAGGAAGCAACTGGACAATCCCAATTCAAAATGACTGCACTATGGCAACAATCAGAACCAAATTCAGGTCCTCGTCCGTGGAAGGCAGGGAGGGGACACTCTATTTCCAGATCATCCACGGAAGGGTGGCGCGCCAGATAAACACCGGCTACAGGCTGTTCCCTTCGGAATGGGACGGACGCATGTCGGAAATCATACTGCCGGTATCCGGTGATGCCAGAAGAAGCCTCCTGCTTGCGTTAAAGGAGCGGATGAAAAAAGACGTTCGCCGTCTGGAAAGTATCATCGCCGGACTGGAACGGTCCGGTGGTACCTATCCTGCCGACAGGGTTGTGGAATTTTTTCACAACCCGCCTCCTGCTGACAGCTATAATTTCATGGCCTTCGGAAAGAGGCTAGTAGAGGAACTGGAGCGTGTCGGCAAGAAGCGCACCGCTGAAAGGTATACCACCGTACTGAACAGCTTCACGCGCTTTTGGGGTAGGGACGGCGACATCCCGCTGGAGGATATCGGTTCTACCCTCATGCTGGAATACGAGGCATGGCTGAAGGATAAGGGAATATGTCCGAACAGCACCTCCTATTATATGCGGAACCTGCGTGCCGTCTACAACCGTGCGGTGGACAAGGAACTGACGATACAGCGCAGCCCTTTCAAACATGTCTACACCGGGATAGACAAGACCGTAAAACGTGCTGTTCCGTTGAAAGTGATCCGCATGATACGCGATCTGGACCTTCGCATTTCTCCGGGCATGGAATACGCCAGGGACATGTTCATGCTGAGCTTTTATACCCGTGGCATGTCGTTCGTTGACATTGCCTACCTGAAAAAAGCTGATCTGAAGAGCGGTGTGCTAACCTACCGCAGGCAGAAAACCGGACGGCGTCTGTCCATTAAATGGGAGAAACCCATGCAGGAGATACTGGACAGGTATGGCCATAATGACAGCCCCTACCTTTTTCCGGTCATCAAAGATACGGCTAAGGATGCCGTGCGGCAGTACAGGAGCACAGCGCATTTCATCAACGGGAAACTCAAAGAACTTGGGAAACGGCTCGGGCTCGGCATGCCGCTCACGATGTATGTAGCGCGCCATGCCTGGGCGAGTATTGCCAGAAGCAAAAATGTCCCGCTGGCAACCATCAGCGAGGCGATGGGACATGATTCGGAGAACACGACCAAAATCTACCTCGCCTCACTGGACACCTCACAGGTAGACAAAGCAAATGACATCATACTTAAATCTTTATAACGGGAACAAATGCGACACGCAGAATACTGAATAAAAGGCTATACCAATCCTGCTTCTCTTTTTTAAGAGAAATATTAGACATTGCAAAGATAGGTAAAATATAGGAAAATATCCACCTGTATGATAAAAAACAGTTTTCTTCGAAAGAAAATGTTTCAAATTCCGGTTTAATTGTCAAACAAATCCTTGTCAGGTTCCATATATAGCATCTGATTATCAGAACTATCCCTTTCCGGTATTTCTCTTAAAAAGAAAAGTACCGGAAAAGATCTATGAATACAGTGGCAGAATACTGTTGGAAATGTTCTTATTGACAATTTAAAACCAGATGCGTTTGAAAGGTTTTTGAAAGCATTTTGTAATATAATAAAAATTGTTGAGCATACGGCTCATTTTCTTGGCAAGAGAAATATTACAATGTGCAAAGTTATGTAAAATATTGAAGAAACGATAGAAAACAGGTGATAAAATATACCAAAACATTCATACAGAGTGTATTTGCTTAACATATATTGGATAAACGCCACAATGCCACTTCGCTTTTCTACTTGTCTATCAATTAATTACATAAAATATGGTCCTCTAATATTTCTCTTGCCAAGAGAAGTAGTGACGGAAGCCCCGGAAATGAGGTCTGTACACTTTGTCAAAAGTATGGAACTAACAATGGATATTATGAGAAAAGGGAACGTAATCCATTGTAATACATGCCAATATGTAGGTTGGCATGAACTAGGGTTATATCCACACCTATAAAATGTTTCGGAATATGAGTACGAGTCTTTTTACAGCGGAGGAAAAAAGGCAGGTCCGATGGTTCGTCATGCGCGCCTACAAGAATGAGAAAATGGCAGAGGACAGGCTGAAAGACAAGGAATATGGTTTGGAATATTTTATCCCGAAACATTATGCCGTAAGAACTTATCATGGAGTGAAGTCAAAAAAGTTGGTGCCGGTTATACCGAGTCTGCTTTTCGTCCACGCCAGCCATTCGCAGATCACTGAATTCAAGAAACGATACAATTTCTTGCAATTCGCCATGTGGGAAAAGAGCACGGGGGCGGAATATATTACCGTACCGGATGACCAGATGGACAGCTTCATCAAGATAGCTTCTCATTATGAGGAGGACACTGTTTATTATAGGCCCGAAGAGATAGACTTGAAAAGAGGAAATGCGTGTATGTATCCACGGTGGCAAGTTCGATAACGTGAAGGGCATGTTTGTGCGGGTGCAGGGCAAGAGAAACCGTAGGGTGGTTGTCCTATTGGAGGGTGTCATGGCCGTTTCCGCTGAGGTGCACCCCGATCTGATTGAAGTTCTTTCCTAAAACCGCTGGCTTTTACGGGACTTCGCAAAAATCACGATAAAAATTAATTGAAATTACAAATTAGAAATAATATAAACTGTACAGATATAAATATGAAGAATCGATTTTTGATTTATCTCTTTGCGATAGTGTTGTTTACATCCTGTCACACTTCGAAGGAGATTCTTTACTTTCAAGACATTGCTGTGAATCAGCCTGAAGCGATTGTGGGTGCAAGAGACATCACCGTGCAGCCCAAGGACCAAATTTCCATCATGGTATCCAGTAAAGACCCGCAGTTGGCAGCGTTGTTCAACCTGACACGTGTCCAGTATCGGGCAGGAACTACCGATTTACGTAGTAGCAACAATAATGGTGAAATATCCGGTTACACGCTCGATGACAAGGGAAACATAGACTTTCCGGTCATTGGTACGCTTCATATTGCCGGTATGACCAAAAGCCAGATTGCCGCCCTTATCAAGAAACGGCTGATGGAAGAGGACTTGGTGAAAGATCCGGTAGTGACCGTAGAGTTCATGAATCTCTATTTCTCCGTGTTAGGTGAGGTAAAAACCCCCGGCAAGTACAACATAACCAAAGACCAGATCACTTTGCTTGAAGCCATCAGCATGGCGGGCGACTTGACCATTACCGGTAAACGTGATGCTATCTTTGTCATCCGCGAGGAAAACGGTGAGCGTGTCACCCACTGGGTAGATCTTCGTAGTAAGGACATTTTTAAATCTCCGGTCTACTATTTGAAGCAAAACGATGTGATTTATGTGCAGCCCAATAAGATGCGTGCCGGTCAGAGCACCATCAACGAGAATAACGTGAAGTCCGTATCGCTATGGATCAGCGTCGCTTCATTCCTCACTTCGTTGGGTGTGCTAATATTCAAGTAACCATCAGAAAAGGAATCACTTTATATTTTTATAATATGACAGAAAAGAAAACAACCGCCAGCAAGCCTGCTGACGACTTCATACGCATACAAGACCTGTGGGGGATTTTCATGCCCCGGTGGCACTGGTTTGCCCTCTCCCTGTTCGTAACCCTGGCGACAGCCGCCTTGTACCTGCTGGGCACCCCGAACATTTACACCCGTACCGCTGCCATTTTGGTGAAAGATGATTCCAAGGGAGGAACATCCACCAATGCGGTCAGTGAATTTTCTGACTTGGGTATCTTCAAGTCGAATACCAATATCAACAATGAGTTGCTCACCCTGAAATCGCCCACGCTGATGACCGAGGTGGTACAGCGGTTGGGATTAAACGAGACCTATACTGTCCGCAAAGGACTGAAAGATGTGGAATTATACAAAAGTTCGCCTTTAGCAGTCACCTATCGCCACTTGGATGAAACTCCTGTCGGTTTTACAATAGATATTTCATCCAAAGAAACGTTTGTCATATCCGACATGGAAGTAAACGGGAAAGCGTTTGGGGAAGAGTTCTCCGGAAAGATGGGCGATTCCATCCGTACTGAAATAGGCACACTTGTCATCAATTTCACAAAATATTGGAACGATTCATTCGTGGGCACTTCCATACGTTATAGAAAAGGTAATGTGTGTGCCGTCACCGATTATTATACAGCCGCTTTGCATGCGGAATTGGGAAACGAGGATGCCACCATTATCAATCTGAGTATCAACGATGCCTCCATTCAGAAGGCTGAAGACATTCTGAACACCCTGATTGAAATGTACAACGAGAAATGGATTCAGGACAAGAATCAGATCGCCGTCAGTACTTCGCAGTTCATCGGTGACCGTCTGAGCGTGATCGAAAACGAGCTGGGCAATGTAGATGAGAACATCGCCGGTTACAAGAGTGAGCACCTGCTGCCGGATGTGCAGGCGGCATCCAGCCTCTACCTGTCCCAATCCGCCGAGAACAAGAAGGAGTTGCTGGCACTCAACAGCCAGCTTTCCACCGCACAGTATATCCGGAAAGAGTTGAACAACAAGAAACTCAGCCAGCTGTTACCCACCAACTCCGGTATCGCTAATGTCAATATCGAGAGCCAGATCGGTGAATATAACACGATCGTGCTCGAACGTAACCGCCTGATCGCCAACAGTAGCGAGAAGAACCCTTTGGCAAAAGACATGGCTAACTCACTGCAAAGCATGCAGCGTACCATCATTCAGTCGGTGGACAACCTGATTGTTTCGCTCAATACCCAAATACGCAACATCCGCCAACAGGAAGCCACGACCACCAGCCAACTGGCTTCCAACCCGAACCAGGCGAAATATCTGCTTTCTGTGGAACGCCAGCAGAAGGTGAAGGAGGAACTGTATCTTTATCTGCTCCAGAAACGTGAGGAGAACGAGCTTTCACAGGCTTTCACCGCCTACAATACACGTGTGATTACCGCTCCGAGAGGCAGCATGCTTCCCACAGCCCCCCGAAAGATGAATATCCTTTTGGTGGCATTCGCCATCGGTCTGCTTGTTCCGGCGGTGATTATTTTCATGAAGGAAAATATGAATACCAAGGTGCGCGGGCGAAAGGATCTGGAAAACCTAAGCATTCCGTTCATCGGTGAGATCCCCCAATATCTCAGTGCTAAGAAGAAATTGGGATTCGATAAACACACACAGTCTGTCATGAAAGCCATCGTGGTGAAGGAAGGCAACCGTAACATTATCAATGAAGCGTTCCGCGTGTTACGTTCCAATATTGACTTTATGGCAGGCAAGGACAGCGGTCAGAACGTGTTCATGCTTACCTCGTTTAATCCTGGCAGCGGCAAGTCGTTCCTTGCCATGAACATTGCCATGAGCTTTGCCATCAAGAAAAAGAGAATATTGGTGATAGACGGTGACCTGCGTCACGGCTCCACCTCCTCCTACGTGGATTCCCCGAAGACTGGTTTAAGTGATTATCTGGGCAACCGTGTCAGTGACTGGAAGGAGATTATCGTGAAGGATGAAAAATACGACAACCTGCATATCATTCCTATCGGTACTGTTCCCCCAAACCCGACGGAACTGTTGGAGGACGGCAAGCTGGCCACTTTGATAGAGGTGCTTCGCAGCGAGTATGACTATATCTTTATTGACTGTCCGCCTATCGATATCGTGGCCGATGCGCAGATCATCGAGAAACTGGCTGACCGCACCGTCTTTGTAGTCCGCAGCGGTTTATTGGACCGTAGCATGCTGCCCGAACTAGAAAATATTTATCAGGAGAAACGTTTCAAGAACCTCAGCGTGATACTGAACGGTACAGAAAGTGCCGGAGGCCGCTATGGCTATAGATATGGCTATCGCAACGGCTACTCCTCCTACTATGGAAATAAAGGAAAAATGGGGGGGTAAATGGGTGGTCATCAAGTGATTGATTTTGCATGTTATCGTTCTCATAAGAACTTTTAATTTTCACACTCAACTATCATGTGGCCCTTTCGTAAGACAATAACCTTCGCCCGGAGCGGTATCCTGAAAGGAATGACCGACTGTCACAGCCATCTCCTTCCGGGAGTGGATGACGGGGTGGGAACATTGGATGAATCACTCCGAATTCTAGATATGATGGAAAAGCAGGGAGTCAGAAAGCTGTGGCTCACGCCGCACATTATGGAGGACATCCCTAATGAAACTGTGACCTTGCAGGAAAAGTTCCAAGAATTGAAACGGAGTTATAACGGCACACTGGAACTTGCCTTGGCTGCGGAATACATGATGGACAATCTCTTTGAGGAGCGGTTGGAAAAAGATGACCTGCTGCCCCTAGAGGAGGGGAAACGTTACCTGTTGGTGGAAACCTCCTATTTCAATCCACCAATGGAACTGCTCTCTGTCCTGCAACGCATCCAAAAGAAAGGTTATTACCCGTTGCTGGCACATTCGGAACGGTATGAATATATGCAGAAGAAGGATTATCAGGCCTTGAAGGACGAGCATGTCTCCTTCCAGCTCAATTTGCCCTCGTTGGCCGGAATGTACGGAAAACATGTGCAGGAAAAGGCCGAAGCCCTGCTGAAAGCCGGAATGTACGACCGTACCGGTTGTGACATCCATGCCATAGGCTGTTACAAGACATTGGTCGCTTCGGCAGTAAAATCGGAAGTCATTGGAATCTTACAGAAACAAAGTGATCAATGATTGCAAATTTTGCATTGACGAGACTTGTAATCCGAAAGGATGACCGCTGGAACAGGAACGTACTGCGCATCTTGAAACAAGGTGAACAATATCAGTTCAATGGCTATGGTGATGAGTGCGGGTCGCTTGAAAGGGATTTCTTTGCTGCGGGGGTGACAATAAGTGCCATTGTCGGCAAGAATGGAAGTGGCAAAAGTTCTTTGTTGGACTTGACATACCGTATGTTCAATAATTTGGGTTACTGCCTGAAACGTAGTTTGAAACATAAACCCACAGAACCGCACCTGGGTTTTGTTCCCGACCTGTATGCCGACCTTGATTTTGTGGTGACAGACCCCAAAACGGATGTAAAGACGTATTGCTGCATCCATAACTATGGAGATACAGTGGCGTTTGAATACGGAAAGGAAAAGTTCAAGTTCCCTCCTATACGTGGCAAAGCGGATAACGAGGACGAGTTTGCCGGTTATGAGCCGCTTGAAAGCCTTACCCGGAAAGAACTGGGCAAACTGTCCCACTGTTTGTTCTATACTATTGTCATTAATTATTCCATGCAAGCGTTCCTACCGGATGAATACACGTCAGACGGCACGCTCTGGTTACAGGATAATGAACCGATATTAGCCATGAAAAGCACTTGGATAGACGAGATGTTTCATAAGAACGACGGCTATATGACTCCCATCGTGCTGAATCCCTATCGCAACCACGGGACTATAGATATGGGAAATATTGATGAGCTGATAGATACTTACGCCCTTTCTCTTCTGATATTCTATAAGAACCGCAAAAGACAAAAGGAGTTTATGCCGGGATATACTACCGGAAGGATTGAGTTCAGCCGCAATGATGGTAAACTGATAGACAAATGCAGGCAATTCACGGGGGCAGCCGACCGGCAACAGTTCATGAACTTGTTTTGTGATGCGGTAAAAGATCCTATGCACTATGCCTCCCAAATTGTCCGTGCCTATGGATTTGATACAGACCGGGCAAATGGAATGACGGCTGAATTGTACCTCTACCTGGTCTATAAGACATTCGCCATTGCTGCAAAATATGCCGATTATGAGGTATACAGTGAGATAGGTCGTGTGAGAAATTGTGTCAAGCCGATTGGTGATGCCGATTTTGAGAAGGTCTGTAGCAGTATCAGGGATTTAGTCAAATTAATTTTGTCCGATCCGTCACACATAACATTCAAAATCAGACAGACGTGTTATCTGCTCTGTTGTCTGGAACTGGTGAACAGAAATTCTCATTTGGGAAAAATGCTACAGTGTGAACGCTTTACCATAGATGATTATGTATTGCTTACCTCGGTGATATGGAAACAAGTATCTCAGGAAAGGCAGTCGGTTATGATGAATGGAAAAGCGCAATATCTGGAAAGGATTATCCAGACTTTGCCTCCGCCCCTGTTTAACGCAAACATTGTCCTGAAAAATAAAAACGGTGTGGAAGTGGATTTCCATCATCTGAGTTCCGGAGAGAGGCAGTTCATGCATACACTGTGCACAATGGTTTATCACATCAACAATATCCGCACCATCAAATCAACGACCCGCTTACGTTACCGTAAAATAAACATCGTGCTGGATGAGGCCGAACTCTGTTTTCACCCGGAAATGCAGCGGCGATTTGTTGATGCTTTGATAAAATACTTGTCCGTCACGGGACTGACCTGGTACTGTGCTTTCCATATACTGATTGTCACCCATTCGCCCTTCATCCTGAGTGACATTCCACAATGCAATATCCTGTATTTGGAAGAAGGAAGACAGATAAACGGAGAAAATGCCATCACGGTGAATCCTTTCGGGGCGAACGTGAATGACGTACTGGCTCAAAGTTTCTTTTTGGACAGGGGATTTGTGGGTGAATTCGCTAAAAAGAAAATAGAGGGCATCGTGAGCTATCTGAAGTCAGACAAACTCGTGAAAGACGGTTGGAATATGGATAAGGCGGAACGGTTTATCCATCGGATAATCGGCGAACCCATCATAAGAAAAATGCTGGAGGATATGCTGCATGAGAAAAATATACGTCGATGATAAGGTACGGGCGGCAGCAGATGATTATGCCGCCAATGTGTTCAAGAATCGAAGAGCGGATTTCCAGCAGCCGTTGGACCTGCTGAAAAAATTTCGGGATAATATACTGTCTACGCAAGATACAACCCAAGGCAAAGTTTTGCTGGCATACGTTGACCGTATCCTTGCCGTACATTCTGATCTGCTCCACGCTGAACCGAAACAGATGAACATGCTCATCCATGAGTTCAACACCATACTTCAGGTGAAAGGAAAAACGGAGAAGGACAAGAATGCGCAGACGGAGTCGCTGATGAAAACCAGGATTCAGTACCAAAAGAGCCCCAAAAAGAGCGAAACACATCTTTTTTACGAATGGATAGTTGAGGCTATGCGCTATGATGATGTGTCTTCCCAAATCATCCCCTATCTGAACAGGATCAACATCCGCACGTGTGTGTATTGCAATGCCCAATATGCGGTAACTGCAAGGAAGGTAGGGAAACGGAGTATCCGTTATGAAGCGTTTTTTGAGCTGGATCATTTCTATCCAAAATCGATTTATCCTTTCCTGTGTACGAATTTCTATAACTTGCAGCCAAGTTGCAGTTCATGCAACAAGCATAAGGAACAAAATCCGAGTTTGTTCAATCTATACACCAACGATATCAATGAAACATTGAATCCGTTTCAATTCAGCATACCACATGACAAAGTCGTACTTGAATATTTGAAGAGCAATACAGCGGAAGCCCTGGAGATCTGCTTTGACGCGCCCGGAAACAATCTTTTGAGAGAAAATCATGAAAAGTGTTTCCACATTACTCCACTGTATTCCGCATTCAAGGATGTGGCGGAAGAAATTATCTGGAAACGCAAGGCATGGGATAAGAGCTATATGAAGATGATGGAAAATCAATACGATGGGATGACCATAACTCCTTCCCTTCAGAAACGTATCATTTTTGGTTTTCTGGAGAATGAAACGGACATTCATCTACGTCCGTTGACTAAATTGCAACAAGACTTGTACAATCAACAGGGATTTGGTGTAATCTTTAATCTTAGAATAAAAGACACTGATATTTTTATATCCAATGTTGTTATGCATGGTTTCACTATGGCTCATGCCATAACAGCTATGGCTTTGGTCCAGACAGTGGTCGGATACGAAGCTGCATTAACAACATTGACGATAATCACGATTGTTCCTCTATCAAAGATTCTGTTGTCCTTCGTGTGAGGAGTGGAACTTCTTCGTCATGCCCCACAAGTATGTCTTAGGTGAAATAGAATAGATGCGATTAGGAAACCTCTTGATTATTAGTCAAATGTATAGTGCTTTGTGCTTACGATAAATTATAAACAATATACTTTTATGAATGTTCATCTTATAAGGGAAAACGAAAATCAAAATGATGGTTCTTATATCCACTTGTATCGGAATAAACAGATCGGTGCATGGTGTGCATACGGTTATTCCGCATACGGTTTACGTCTTTTTGATAAACAACAAGGCTACATGAATTTTCGTAGTTACTCAGACTGTCTTCAGATGCCGTGTACGGTTACATCCGGAGAATCCCTTGTTTCATTGTTGCAAGGTTCTGTTGAGGTAAGTTCACAAACTGAGACCTATATAAAGTTAAAAATGGCAGATACAATAAATTTTAATGCTTATCAGAAGTGGTTGCATAAGCTGAAAAAGGACGACCCGAATGATGATGCAATAATTGTCACCACACATGTCAGCCAATATGTGCCACGGGACAGTTTCATTCCCGATGGAATGTCTGCATTTGCGCGCAATGTAAAGCGTATCGGTGATTTTATCCTGTCATTGATTGCATTGATCATTTTTTCTCCGTTATTCCTGTTTTGCTATATTGCCATTCGCAGGGAAGATGGAGGAAGTGTCATTTTCAAGCAAGAACGTATCGGTAGATTCGGGCGCCCGTTCTACATATACAAATTCCGCTCCATGCGTCTGGATGCCGAGAAGTTCGGACCGCAGCTTAGTCATACCGGGGGTGAAAATGATTCCCGATTGACTAAGACCGGTCGTTTCATCCGGGCGCACCATTTGGATGAATTACCCCAACTCTACAATGTTCTGCGTGGCGATATGGCATTCATCGGTCCACGTCCGGAGCGAAAGTTTTATATCGACCAGATACTTGAACACGACAAGCGATATACTTATCTTTACCAAATCCGTCCGGGCGTAACATCATATGCCACACTATATAACGGCTATACGGATACGATGGAGAAGATGCTCCGACGTTTGGAATATGACCTTTATTATTTAGGACATCGCTCATGGTGGTTCGACTTTAAAATTCTGTTGAACACATTCTGTTCAATTGTACTCGGAAAGAAATTTTAAAAGATTAATAACTTATATAACAGATTGATAATGAAAGCTTGTTTTATGGGCTTGGGGTATATCGGATTGCCCACAGCCGTTATCGCCGCCAAGCACGGCATTCAGATTACAGGAGTTGATATTAACCCCCAGGTAGTGGATATGACGAATGCAGGACATCTGCATATCATTGAGCCGGGTATGGAGGAGATGTTGCAGGAGGTGGTGAATGCCGGCTCGTTGAAAGCTTCCATAAAGCCGGAGGTGAGCGATGCTTATTTTATGGTAGTTCCCACCCCGTTCAAAGGAAATCATGAACCGGACGTTAGTTATGTGGAAGCCGCTACACGTGCCGTATTGCCATTATTAAAGGAAGGCGACCTTTATGTCATCGAGTCCACTTCACCCGTAGGCACCACCGAAGCGATGGCCCGCCTCATTTTCAGTGAACGTCCTGAATTGGAAGATAGGATTTATGTGGCTTATTGTCCCGAACGTGTATTGCCGGGCAATGTGATTTACGAACTGATACATAACGACCGGGTCATAGGCGGTTTAAATCCTGAATCTACCGATAAGGCCATTGGATTTTATTCTCAATTCGTGCAGGGAACACTTCATAGAACCAACTGTCGTACTGCTGAAATGTGCAAACTGACGGAGAATTCCAGTCGGGATGTACAAATAGCCTTTGCGAATGAACTTTCCTTGATTTGTGACAAGGCCGGTATCAATGTGTGGGAACTTATCAATCTTGCCAACAAACATCCGCGGGTTAGCATCTTGCAGCCTGGTTGTGGCGTGGGAGGTCATTGTATAGCTATTGACCCTTATTTTATCACTGCTGATTTTCCAGCAGAGAGTAAATTGATTGCCGATGCCCGTGAAATTAACAACTATAAGAGTTTTTGGTGCGCAGAAAAAGTGAAAAATGCCATGCTGGAATTTGAACTGAAACATCATCGGAAACCTTGCGTTGCCATGATGGGGTTGGCTTTCAAACCGAATATCGACGATTTGCGTGAGAGTCCTGCAAAATATATTACCACGAAAGTGATGCAGAGTTGCAATAATGCCAATATCCTGGTTGTGGAACCCAATGTAAAGGAGCACCATGTGTTCAAGTTAACAGATTACAAAGAAGCCTACGACAAGGCGGACATCGTGGTATTCCTTACAGCACACACTCCGTTCAAAGAATTAGAATGGCGAGAGGATAAGGTGATATTGGACTTTTGTGGAATATTCAAAAAATAGTGAATATATGAATATTTTAGAACTGACAGGTATGAAATCGACTAAATACGGCGGAGTAGAATCCTACTTCGCTGAATTGGTCAAGATATGCCGTGTTGATAAATTTATTTTTGTATACGAGTCGATGCCAATCAGTGAAAACTATGTAAATGACATCAATAAGTGGGGGGGGGTAATACTTTGTAAACAAAGCATTTCCACATTTCAATATTTCAAATTTGTGATAGGTGTCATCAAACGTGAGAAAATAGACATTGTTCATTTTCATTTTGGAAGTTATCTTATTGCACCATTCTTGCGAATTCTGTTTCCCCGGATTCGGATTATTTCAACCCGCCATAGTGAAATCTTTGTTTCCAACAAACTTAAAAAATTTATATCTGAAGTTCTGTTTTTTTTACCTTTTGAAAGATTCCTTTGTGTCAGTTGTGGCGTAAAGAAAGAAATGATTGAAGGCGTAGGTTTTTCTTCAAAGAGTGAAGTCCTATACTTGGGAGTCCGGGAAAAAAAGATTGTCAACCCAAATCTGAAAAAAACATTGGACATACCAAAGGGGGTAGTCGTGTTGACTACAATCGGATTCAATATTCGTATCAAGGGATTCGATATACTTGTCAAAAGTATTCAGAGTCTGATGGACTCCAACAGACTTAAAAACGATATAATAGTGCTTGTCATCGGAATTAGCGAAAATTCTGAAGACAGTAATAGCTTGAGGCAATTGATTGCCGAGGCCGGATTGAATAGAAAGATTATGTCTTTGGGAATACGAAATGACATTAATGATATTTTGAATATTTCTGATATTTACTTGCAGCCTTCCCGTACAGAAGGACTTTCTCTTAGTATTATGGAGGCCCTAAACTATTCGTTGCCTGTTATTGGTACACGAGTTGGGGGCATTCCTGAAATCGTACATGAGGGAGAAAACGGATATCTTTTTGAAAAAGAGAATGTTGAAGAGCTTTCTGACAGGATTGAGATACTTGTTAATAATCGTGAAGTCCGAGAAATGATGGGTAGAAAATCAAAAGTAATATCCAGTCGGTTCACGCTTGCAGACGGTGTGGAAAAGTTAGCTTCGATATACCATCAGACCAATTGATTTGCCGCTGACACTCTATTGTCATTCAGGTTGCAATTGAGATTAAAAAATGTAGGATAGTTATAAATGCAGTCATCAAACAAACGCATAGCACGCAATACGTTAATGCTTTATATACGGACATTCGTAATGATGCCCGTATCTCTATATACTTCCAGGATTATATTGGAAGTGTTGGGAGAGAACGATTTTGGAGTATACAATGTTGTTGGCGGCTTTATCGCACTTCTGTCTTTTATTAATTCCGCAATGACAAAGGCCACCCAACGTTTTCTGAACGTGGAATTGGGAAAAGGCAATCACGACAGAGTCTCGAGGGTTTATTCCATGAGCCTTCTGATACATTTTGCAATAGCGGTATTTATCGGCTTCGTATTGGAAACAGTGGGGCTCTACTTCTTTGAAACAAAATTGAATATTCCTCCGGAAACACAAGATGCAGCACGGGTTGTGTACCATATTTCTGTAGTGACCGCTTGTCTTCATTTTATCAGGATTCCTGATGAGTCGAGCATTATTGCATATGAGAGGATGTCTTTTTTCGCTTATGTCAGCATCATTGAGGTAATGGCAAAATTGGGAACAGTATTTCTCCTTTTTTGGGCTGAAGACAATCGTCTGGTGTTGTACGCCGTTGCCCTTATGACCGTTGGGATATTGTTGAATATCATTTATGCCATTTATTGCAAGCGTAATTTCACGACTTGCAGATTCCGGTTCTATTTTGACATAAAGCTGCTGAAAGAAATGCTTTTCTTTTCTTCATGGAGCCTTTTCGGCGGTATAGCCCATGTCGCATCCATACAAGGCATATCAATACTTTTGAATATTTTTTTCACGGTTGCTGTCAATGCGGCAATGGGGGTAGCCTCGCAAGTGTTCAGTGCTGTCAATACTTTGGTTACAAACTTTCAGAAAGCGGTGCAGCCACAGATTGTCCAGTCCTATTTTTCAGGGGATAAATCCAGATTTCTGGAACTTGTTTTCCGCTCGTCAAAATTGTCGTATTTCCTGCTCTTTTTCGTCGCTTATCCGTTGATTTTGATTTGTCGGCCTGTCGTTGAGTTATGGCTTGTCTGTGTCCCTCAATATACAGTACAGTTCATTCAGCTTTATCTCATCTTCCTGCTTATTGATGCATTATCCGGAAGTCTTTGGGTGTCATCTGAAACAATAGGCAATATAGCCAAGTATCAGTTTACCGTTTCTTCGATGATAATTATGAATATTCCGATTATATATGTATTGTTCAAGTTCGGTTGCAGTCCCGTCTATGCGGTGATTGTCAGAATTGCCATCAATTTCATTACTCACTGTTACAGAATATTCTATCTCAAACACAAAGTGAATTTCCCGGTTAGGAGGTATGTCGTGGAAGTGATGTTTAGGTGTCTTTGGGTGTCGGTCTGCATCATTCCGGTCCCATTCTTTTTGCATAAATTTCTAACCTCAAGTTGGGGTAGTCATATACTTGTCGTATTGACCAGCCTTATCATTTCCGGACTTGTTATCTATAAATTCGGGCTTGATGCTAAAGAAAGAGGGTTCGTAATCAGTACGGTAACAAATAAATTCATGTTCTTGAAAAAAAACAATAAAATGTAGGGAATAAAGGTGGTGGCAACAGTATACAATACACTCCGTTGCGATTTGTATCCTTTTAAACAGCAGCTTGTTACGGGGCTTTTGGAATTCCTTAATTTGGTCAAATTGCAATGTTTGTTACCAGCGGTTCGTTTCATGCGCTCGTTTTTTCATATGCCGTTCTTTGCTGTCAATGGAGATAAGGACAACTGCATGATTACTTTTCTCGATAATATCGGTTTGCAGAAACGTACTATCAGTGAAACAGATAAAGAGGAAAAATACAAAGAAGTTCTTTGGGCAGATTATAGTGCTGCGGATGTATTTCTTGCAGAAGAAAGGAAGAGGAACTTAAACTTTTGAAATAATGGAAAGGGACATTCGTATAGACATACTTAAAGGCATCGGCATAATCCTTGTCGTTTGGGGACATGCCACCGCAATCCTTATAAAGGAAATTTGCATTTTCCATATGCCTTTGTTTTTCTTTTTGGCCGGTATGTTTTATCATCCCAAACAAGGATTTATTCAATCAAGAGCAAAACGGTTGCTTATTCCCTTTGGGGAATATTCTCTGATATTCGCTGTATTTTATTTTAGCATGGGGTTGCAGGGAATACCGCTTGATAAACTGAGCATCCATCATATCGCCGCATTTGATGGTCCGTTGTGGTTCTTGGTCGCTCTTTTTTATATATGTGTCATATATTATTTTTTGGACAAAACCGTTAAGAAACAAAACGTTATTCTTATCGTTTCTTTTGTAATTGGGCTGGCTGTCGCATATTCCAAGATCAATTTGCCGTTTTATATCGGGCAGGGGCTGTTCTCTTTGCCATTCTATGCTGTCGGCAAATGGATGAACGACAAAGGGCTGACACAAGCAGAGGGGGCAATTAAAAAAGCAACCGTTATTGCTATAGCCGGATATATCATAGCCATAGCGTTCTGCCGTTTGGCACATTATCAATTTGATATTTCGCAACTGAAATTTTCCAGTTTCCCGTTTATATTCTATGCCGGAGCTTTCTGTGCCATATATCTTTTGTTGAATTTCAAGCCTTTCAACAAGATAACAACTACAAACAGAATATTGGCATCTTTGGGAGCTAATTCACTCACGATAATGGCTATACATGCTCCTTTTCTGTGGTTGTTCAGGGATTTTATCAGAACAAACAGTAGCTTTTATAACACAAAACTGGGGGGTAATTTCAAACTTAATCACTTTTGTTATCTTCATAACATTGAGTTATTTAATTGCCCTTGGAATAGAACAATTAAAAAAACTGACAGCTAAAAATCATGGATAATCCGAAAGTATCAATCATTGTACCGATTTATAGAGTAGAGGAATATATTGAGCGGTGCGCTGAATCGTTGTTCGCCCAAACGTTTGATGACATTGAATACATCTTTGTGGATGATTGTTCTCCAGACAAGTCGGTGGAGATCTTGCAGAGAACTCTGGAAAAATATCCGCATCGAAAGAGGCTGACACGAATTGAGAGGTTGTCGTCGAACAGCGGCCTGCCCGCTGTTCGACGACAAGGGATTCAATTGGCCTCTGGTGATTACACGGTTCATTGCGATAGCGATGACTGGATGGATGTGCATGCCATAAAGGAACTATATGCTTTTGCCCTATCCGGCCATTACGATATGGTCTTTTATGATTTCTATCGTAGCGATGGTGTTTCTACATATGCTTCCGCCCCGCGCAAGGTTTCTACCAATAATAAAGACTTCCTGATGTCATCATTGCTTTGCGGGCGGTTGATGGGGAGCTTGTGTGGCGCTTTGATCAAACGTAGTCTTTACGATGGGATAACATTTCCAAGGCAAAATATGAACGAGGATCTGGCGACGATAATCCAATTGGTTTGGAATAGCCGGAATGTAGGATACTTGATGAAACCATTTTATTACTATTTTTTTAATCCTGCGTCAATTACAAGTTATGGCAGTGCTGAGATCCAGATTAATAAACTCAATCAGCGTAAGGAGAATCTTGATCTGATTTTCACCTTTCTTCGCTCCAAAGGTATTTATGAAAAGTATACAGACGAGATAAATGCGCTGAAAGTTGGTTCAAGAATGTATCTTGATAGATATATGCTGATGCCGCGAATCCGTCGGATTTGGCACAATACATATCCGGAAATCAACAGTATTACAGTCATTCGTCACAGCAGGATGCGTACTCTCAGTAAAATCGAGTATTTCGGTTCTTTGCTTGGTGTATATCCCATATTCAAATACATTAAAAATATATGGAAAGACTTAAGGAAATAGATATTATCAGGACGTTCGTAATCATTCTGCTCGTGCTCTATCATGCTCTTGCGCCCTATTGCGGTGGTTGGGATATGCCTTCCTATGCCCAACCCAATGAAGGATTTTACTGGGGAGGAAAACTGGCATACAGTGGAATGCTGGAGACTTTTGTCCTGATTTCCGGGTATGTATTCGCCTTTTCGCTCCAAAAGAAAGTCATTTCTTTCCGATTATTACTAGCCGGTAAGCTGAAACGGCTGTTTGTGCCGTGTATGTGTTGGGGCATTATCATGACATTGATATTCTTTGGTCCGTCAAAACTTCTTAATCTGGAACATTTTTGGAAAATTATTGGGGGATACGGACATCTTTGGTTTCTTCCGATGCTCTTTTGGTGCTTTTTAATGGAATATGGCATACAGCACTGTCTCAAGGGACGTAACTTGATGTTAGTACTCATGATTATTGCTATTCTGCCTTGGCCGGGAATTCCGTTCCGTTTTAATCAATCGCTTTATTATCTGCTTTTTTTCCATCTTGGTGGAATTTTCTTTAGAAATCGTGAGCGGCTGAGAACTGTCAATTGGTCAACAATATGCATTTTATCGGCTGTTTATATGGGGTTATTCTTTGCGGTAACATTGGTTTTGGGAATGGACGGGATGCGTCCGGAACTGGCATCGGACTTGAAAGTAAAAGTTTTAATCCTGTTTGTCCACCATACTCTTAAAATGGTAAGCTATGGATTAGTCACAATTATCTATGTCGCTGTATTTATAAAACTGGAAGACAGATGCAATGGAAAACTATACACTGTATGCCGAAGTATCGCAATGAATTCGATGGGAATATATGTGATGCAAGAAATAGTTCTGAGACTTATCTATTATAGAATGGGGGGGGTATTTTTGTATACCAAAGAGTTAACTCCGTTGGTCGCCTTCGTGGGCACTTTCATCGTCTGCTATGTATCAAGTGTGATTATAGCCGGATGCAAATACACCAAATTTCTGTGTTAGTATGAATGTGTCCTATTTTATTTACCTAATAAATTACAACGATGAAATATCATTACGAGGCAGTTCCGGTACTGTTCAATATACTTCTGTTTTTTCTTATGCTGTATCCGTTTCCGAATGTGTATAGATATGGCTGTGAATTTAGAAAACGATATACAGACATCTTGGATTATGCAGTATACGGTGTCCTGCTGATACTGTTTTGCACTTTCGGCTATGCGGACAACGATTTCTATCACTACGAGGGGCTTTTCAAACGTATCTGTTCAACCGGATTAAACGTGCATCTTGAACCCGTTTACTATTGGTTGATACGGAATGTCACTTCAAACTATCTGGTATGGCGGTTTATAGTGTGGAGCGGAACGGTGATTTTGTCGTTATGGACAATAAAACGGCTCAAACTTGATGTGAGGATAGGATTGCTGATATTTGTGCTGTTTTATATCAACATTATTTCAGTAATGCGCGGAAATTTGGGAATTGCCATACTGTTTTTTGGCTTTTCATTCATTATCAGGCCCTCTCATAATAGGTTATTGTCATTCCTATTCGGTTGTTTGTTTGATTTTCTGTTCCATTCTTCTTTCACAAAAAGCTACTGTTGTTTTCGATTGCTGCAACTTTCGGTAACACCTTTTTAATCT
>ENA-OQDL01000749-OQDL01000749.1-human-gut-metagenome-genome-assembly--contig:-NODE-749-length-19072-cov-2.923463_pt1 | contig 19072 bp, 17 predicted proteins | sample MGYA00242782_ERZ504609 | MGnify/ENA primary metagenome ERZ504609 (study PRJEB26092, sample SAMD00036320) | human gut metagenome | host: Homo sapiens | study: EMG produced TPA metagenomics assembly of... | reverse complement strand
ATGACTTCCTATGGCAGCTCCCGAAGGGGCGGCAGATTCTGCTACTGTGACCGGTTATCTGAAGGACGACCGTACCATGGCAACTGCAGATGTGGCAGCAAAATGGCAGCAGGAGCTTTCTGATATTACAAACTGTGATATTACCGCAGAGGCCGGTTCTTCATGAGCATGATGTCTGCTACCAGACAGAGCTATGAGGTGATCTTAAAGGGAACGGATTATGACGAAGTAAAAGAAGTAACCAATTCCGTTGTAGAAGAGTTAAAAACAAGGGATGATGTGACAAAGATCCATTCTGACGTGGAAAACTCATCTCCTGTAGTAGAAGTAAGAGTTGATGCCTTAAAGGCAAAGTCAGCAGGTCTTACCCCATCCCAGATCGCGACTGCAGTAAGCAATTGTATTGACGGTGTAAAGGCAACCACCATCCAGGTAAACGGTGAAGATATTGATGTAAAAGTACAGTATGCAGAGGACGAATATAAGAGCATTGACCAGGTACGTGGCATTGTTCTTACCACCGGAAAAGGCGGTTCTGTGGCTTTGTCTGATGTGGCAGATGTAAAATTCGTAGACAGCCCTTCTTCTGTAGCAAGAGAAAATAAGGAATATACAGTGACCATCTCTGCAGAATATACAGAAAAGGCCACCCAGAATACCAGAAACCAGATCCAGGAGGAAGTAGTAAAGCCTCATCTGACCAGCACAGTAAGTATTGGCTTAAATTTCCAGGGATCAGTCCAGGAACGAGGAGTTTGCATCCCTGTTTAAGGCACTTGCTATTGCAGTATTCTTGATCTTTGTTGTAATGGCAGCCCAGTTTGAGTCTATTAAGTTCTCCGGAATGGTCATGACCACTATCCCGTTCAGTCTGATCGGTGCATTTGGGCTGTTGTGGCTCACTGACTGTTCCATCAGCATGGTTTCCCTCATCGGTTTCCTGATGCTGATTGGTACTGTTGTAAATAATGGTATTTTGTTCGTGGATACTGCAAACCAGTACCGGGGAACCATGAATCGTGATACAGCTCTTATTGAGGCAGGCGCTACCCGTATCCGACCTATTCTGATGACAACGCTGACAACCGTTGTTTCCATGATCCCTATGGCATTTAGCGGAACCACTACAAAGAGTCTTGCTATTGTAGATATTGGTGGTCTGACAGCTTCCACCATCCTGTGCCTTTTGATGCTTCCTGTATATTACCGCCTCATGAGCGGCAGGGAAAAACCAGGAGACCTTGAGGCACCGGCAAAGAAGCGTAAACGTACCAGAGAGAATATTATGAACAAAATAAAAGGATTATTTGCAGGATTTAGCAAAAAAGGGAACAAAAAGGATGATCAGTAATAAAGATAGCAATGGATCAAAGGATAGAAAGAAGGATGACCATGAGGAAAAATAAATATGGTACATATGGTACATTTTCCAGATCATTCAGCCGTGTGCTGGCAGCCGCTTTTGTGGCGGCTGTGGCAGCGGGGACTATGCCTGTATACAGTGCCTATGCAGCAAGTCCCTCTTTTGCCAGGACCGAAGAGGAATGGGCAAAATTAAGGGATAATGTGATCGAATATGATGAACTGGAAGGGCTGATCCATGAGTACAACGCTACAGTGCAGAATAATCAGTATACTTACCAGAAATTCCGCCAGGACTATGGGGATACCAATGAGGAAGTGGCCCAGGAATATTATAAGCTGGCCCAGGACTATTACAACGATATGTCCGGGGATGATGATGCTTCTTCCCGTATGTCGGACCTGAATTTACAGATCCAGGGAGACAATATGCAAAAGCAGGGAGATGAAACTTTGGAGGACAGTAGGATTTATCTTCTTACCTATGAGCAGGCAGAAAAGAACCTGGTTGTTACGGCCCAGTCAGATATGATCTCTTATTATGAGAATTTGATCCAGAAGGAGCAGGCAGAGGCAACCCTTACAGAGGCAAAGGAAAATCTGGCTCTGGCACAGACAAAGCTTTCTGCAGGTACCATTACCCAGTTAGATCTGCTGACAGCCCAGGAAAATGTACAGACAGCAGAAAATAACTTGACCCAGCTGGAAAATACGATCAAGAACTTAAAAGAGAATTTCCAGGTGCTTTTAGGCTGGAGCTACAATGACTCACCGGAGATCGGAAGTCTGACGGATGTGGATGAAAATGAGATCGCGGCCATGAACCCGGATACAGACCTGGCACAGGCAATCGAGAACAACTATACCTTAAAGATCAATGAGCGGAAGCTGGAAAACGCAAAAAATGAGACAGTAAAGAACCAGCTGACTACAGCCATTGCCAATAATAAGAAGCAGATCGGCGCATCTTTATCCGGCGCTTACAAAAAGGTGCTTTCAGCCCAGATCTCTTTACAGCAGGCCCAGACAAAAGCACAGTTGGAGCAGACCAATCTTTCCAATGCAGCTTTAAAGATGGCAGCAGGAATGATGACTAAAAATGATTACGATGCCCAAGAACGGGCTGCGAAAACCAGTGAAAACTCAGTAAAAACAGCACAGATCAGTCTGTTAAGCACAGTGGAAAATTATAAATGGGCGGTAAAAGGCCTGGCAGCAGCCCAGTAGGAAGGAGGCAGCTTGTATGTTTTTAAAGGATAAATATGGAAAAAAATGGAAACTGCAGGCGGCAAAGGTTTTAAGGACAGGTGCGCTTTGTGTGGCGTTAGCTGGTGTCGGTACAGGCGTTATGGGCACTTTGGGAGAACTTGGAGCTGATCTGGGCCGGCTGGGGCTGATCACTGCCTATGCAGATGAATTTGCAGACCGGCCGGAAGAAGTGGAAGGCAGCTCCCAGATCCAGGTGGGAAATGCAGACGGCTCGGATGCGGAAAAAGAGGATACCAAAGGTTCTGATACTGCCCAGTGGATGGGGCAGGTGGAGACCGATGAGACAAAGCTGCAGGATAACCAGTTAGAATACAGTGAGCTGTATACACTGATCTCACGGTACAATCCTACTATTGAGCAGTCTTTAACCAGTTTTAACCAGTCTTTGGAAGATTATGTCAATGCATGGGATGAATTGAAGTTTGGACAGTCAAGCGCGTCTACGGATCTGCAAACTGCTAAAAGGGATGGCGATATGGAAAATTATGCTTACTACAGCCAGGAAAAAGCAGTTTACAAAGCTGCATCCAGCATGTATGAAAAAAAATGTATGACAGCATGAAAAAAGCCAGTGATAAAAGTTTAAGGACCATGACCCGCCAGCTGACAGTGGCAGCCCAGTCCCTGATGATGACTTATGAGACTTTAAGTCTTCAGAAGGATACACTGACAAAACAGGTGGAAGTATATGAAAAGGCTTTAAACCTGGAAAAAACAAAACAGGCAGCAGGAATGTCTACAGCAGCTGATGTGCTGGAAAAAGAAAATCAGTTGTTAAGTGCTAGGAGCAGCCTTTCTTCCCTGGAAGAGAGCTTAAACAGCACTTACAGCAGTCTCTGCCTTATGGTAGGACGGGATACGGACAGCGGCCTTGTGATCTGTGAGATCCCGGCAGCAGACCTTGCAAAGGCAGACAGTATGGATCTGGAAGCGGATACGAAAAAGGCTATAGGAAATAACAGCTCCCTGATCAGCAGCCGTGGCACGAAGGCAACTTCTACAGCAGCAAAAAATAACCGGAATGCTACCGTAGAAGAGGGGGAGCAGAACCTGACTATTCAGATGAACCAGCTTTATGAGAATGTATTGCTGAAAAAAAGTGAGCTTCAGGCAGCTCAGACTGCGTTCCGGAAGGCAGAAGGACAGAAGAAGAATGCGGATATTAAATACAGCGCCGGTTTATTAAGCCAGGAAGAATATCTCACAGAAGAAATGAACTATATTTCCCAGACAGCAAGCTACAAGGCAGCTGACCTGGCATTTACCCAGGCGGCTGATACTTATGGATGGGCAGTTATGGGAATTACACAGTAGGATTTAAGGATAAGAATTTAGGATATAAGATCGGGATACAGGCAGCGCCGGAGAGGGCGTTGAACTTGAAGGATATTTATGTTAAAATGCAGGCATGTGTATTGTGATGCCTGCATTTTTTGGAGTAAAAGCCGGTATTCCCGGCAGCGCGGGGAGCAGCCAGCCGGACATAGCCAGATGTCCATAAAATCCCCATGTTCCCCCGCGACGCGGGGGGAACAGTCACTCAGACTTTGACATGGGCGCAATACAACTGTTGTTGACACATCTCCGCCCCGCAGGGGGCGGTGATCCACTTTGCTTTAATAAGGAGGACTTGACCCATGGTACGTCTCATTCTCATTGGAAAACGTATCTACGATAAATTTTCAGAAGATGAGATGACGGTGTATGCGGCCCAGGTCTCTTTTTTTGTGATCCTTTCTTTTGTTCCCTTTCTGATGCTGCTTCTCACAGCGGTCCAGATGATCCCGGGAATTTCCAAGGCGGATTTTTTAGAGATCGCCATGGATATTGTACCGGCTGATTATAAATCTCTGGCATTTCGTGTAGTCAATGACCTGATGTTAAAATCCCCGGCAACCATGATCTCTGCTACAGCTGTAACCGCTCTCTGGTCTGCAGGAAGGGGTATGTTCAGCGTGGCAAGAGGCTTAAACCGGGTCAATGGAAGAGGAAGAAGGCACTGGTATGTGTTTAACCGCCTGATCTGCTGCGGTTATACCATTCTCTTTATTGCTGTCTGCCTTATGTCCATGGGCCTTCTGGTATTTGGACGGACGCTCCAGAATTTTATCCAGAGCCATTTTCCTCTTATCGCCCCATTTACCGGCTATGTGATCCAGCTGCGCCAGCTGTGGGGCGCAGCTATCCTTCTTATTTTCTTTTTAGGGATCTACTGTCTGGTGCCGGACCAGAAGGAGAGCGTAAAAAGTAGCGTTGCCGGGAGCTGTATTTTCCACAACCGGGCTGGATGCTGTTTTCTCTTGCATTTTCCCTGTATTTTAATTTTACAGGAGGGAAAAAACTATTCTTATATGTACGGCAGCCTTGCAGCCATTGCTTTGTCATTTTTGTGGCTTTATATCTGTATGTGCATATTGTTTATGGGAGCGGAACTTAACTGGTTCTGGGATGAGATATAAGTAGTGGCTCCTTTGCTCAAGGAATTGCTACGTGCTTTGCACTTTCGCATCTCTGCTCCGCTTCGGTCGGTGCTGAACATGTTCCACTGGCACATAGCATCCTAGTTCGCAAAGTAGTTTGGAAAAAACTGGAAAAATTCTCTGGATACCCGGCTGACCATACCGTGTTTTCTGGCGATCAGCGCGATCCGGCTCATGACCCCCTGATCTTTCAGGGGGATTTTTAATAAGTCTTCGCCCCCTGCTTTTGCCATGGAAGAAGGCACAAGGGCAATTCCGGCGCCGCACTGGGCCCAGGTCATGCTGGTCCTGGCATCGTCATTGATACAAAGGTAATCCGGAGCAGTGCCAGGAAAGCAGTGGCTGATAAAAGGTTCCCATCTGCGGTAGACAATAAGAGGACAGGAAGCCAGGGAAGCTACCGATATGGAAATTTGCTGCAGGATTCCGGGAAAAAATTCCGGGCTTTCCTACTGCCATCATAGGTTCTGCCTCTAAAAAGTGGCACTGATAAGACTCTGTAGGAAGTGGAGTCCTTACCACTGCAACTTCAATGAGACCGGAATTTAGCTGATCCATCAGCTCATATGTATTTCCCTCACTGATGCGAAGGGTCACCTCCGGATGAAGACTGACAAAAGAGGAGAGTGCCCGGATCAGCCTGGGAGTCTGGACTGAAGAGATCATTCCAAGATGCAGAGGTCCTTTTAATCCCTGACCCATCTGCTGCAGTTCATCAGAAACAGCCGTAGTCAGATGTAAGATGTGCAAAGCTTTTTCGTAGAAAACCTTTCCTGCCTCTGTGAGAAAAATACTCCTGGAGCCCCGCTCAAAAAGCACCACGCCCAGTTCGTCTTCCAACAGTTTCATCTGGGCGCTTAAAGGAGGCTGGGAGATATGCAGAGATTTGGCAGCGGCAGAGATATTTCCCTCATTTACAATGGCTACAAAATATTCCATCTGTTTCAGGTTCATAAAAGTACCTCTTTTCCAAAAAAAATATAGCAATACCTATACGATAAACATATAACTTCCATATTAAATCAATATTTTAAATATATATTTTCATGTGCTATAATACCAGATAGTTAAATAAAATACAATATTTCATAGGAGAAATGCATTATGAAGCGATTGCTCAGTTACATGTGTGCCTACAAAAAAGAGAGCATACTGGGACCGCTGTTTAAAATGCTGGAGGCCAGCTTTGAGCTGTTTGTGCCTCTGGTAGTGGCCAATATGGTAGACGTAGGTATTGCAAACGGAAGTGTATCTTATGTGGTGCGTATGGGAGGTCTTCTTTTGCTCCTTGCAATCATTGGACTGACCTGTTCCCTGACAGCCCAGTACTTTGCAGCCAAGGCAGCAACAGGAACAGCCACCGCACTGCGAAATAACCTGTTTTCCCATATTGGTACCTTATCTTATACAGAGATCGATACCATAGGAACCTCCACCCTGATCACACGAATGACCAGCGACATCAACCAGGTGCAGAATGGTATCAACATGACCCTGCGTCTGCTGTTACGTTCCCCATTCGTTGTATTCGGTGCCATGGTCATGGCATTTACAGTAGATGCCCATACAGCGATGGTATTCGCAGTGACCATTCCTGTACTCTGCGTGGTAGTATTTGGTATCATGTTGATAAGTATGCCATTATACCAGTCTGTACAGAGACAGCTGGATAAAGTTCTCTTGACTACGAGAGAAAATCTCATGGGTGTGCGCGTGATCCGCGCTTTTAACCGCCAGGAAAATGAGAGAGAGAAGTTTGAAGAAGAAAACGGCAGCCTGGTAAAGATGCAGGTATTTGTTGGAAAGATCTCCGCACTGTTAAATCCTGTTACTTATGTGATCATTAATATTGCTACCGTAGCTGTGATCTGGGTAGGTGCCGGAAGAGTAGATGCCGGTATCATCAGTCAGGGTAAAGTCATTGCCCTTGTAAACTATATGGCCCAGATCCTGGTTGAACTGATCAAGATGGCAAACCTGATCATCCTGATCTCCAAGGCAGTTGCCTGCATGAAGCGTGTGGACAGTGTATTTGAGATCAAGAGCAGCATTGAGGAAAAACCTCATGAGATAAAAACTCAAAATACTGAAAACGAAATGGAAACTACACAGAAGATCAGCCCAGAAACTGCAAAAGTGGAATTTGACCATGTGGATTTCGCCTATGCAGGAGCAAAATCTGACTCCCTTACAGACATTTCCTTTAAGGCAATGAAGGGACAGACCATTGGTGTCATCGGTGGTACAGGTTCAGGTAAGTCCACATTGGTAAACCTGATCCCAAGATTTTATGATGTAAGAGAAGGAAAGGTTCTTATTGACGGAGCAGATGTAAGAGATCTGCCTCTTACAGAATTAAGACATGCCATCGGTGTAGTACCTCAGAGAGCTGTCCTCTTTAAGGGAACGCTCCGTGACAATATGCGCTGGGGCAAGGAAGATGCTACCGATGAAGAGATCTGGCATGCACTGGATGTTGCCCAGGCAAGAGATTTTATTGAAGCCAAGGGCGAAGGTCTTGATCTGATGATCGACCAGGGCGGCCATAACTTATCTGGTGGACAGCGTCAGCGTCTTACCATTGCAAGAGCACTGGTACGGGATCCGCAGATCCTGATCATGGACGACAGTGCTTCTGCTCTTGACTTTGCAACCGATGCAAGACTGAGAAAGGCCATCCGGGAAAATACAAAGGATATGACTGTATTTATCGTATCCCAGAGAGCTACCACCATCCGCAATGCAGATACCATTCTTGTACTGGATGATGGAAAACTGGCAGGTATTGGAAATCACAAACAGCTTCTGAAGGAATGCGATGTTTACAGGGAGATCTGCCTGTCACAGCTGTCAAAAGAGGAGGTGGAACGGGATGAGCAGTAAAAAGCCAAAAATGAGCAAGGATAAGAGCATTGAAACATTAAAAAGAGTCCTTGATTACATTGCCGCTTACAGATGGGCCGTATGTTTATCCCTTCTGTTAGCATTAGTAACAGTTGCATTTACCCTTTATATCCCAATTCTTACAGGTAAAGCAGTAGATGAGATCGTAAGTCAGGGAAATGTAGATTTCTCGGCACTGATCAGTATTATTAAAAAGATCATCATGGCAATGGCAGCTACCGCCATCAGCCAGTGGCTTATGAACCATATTAACAACATTATCACCTACAGAGTTGTAAAAGATATCCGTACCAAAGCTTTCGGACATCTGGAAGTCCTTCCTTTAAGTTATATCGACTCCCACCCGTCAGGTGATATCATCAGCCGTATTATTGCAGATATCGACCAGTTCTCCGAAGGTCTGCTTATGGGATTTACCCAGTTTTTTACAGGACTGATGACTATTTTAGGAACCCTGCTTTTCATGGTTTCCATTAACCCGCTGATCACACTGGTAGTTGTAGTTTTAACACCTATCTCTCTGTTTGTGGCAAGTTTCATTGCAAAAAGACTTATGTTATGTTTAAACATCAGTCTGAAACCAGAGGTGAGCTGACCACACTGACCGATGAAATGCTGGGAAATATGAAGGTAGTCCAGGCCTTTGGCTATCAGAAAGAAGCAGAGGAGCGTTTCCAGACGATCAATAACAAGCTGGCTGGCTACAGTCTGCGCGCTACCTTCTTCTCATCCATTACCAATCCGGCTACCCGTTTTGTAAACAGCCTGGTTTATGCTGCAGTTGGTATTACAGGCGCTTATGCAGCTATCCGTGGTTTTATGACTGTTGGACAGCTTACCAGTTTCTTAAGCTATGCAAACCAGTATACAAAGCCGTTTAACGAGATCTCAGGCGTTGTAACAGAGCTTCAGAACGCCCTTGCATCTGCAGCCAGAGTATTTGAGCTGATCGATGAAAAGACCATTCTGGAAGATAAGAAAGACGCCACAGTCCTTGAAAATGTAAAGGGCCAGGTGGAGATCGAGCATGTAAACTTCTCCTATACACCAGACAGACCGCTGATCGAAGATCTGAACCTTTCTGTAAAACCTGGTGAGAGAGTGGCCATTGTAGGACCTACCGGCTGTGGAAAGACTACCGTGATCAACCTGCTTATGCGTTTTTATGATGTAAATTCCGGTTCTATTAAAGTAGAAGGAAAGGACATCCGCGATGTGACCAGAAAGAGCCTTCGTACCAGCTATGGTATGGTGCTTCAGGAGACCTGGTTAAAATCCGGTACGATCCGGGACAATATCGCCTACGGAAGACCAGAAGCAACAGAAGAAGAGATCATAAATGCAGCTAAAGAGGCACATGCACACAGCTTTATCATGCGAATGCCTCAGGGTTATGACACAGTGATCAGTGAGGACGGCGGAAACCTGTCCCAGGGCCAGAAGCAGCTTTTGTGTATTGCCAGAGTTATGCTCTGCCTGCCGCCAATGCTGATCCTGGATGAGGCAACTTCCTCTATCGATACCGTACAGAGATCCGCGTTCAGAAGGCCTTTGCCAAGATGATGGAAGGAAGGACCAGCTTTATTGTAGCCCACCGTCTTTCTACGATCCGTGAGGCAGATATGATCCTTGTTATGCGTGACGGACATATTGTAGAAAAAGGAAAGCATGAAGAACTTCTTGCAAAGAACGGCTTTTATGCTGAAATTTACAACAGCCAGTTTGCTGCTGTAGGATAAAAGAAATATTAAAAGTAAAAAAGTCAGTCCCTTTTTGAGAAAATAGGGGCTGACTTTTTTCGTGACTGTCTGTATAATAAAGTCTAAATGATAATCATACGGATGATAATTTGCGAAAATGCATACATCCAAAAGGAGGAATTTTTTATTATGGAAACCGATCCGCAATCGGCCAGTATTTTCACACAGCTTCTTATCTTGCTGGTACTTAACTCTTATAAGAGGGTATTTTGCAGGAGCAGAGATGGCTGTGGCTTCTGTAAACAAAAACAAGATCCACAGGTTAAAAGAACAGGGAAATAAGAAAGCAGCCCTGATCGAGCGCCTGATGGAAGGATCAACAGCATTTTATCATGCGAATCCAGTTAATAGTCACACTGGCCGGTTTCTTTCCAGCGCTGTGGCAGCAACGGGAATTTCAGGAATACTGGCTGTAAAGATGAATAGATGGGGAATACCAGGCAGTAAGATTGCTGCAGTGGTGGTCATTACCCTTATTCTTGTTTATGTGAATCTGGTATTCGGGGAACTGATCCCCAAACGAATGGCATTGCAGAATGCGGAAAAATTCAGTTTATCCTGCATTGGCCTGGTTTATTTTGTATCCTGTATCGTAAAGCCTTTTGTAGGCCTTTTAAATATTTCTACCAGCGGGATCTTAAAGCTTTTCGGTATGCACCATGAAAATCTGGAAACAGATGTATCTGAGGAGGAGATTAAATCCCTTCTGGAAACAGGAAGTGAGACCGGCGTATTTAATGAGATCGAGAAAGAGATGATCACTTCTATTTTCTCATTTGATGATAAAAAAGCAAAAGAAGTCATGGTACCGAGACAGGATATGGTAGCCATTGACATTGACGAACCGGTGGACTCTTATCTGGACGATATTTTACAGTCCATGCATTCCAAGATCCCGGTATATCAGGAAGATATTGATAATATCATCGGTATCCTTTCCACAAAGGCATTGACCATTGAGGCCAGAAAGAAGTCCTTTGAAAATCTGGATATCCGTTCCCTTTTAACACCTGCTTATTTCGTTCCGGAAAACAGGCGTACAGACGCCCTTTTCAGGGAAATGCAGCAGAAAAAAAGAAAAACTGGCTATACTGATCGATGAATACGGCGGCGTATCCGGTATGGTCACTCTGGAAGACCTGATCGAGGTGATCGTAGGTGATATCCACGAAGAATACGAAGAAGTAGAACCGGAGATCATCGAATTGGAGCCGGGACATGTATACAGCCTTTCCGGAAGTATTGCACTGTCAGATTTAAAAGAGGAATTCCACCTGGATATGGACAGCGTATGTGATACCTTGTCCGGTTATCTCATGGAAGTTCTGGGATATATCCCTACTGAAAAGGCGCTGCCCCTTACAGTGACCACCCCAGAAGCAGATTACGAGATCTTAAAAATGGAAGACCGGGTGATCGACCGGGTAAAAATGACACTGAAAGAAGCGCAGACCTCAGAAACCGGGGATGCAACATAAAAATCTAAGCAGTCCTGCTTTACAATGGGGACTGCTTTTTTTGCTGCCATACATTCGGAAAAGGCTGCCAGCGGCTTTCAATATCTATAGAAACAGCAAGTTGCTTTCCCAAAGCCTGTAATTCTGTTATGATCTATATAACGGAGGTAGATACCATGGAAACAAAAAATGTTATTTTTGAGCTTCGCACGAAAAAAGGGCTGTCTCAGGAAGAGTTAGCACAAAAGGTTATGGTTACACGGCAGGCGGTGTCACGCTGGGAAAATGGGGAGACCGTTCCCAATACGGAGACCTTAAAGTTGTTATCGAAGGAATTTGACGTGTCCATCAATACCCTTTTAGGCGACCCAAGGCAGCTTGTGTGTCAGTGCTGCGGAATGCCATTAGAGGATGGGATTATAAGCCATAACGGTGATGGCACATTGAATGAAGAGTATTGTAAATGGTGCTATGCCGATGGAACCTACACCTATAGTAATATGGATGATCTTATTGATGTCTGCGTAAAACATATGGTAAATGATAAATTCACAGAAGAACAGGCGCGTTCTTATATGAAGCAACTGCTCCCCAGTCTTGATTATTGGAAACGGTATGAAGAATTAAGTGATAATGGACAATTTGAGGCGTTTAAAGAACAATTGATAAAAGAGATCAATGATCTTCACATTGAAGGATTACCGAAAGTGGAAAAACTGAATGCCCTTGTGGGCAGCTATGTAAATCTGGGATATCCGCTGCCAAACGGAAAAACAGTAAAATTTTTAAATGATGAGATCACCTATCTGGGCAATCAGTTGGAGTCAGAATTTGGCGGTGACAGGTGTTTCGGCGTCCTTGCCAATATGGATTTCATTATGATCAGCACATACGGGCCAGAAGGGGAAACTCCGGAACTGGTTCTTTATAAGAAAAGATAACAAATCTATTGCTGTTTGATGGATTGAAAGATGCAGTAGTCCGTATGCTTGCAGGAGAAAGAGTTCAGGTCAATACGGGAACATTTTCCAATGATATGACAAACTTTCAGGGAAAAGATGATGTGCTGACATTACTGATCCATCTGGGATATCTCAGCTATCACTGGCCGGATAAGACAGTTACAATCCCAAATAAAGAAGTTTCCCAGGAATACATCAATGCTATCAGTACAATGAAGTGGTCCGAGGTGACTGCATCTGTTGAGGCTTCAAAAATATTGTTAGAAGCTCTTTGGAATCTGGATGAAAAGGCAGTAGCAGAAGGAATTGATAAAGCCCACAGGGAGATTTCAATCCTTCAATATAATAATAAAAATGCATTTTAATAACCGGCAGTGATCATGGAATTAAAATGGGATAAAAGCGCAAAAGGCGCTATCAGTCAGATCAAAGAGAAGCAGTATGTGGATGCTTTAAAGGAATACCAGGGGAATTTACTTCTGGTGGGAATTAATTACGAGAAAGATACAAAGACACATACCTGCGTGATCGAACAGGCATATAAGAGTTGATTGACATAAAAGAAATGAAAAGATATCCCCTGGATTTTTGCTTGGCAGAAATTCAGGGGAACTTTTATGTTATATATTATTCAGCCTGGAATCCATCCACTCCCTTAAAGGAAGAGTAGCCATCATCGGCCATAATGGTAGTGCCGTTGATAGCACTGGCTTCCGGCAGAGACATGAGCCAGATGACATTGGCAATTTCTTCCGGCAAAATGATGCGGCCTTTCATATGCAGGCGGCTGCCGATCTCTTCAATTGGTTTATCGATCATTCCGGTCTTTACCCAGCCAGGTGCCACAGATAAAACGCGGATTCCGTATGGGGACAGTTCACGGGCCATGGCCTGGGTCAGCATTTTAACACCGCCTTTGCTGGCATGATAGCCGATGGATTCAGTGTTAGCCATAAATCCGTCAATAGAACCAACATTAATGATAACACCAGAACGTTGTCTGATCATTTCCCAGGAAGTCAGCTGGCTTAAATTAATGGTTCCCATAAGGTTGATGTTAATGGTGTTCTGGATATCAGAAAGATCCAGATCCACAAAAATTCCCACGGGTGCCCACAACCCCGGCTGCATTGACGAGAACATCGATTCTTCCATATTTTTCCATAACTGCAGATACTACATGGCAGCAGTCATCCACCACAGAAACATCTGCTTTCATAAAAGTAACTTCTCCCTCTTTCTGAAGCTCTTTACGGCATCCTCACATTCATGACGTCCAAGAATAATGACTTTGTCCTTGCAGGAGAGAAAATTTTTTGGCAGTGGCAAAGCCGATCCCTTTGGTTCCACCTGTTACAATTACGATCCGATCCATAAGAAATAACCCCTTTCTTAACACATTGTTTATTTTATAACGATATTGTATAACAAAATCAGAGTTTTTTGCTTCTGGAATATTTTTATACCGTGTTAATGAAAAACTTTACGCAATAGCTATCCCATGTTACTATAAAAGAAATATGGAATATAAAGAGGTGAAAATATGAACGACCGGCAGTTGCTTTCTTTTATAAAGATCGTGGAGACGGGAAGTTTTTCTAAAGCAGCAAAAGACAGTTTTATTTCAGTGCCAGCCATGGTGCAGCAGATCGACCGGTTGGAAGAGGACCTGGGATTTCGTCTGCTTTTAAGGAGCAATCAGGGTGTTCGATTGACGGATCAGGGAAAAATCTTTTATGATGCAGTTTTGGAAATGCAGAAGATCTATAAAGAAGCAGTAGCACAGATCAAAAGCGGGGAGACAAAGGAGATCAATATCGGTGTGGCCTTAAACCAGTGTCCCGGATTTCTGATGAACGGGTGCAGCTCCTTTCAGAAAAAATATCCCCAGACCGTTCTCCATTTTAAAGAACTGCCTTATGAACAGCATCTGGATATGATCCGCCAGGGAAAGATCGACCTGACGGTTATTGCAAAACCAAAAAATTCCAGACTGAATGAGCTTGTATATCAGGAACTCTGTATAGATACCTGTGCCTTTGGCGTTAATGGTGAGTCTGCACTGGCCAGGAAAAAGAAGATCAGACCACAGGATCTAAAGGATGTCAGGGTCCTGTGTGGAACCTATGAATATATGGAAGCCTCTTTTGAAGAAATGCTAAAAGATACCGGGGCGAAAATGCAGGACCTACACACAGAATATAATCTGGAATCCATGGTCCAGGCGAAATTTCAGGAGTCCCTGCTTGTATTTCACAGCCATTGGGAAAACTGTTATTCCCATATTTTGAAAGTGCTGCCCTCCCACATCATAGCCGGAAGTGTTGGTGTGGTAATGCGAAAAGGAGAAGAAAAAAGACTGGAAGACCTGGTAAATGAGATCCAAAAAGCAGTCTGAAAGCGTGTTGAACCTTGAAAAAGAGAAATCCTTATGCTATAATCAATGATTGCATTAGACTCTTAAAGAAATGGTACATAATTGGTACATAAAGAATACAAAGAAATGGCGAAAACCTTTGATCTTCCAGTTTCGATACGTGGTATTTCACGAGCGATAAGGTATTTGAGAAAGGCGTCCGTTCGCTTCGAATTCGACCAAGAGGTTTCCGGCAAAACGTACGTGTTCGTTATCGGAGTTGACGGAAGCGATTTTGACCGACAGCGAGAACGAGAATTTATTTCAAGCCTTCATTCGCCGGATTTTGGTTGCCCCGCTCAGAAGGGTGACGTTGTTATTGAAGAGCGGGCGACGGGCTTCGCGGCTATTGGCGAATTCCTGTCCAACTTGGACTGGAGCCCTTTGTGGGTGTCGCTTCGCACGACGGGTATCGCGATCGTGTCATCTTCGTTTTGGGCCTGCTCGCGGCCTATTTCTGCCTTAATATTTTCGCCGCGCGCGAAAAACATCTGCGATGTGATTTTCACGATTCCCATGGTGCTGCCTCCTACGGTATGCGGCTTTTTGCTTCTGTACCTCTGCGGTCGCAATACGGCGTTTGGCCAGTTTTGGATCGATGTCGGCTTCCCTCTGATTTTCAGCCCCCGCGGCATGCGTTATTGCGGCTGTGGTGGTGGCGTTCCCGCTCATGTATCGAAACGCTTTGGGCGCATTCGAGAGCTTGGACGCGAATATGCTCGACGCGGCGCGCACATTAGGGTGGAGCAACGCGAAGATTTTCGTTCGCTTGATGCTGCCGCTCTCATGGAGCAGCATTGCCGCGGGCGCCGTGCTTTCGTTCGCACGTGCGCTCGGAGAATTCGGCGCTACTCTGTTCCTCGCTGGCAATTATCTGGGCGTTACGCGCACGATTCCTATCGCCATTTACTTTGAGTGGATGAATGGCAACGATTCCGTTGCGTGGTTCTGGACCGCCGTCATTATCGCCTTCAGCTTCGTGGTGATTTTGTTCATCAACTTATGGAGCAGCCGAACTACGAAATACCGTAAATGCGAGGGAAATTAAGCGCGGTGTTTTGATACGGCGGCGTGCGGCGTCGCATCTGCGGTAATTGTGGGGCATGGTATGAGTGCGAGAAAGGCTTGGCTTTGAGTCTTGAGGTGGATATCGAGAAGAAGTTCAGGGGTTTCCATTTAAGCCAGCAGTTTTCTGCCGGCGATGAAACGCTTGGCCTTTTGGGCGCATCGGGGTGCGGTAAGTCGCTCACGATGCGATCGATTGCAGGAATCGAAAAGCCCGATGCGGGCAAAATCATAGTGAACGACACGGTGTTTTTCGACAAGGCGCCCGGCAAAAATGGCCAAGGTCGACCTTTCTCCCCAGCAGAGAAAACGGCGTTGCTGTTCAGAATTACATGCTGTTTCCGAATTTGACCATTGAACAGAACGTGGCGGCGGGCCTGCCGAAGGGCGTCACCGCGGCCGAGCGTGCAGAGGCGATTCGTGAGCAGATGCAGCGTTTTGGCCTTTTGGGGATGGAGAAGCGCTATCCCGTGCAGCTTTCGGGTGGGCAGCAGCAGCGCGTGGCGCTTGCTCGCATGCTTGCGGCGCGGCCGGGGATTCTTATGCTCGATGAGCCGTTTTCGGCGCTTGATTCGCATTTGAAAAGCTCGCTTGAACAGAATCTCATCGGTTTGTTCGAGCAATTCAAGGGGACGATTCTCTATGTGAGTCATGATATCGACGAGGCGTTCCGCTTCTGCGATCGCATTGCGGTAGTCGAGGCTGGACATATTATGGAAATCGGGCCCAAAGAAAACGTCGTCAATAACCCGCAGAGCCTTGCCGCGATTAAGCTATCGGGCTGCAAGAATACGACGCCGGCCGAGTATGTCGACGATGCGCACGTGCACCTGCCCGATTGGGGTATCACGCTCGCTTCAACGAAGCCCGTGCCTCGCGATGTGCGGTGGTTCGGTGTGCGCGCATTCTTCCTGAAGCGTGCGAGCAGCTTGGGCGAAAACGTCTTTCGTATGCGCGCCGACCGTGTAAGTGATTCGCGCTTCGAGCGATCGGTCATGCTCTCGTTCCTCGATCACGATCACAATGAGCAAATCGAGCGTGATATTGCCGAAGAAGACGAGTCGATGAAATTCTTGAAGCTCCATTTGCAATGGAAGGTCGATAAGTTGGCCGTTGCTGCGAGTGAGCTTCCTGAAGAGGGCGATGAGCTGCTTATCGAGATACCGACGGAAAGCATGTACCTCGTATCGCGATAGCGCAGCAGAACGCATTTCGTGACATATGAGTTTGTTTCATACTGAAACGTCGACCGAATTAAGTCGCGGCGGCGTTTCTTTGTTCTTGCGAGGGTATAATTCCAGGAAAGATAGCCTGGGTGGCGCGTGGGGGCGCGCGATCCGTCGAAGGGGGCCTTCATGAAAGATTCGCACGGGCGCGTGATCGACTATATGCGCATCTCGCTGACGGACAGATGCAATTACCGCTGCATTTATTGCATGCCGGCTGATGGCGTGACGTCGCTGTGCCATTCCGATATTTTGAGCCTTGAAGAAATTGAGCGTGTGGTTCGCGTTGCGGCGACCATGGGCATTAAACGGTTCCGTTTGACGGGCGGTGAGCCCTTGGTGCGCAAGGGTGCGGTTGACTTGGTTCGCGCCATTCATGAGACCCCCGGTGTCGATGACGTTTCCCTCACCACCAACGGCGTGCTTCTGCCGAAGTACGCAGAAGAGCTCGCGTCGGCGGGCCTTTCGCGCGTGAATATTTCGCTTGATACGCTTGACCCTGAGCAGTTTCGTTATATCACGCGTCGAGGCGAGCTGCACGAGGCGCTCGACGGAATCGAAGCCGCGCTCGCTACGGGGTTTGACCCCGTGAAGGTGAACGCCGTAACGGTTCGCAGCCTGGGACAGGATTTTCTGGCGTTTGCGAAGATGACGATCGATCGCCCTTTGCATATGCGCTTTATCGAATATATGCCTGTAGGCGAAAGCGCTGGTTCACATGGGTGCGGATGGGGCCGCGAGGACGTGATTCCGAGCGAAGAGCTGTTCGACGTTATTAATGAGCGGGCTAAGGCCGAAGGTTTGCCGACGCTTGTGGCGGCGGGCGATGAGAAGCCGAAAGGGTGGGGTCCCGCGCGCTACTTCATGTTCCCGGGCGCCCGAGGAACGGTTGGATTCATTAGCCCGCTTTCGCGCCATTTTTGCAGCGAGTGCAATCGTTTGCGTATGACGGCCGATGGGAAGATTCGTCCGTGCCTGTTCTCGGATGTTGAATACGATATGCGTGCAGCGCTTCGCGGCGACGGTGGCGATGATGCGATTCGCGCGGTGCTTATGGAAGCGTTGGGTGCTAAGCCCGACGACCATCACGACAAAGTCGGAACCGAGCGCGGCATGTCGCAAATTGGCGGGTAGACCTTGCCGTTCTCGGAGGAAGCCGAGGGCCCGCGAAGACCACGGTCGGCTACCGTTCGCTTCGCTCACTATGCGCCGAATGCCGGCTCGCTTCGCGAGCTCGGCGCGGCCGCTCGGCCGCCTAGTGAGGTATTGAACATGACATTAAGTCATGTTCAAGGCGGTGTTTCATTTTAGAATGAAGGGCATGAATGAACACCGACGGTCTTCGCGGGGCCCCTCGGCTCTCTCCGAGAACTCCGTTTCTTTTGTTTGATGCTGCAAATTAATCGTTGGGGGTTTAGGTCAAAGGGACTGTCCCTTTGACCCGTTAGTTTGGAGGAAAGCGATATGGCGGAAGAGAAGCTTACGCATATTGATGAAAAGGGCGACGTCCGCATGGTGGACGTTTCTCAGAAGGCCGACACCGAGCGCATTGCCGTTGCGGAAGGCTTTATTTCGATGAAGCCCGAGACTCTCGAGCTTATTACGTCGGGCACGGCGGCGAAAGGCGATGTTCTGGCGTGCGCACGCGTGGCGGGTGTAATGGCGGCGAAGAAGACGAGCGAGCTTATTCCGATGTGCCACCCGCTTATGATTACGAAGGCGAAGGTGAGTTGCGAACCCGTTTTGGCTGGCGAACGTGAAGATGGGCGCGTGGGCATTCATATTACGACGACATGCGGCGTTACAGGCAAGACGGGCATTGAGATGGAGGCGCTGACTGCTGCAAGCGTGGCGTGTCTTACCGTATATGACATGTGCAAGGCGGTCGACCGCGGCATGGAAATCATGGAAAAGGCCATCAATCTGGCGGATGACCTGGGAATCAGAATTATCATGCTGGCGGGATATGACGTGTATTATGAGGAGTCCAGCGAATTCACAAAAAAGATGTTTGAAATGAATTTGAGAAAAGCGGTGGATATGGCCGCGAGCAGGAGCATACTGCTGGGCTTCGAGACCATGGAAACCGAGTTTATGAATACGGTTGGAAAGGCCATGAAATATGTGCAGCTGATGGGATCGGATTATCTGGGAGTATATCCCGACATCGG
>ENA-OQDL01000747-OQDL01000747.1-human-gut-metagenome-genome-assembly--contig:-NODE-747-length-19096-cov-3.831146_pt1 | contig 19096 bp, 16 predicted proteins | sample MGYA00242782_ERZ504609 | MGnify/ENA primary metagenome ERZ504609 (study PRJEB26092, sample SAMD00036320) | human gut metagenome | host: Homo sapiens | study: EMG produced TPA metagenomics assembly of... | reverse complement strand
AAACGAAAAAAACGATTGCAACAGTCAAATTCAGAGCGCAGACGGGACTCGAAACCCGCGACCTCCACCTTGGCAAGGTGGCGTACTACCAACTGTACTACTATCGCATAACAACTATTTGCAACGTCTTTTCAGAGCGACAGACGGGACTCGAACCCGCGACCTCCACCTTGGCAAGGTGGCGTACTACCAACTGTACTACTATCGCACATCAAGTATATTTTATGTTTTCGTGTTCATCAGAACGATATTTAGTATATCGCAACTTTCTCATTATGTCAATATCTTTTTCAAGTTTTTTGAATTTTTCTTTCTATCTGAAAATTCAAATAATTTAATAAATGCCAGGAATAATCTTTATCTGACTGTTCCCGGCATTTTGTTCTTTACTTACTCAGCGTCGTCTTTCTTCTCTTCCTTTGCCACTACTGCAATTCCGAGTTCCTCCAGCTGTTTTGCATCTACATGTCCCGGTGCTTCTGTCATCAGGTCAGATGCATCTTTTACCTTCGGGAATGCGATCACGTCACGTATACTGTCCTGTTTTGCCATCAGCATAACCAGACGGTCCAGACCGTAAGCCAGTCCTGCGTGCGGCGGTACTCCGTATTTGAATGCTGTCAGGAGGAATCCGAACTGCTCCTGAGCCTGTTCTTCCGTAAATCCAAGTACTTTGAACATCTTGCTCTGAATATCCTGATCGAAGATTCTGACACTTCCGCCACCGATTTCATTACCATTTAATACGATATCGTATGCTTTCGCACGCACTCTTCCCGGATCACTGTCGATATACTGAAGATCTTCTTCCATCGGCATCGTAAACGGATGATGCATTGCCGTAAAGCGGTTCTGTTCTTCACTCCACTCAAGAAGCGGGAACTCTGTTACCCACAGGAATTTGTATTCGTTTTTATCAAGGAGTTCCATCTGGCGGGCAAGTTCCAAACGAAGTGCTCCAAGTGTATCCCATACAACTTTATTCTTATCTGCCGCGAATAATAACAGGTCACCGTTCTCTCCGCCCATTGCCTCGATCAGCGCTTTCATCTCGTCATCTGTCATAAATTTGGCAAATGAGGATTTTACAGTTCCGTCTTCATGGATTGCAATATAGGCAAGTCCTTTTGCGCCGTAATCTTTCGCAAAATCAACCAGCTTGTCGATCTTCTTGCGGGCCATTCCACCCTGTCCTTTGGCGTTGATACCGCGAACAGTTCCACCATTTTCAATTGCATTTTTGAATACAACGAACTCGCAATCTTTTACAACATCTGTAACATTCGTCAGTTCCATACCGAAACGGATATCCGGCTTGTCAGAACCAAAGCGATCCATTGCCTCCTGCCATGTCATTCTCTGGATTGGAAGGGATACTTCTACCCCCAGTACTTCTTTGAATAATTTTGCAAGCAGTCTTTCATTTACCTCGATGACATCATCAACATCTACAAAAGATAACTCCATATCAATCTGTGTGAATTCCGGCTGACGGTCTGCACGTAAGTCTTCGTCACGGAAACATTTTGCAATCTGAAAATATCTGTCATATCCGGAGCACATCAGTAACTGTTTGAATAACTGCGGCGACTGCGGCAGTGCATAGAACTGTCCCTGTTGGATACGGCTCGGTACCAGGTAATCTCTTGCTCCTTCCGGTGTACTCTTGATCAGAACCGGTGTCTCAATCTCCAGAAATCCTTCTTCTGCAAGGAACTGACGTGTCAGAGTTGCAACTTTACTTCTCATCATCAGATTGCGCTGCAGATCCGGTCTCCTGAGGTCCAAATATCTGTATTTCAGACGTACTTCTTCTTTTGTCTTGGAATTTTCTTCAATGTGGAACGGAGGTGTCTCTGACTCGGAAAGAATACGGAGTTCTTCCGGAAGTACCTCAATTTCACCTGTTGCAAGATGATCATTCACCGCACCGGAACGCTTTGCAACCGTTCCCACGATTGCTACTACATATTCTGCACGAAGCTTTGCTGCTTTTTCGATCAGCGCTGCTTCTGATTTTCCTTCTTCAAATACCACCTGAATGATACCGGAGCGATCTCTGACATCTACAAATACCAGACCTCCTTTGTTGCGGTTCTTCTGTACCCATCCCATGATGGTAACTTTTTCTCCTACATTGGCTGCAGATAATTCTGCACATCTATGGGTTCTTTTCAACCCTTTCATTGATTCTGCCATGTTCTTTTTTCTCCTTTTTCGGCGTCTTTACGCCGTGATTTATTGTTCTCTAAAACATATTATAAGTTCTCTACGGAATCTGCATAGCAATCCACGATTTCTATATAACCATCTTCTGCCAGCTGTTCTTTCTGGAATTTCTTATTCTTTTTCATGTTGACGATCAGAACCTGTTTTCCTGCCTGACGGTCTGTCTTTGCAAGTGACATTACTTTTAAAAGACCTTCTTTTGTCATCTTCTTTTCTAACAGATATGCTTTCTTCTCTTTTACAGTCGGAACTTCATATCCATTTTCCAGGAGCAGCATAACAATTCTCTCGAATCCGATGGAGAATCCACATGCAGGTGTATCCTGTCCGGTAAATTTACCGATCATCTTATCATAACGTCCGCCTCCGGCTACTGATCCGCCGAAGTCATCCATTGTTACTTCAAAGATAGTTCCTGTATAGTAAGACTGTCCTCTTACAAGTGTCGGGTCGAATTTGATATTAAATTCGCATTCCTTTGCAGTCTCAACGCTGGAAATGATCATTTCCATACTGTCTGCTGTCTCTCCACTTAAGCAGTCTCCTAATTTTTCTTTCAGAAAACGGATACCTGTCACATCCGGTGCAACATCCTGAAACAGCTGAAGATAAGTCTCTACATTTTCCTTTGCATATCCCATCTCTTCCAGTTCTTTTGCAACGCCTTCTGCCCCGATCTTGTCCATCTTATCCAGGATAATGAAGACTTCATCATAGTCTTCCTCACGGAAGCCACTATATGCAGCCATTGCCTTCAGTATGTTACGGTCATTGATACATACCGTAAAGTTCTGGAAGCTTAACTTTCCAAGCATAGCTGTGGTTGCAAGGATCAGCTCAATCTCTGCAAGATTTCCCGGTTCACCCAGAATATCAATATCGCACTGCATGAACTGTCTGAAACGTCCTTTCTGCGGACGGTCTGCTCTCCATACATTCCCGATCTGCAATGCTTTGAACGGTGCCGGAAGCTCATTCGAATGGTTCGCATAATATCTGGCAAGCGGTACGGTAAGGTCGTAACGCAGACCTCCATCCACCAGATCATTCTCTTCTTTTGCTGTATCGATCTTCAGTTTTTCACCTCTTTTTAAAATCTTGAAGATCAGTTTCTCGTTGTCTCCTCCCTGCTTGCTGCACAGGTTCTCGATATGTTCCACACACGGTGTCTCGATGGAACAGAATCCGTATGTCTTATACGTCTCTTTAATAAGTCCGATCAGGTAATCACGGATCTCCATCTCACGTGGGAGCATGTCTTTCATACCGGTAACCGGTTTTTTCTTTAATGCCATAACCATTCTCCTTTGCGTTCTATCATTTCGTCGATCCTGTCGATATAGGCATCTACTGCCTTGACATTCTCCTGACGGATCAGACGTGTCATTTTCTTCTTTTTACTGCCCGGCATAGGAATCGGATTCTTTAATACAATTTTTGTCGATGCACCTGCGCCTGCGGCAATAATAGATTGTTTTCTTCCATAATAAGTATATTGTATATTCCGGCTTTGTCAACCTTTGCATAACCAACATTTTCAAAATTCCCTGCAATATTCTTCTGTCTGTACAGATAATACGGGAACAGTTCCATCTCTTCTGCTGTTTTTGCTGCCTTTTCGATCATGCCGGAAAGGATGTCATGTGTCTCCTTCACATCCCGGTGTAAATCTCTCATTTCCATTCTGGCCGCTCTCTTGATTGCCAGTGAATGCACCGTCAGACTGTCCGGCTTCATCTGAGCGATCTGAGCCAGTGTATCTTCCATATCAGAAATATCTTCTCCCGGAAGTCCTGCGATAATATCCATATTGATATTATCGAATCCGGTCTCTCTGGCCAATGCATAGGCCTCTTTTATCTCTTCTACGGTATGCTTTCTTCCGATCGCATCCAGTGTCTTCTGCTGCATGCTCTGCGGATTGATGGAAATCCTGGTAATGCCGTGGCTCTTTATGACCTTTAATTTTTCTTCTGTTATGCTGTCTGGTCTTCCTGCTTCTACAGTATACTCCAACAGATGTTCTCTCGAAAATTTCTCATCAATCCATCCCATCAGTCGTTCCAGCTGCTCTGCCGTCAGAGTAGTCGGTGTACCTCCGCCGATGTAGATTGTATTCAGCTTTTTATTTTTTGAACGCTCTGCGATAAATTCCAACTCTTTACAAAGTGTATCTACATATACATCTACTTTTTCTTTCCAGCGATCCAGCGGTCCGGAACTGAAAGAACAATAAGAACAGACCGACGGACAGAACGGGATTCCTACATACAAGCTGTACCCTTCTTCATAATCCAGTTCTTCCAGAATCTTCCGCTCCCTCTCGGCAATCTCCCATGCAAGCACTGCCTTTTCTTTTCTTACTCTTGCGCTTTCCCATGCCCATCTGATATAATCTTCTTTTTTCCAGCCGGCTTCCAGCTTCTGCATAGCAAGCTTGGTCGGAACGTACGCCTGTAAGCACTCCCCATGCAAGTGGTTCTCCGGTGATCTTCTCCAGTTGGTCATACAGATTCAGGTCTGTCTGCCGCTTTTTCTCCTGTTTGCAGATTCTCCGTTTCTGCAAAAATTTCCTGACCATCCGGTAATTGTACCGTTACATAATTAGAGGCTTCTTCATCCGTCTTGCAGGATACTTCCTGCGACGGATAAAAAGCCTTTAATATATGATACGCATTATAAGTATAAGACTCGCTTTTACATATAATCTGAATCATCTTAATTCTCCATTCTGTTTTTATCACTGTCTTTTGCCAACATTCATTATATAAATGGATTATGGAGTTTTTCATAACCGATCGTCGTTTCTTCCATATGCCCCGGATATACATGTGTCTCTTCCGGCAATACCAACAGTTTCTCCTTTACAGAACGAACCAATGCCGATGCACTTCCGCCCGGGAAGTCTGAACGGCCAACCGATGTCTGGAATAATGTATCACCGCTAAAGAGAACGCCTTCCTGTTCCATATAATAACAGCATCCACCCGGTGTATGTCCCGGTGTATGGATCACACGGAACTGAAAACCTGCAATTTCCAGCTGTTGCCCATCACTGACCGGAACCGCCTCCTCAAACCGGTATCCTCCACGCACATATGTAGAAGACAGATTACTTTCACCGTCCGTCATCATCGGAAGGTCTGCTTCTTCTACATATACCGGAACTTTTACGTCTTCCATCACATCAGAAAGTCCCATAATATGATCAAAATGTGCATGTGTCAAAAGCACCGCTTTCAGTTTCAGTCCCTGCTCCTTTACCGCATTCTTTACCTTCGCCGGATAAGCTCCCGGATCAACCATGACCGACTCTTTTGTCTCTTCGTTAATCACCAGATAACAATTCGTACCAATCATTCCAACCACGTATTTTTTTTCATCTTCATACTTTTATCCTGTTGCCCTTTCTATATCAATGATTCCGGAAAGCTGATGCAATTTCTTCACGATACGCTCCAGTTCTTCACGGCCGTGAACGATGAATCCCATCTCAATTGTTGCTGTTCCTTTCTTGCTGGTACGGACATTCATAGATTTGACATCCACATTTTCTTCTGTGAAAATTCTGGAAATCTCCATCAGAAGTCCCTGCTGGTCATTGGCATACATCTTGATCTCGGCAAGATACTGACCTCCTGATTTTTCTGTCACTTCCGTCTCCCACTCTGCCGGAATCAATCTTGCGCGTTCCGCTTCGGACAGATGTATCATATTGATACAGTCTGTACGGTGAATGGACAGACCTCTTCCACGAGTAACGAATCCGACAATCTCATCTCCCGGTACCGGATTACAGCATCTGGAAAAACGGACCGCCATATCATCAATCCCCTTGACTACAATACCGCTCTTGGACTTGGCAATATGTACCTTATTCTTTGCAGCCTCAGCCACTCTCTCCAGAACAACTTCATCCGTAATTGCCTGTCTGTGATCTTTTCCATACTCTTCTGCAAGCCGGTTTACTACCTGTCCTTCTTTTAATCCTCCGTGACCGATTGCCGCCAGCACAGATTCCCAGTCTTTGAATCCATATTTTTTCTGCACGATCTCCTGGTACTTCGGCTGAATAATATTTGTAAGATTGATACTCTTTGCCTTGCAGTATGTAGCAATCATATCCTTTCCACGGATGATATTACTTTCTTTGAATTCTTTTTTAAACCACTGGTTGATCTTGTTCTTTGCCTGTGTACTTTTTACAATATTCAGCCAGTCCCTGCTTGGGCCCTTGGAATTCTGTGAAGTCAGGATCTCAATTCGATCCCCGTTCTGAATTTTATAATCGATATTGACCAGTTTTCCGTTCACTCTGGCTCCAACCATCTTATTTCCAACTGCACTATGGATCGCATAAGCAAAGTCGATCGGCGTCGAACCATTCGGAAGGTTCTTGACATCTCCCTGCGGTGTAAAGCAATACACATCTTCTGCAAACAGATCAAGGTCACCTTTGATCAGATTCAGGAATTCCCGGTTATCCGACATGTCTCTCTGCCACTCCAGGATCTGGCGCAGCCAGCTTAACTTCTCTTCTTCCTGTGCTTCAACACTCTTCTTACCGTCATTCGACTCTTTATATTTCCAATGCGCCGCAATACCATATTCCGCTGTCTTATGCATCTCTTCTGTACGGATCTGGATCTCGAACGGCTGTCCGACCGAACTCATCAGCGTTGTATGCAGTGACTGGTACATATTCGGTTTTGGCATTGCAATATAATCTTTAAATCGTCCCGGGATCGGCGTATACATCTCATGGATCACACCGAGTGCCGCATAGCAGTCCTTTACAGATTCTACGATAATACGGACTGCGAACAGATCATAGATCTGATCTACCGTCTTATCCTGATTGACCATCTTTTTATAAATGCTGAAGAAATGTTTGACACGCCCGTTGACTTCTGCTCTGATGCCCGCATTCTTCATATGTGTCGACACTTCATCTACAATCTGCTCTACAAATTCTTCCCGCTCAGTCTTTCTGGCATTGATCTGATTCACCAGATCATAGAACACTTCCGGCTGTGAATACTTAAGTGCCAGATCATCCAGTTCTGTCTTGATCTTGGAAATTCCAAGACGCTGTGCGATCGGTGCATAAATGTCCATCGTCTCTTTTGCTTTTTCTTTCTGTTTTGCCGGTGTCATAAACTGCAGTGTACGCATATTATGCAGACGGTCTGCCAGTTTGATAATGATAACCCGGATGTCCTTTGCCATTGCCAGGAACATCTTTCTTAAATTTTCTGCCTGTACCTCCAGTTTATCCGAAGAATAAGAAAGTCTTCCCAGCTTGGTAACTCCATCTACCAGAAGTGCTACTTCTGCTCCGAATTCCTTTCGGATATCTTCTTCCGTAAACTTTGTATCTTCAACCACATCGTGCAGCATTCCTGCAGCAATCGTCTCTTTATCCATCTCAAGATCTGCCAGAATGATCGCTACCCATAACGGATGGATGATATATGGCTCTCCGGATTTTCTGCGCTGATCTCCATGTGCTTCAACTGCCAGCTTATAAGCTTTCTCAATCAGGGAAACATCTGTGGACGGATGATACTTTCGGATACGGGCAATCAACATGCCATACAACCGGTCTGGATCTTCATAATCTTCCTGCGATTTCACCGCATGTCCGTCTACGACCGCGAGTCCTTTTGTATGGTCTTTCGTCAGGGCTTCCGGTGCAATCCGGTTGTCCAGTGATTCATATGTTGTCTTGTCTGACATATCAACGCCTCCTTCCCTTGATGCTTCTATTATTTACCCGGATATGTGATCACGGCATCCACATCATATCCTTCTAATCGCTCTCTTCCCTTTAATCCCGCAAGTTCCATAAGAAATACCGTCTTTACCACTTTTCCGCCAAGTCCTTCAATCAGTTTTACCATTGCTTCATTGGTTCCGCCTGTTGCGATCAGGTCGTCAATGATAACCACTCTTTGTCCCGGTTTAATCGCATCTTTATGCATCTCGATCGTAGCAGTACCATATTCCAGTTCATATTCAACAGAAACAGTCTCGCAAGGGAGCTTTCCTTTTTTTCTGATCGGGATAAATGGCTTATGCAGGTTATACGCAATCGGAACCCCAAAATAAATCCTCTGGATTCCGGTCCTACAACCACATCAAACTCTACGTCTTTTAATTTTTCCTGCATCAGATCTATTGCCAGATGTAACCCCTCCGCATCCTGAAGAATGCTTGTTACATCTCTGAATATAATTCCCGGTTCCGGAAAATCCGGAATGCTTCTTACATACTCTTCTATCGCTTTCATGATACTCTCTCCATTTCTGTCTAAAATACAACTTTAAGTATAGCATTACTTTTTCTAATTTTCAATCTATGGTTTAACGGTAATGCGTCACCACAATCTGTGGTGTCTTTTTCCCCATATATTCATTAATATCCGGATAATATGTCATCGAGATCCGGATCTGTCTGCCACGACCTTTTAAGAGTGCCTCCACTTCTGTCTTTCCATACTGTTCTTCCAGTTTGCCCAGGAAATCATCTGCATGATGGAACAGCATTGCTTCGATCCTGCATCCATTCACATCCTGCACCTGTAATTTCAGTACATTTCTATTCTTCCCAAGAATTCTTGCACCAAGTAATGTGACATCGCGTGCTGCAAATACCGGTTTTGTATTTCCTTTTCCAAATGGTTCCAGAAGTTCCAGTTCTTTCACCAATCCTTCCGTCACACATCCGAACGGCATCTCCATATCGATAGTTACTTTTTCTTTCATCTCTTCTTCGGTCAGCGTACAGTTTTTATTCAACATCTCGCGAAATTTCCCGACATTCTCTTTCGGAAGTGACAATCCGGCTGCCAGCCGGTGTCCGCCAAACTTCGTCAGAAATTCTTTGCATTTATTCAGTTCTTCATACATGTGGTATCCGTCGATCGACCTTCCGGATCCTTTCACTCCTTCTTCTGCATCCGTCAGTACAAACACCGGTTTATAATAGTTCTCTCTTATCCTTCCGGCGACGATACCTGCCAGACTTTCATGACAATCCGGAAGATAAACGACCAACACCTTGTCCTTGGAAATGGTTGTTGTCTCCACCTGCTCTTCTGCCTGTTTTACAGCCTCTTCCGTCATATCCTTTCTGCTGTCATTCAACGCTTTCAAGTCTCCTGCAAGGATATCTGCCTCCTTTTGCGTTCCTGCTCTCAGTAATTCCAGCGCACGTTTTGCTGTGTCCAATCTTCCGCTGGCATTGATACATGGCCCGAGTACAAAACCGATATGATAGGAATTCAGGCTGTTCTTGTCAATCCCTGTACACTCGATCAAAGCTTTCAATCCCGGATTCTTTGTGCGTCTCAGCATCTGAAGACCTTCTTTGACAAAAATACGGTTCTCATCTTCCAGATCCATCACGTCTCCGATCGTAGCGATCGCAACATTTTCGATCAGATCATCCAGATCCGCCGAATCCTTTCCCATACTCTCCCACAATGCCTCCATCAGCTTGTATGCAACTGCAGCACCGCAGAGTCCTTTAAATGGATAGAGACAATCCGGCTGCTTAGGATCCATAACCGCATCTGCCGGCGGAATTCTGTATCGTTTTTCTCCATCGTGTTCATCAAACGGGACCTCATGGTGATCTGTTACGATCACTGTCATCCCCATTTCTTTTCCATACGCGATTTCATCTGCTGCTGCGATCCCATTATCACAGGTAATGAGCGTATCTACACCGGCTTCATAAGCTCTTTCGACCAGATGCCTGTTCAGTCCATATCCGTCACTGATACGGTCTGGTATATCACTGTCCACATCCGCACCGAGACGTTCCAGTCCTTCCAGCAGAATGTAAGTTGCATTCACTCCGTCTATATCATAATCTCCGATCACCCGGATTTTCTTATCTTCCAGGATCTTCTCTTTCAGAATATCGATTGCTTTATCCATATCTTTCATCAGCATTCCATCATACAGATCACTGATTGTTCCATTCAGATAGCGGTCAACCGCTTCTTCCCCGATCACATCCCTGTTCCGGATCAGACATGCCAGCCGCGGACTGATCTGGTATTTTTTTCCTATTTCCTCAAAATCTGCGCCTTTCCGCAGCAGAACCCATCGTTCCATTGTTGTCGCTCCTTTGTCTCTTCAGTCTAAGTACAATTACTTTTTAATTTTAAAAAAGCAGTTATACCCTGTCAACAGGCATAACTGCTTTTCAAATCATTTTCTGATTTATTTTTTCTTTTGTTTGTTGCTTTTTTAGAGGCTTTTGTTTTCATAACATACCACAGGGCTCCTGTGATACATACGGAAGAATATCCTCCGCAGATGATACCTGCCATAAGCGGTGCTGCAAATTCACGAATAGAACTTACACCCATAATAAACAGAACAAATACCATGATAAAAGTCGTCAACGATGTATAAATACTTCTTGTCAACGTCTGTGTTATACACTTATTTACCACTTCAGCCAGATCATCGTTTCTCTTCATCAGTGGAAGTTCCTCACGGATTCTGTCAAAGATTACAATCGTTGCATTGATGGAATAACCGACAATCGTCAGCATACATGCAATAAATGTTGTTCCCACTGAGATTCTGGATGCCGCATAGAATGCAAGTACCACCAGAACATCATGTAACAGTGCCGCAACCGCACTTGTAGCAAAACGTACATCTTTGAAACGGAACCAGATGTAAAGCAGCATAAAGATTGTTGCCACGATCACGGCAATTACTGCATCACGACGCATCTCACCACTGATCGTAGAACTTATATTTTCAGCTGTGATGTCGGATTCTTTCACTCCGAATGTAGTTTTCAGTGCTTTGTTGACCTGCTCACGTTTCGCAAGACTTAATGTCTTTGTTTTAATAATGACCTGTTTGGTTCCGGACACCTTCTGTGTCTGAATGTTGTGGTCTCCGGTAATCTTTTCTACTACAGGAACAATCTCTTCATCGATCTCATCGATAGAATAATCTTTGTCAAATTTCACATTCATAGAAGTTCCGCCCTGGAAATCCAGACTGTATGCCAGTGCTCCATTTCCCTTTGCCGAATTGACTCCCATGATCACAAATCCTGCAAGGATCAGTGCAATGGAAACGCTGAAGAATATCTTCTTCTTTCCGAGGAAATTCACCGGCTTTCTTTCTTTCATCTGATGATAATACAGACTCTCTTTGCGGATTCCGATTCCATAGAATGCATATACGATCATACGTGTGATCACCAGTGCGGTAAACATGGATACCACAATACCGATTGCCAGTGTCTGTGCGAATCCTTTTACTGTTCCGGAACCTTTGAACCACAGAACCGCTGCTGCAATCAGGGTTGTTACGTTACCGTCAACGATAGCAGACATTGCTTTCTGGAATCCTGCCTTGAGTGATGACTTCACAGTTTTTCCTTTCGCCATCTCTTCACGCACACGGGCAAAGATAATAACGTTCGCATCCACCGCCATACCAATACTTAAAATGATACCTGCAATACCCGGAAGGGTTAAGGTTACATCAAATGCATTCAGGATCACCAGTACAATCTCTGTATAGATCAGCAGTGCAAGACTGGATGCCAGTCCCGGAAGCCTGTATACCAGAATCATAAACAGGAATACAAGGATCAGACCGATCACTCCCGCCTTCAGGCTTGTGCTAAGTGCCTGTTCTCCAAGTTGTGCTCCGACTACATTCGAACGGAGTTCTTCCAGTTCCAGTTTCAGTCCGCCGATACGAATCGTTGATGCCAGATTGTCGGCTTCTTCGTATGTAAAGTCTCCCGTAATATAAGCCTGTCCGCCTGTGATCGCAGACCGGACAACCGGACTGGAGATGGTCTCACCGTCATAAATGATCGCAATCTGTTTTCCGATATTGTTCTGTGTTGCTGTAGCAAATTTCTTTGTTCCTGATTTTGTCAGATTCAATTCTACGGAGTATTCTTTATTCCCCATATCATCCTGACCGCTCTTTGCAGATGCGCTCTTTACATCGGTTCCTGTAAGGACCGTCTCTCCATCTGCTGTCTGGAAAGAAAGGGAACCTGGTTTTCCAAGTTCATCCAGAATCTTATTGGCATCTGTAACACCAGGAATCTCGATATTGATTCGGTCGTCTCCCTCCTGGTATACACTTGCTTCTGTACTGTACTGCTCTACTCGCTTTTGCAGCTTATAGATAGTATCACTCATCTCTTCTTTGGTCGGATTCTTATCTTTTACCTGATAAGTGATGCTGACACCACCGGCAAGATCCAGACCAAGTTTGATGTTCTTCATCGCACCGGTCTTAGATTTTCCAATTCCTGCGATAACAGTAAAACCAAGACCGACGATGAGGATTACAGTCAGAAGCAGACTCAGTATGCTTTTTGACTTTTTCATCGTTCTCCTACACATCCTCTCGAATTATTTATTCTTCTGCAAGTGCAGCCTTCATCATGATCGCACACTCTACACGCTTCCTTTGCATCTCACAGCCGATCTCATAGGTATCATGGATCGTACCGTGGAAATTGTAAGAGTTTGCCATACATCCACCACTGCAATAGAATTTTGCAAAACAGTTTCTGCATTTATCTTTCGAATACACATTACAGCTTCTGAAATCGTCCGCGATCTCCGGCTTCACGATTCCATCGTCCACATTACCCATCAGAAACTCTTCCTGTCCGACGAACTGATGGCATGGATAGAGGTCGCCCCATGGTGTAACAGCCAGATACTCTGTTCCGGAACCACATCCGGATAAACGTTTTGCCACACACGGACCACCGTTTAAATCTATCATAAAATGGAAGAAATTGAAGCCTTTTCCCTCTTTCTCGCGTTCGATCATCATCTTCGCAAGTTTGTCATATTCCTCCATGATCTTAGGAAGATCTTCCTCCCTGATCGCATACGGATCGCTTTCATCTCCAACGACCGGCTCGATCGACATCTGTTTGAATCCAAGATCTGCAAAATGCATAATATCATTGGAAAAGTCCAGATTGTTTCTTGTAAATGTTCCACGGATATAATATTTTTCCTGATTTCTGCTTTCTGCAAGCTTCTGGAATTTCGGAACGATCAAATCATAGCTTCCCGTTCCGTTACGGAACGGACGCATCTGGTCATTGATTTCCTTTCTTCCATCCAGACTTAATACAACATTGTCCATCTCTTTATTTACAAATTCCTGTATCTCATCATTTAAAAGGACACCATTGGTCGTAACGGTAAAACGGAAATGCTTGTTGTGGATCTTCTCCTGTTCTCTTCCGTAAGCCACCAGATCTTTTACAACCTGCCAGTTCATCAGAGGTTCCCCTCCGAAGAAGTCAACTTCCAGGTTGCGGCGGTTTCCGGAATTTGCGATCAGGAAATCCAGTGCCTTCTTACCCACTTCAAAACTCATAAGTGCACGTCTTCCGTGGTACTCTCCCTCTTCTGCGAAGCAATATTTACAGGCAAGGTTACAGTCATGTGCAATGTGCAGGCACAATGCTTTTACGACCGTTTTCCTCTTCTTCACCTCTTCAATCATGCATTCGTATGTATCTTTTACAAATAACTGTCCGCCTTCTGTCAGCTCGATCACATCTGACAATGCATCTTCGATATCTGACGCTTCGTATTTATTTCCCAGTGACTGCAGAAGCTGATCTTTTACACCTGTTTCTTTTAATGTTCCGGCAGTTGGTTCTGTCTCTGATCCGTTCAATTTTGCGATCACATCATAACAGACATCATCTACCACATGTACAGAGCCGCTGTACACATCCATAACGATATTGTATCCATTATTACGGTACTGATGAATCATATCTGGTACCCCTTTCTTGTTTTTCATATTCTATATCGGAAAATTCCTGTTATTTCTCTGATTGTCTGAAATCTCATGCTGTCAGATAATTCCATGAACAGCAAGAAACAGCGACCCTAAAGACCGCTGTCCCGAGTATCCATATGATTTAAAATTATTTGTTCTGTTCGCAAGTCTGATTTCCTACTGTGCAGGATGTCTTACATGCTGACTGGCATGATGTCTGACATTCGCCACAGCCACTTTTTTTCAGGTTGCTGTTCATAGGTTTATTCAATGATTTTACATGTTTCATGTTCATGTCCCTCCTTACTATTGCTTAACTTATGTTATTATAACATTTCAATATAGGTTTCGCAATCCTTTTCTTAGGATATCATTCCGCCGGCCATGCCGCCTCCCGCACACAACGCAAATGTCACCAATATCTCTGTACTGCTTCCATGAAATGTGCGGTAGATTCCGACTGTGACAAGCAAAAGTAACGCAAAATACAATATTCCCAGAACAATTCCCCACAGGAACCGCCTGACTTTTGCAAGTTTTCCCACCACAAGTCCGCCGGTAAATGTCGAGATCAGATAGACTGCCGTCACTCCTGCCGTCACCGCGCCTTCATTTAATTCGAATTTATAAAGAGCCAGCGCCAGTATTATCAGAAGAATACCTGTCACTACATATGCCGCAAGAAGAGCTTTCACCATCCACATGATCCATACTTCATTTTGTTCTTTTTTCTCATCTGCTCCCTCCTCATCTATCACAGATTATGAAGAGAGACTCTCATTTATGCTTCTGTTCTGTCCATAATTGTTCTATTGTTCCATCTGTTTCCCAGAACCTTCGCTGTATATTCCGCAAGGCAGATTTCTCTTTCTTCAAACAGGTCTTTCTGATCCATGTTCAGCAGGAGTACCGCCCCGATCACATCCCCGCACACAGGATCGGACTGATCACCTCCTGACTGTAAGGTTCTGTTTTGCTCACCACCGGCACATATCTTTTTCTCCTGCTTTTGCATTCTGCGTCTTTCTTTCCTTCAGAAACTCTCCGAGTTCCCTTGTTATATCTTCATCCTGCAGCTCTTTCTTCCCGTTTCCCTGCCGCTGCGACCACCTGATCCATATCACAGATTCCTGCCAGACATCCCAGCATCTGCGACAGACTTTCTGCATACTGTTTGGCGAATGCCGATAATTCTCCGGTCGGAGAATATTTCTTCAGGATAATCTCTCCTTCCTTGTCCGTGAATATCTCCAGTGGGTCGCCTTCCCTGATCCTCAGTGTTCTTCTGATTTCTTTTGGAACGACTACACGTCCCAGATCATCGATCTTCTTACGATTCCTGTTGCTTTCATAGCAATTTACTTCCTCCTGATTTTTTCGTTTTTTTCTGTTTTTTCCATAATTTTCTAACATATGGTTAGTATGCTGAGAAAAAGATGGAATTATTCATTCTGATATTAGACTGGATATTTTTTCAATAGTTTTGTATAATAGTTGGAAGAAAATATTAGGAGGAATGAATCATGAGTAAAATTGATGAAGTACGTGCTGATATGGTCAAAGCCATGAAAGCAAAAGACAAAGACACAAAGGAAACTTTATCCATGCTGCTTGCAGCTCTTAAGAATAAAGCAATCGACAAACGTGCGGATCTGACACCGGAAGAAGAGACACAGGTTATCTTAAAAGAGATCAAGCAGACAAAAGAGACACTCGATATGACTCCTGCAGACCGTACAGAGATCATCGAAGAATGCAATAAGCGTCTTGCAGTTCTGGAACAGTATGCTCCTAAGATGATGGATGAAGCAGAGATCAAAGAAGTTGTTGCTTCTGTTCTTGCAGAAATGGGACTTAATGCTCCTACTGCAAAGGATAAAGGAAAGATCATGAAGAACCTGATGCCTAAAGTAAAAGGCAAGGCAGACGGAAAGCTCGTTAACGAGATCGTATCTGCTTTTATGAATTAAGACAGTACCATTATTAATGGGCAGCACCCGGTTGGATGCTGCCCATTCTTTTATCTCTATTCGTCTTAGTTACCCGAAGCACTGTCTGTGCTTGTTCCGGTTGTACTTGTATCTTTGGCTTTTACGCTCAATTTCGTGAAATCAATCTTATTCCATGTTCCTTTGTGAACAGTGATTTTTTCCTCTTTCTTCCATTTCTTTAATACTTTTTTATAGTATTTATCCTGTTTCTCCGTGAGCAGGGACTGTTTCTTGGTCTCTGTGGCTGCTTCATCATTGAGGCTTGTAACTTTTGCCACATAGCATGCGGTATCGCTTTCAACCACACCCGTAAGCTCACCTTCTCCCAATTTGTCTGCTGCTTTTACAACTTCTTTAGACGGACTTACAGAATCCGAATCAAACGTTGCATCTTTTGCTTCGGTTCCCTGTTCGGTTGCATAGGATGCAAAATCTTCCGCCGTCTTTGCTCCCTCTGCAAATGCCGCAGCTTTTTCCTTTACCTGCTTCTTCTCATCATCGGATACAGTCGTATCTGATGAATCGGACGAATCTGATGATGTAGTATAATCAAACTCCACATACTGCATATGCTTCTGTACTGCTTCTTCATCTGTTACATTCACATTTGCTTCCGCTACGATTGCCGAACGCATCTTCTGCTCGATCACCATCAATGTCATGACACGTTTTACATTCTCTTCGGAACCAGATACCTTGTCTTTTTTCTTCTGGGAGTTGGCCTTGTCAAATTCTTCAGCCGCATTATTGATTGCTTTTTTATCTGCTTTTGTAAGCTTTACGTCATAATCCTTCATATGCTTTTCCAGAAGTGCCATATTCTTCAGATCATCCAGCAAAGTTTCTTTGATCGATTCTTCATAGGTCTTGCCGTCTGACGCATTTTTCGTCCACATATCATCTCCGCCGAAATAACTCGCAAAGTATGTTTCGTACTGAGCCTGTGTATATCTTGCATAGAAATTTGCAACACCTGCCGTGATCTCTTCATCTCCTGCTTTTACGACCACCGCATCATCCTTCAGCGATCCACATCCGGTAAGTGATGCTGCCATAATCCCTGCCAGCGCTAATATTAATGCTCTTTTTTTCATTTATCCTAACCTGCCTTTATTTGCTTAATGGGTCAATTATACCGCTTTTTTCTCCGCCTATCAATCCTTTCAACCCATTTAACACATTTTTCGTAATTTCCAGTGCATCTGTCTGCTTCTCTTTCAGATTTCTTCTCTTCTTCTCATAGATAAAACACGGCTGGGCTCCGTCTGCTTTGAATGTCAGTTCCCCACGGAAATCTTCGATCAGCTTCGGAATCCGTTCCGGATGTACCTTCGCTTTTTCATACATGATAAATGTGTAAACCTCTCCCTTTTGTTCGACAGCCGTTACATACAACTGATGTGCCTGTGCTTTCAATGCGGCAACTTCCAGAAGTTTCTCCACCTTCTTCGGAATATCTCCAAACCGGTCTGTCAGTTCTTCTGCCATATCTTCCATTTCTTCCCGGCTCTCAATAGCAGCGATTCGTTTATAGACATCCAGTTTCTGGTATTCATTCGGAATATAAGATGCCGGAATAAATGCATCCACATTCAGATCCATCGTAGTTGTGAAGGTCTCCTCTTCTTCCATCTCACCTTTCAGATGCTTCACCGCTTCGTTCAACATCTTACAGTAAAGGTCATATCCGACCGCCTCCATATGACCATGCTGCTCCGCACCCAAAAGATTTCCCGCTCCACGGATTTCCAGGTCACGCATCGCAATCTTGAATCCTGAGCCAAGGTCCGTGAATTCACGGATAGCAGCCAGCCTCTTTTCTGCCACTTCTCTTAACATCTTATCTCTCCGGTAGAGAAGGAATGCATATGCCATGCGGTTGGAACGTCCGACACGTCCGCGCAGCTGGTAAAGCTGTGAAAGTCCAAGCCGGTCTGCATCATGAATGATCATCGTATTTGCATTTGAGATATCCAGTCCGGTCTCTATGATTGTTGTGGATACCAACACATCGATCTCTCCGTTGATAAAGTCGTACATGATCCTCTCCAGTTCATGCTCCCGCATCTGTCCGTGCGCATAGGCAACCGACAGATCCGGCACCAGCTTCTGCACATGTCCTGCTACCTCATCGATATCTTCCACACGGTTATAAACATAGTATACCTGCCCCTGTCTTGCGCATTCCCGTTCGATTGCTTCACGTACCATCTCGTCATTATATTCCATAACATATGTCTGGATCGGCATACGGTCATTCGGTGCTTCCTCCAATACACTCATATCGCGAATACCGATCAGGCTCATATGAAGTGTTCTCGGGATTGGAGTCGCTGTAAGTGTCAATACATCTACATTTTCCTTCAATTTCTTGATTTTTTCTTTGTGCTGAACACCGAACCGCTGTTCTTCATCGATGATCAGAAGCCCCAGATCTTTGAATTTCAAGTCTTCACTCAGTACCCGATGTGTTCCGATAATGATATCTACCAGTCCCTTTTTCGCATCCTCGATCGTCTTTTTCTGCTGTGCCGGTGTACGGAATCTGCACATCAGGTCAATCCGCACCGGGAACTCTTTCATACGCTGTACGAATGTCCGGTAATGCTGCTGTGCAAGAATCGTTGTCGGAACCAGATAGACTACCTGCTTACTCTCCTGTACAGCTTTGAATGCCGCACGGATTGCAACCTCCGTCTTACCAAATCCAACATCCCCACAGATCAGACGATCCATGATCTTATGACTTTCCATATCTTTTTTTACAGCCTCGATCGCCATCATCTGATCTTCCGTCTCTTCAAACGGAAACATCTCTTCAAATTCTCTCTGCCATACTGTATCTTCTCCGTAGACATAACCATCCTGCTCCTGTCTTGCCGCATACAGCTTCACCAGATCTCTTGCAATCTCTTTTACGGCACCGCGCACCCTGGTCTTGGTCCGGTTCCACTCCTGGGGTTCCCAGTTTATTCCAGCTTTGGTTTCTTTGCATCGGCACTGGCGTATTTCTGTATCAGATCCAGCTGTGTTGCCGGAATATAAAGATTT
>ENA-OQDL01000743-OQDL01000743.1-human-gut-metagenome-genome-assembly--contig:-NODE-743-length-19194-cov-3.723082_pt1 | contig 19194 bp, 20 predicted proteins | sample MGYA00242782_ERZ504609 | MGnify/ENA primary metagenome ERZ504609 (study PRJEB26092, sample SAMD00036320) | human gut metagenome | host: Homo sapiens | study: EMG produced TPA metagenomics assembly of... | reverse complement strand
CAACTTGTGTATTCTTTGTTTCAAGAAAGTTCTTTTAATGAGATTGTCGCAATGAAAGATTTTGCAAGGCAATTAACACAAAATGCGTGTCGATGGGATTGCTTGATGAATCTTATTCTGAATGGTTTGCATATAGCATCGAAAAAAGAGTGACAACCTTATTAACTTGGCTTGTGCAGTGTCTGATTGGCGGTTTTTGCTTTGGTTGGACTTTAACAATCTCATTTTCTGTTTTCTTCCTTTTAATTCGGAAATACACAAACGGTTATCATGCTGCCACTTATAGTAAATGCCTGTTCCATTCCATTTTATTAGAAGTCGTTCTTCTTGCTTCAATCTCCTACGTTTTTGTACAGGCAAGGCGTTGCTTTTCTTAACTATAGTTTCTGATGCTACAATTTTGTGTATTGCACCAGTTAACAATAAAAGCATTCACTGGTCAACAGATGAGTTCAAGGCTGCAAAGACATCTGTTCGTTGGTTATTATTGCTTCTAAATATTTTCGCAATTCTGTTGGCGAGAGTTCAAATCGCACCCTCCATACTACAAGGGTTGGTCGCAGCATTAACTGCTGATGCAATAACACTATCCATTTCACGCTGTCAAAATTGAAAGGAGGGCATACAAATGAAAATTCAAATCAAACAGTTCGCCAAAAAGAAAATTGAAGCTCTGGTGAAGAGGGATATGCAGGAGTGGCCTCCGGTTTGTGCGGGCTGGATGTATCAGCCGAAACGTCCCTGTGTACCTGAGAAGCATCTGCAAGAAAAACGAAAATAAGTTCAATCCTGAAATGGCATGGTCGCTTTCCTGTTTCAACAACAAAAAGCACTATGCCATTTTTCTTTGTTGGTGACTCCGATTTCGTTACGAATTTTCTCCATCTTATTACAGAAATGTAGACAATATTGCTTGCTGTGTATACAGTGTAAGAAAGGATGGCACAATGCACAAATCGAAAGGAGTTACTCCGATGCAGCAATATAGCTTTGAATGAAATTCAAACTTATCCATTTAATGAGAAAGGATTGCTTATTATGAAACATAAAAAAGTATCACAGCTTTTAGCTGCTTCGCTTTCTTGATGATTGCGATGCTCTGCGTTTCTAGCGTTGCAATGGAACCTTCTATGAGAATCGGCAGTGTCACCGTTCATTCTTCGCTCTTTGCTAAAATGGCTTCTGAATCGCCGGAAAAAGATTTGATTACCCAATCCAATATTGTTAAGGCAACCGATGAAATGATTCAGTTCGAGGAAAAAACCGTTCTGGATGTTCAACATTTGGATGATGGTTCGTCCCTTACTTCCTATCGAAAAGATGTCGCAACCATTCTGCCTAGCGAATTTCCAACATCTATAAGCCCCTGTGCAGATGGAAGCATCAACCAAGATTCTTGGGACTCAAGCAACACCGTACGAGCATATACTACAATTTATTATGATATTGTTAAAGACTCCGGCGATCGTTCGTATTATAAGTTGACAAAGGTTACTGGAAAGTACTATTGCAATAACTCTGCAACAAAAATTACGAGCCAAACTCTAAGAATTGGTCAAACTGGATGGACGAGTAACGGATATCGAGAGCAGACCAAGGATTTTGACATTCCTGCATCTCAGAAAGACTGGACAAAATACCCTGATTCCTCTTGGGCTGGTGTTCTGGTAGATGCAACAAATCGCGTTGGCTGCTACTATGTTGTCAATATTGCTGCAAAGACCGGAAAGACTTGGTATGTTGAAATTTCAAATAATATCCGATAACCGTTTTTGAGCAAGGAGTTTTTTTATGCTACCGTTTTTTAACCAAAAAGAGTTGGTGGTTTGCTCAAATCAATTCACAATACCAAAAAGTACACATCTCTTTTAGAAAAGAGGGAATCGGATATCGAACAAAAGTACGCGAATTTATCATCGCCGTCTTTGTTTTCGATGGGAACCCGTGAAAGAGCCGGAACTGCATTTCAAAAGGTCAACTATCAAACGCTCTATGCGATATATGTTCGCAAAGCTGATTACGATCGTGCTGTTCACGTTATTCTTGCTTGATTAAATATGAACGCTCCATTCAATTAAGACTACTGTCTATGGTACAATGATTATGTCAGATTCATTGAAAAAGATAGCGTATTGGGCTTTAGTGCTAACTCTTATAGTCGCTGAGATCGGCTCCTTTTTCGATTTACTTAATATCAACCTTGGTGCTATCCTGTTTATGCTGCGTTGCTGATACTATATAATAAATTTTCTTCATACAATCCGATAAGGTAAGAATCGATTTCAAAAAATATTGCAATAGGTTTCATTGTTGTGCAGTAGCTCTTACTATAATAAAAGGACTGGTTGCATAAGGGGTGAAGAAAGTTTATGGATTGGAACATTGGTGGGTATTTGGATGGCTGTTCGTATTTTCTGACAATCGTAAACTGCTATTTTGTACTTGTCAAAAAGGCAAAATATAATTACATCATCGGAGTGTCTGGATTGCCTTTTTCTCAGTTGCCTTGCTTGAAGAATTACGAATGTTTTCGCAATGGATTGAAGATGGAGAAGTTGGAATGCTAACCCACGCTCTTCAAAATCTTCCAATTCAATTTACAATCAGATTTTTAATCGTGGTAGGCATAACAACACTGCTAATAATAATCGATCTGCATCGCACAAAAAAGTCCTAATCCAAACCGCAGACTATAACCATCATGAATACGCAATCGAACTTTTACCGTGAAAGTACGATTGACCTGCGAGAATTAAGGGTTTCTCTAAAACACAGTGTTGCTTTCCACTTGTACTGTGTATGTTTTGCCTATTTCATGTATTCATTCTCCTAAAGTGTTGACACCTTGCAGAGAATATGCTATTATTTCCGAAAGTCCCACTGATTTTGTGGATTGGTTACAAGCCATCCACAAGATGTGGTCGTGTTCATTTTGAACACAGCCACAGAAAGTGGTTGGTTATCACCGTGAGACCCACCACTTCAGTGAGGGAAAGTCCACGAAAGAATTTACCGCCCCGCAACACACCCGATTCATTTTGCCGCCGATTCACCCGACAAAATCCATCGCTGCGCTGCGTGGGCGGTATTTTTCTTTTTCACAAATAAAATCTTATGTAGTTGTTCAATCTTCCAAAATTTGTTTTTAGTTGTTAACTGTACAACTTCAAAGTGTTATTCTTGTGCTTGAAAGAAGTAGGACGTAGTGTCCGCACTGCGCCCGGCTTTCTTCATACTGTACCTTGAATCCTTCATAAGCCGTCTGAACGTGATACTGTGCCATGACCTCACACTTTCCGTGAGCGAGCCGGACAACGCCGCTGCACAAACAGGGGCAGGAACTTCGTTCGGGCCAAACGGCGACCCCATTACATGAGCAGAATCACCTCTACTTATTTTTTGCGTCTTAACAATTCGGAAACAATTACCCAGAAACGGTTTTGAGCGCAGCGGTAGAGGGCAAGAACCGTCCCGTGGCCACAAATTTTCAATTCTTGAAAATGTTCTGTCCATCCGGGACTTCACTTCTGCAATGCGTCTGCATTTCCGAAGTGATCTTGTTGGGGCGTGCCTGCCCCAAACCCTGCTGACTAATTTTTTAATTATACTGGATTTTGATTTTCATTATGCTATATTAAAATGGTAGAGTTAACTATTTTGATTCATAGATGATATGAGGGACTACCATGGTCAAGCTTGTTAAAGGTCAAAACGATTTACTTTCACAATATCCTGCCTGCATCAATGAATGGGACTTCAACAAAAATCATCCACTCTCACCTGATGCTGTCGTAGCAGGCTCTTCAAAAAAAGTCTGGTGGATTTGTTGCAAAGGGCACTCTTACGAACAGAGCATAAATCTTCATGTTGGACGAGGTTATGGTTGCCCTTACTGTTCCCATAGAAAAGTGCTCACTGGTTATAATGACCTCGAAACTCTTTTCCCAGACATCGCAACCGAATGGCATCCTTACAAAAATGCAGAACTTAAACCTTCCAGCATAACAGCGTACAGCAAAAAGAAAGTTTGGTGGCTTTGCTCACGGGGACATTCCTATGAGCAAACTGTTGAACGGCGGACGCGACGTGGAAGTGCATGCTACTACTGCTCAGGGCATAAAGTGTTAAAAGGATTCAATGATTTAGCTTCGGTCAACCCTAGCCTTTCTGTCGAATGGCATCCATCTAAGAATGCTCCGCTGACACCGTATGAAGTAACTGCTGGAAGCGGAAAACGTGTATGGTGGCTTTGCCCTATCGGTCACGAATATCAAGCCACTATCCATGACCGCAATACAGATAACACACAATGCCCTATTTGTAATTTAAGAGTCCAAACCTCTTTCCCCGAGCAGGCTACCTTCTTTTACGTTCATAAGCTCTATTCCGATGCTATCAACAAATACAAACCCGTTTTCTGGGTCTATGGAACTCGATATTTATATTCCCTCTATTCATACCGGAATCGAGTTTGATGGTGCAAACTGGCACCAATCGGATGAGCAGTATGAACGGGAAATCCGCAAATATAAATTATGTCAAGAAAATCATGTGAAGCTCATCCGTATCAAAGAGAAGAATACTCGCAATTGGGTTGACAATGCGCAAACTGCTGATGTGGTTTATACCATTTCAAAGGTCAAAAAGACAGGCGAACTCGAAACCACCCTTAAAGTCATTCTCGATTCTATAGATGCTTCCTCCAATATGTGGACTCGAACAGATCCTCGACATATTCACAGTCAAATCGATGTAAATATCGAACGTGACCGCCCGCAGATCTTAGGATATTTGACAAGTATTGATAATTCCCTCGCAATTTTACGTCCAGACGTTGCCTCAAAATGGGACTATGTGAAGAATCAGGACTTAACTCCAGACATGTTTACCGTCAGTTCAAATGAAATCGTCTGGTGGAAATGTCCAGATTGTGGACGCGAATGGAAATGTAGCATTAACAGCATGACGCGAAAAGGGCGCTTTGAGTGCGCTGAATGTTCAAAAAAAGCACCGTGGAAAAAGTTTCACACAAGGTGTAGTTAAAAAGGTTGGTTCACTCGCTGAAACCATGCCAGAACTTTCCAAAGAATGGCATCCCACAAAAAATGGCGATTTAACCCCAAATGATATAACCGCCGGAAAATTCAAACCTGTCTGGTGGCTTTGTCCGAAATGCGGTTACGAATGGCAAGCAAGTCCCAATAACAGAAAAAGAGGAATTGGTTGTCCTTGTTGTAGTGGACGAGTCCCTAAGACAGGCATAAATGATTTGGCCACCCTATATCCAGAGCTTCTTAACGAATGGGACTATGAGAGAAATACCGAATTAGACCCCGAAAAGTCTTACCCAAAAGCGGAAAACACGCTTGGTGGGTTTGCTCTGTATGCGGAAATCATTGGGAATCTGAGATTCGAAGTCGTGTAAACGGACATGGATGTCCACAATGTGGCAAACGCAGAAAGAAGTAAATAGGTATAATCTTCTATGAGTATCTGGGGCAATACCCTTGTTGATGGTCACAATCGTTATGCCATCCTCCAGAAACACCCGGAGATTTATTTCTCCACCATGCCGCTCCCGTTTGAAAAGCAGAGAAGAAGTCCTCGCTTGGATTTGTAAGAACCAGTTGGGGCGGCGCAATTTAACCCCGGAGCAGAAGTACTACCTGATGGGCAAACAGTATGAAGCCGAAAAAGCCGCGCACGGCGGTGATCGCAAGAGCAGCGATGCAAAATCAAGTTCGCTAAATGCGAACTTGATCGACAGCACCAAAACCTGCGACCGAATCGCAGAAGAAAACGGTGTGAGCAAGGACACCGTTTTCCGCGCCTCGAAGTATATGAAAGGCGTGGAGATCGCAGAAGAACTGATGCCGGGGCTAAAGCAGAGCATCCTGTCCGGACAGACGAAAGTGTCCAAAGCGGATATGCACCGCCTTGCCAGGGCGGCCTACAATGACCGTGCACAAACTTTGCAGGACATTCTGCACCCGGAGCTGAAGGTGGAACCGACGCCTGACGCTGACGGTGTGATCCGCATTCTGGGTAAAGCGCCCGTCATGCCATTCCGAAAGTTTGAATCGGTTTACGACAGCGATGCTTACCCGGAGGATGTACGGTACGAGTATGTGGCGTTGGAAGAACTCACTACTCGTTTCCGCATTTCGTTCAACTACCAGTTGGAGCAGATGCCCGATAATGCGCAGCGTGATGTGATTCTGGAGATCATTCACAAGCACAAGGACTACCTTGCTTCTCTGGAAGCCGCACTCGCAGATGTTAAAGACCAGACAGCATAACAACAGGCACATGGTATGCTGTTTACCGATGTCCAAAGGAGCGTGCGTTTGAACAAAAAGAAAAAGTCCACAAATACTTTCCCTTATCCCGATGAAGTCATTGACCGTCTGGCACGGGCATTCTACCCGGCCATCCTTGCCTGCTGGAACAGCGAGGAAGGCCAGAGGGAGTTTGCCGCGTGGCAGGCGGAACAAGCTCATCACACTACCAGCAAGAGAAACAGAGCGTTCCCGACGGGGAACGCCCTGTTGTACATATCGTTATCGTCTGTGGTCTTTGGCAGGGTGCGTCCATTCAGGGCGCACCCTGTTTTTGTTTTGCCTTTAATTTTCTAACCCATGGTTCTCGGTCGCATTTTTCAAGTATCCCTCCGGATAACCATTCAGAATCAAATCAGCGTAGCCCAGGGGGTCATTGTAGATGAGATAATCTAACTCTGCCCTCTGCGCCATAGTCACATCCAGCGCATCCTCGACCCCGGTGCAGTCAATGGAGATCATTCTCCCATCCCGGAGCAGCAGTTCCACGCAGCCGGTATCCATGTTGAATTTGCAAGCTCTTTCATCGTACTTCATGTTTGTGTCCTTTCCGCCTTACGGCACTCTTACAGTGGTCTGTCGTGCTTTCTTATGATAAGGTCTAGGACGTTTTTCGATGGAAGCAAGGGATTCGTTCTGTTTTCCAAAGAATACAAAAAATCCGAACCCTTCTCCTATCGGAAAAAAGTTCGGATTCTGTTGTTGTGGTGCACCTCCAGGGACTCGAACCCTGGGCCCACTGATTAAGAGAAACCAACGTGCAACAATCGTCAATTTCCAGAATTGCGTAAAATCGTTATTTTTATCGTTTCACCGTAAATTTGCATTTTGCATCTGCTGCATTCTTTGCACCTGTTGTTCCCTCTTGCATCCGTTATCCAGCCGTTCCGGTGTGCAAAAAGTGTGCAAAAAGTGTGCAAAAATGTGCAGAGCCAAAATCAACCCCTTAAAACAGGTATCGGATTTTTATGCAAAGCCGGGAAATCGGTCGGGTTCGAGCCCAAAATGGCAGCTGCAATCTAGCCTGTTCAGACCGAGCATCAAATGTACATCCACAACTACGATTCATGGCAGGGATTTGGACAACTGCGATCTCTTATAAATCCAAAGCAGCTCTTTCTATGTGGACTTTTCTGGGTGGAAATACCCAGAGGGTTCACTTTTTTTATTTTATCGACAGCGCCTCCATCCGGGCTATACTACTGTTTTGACATCTATTTGGCAGCAAAACCCTGAAGGATCACGACTCGTTATAAAGCGTGACGGATTTCAGACAAAAGCGCACAAGACTTGAACAAAGCCGTAAGATCACTTCCTGGAGCAACAAAGACTTATACAATCTTAGTTTCGATTGCAGGACCCTTTTCCCAACTTAATACTTTTAGCGGTATTATGGCCTTGCAAGAAAGAACTGAGGTGAACAATTATGAGCATTACAAATGCGACGAGAAGATTTGAACAGAGATTTGACGCAAAAGCGGAGCGCTTTATTTGGCATCATCCGCTACTTGGCTCCATCTCCATCTTTGTTGGAATGCCATTACTGGTTTTGGCGTGTGTCTGTATCAGTACGATCGTTATCGCCTTTCCTATGGCATGGCTTTTGGGTTGGTTGTAATCTTTATTTCATCTTTAAACGCTCAAAAGATCACTAATGCCATTTTTTAGAGGAAAGGGTTTATGATATTGGGGACATCAAAAAGGAGGATAGCTCTTATGCAAATGCTAATTGCACTCATAGGTGTATGTGCGGCAGCAATGCTGCTGTGGTATGTCTATATTTTAATGAAGGGAGATGATCAGGCATGAGTACCATGATCCAGTATGTTTTATACCTTGCCATTCTGGTTGTTTTGGCAATTCCGCTGGGCGCATACATAAAAAACGTCATGAGCGGCGAGAAAACTTTTTTGTCCAAAGTTCTGACACCGTGCGAAAACCTGATTTACAAGGTTACGCGTGTAGACAGAGAAGAACAGATGACATGGAAAAAATATGCGGTAAGTGTAATGATTTTTTCCGGTATCGGGCTTGTTTTTCTGTTCCTGCTTCAACTTCTGCAGGGAGTTCTTCCCGGAAACCCGCAGAATCTTTCCGGTGTGAAATGGGATTTGGCATTTAACACTTCTGCAAGTTTCATTACCAATACAAACTGGCAGGCATATTCCGGTGAATCCACATTGAGTTATCTCACTCAGGCTTTAGGTCTGACTGTTCAGAACTTTGTTTCCGCCGCTACAGGTATCGCCGTTCTATTTGCATTGATCCGTGGCTTTATCAAGGTGAAATCCTCCGGGTTGGGAAGCTTTTGGGTGGACTTGACCCGCATCGTGGTTCACATCCTACTCCCGCTGAATCTGGTCATTTCTCTGTTGCTGGTAGGCGGCGGCGTGATCCAGAACCTGAAAAGTGCAGAAACAGTATCCCTTGTAGAACCGATTGCCGTCAGTGCAGAAGGCGAAATCCTTGAGGATGCGGTAATTGACTTAGACACCGAAACCGTCACTGTAGATGGCGAAATCGTTTCGGATGCACAGATCGTCACCGAGCAGTTCGTACCGATGGGTCCTGCGGCCAGCCAGGTCGCAATCAAACAGACCGGCACCAACGGCGGCGGTTATATGGGCGTCAACTCCGCACATCCTTTGGAAAATCCCAATGCCTTTACCAATCTGATCGAAATGATTTCCATTCTACTGATTCCGGCGGCACTGTGTTTCACATTCGGTTCTGCAGTAAAGAACAAGAAGCAGGGTGTTGCGATCTTTATGGCAATGTTTCTCTGTCTGGTTGTTGCCTTGAGCTGCATCGCCGTCACTGAACAGGCTGGCACATCCCAGCTTGCACAAAACGGCGCAGTCAATATGTCAATGGCCGAACAGGCAGGCGGCAATATGGAGGGCAAGGAGACTCGCTTTGGCATTGCAGGGTCCTCTACATGGGCAGCTTTCACCACAGCAGCCTCCAACGGCTCTGTAAACTCCATGCATGACAGCTACACGCCGCTTGGCGGCATGGTGACTATGCTGCTGATGCAGCTTGGCGAGGTTGTTTTCGGCGGCGTGGGCTGCGGCCTTTACGGTATGCTTGCTTTTGCTATTCTGACGGTGTTCATTGCCGGTCTGATGGTAGGCCGTACACCGGAATTCCTTGGCAAGAAAATTGAGCCTTATGAGATGAAATGGTCGGTACTGGTTTGCCTTGCAACACCCATTGCAATTCTGGTCGGCAGTGGCCTTGCCGCCGTAGTACCCTCTGTCATGGACAGCCTGAATAACGGCGGCGCCCACGGTTTCTCTGAGATGCTGTACACCTACTCATCCTGCGGCGGCAATAACGGCTCTGCCTTTGCCGGTTTCAATGCGAATACCGTATTTCTGAATGTAAGTCTGGGACTGGTGATGCTCTTTGCCCGGTTCCTGCCCATCATCGGCACACTTGCAATCGCAGGCAGCCTGGCTGGGAAAAAGAAAATTGCCACGACTGCGGGCACCTTGTCTACCACAAATGGAATGTTTGTTTTCCTGCTGATCGTTGTGGTATTGCTGATCGGTGCGCTGAGCTTCTTCCCGGCGCTTGCCCTTGGTCCGCTTGCTGAGTTCTTTGGCAGCATTGCGTAAAGGAGATTTACAGATATGCGTACAAAACAGAAAAGTGCTTTTGCCGACCGGAAAATGCTCGGCAGGGCAATTAAAGATTCTTTTGTGAAATTGAGTCCGAAAACACAGGCAAAAAACCCGGTCATGTTTCTGGTTTTTGCGTCTGCGATCTTGACCAGTATCCTTTGGGTGGTATCCCTGTTCGGGATAAAAGACGCTCCAAGCGGATATACGCTGGCGATTGCAGTGATTCTTTGGTTTACCGTGCTATTTGCCAATTTTGCCGAGGCCATCGCAGAAGGCCGAGGCAAGGCACAGGCTGATTCTCTCCGGGCATCCCGTAAGGACGTAGACGCGCATAAGATCCCCTCTGTCTCGGAGAAGGACAGCGTGACTGTGGTTCCATCCGCCCTGCTGAAAAAGGGGGAACTAGTGATCGTCAAAGCCGGAGAGCAGATTCCGGCAGACGGCGAAGTCGTAGAAGGGGCGGCATCTGTGGATGAAAGCGCCATCACCGGCGAATCCGCTCCTGTAATTCGTGAGGCAGGCGGCGACCGCAGCGCTGTAACCGGCGGCACCACTGTACTGTCGGACTGGATTGTTGTCAGAGTGACCAACGAAGCCGGAGAGAGCTTTCTGGACAAGATGATTGCGATGGTAGAAGGTGCTGCCCGGAAGAAGACGCCCAACGAAATTGCTTTGCAGAATTTTTCTGGTAGCCTTGTCCATCATCTTTATTTTAGTAACAGTCTCCCTCTACACTTATTCTATTTTTTCTGCAAAACTGGCAGGAATTGAGAATCCCACCTCTGTAACAACTCTGGTTGCGCTGCCTGGTGTGCCTTGCGCCTACTACCATTGGTGCCTTGCTTTCCGCCATCGGTATTGCCGGTATGTCCCGACTGAACCAGGCAAATGTTCTGGCCATGAGTGGTCGTGCCATTGAAGCCGCCGGTGATGTAGACATTCTGATGCTTGACAAAACCGGAACCATCACTCTGGGCAATCGACAGGCATCGGAGTTCATTCCGGTAGATGGTGTAGATATTCAGGAACTGGCGGACGCCGCTCAGCTTTCCTCTCTGGCCGATGAAACCCCCGAGGGCAGAAGCGTTGTTGTGCTGGCCAAGGAGCAGTTTGGAATTCGTGGCAGAAGCCTTCAGGACAAGAATATGCATTTTGTCCCATTTACTGCCGTGACTCGTATGAGCGGCGTCGATTTTGACGGCAGCGAAATCCGAAAAGGCGCAGCAGACGCCATGCAGAGTTATGTGACCCATGCAGGCGGAATGTATTCTCCAGACTGTGATCGAGTTGTCAAGTCTATTGCGTCCAAGGGCGGCACACCTCTGGTTGTGGCTAAGAACCACAAGATCCTCGGCGTTATCTATCTGAAGGATATTATCAAGCAGGGTGTGAAGGAGAAATTTGCAGATCTGCGGAAAATGGGCATCAAGACCATTATGATCACCGGCGACAATCCGATTACTGCTTCGGCCATTGCTGCCGAGGCCGGTGTGGATGACTTCCTTGCGGAAGCAACGCCGGAGGGAAAGCTGGCAATGATTCGTGATTTTCAGGCCAAGGGTCATTTGGTCGCCATGACAGGCGACGGCACCAACGACGCTCCGGCTTTGGCACAAGCAGATGTTGCAGTTGCCATGAACAGCGGCACACAGGCAGCAAAAGAAGCAGGTAACATGGTGGATCTGGACTCTTCACCCACAAAACTGATCGACATTGTTCGCATCGGCAAACAGCTTTTGATGACACGAGGCAGCCTGACTACCTTCTCCATTGCCAACGATGTGGCAAAATACTTTGCCATTATTCCGGCGCTGTTTATGGGACTTTATCCGGGACTGTCTGCTCTGAATATTATGGGGCTGCATTCCCCGCAAAGCGCTGTCCTCTCTGCGATTATTTATAATGCACTCATCATTATCGCGCTCATTCCGTTGGCACTGAAAGGTGTGAAATACCGTGAGGTCTCTGCCGGAAAGCTGCTGTCACGGAACCTGCTGGTTTATGGTCTGGGCGGTCTGGCGGCTCCCTTTATCTTTGTGAAACTGATTGATGTTCTGCTGGTGTTTACCGGCCTGGTATAAGGAGGAGACAAAATATGAATGCGATAACAAAGAAAACAATCTCATATTTTGAAGGAATTCTTGGAATGACCTTAGCCGTCCTATGTGTGAATACACTGCGTTTCGCCATATGGGAACCGGAATTGCTTCAGAAAATTTTTCTCACCATCTTCGGATAAGGGGGTATCTATTATGAAAACAATGAAAAGTGTACTGCCAAAGGCAGGTATGATCTTTTTGATCTTTACGCTGCTGTGCGGCGTAATCTATACGGGTGTTGTCACAGGAATTGCTCAGCTTATTTTCCCGGATAATGCAAACGGAAGCATCATTGAAGTAGACGGAAAAAATATGGCTGTGAATTACTTGGGCAGCAATATACAGATGAAGCCCATATGTGGGGGCGCATTATGAATATTGATGTTTCAACCTATACGGATGAAAACGGAAAGGCACTGATGTACGCCGCTCCCTCCAACCTCTCTCCGGCAAGCGAGGAGTATGCACAGCTCGTGGCAGAGCGGGTAGAAAAGCTCCGGGCTGCCGATCCGGACATGGACAAAACGGCCATTCCGGTGGACCTGGTTACTTGTTCCGGCAGTGGGCTTGATCCCCATATTTCCCCGGCAGCAGCGGAATATCAGGTAGCGCGCATTGCAAAGGCAAATGATATGACTGAAGATGAAGTGCGTGAGATCATCCAAAACTGCACCGACGGACGATTCCTTGGCATCTTTGGTGAAGAGACTGTCAATGTGCTGGAAGTCAATCTGATGCTGGACGGTATTCTGGAGGGGTGAAATGAACATAGCTAAAATCATGATTCCCAAAATCTCCACTGTATTTCTTTATGAAAAGGATACGATTCGTCAGGGATTGGAACGGTTTATGGTACATGGCTATACCGCTGTCCCGGTACTGAATGATCAGGAACAGTATATTGGAAGCGTGACGGAGGGAGATTTCCTCCGCCACCTTCTTGCTTGCCAGACAACAGACTTGAAAGTACAGGAGAGATACCTGCTTGGCAGCATTGTTCGCAGAGATTTTTGCCCTGCGTTACAAATAGATGCAGATTCCGAGCAGGTTGTAACTGCAATGCTGAATCAGAATTTTGTCCCCATCGTTGATGGCCGGAATGCTCTATGCGGGATTCTGACAAGGAAACGGCTGATTGAATTTCTGGCACAAGCTCGTGATAAAAAAGAATAAGTCCTGCATCTTTAGACGGCCTTAATACAGATACGCATTCTCTTCTACCTTTTTTACTCCCTTTGATTTATAATTAAGGGCACATAAGGAGTCACAAAGGGAATCACTTCTACATGAGTGACAGATAGGAGGGTTAAAATGGAACTGCTAAGACAAGATCCGGATCAGCTTCTTCATGCGATCCGTAACGATGCATCCACTAAGAAAAGCGGAAAACTCAAAATCTTTTTCGGTTATGCCGCAGGTGTCGGAAAGACCTATGCCATGCTTCAGGCGGCTCATCAGGCTAAGGAGCGTGGCATCGATGTGGTTGCTGGATACATAGAACCCCATGCCCGACCCCAGACGATGGCACTTCTGGACGGCTTGGAGCAGCTTCCTGTGAAACAAGTTGCTTACGAAGGAATGACCCTTCGTGAATTTGATATTGATGCTGCGCTCAAGCGAAATCCCCAGCTCATACTGGTGGATGAGTTGGCCCATACCAACGCCGAAAGCAGTCGGCACACGAAGCGGTATCAGGATATTCAGGAACTGCTAAATACTGGAATTGATGTCTATACGACTGTAAATGTCCAACATATCGAGAGTCTCAACGATACAGTAGCCTCTATCACCGGAATTCTTGTGCGGGAGCGCATTCCGGATTCCACCTTTGATCAAGCAGATCAGGTAGAACTGGTGGATATTGAGCCTGCGGAGTTGCTGGAACGACTGGCAAGTGGAAATGTGTACCGGGAAGATCAGGCGCAGCGGGCAACAGTTAATTTTTTCACGCTGGAAAATCTCACCGCATTGCGGGAAATCGCCCTCCGTCGGTGCGCTGACCGGGTGAACTTGCTGACGGAAAGCGCCAGAGTACAGAGCCGAGGCGATTACCATACAGACGAGCGCATTCTGGCATGTCTTTCCTCGTCGCCATCCAACGCAAAAATCATTCGGACTGCTGCAAGGATGGCAAGAGCCTTTCGGGGAACATTTACCGCTCTTTATGTGGAAACGCCAAATACAGCGGCGATGAGTGACGATGATAAAAAGCGTTTGCAGGATAATAAGCGTCTGGCCCAGCAACTTGGCGCTGCGATTGAGACAAGTTATGGCGATGACGTGCCTTATCAGATTGCGGAATTTGCCCGTCTTTCCGGCATCTCAAAAAATCGTAATTGGACGAAGTACCATTGCACGAAAGAATATTTTCAGCAAGCCCACCTTGACGGAACGCCTGATTTCCAGCGCACCTAATCTGGATATTCATGTGATACCGGATGCCAGCACAGGAACCAGCTATCAGGAAAAAAAGGAGTAAGGCGCAGGCAGATGCGATGCCCCTGCGTGATGTTCTGAAGAGTATAGTCGTATTGCTGGCAGCTACACTAATTGGCTGTGGCTTTGACGCTTTTGGGTTCACGGAGAGTAATATTATCGCAGTTTACATATTAGGCGTACTTGTGGCCGCTGTAATCACAACCAACCGACTGTGCGGGATTCTGACCTCGGTTGTCAGTGTGCTGGTTTTCAATTTCTTTTTTACCACTCCAAGACTGACATTCCATTTTGACGATCCGAACTATATTGTTACCTTTACCATTATGTTTATAGTAACACTGCTTTCCGGATCTCTCGCTACCCGACTGAAAGAAAATGCGAAACAATCTGCCCATACAGCTTACCGTACAAAGATTCTTTTTGAAACCAACCAGCTTCTGCAAAAAGAGCAGGATGAGAATGCGGTAATCACCGCTACGGCAGGGCAACTCATGAAGCTGCTGAAAAAAGATATTGTCGTCTACCTGTCTGATGGTAAAGAACTTGCCACCCCTAACGTTTTTCGTGCTGTTAATAGCATTCAGGAAGATTTAATTTCTGAGAACGAGAAAGCAGTCGCCGATTGGGTCTTCCGAAACAATAAACACGCCGGTGCCACAACAGATACATTATCCAGTGCAAAGTGTTTATACCTTGCGATTCGGGTCAACCAGCATGTATATGGAGTGGCTGGTATTGCGGTGAACGGTATTCCGCTGGACTCTTTCGAAAACAGCGTACTCCTCTCCATTCTGGGCGAGTGCGCTTTGGCACTTGAAAACATCAAAAACGCCAAAGAAAAAGAGGAAGCGGCTGTTCTGGCGCAAAATGAACAGCTTCGTGCTAACCTGCTGCGGGCAATCTCTCATGATCTTCGAACCTCTTTGACAGCGATCTCCGGCAGCGCAGACAATTTGCTTGCAAATTATAAAAAGATGGATGATGCATTGCGGGAGCAGACCTTTACCGATATTTATGACGATTCCATGTGGCTGATTAATCTCGTTGAAAACCTGTTGGCGGTCACACGAATTGAGGGCGGACAGGTCAATCTAACTCGGAGTATCGAACTCATGGATGAGGTCGTTTCTGAAGCACTGAAGCACATCAACAGAAAGAGTAAAGAACACACCATTCGTGTGACCAGCGGGAATGACTTTATCCTTGCCCACATTGATGCGAAGCTGATCGTTCAGGTGATTATCAATTTGGTTGACAACGCCATCAAATATACCCCTGTCGGTTCAGTAATTGAAATACATACCGATCAAAAAGAGCAATGGGTCACGGTTTCCGTTTCCGACAACGGCCCTGGGATTCCCGATGAGCAGAAACCCCGTATTTTCGATATGTTTTATAGTGGGGCCAATAAAGTGGTCGACAGCCGCAGAAGCCTTGGATTGGGGCTGTCCCTCTGTAAGTCCATTGTGACCGCCCACGGCGGCACGATTTCCGTATCAGACAATCAGCCAAATGGCACTGTGTTCACATTTACATTACCCGCCGGGGAGGTGGAACTTCATGAATAAACCTTTGATATTAGTGGTTGAGGATGATCCATCTGTACGAAATCTCATTACAACCACATTGAAAACAAATGATTATCGTTATGTGGTAGCGCCCAATGGCTCGACAGCCATTATGGAGGCCACATCGCACAATCCTGAAATCATCTTGCTGGATTTGGGCTTGCCGGATATGGATGGCGTTCAAGTCATTCAAACGGTACGCTCCTGGTCCAATACCCCCATCATTGTAATTAGCGCCAGAAGTGAAGATAATGACAAGATTCATGCATTGGATGCCGGAGCTGACGATTATCTGACAAAACCTTTTTCTGTTGAAGAATTATTGGCTCGACTTCGGGTGACGCAGCGAAGACTCTCTCTGATGACGGCAGAGATGTTTACTGCCAGTTCTGTATTTGTGAATGGTAAGTTGAAAGTGGATTATGCCGGGGGATGTGCTTATTTGGGAGAGGACGAGCTGCACCTGACGCCCATTGAGTATAAGCTGTTGTGTCTGCTGTCCAAGAATGTCGGCAAGGTACTGACCCATACCTTTATCACACAGCAGATCTGGGGCCGCAGTTGGGATAACGATGTGGCTTCCCTGCGGGTATTTATGGCAACACTGCGGAAAAAGCTGGAGCCAACAGAGGAGTCCCCGCAATACATCCAAACACATATTGGTGTGGGCTATCGTATGATAAAAGTAAATTAATGATATGAGGTCGGCCAGTGTTCACAGATGCATCAGATGTTCAACATACCGAATTGAAGCTCATGCCGAATCACCGTTTGAATTTGCGGTCGCTGCGAACCTTTCTGACCGTGGATGACGAAACGTTTGAACGCTTGCAGAAACGGTTTGAGAGCATGGTACGATAACCTGTTTCTGATTTAAAAAATCTTGTCAAGAGGGCTGGCACCGTCCAGTCCTCTCTCTTTTTGCCAAAGTTCCCCTTTCTTTTTCTTGCAAGCTGCCGAAATCAGCGTGTTCTCAAAAGTTCGCGTTTGCGCAGCGCAGCGGAGCAATGAAAGCCCCAGTGGGGCTTTTAAGCGACAGAACGGTCTTGCGCAGCAAGATGGAGGGGCCTCGCCCCGACAAGTTCACGTTGACACGGCTCGAATTTTTTGTTGGTAGTCTATTCCAATAATTGAATATAACATATTTTTACATATTCGTTCAGACCCTGCGGGGCTGAACATCTTGGCTTTCAGCGTTACATAACCGACTAGCATGACCTTCCAGAAAAAGCGAAGGCAGGGCTGGTCTGTTTTGTGACGGCTTTTTATGCCGTTTTGCCCGTTGGACCTGAAAACCGCATGACCGTCTGCATGGGATACCCGGCGAAGACCCTGAGAAGGAGAGCCGGAAAACGCCGCCGGAAGGGGGCAGGAAAGCCATGCAGGGAGAACGGCAATTCACCTCATGTGGTCAAAATGAGCACATGAGGTGAAACGGACGTTTATCTACTCGTTGCGGCAGGAGAAATCAATGTAGACAAATTGTCCACATTGATTTGCCGTAACCCAAAGGACGTTTATCCACCTGTTGCGGCAGAGAAAATCCATGTGTGGCCAAATTGGCCACATGGATAAACCGCAGCACCGAAGAAAGGATGTGTGCCTATGGGCAAATATACTCCTCGCAATCCGATGTGGCCTGACTGGTTCGATGGCAAGAAAATCGACGAAGTGACCTTTTGTGGGCTGTTCCTCCACGACCATCCTATGAAGTGCATCGATGGCCGCTTCTTCACCCCGGATGGCCCGGTAGAAGATGAAGCCATCCTGAAGCAGCTCATTCTGGATGAGGTTCAGGTAGTCATTACGCATGGGCTTTCCAAGAAGGTGTCCAACCTGCTGGAAACGCTGCGGATGATTGCTTATTCAGCTCCGCTGGATATTGAGGTGGATACAATCCACCTCAAAAACGGCGTTTACCACCTTACGGACGGTACTTTTCAGGAAAGCCGCCTGTTTTGCCGGAACCGTCTGCCGGTAGCCTATAATCCCAAAGCCGCCCAGCCGGAACGCTGGCTTGCCTTTCTGAATGAGTTGCTGGAGCCGGAGGACATCCCCACCTTGCAGGAATATCTGGGCTACTGCCTCATTCCCAGCACCAAGGGGCAGAAGATGATGTTCCTGATCGGCAAGGGCGGTGAGGGCAAATCTCGCATTGGTCTGGTGCTGAAGAACCTGCTGGGCGATGCCGCCAGCAACGGCAGTGTCCAGAAGATCGAGACCAGCCGTTTTGCCCGCGCTGACCTTGAAAATCGTCTGCTTATGATTGATGATGACCTGAACATGAATGCCCTGCCGAAAACCAACTATATCAAGTCCATCGTCACCGCCGAAGCCAAGATGGACGTAGAGCGCAAGGGCATCCAGAGCTACCAGAGCGACATCTACGCCCGATTCCTCTGTTTCGGTAATGGTGCGTTGACTGCCCTCTATGACCATTCAGATGGTTTCTGGCGGCGGCAACTCGTCCTGACCACCAAAGACCGTCCGGTAGACCGGGAGGACGACCTGTTTCTGGTGGAAGCCCTGAGCAGGGAGTTAGAGGGCATCCTGCTGTGGTGTCTGGAAGGCTTGCAGCGGCTGCTGCAGAGTGGCTACAAGTTCACGGTCAGCCCCAGAGCTGCCGCCAACCTCGAAGCCATCAAGCGGAACAGCAACAATGTCCTCGATTTTCTGGATTCGGAAGGCTACTTCCGCTATAAGGCAGATTTCTCCGTCAGTTCCAGAGACCTCTACGATCTCTACAAGATGTGGTGCGAGGACAATGCCTGTCACCCGGTATCGGCGGCGCGCTCGTTCAGAGGTCAACCAGAATGCCGCCCGTCTGAACCTTGAGCCGACCAACAACATCTATCTGCCCGGTGGCCGCAGGGTGCGCGGATTTCTGGGCATCGAAGCTCTTGTCCACCCCTGTCCGTGAAAAACGATTTTTGCAAATCATGCCGTACGGTCTGTACGCCTGTACGCTGTACGGTAAAGTTTGCAATTCTACGGTTTACGCATTATTTTATCATCTGCGTACGGCGTACACTTTGTACAGCACTTTTTCTCCGTACGCGATTTTTTCAAGTGAGCGCAGGTTAATCATTTGGCTGTTCCCATTTTGGTAACAGCCACCGTCTGT
>ENA-OQDL01000741-OQDL01000741.1-human-gut-metagenome-genome-assembly--contig:-NODE-741-length-19293-cov-5.068402_pt1 | contig 19293 bp, 16 predicted proteins | sample MGYA00242782_ERZ504609 | MGnify/ENA primary metagenome ERZ504609 (study PRJEB26092, sample SAMD00036320) | human gut metagenome | host: Homo sapiens | study: EMG produced TPA metagenomics assembly of... | reverse complement strand
CAACATTTGTTCCCGGGAGGAATTCTGTGTCTCCCGGACTCTTCGATACGTATCTTCTTCAGCATCTGACGAACGATAACCTCGATATGCTTATCGTTGATTTCTACACCCTGCAGACGATATACTCTCTGAACTTCCTGGATCATGTAATCCTGTACAGCACGAAGTCCTTTGATTCTCAGAATATCGTGTGGATTTACACTACCTTCTGTCAGTTCATCACCGGCTTCCAGTTCTGCGCCGTCAGCCACCTTGATACGTGATCCATAAGGGATCAGATATGCTTTGGATTCACCTGTTTCTTTATTTGTCACAATGATCTCACGTTTCTTCTTCGTGTCATTTAAGTTAGCAGTTCCTGCGATTTCTGTGATAATTGCAAGTCCCTTAGGCTTTCTTGCCTCGAAAAGCTCCTCGACACGAGGAAGACCCTGTGTGATATCTCCACCGGCTACACCACCACTATGGAATGTTCTCATAGTAAGCTGTGTACCAGGTTCTCCGATTGACTGTGCGGCGATGATTCCGACAGCTTCTCCAACCTGTACCGGCTCACCTGTTGCCATGTTGGATCCGTAACATTTTGCACATACACCATTATGTGAACGGCATGTAAGGATTGTACGGATCTTAATCTGTGTCAGCGGCTCGCCCTTCTCGTCAACACCCTTTTTACAGATCAGCTCTGCACGTTTCGGTGTTACCATGTGATTTGCCTTTACAAGGATGTTACCATCTTTATCTACGATGTTCTCACAGATATAACGTCCTGTGATACGATCCTGCAGACTTTCGATCACTTCGTTTCCATCCATGAATGCTTTTACATACATTCCAGGAATCGGTGCTCCCGGTTTTGCACAGTCTACTTCGTGGATGATCAGTTCCTGTGATACGTCTACCAGACGTCTTGTCAGATATCCTGAATCGGCTGTACGAAGAGCTGTATCGGACATACCTTTTCGAGCTCCATGTGCAGACATAAAGTATTCCAGTACATCAAGACCTTCACGGAAGTTTGATTTAATTGGCAGCTCAATCGTATGACCTGTTGTATCGGCCATCAGACCACGCATACCTGCAAGCTGTTTGATCTGTTTGTCAGATCCACGGGCTCCGGAATCTGCCATCATGAAAATGTTGTTATATTTATCAAGACCGTCAAGCAGCGCCTTTGTAAGGGCATCGTCAGTTGCTTTCCATGTCTCTACAACTTCTTTATATCTTTCTTCTTCTGTAATGAGACCACGTTTGAAGTTCTTTGTAATCTTATCTACAGTATCCTGTGCATTTTTGATCATCTCCGGTTTCTGCGGAGGTACCGTCATGTCAGAAATGGATACGGTCATGGCAGCTCTTGTTGAAAGCTTGTAACCCATAGCCTTTACATGGTCGAGTACTTCTGCTGTAGCAGTAGCTCCATGTGTATTGATAACTTTTTCAAGAATCTGTTTCAGCTGTTTCTTTCCTACATGGAAATCAACTTCCAGAAGCAATTCATTTCCTTCTACTTCACGGTCTACAAATCCCAGATCCTGTGGAATGATCTCATTAAACATGAAACGTCCGACTGTAGATTCTACCGTTCCTGTCTTCACTGTTCCATCTGCCATCTTCTTGGATACACGTACTTTTACACGTGAATGAAGTGTTACGGCAGCATTTTCATAAGCAAGAAGTGCTTCGTTGAAGCTCTTGAAGATCATGCCTTCTCCCTTGGCACCAGGACGCTCCTGAGTCAGATAATAGATACCAAGTACCATATCCTGTGAAGGAACGGCTACCGGACCACCATCAGACGGCTTCAGTAAGTTGTTCGGTGACAGAAGTAAGAAACGGCACTCTGCCTGTGCTTCTACGGAAAGTGGAAGATGGACAGCCATCTGGTCTCCATCGAAGTCGGCGTTGAACGCTGTACAAACAAGTGGATGAAGCTTGATAGCCTTACCTTCTACAAGAATCGGTTCAAATGCCTGAATACCAAGTCTGTGCAGTGTAGGGGCACGGTTCAGCATAACCGGATGCTCTTTGATTACTTCTTCCAGAACATCCCATACTTCCGGCTGAAGTCTTTCTACCATCTTCTTAGCATTTTTAATATTGTGTGCTGTTCCGTTCTGAACCAGTTCTTTCATAACAAATGGTTTGAACAGCTCGATTGCCATTTCTTTCGGCAGACCACACTGGTAAATCTTAAGTTCCGGTCCTACAACAATAACGGAACGTCCTGAATAGTCAACACGCTTACCAAGCAAGTTCTGACGGAAACGTCCGGACTTACCTTTCAGCATATCGGAAAGAGATTTCAGTGCACGGTTACCAGGTCCTGTTACCGGACGTCCACGGCGGCCGTTGTCGATCAGGGCATCTACAGCTTCCTGAAGCATTCTCTTTTCATTTCTAACAATAATGTCCGGTGCGCCTAATTCAAGAAGACGTCTCAGACGGTTATTTCTGTTGATGATTCTTCTGTACAGATCATTCAGGTCAGATGTTGCAAAACGTCCGCCATCCAGCTGTACCATTGGACGAAGATCCGGTGGGATAACCGGGATATTTGTCATGATCATCCATTCTGGCTTGTTTCCAGACTCACGGAAAGCTTCTACTACTTCCAGACGTTTTACGATTCTTGCTCGTTTCTGTCCGGTTGCACCTTTCAAGCCTTCTGTCAATTCTGTATATTCTTTCTCAAGATCAATGTTCTCAAGAAGTTCTTTGATGGATTCTGCACCCATTCCTACACGGAATGTGCTTCCCCATTTTTCTCTTGCTTCCTGATATTCAGCCTCTGATAATACCTGTTTATACATCAGATCTGACTCACCTTTATCCAGTACGATATAAGAAGCGAAATACAGTACTTTTTCCAATGTTCTCGGGGACAGATCAAGAATCAGTCCCATACGGCTTGGAATTCCCTTGAAGTACCAGATGTGCGATACCGGAGCAGCAAGGGCAATATGGCCCATGCGCTCACGACGTACACTTGCTTTTGTTACTTCAACACCACAACGGTCGCAGACCACACCTTTATAGCGGATCTTTTTGTACTTTCCGCAATGGCATTCCCAGTCCTTGCTTGGTCCGAAAATCTTTTCGCAGAACAGTCCGTCTTTTTCAGGTTTTAAAGTTCTATAGTTGATGGTCTCTGGTTTGGTAACTTCTCCTTTTGACCATTCCAGAATCTTTTCAGGTGATGCCAAACCGATCTTGATCGCATCAAAAGTCATTGGCTGATAAGTTTGTTCCTTATTATTTTCTGGCATACTTTGGACCCCTTCCTATTCATCATCAGATGAATCGCCGAAATCATAGTCATCATTTTCTTCAAAATTCATATCGAAATCATCGTCTGATTCTGGTTCTTCTTCTACATCAACCAGCTCTTCACCCTGGAATTCCTGTTTGCTGTATCCGTGTTTACCAAAGTCTTCTTCATCATCATTACGATATCTTCTGTCTCCCTCGATCAGAGAACGGAAATCTGTCTCTCCCATATCGGAAGTTTCCATAATCTCCACTTCTGTATTGTCATCACGTAAGACACGTACGTCCAGTCCGAGTGACTGTAACTCTTTGAGCAATACCTTGAAGGATTCCGGAATTCCCGGTTCAGGAATATTCTCACCCTTGATGATTGCTTCGTAAGTCTTCACACGTCCGATGACATCATCTGACTTCACAGTCAAGATTTCCTGCAGTGTGTATGATGCACCATAAGCCTCCAGTGCCCATACCTCCATTTCTCCGAAACGCTGTCCACCGAACTGAGCCTTTCCTCCTAATGGCTGCTGTGTAACCAGTGAGTAAGGACCTGTAGAACGTGCATGGATCTTGTCGTCTACCAGATGGTGCAGTTTCAGGTAATGCATGTGTCCGATGGTTACCGGGCTGTCGAAGTACTCACCCGTACGTCCGTCACGCAGGCGGACCTTACCATCTCTTGAAAGCGGAACACCTTTCCAGAGTTTTCTGTGTTCTCTGTTGTCTGACAGATACTGCAGTACTTCCGGAAGAAGTTCTTCTTTATGTTTTGCTTCAAACTCTTCCCAGCTTAAGTTGACATAATCATTTGCCAGATCAAGAGTATCCATAATATCAATCTCGTTCGCTCCGTCAAATACAGGAGTTGCGATGTTGAATCCAAGTGCTTTTGCAGCCAGGGACAGGTGAATCTCCAGGACCTGACCGATATTCATACGTGACGGTACACCCAGTGGATTCAGCACGATATCCAGTGGACGTCCATTCGGCAGGAATGGCATGTCTTCAACCGGAAGTACACGGGAAACAACACCCTTGTTACCATGACGTCCGGCCATCTTGTCACCGACAGAGATTTTTCTCTTCTGTGCAATATAGATACGGACTGACTGGTTTACTCCAGGTGACATCTCATCACCATTCTCTCTTGTAAATACCTTTGCATCCACTACAATACCATATTCTCCATGAGGTACTTTAAGAGAAGTATCTCTTACTTCACGGGCTTTCTCACCGAAGATCGCACGAAGCAGTCTTTCTTCAGCTGTAAGCTCTGTCTCTCCCTTAGGAGTAACCTTACCTACCAGGATATCTCCGGCGCGGACTTCTGCTCCGACACGGATGATTCCTCTTTCATCCAGATTCTTCAGTGCATCATCACCAACACCTGGAATGTCGCGTGTGATCTCTTCTGGTCCAAGCTTTGTATCACGTGCTTCTGCTTCATATTCTTCAATATGAATAGAAGTATATACATCATCCTGCACCAGTCTTTCACTAAGCAGAACAGCATCCTCGTAGTTGTAACCTTCCCATGTCATGAATCCGATCAGCGGGTTCTTTCCAAGTCCAAGTTCACCATTAGATGTAGATGGTCCATCTGCAATAACCTCGCCTTTTTCGACTCTATCTCCTTTGAAGACGATTGGTCTCTGGTTATAACAGTTGCTCTGGTTACTTCTCTGGAATTTTGTTAATTTATATTTTTTCAGTTTTCCGTCATCCTGACGAACTGTAATCTCTGTAGAAGTAGAACGTTCTACTGTACCGCCTTCTTCAGCAACCACACATACACCGGAGTCAACGGCAGCTTTTTCTTCCATACCTGTTCCTACTGCCGGAGCCTCGGTAAACAGGAGCGGTACTGCTTGACGCTGCATGTTTGATCCCATCAGCGCACGGTTCGCATCATCATTCTGAAGGAATGGGATTAAAGCTGTAGCCACAGAGAATACCATCTTAGGAGATACGTCCATATAATCGAACATTCTTCTTTCATATTCCTGTGTCTCTTCACGGTAACGACCAGATACATTTTTACGTACAAAATGTCCTTCTTCGTCCAACTGCTCGTTCGCCTGTGCTACATGATAATTATCTTCTTCATCCGCTGTCATGTATACAACTTCATCTGTTACTACCGGATTAGTCGGATCATCATGGTTGATCTTACGGTATGGAGCCTCGATAAATCCATACTCATTAATTCTTGCATAACTTGCAAGAGAGTTAATCAGACCGATGTTCGGTCCTTCAGGTGTCTCTACCGGACACATTCTTCCGTAGTGAGAATAGTGTACATCTCGTACCTCGAATCCTGCACGGTCTCTTGACAGACCACCAGGTCCTAACGCTGAAAGACGTCTCTTATGAGTCAGCTCACCAAGCGGGTTGTTCTGATCCATGAACTGTGACAGCTGGGAAGATCCGAAGAATTCCTTCACTGCTGCTGTTACAGGCTTGATATTGATCAGGGACTGTGGAGAAATGCCCTCCATATCCTGTGTTGTCATTCTTTCACGAACCACTCTTTCCAGACGGGAAAGACCGATTCTGTACTGATTCTGAAGCAGTTCTCCTACAGAACGGATACGTCTGTTACCCAGGTGGTCGATATCATCATCTGTTCCGATGCCATATTCCAGATGCATATTATAGTTAATAGAAGCTAAGATATCTTCTTTTGTGATATGCTTTGGAATCAGATCGTGAATATCTCTCTTGATCGCATCCTTTAATTCATCAATGTCTCCGGCTGTCTCTTCCAGAATTCCAGCAAGCACAGGATAATATACCTGCTCTGTAACCCCTACTTCTTCCGGATCCACATCAACAACAGCATCAAGGTCAACCATCATATTTGAAAGTACCTTGATTGGTCGTTCTGTCTCTTCCACGCTGATCCATACATATGGAACTGCATTGTTCTGGATTGCGGAAGCCAGTTCTCTTGTGATCTTGGTTCCTGCTTCTGCCAGAACTTCCCCTGTCATTGGGCTTGCAACATCTTCTGCCAGCACCTGACCACTGATACGATTCTTTAACGCAAGCTTCTTATTGAACTTGTAACGTCCTACTTTTGCAAGATCATAACGTCTCGGATCAAAGAACATACTTGTGATCAGACTTTCAGCACTGTCTACTGCCAGAGGTTCACCCGGACGGATCTTCTTATATAATTCCAGAAGTCCTTCCTGATAATTCGTTGCAGCATCTTTTTCAAAACTTGCCAGGATCTTCGGCTCTTCTCCAAAGAGTTCGATGATCTCCGGATTTGTACCGATTCCCAATGCACGAATCAACACAGTGATCGGTACCTTTCTTGTTCTATCTACACGTACATAGAAAACGTCATTAGAATCCGTCTCATACTCCAGCCATGCACCACGGTTCGGGATTACGGTAGCTGAATACAGTTTTTTACCTAATTTGTCATGTGCAATGGCATAATAGATACCAGGAGAACGAACTAACTGGCTGACAATTACACGTTCCGCACCATTGATCACAAAGGTACCTGTTCTTGTCATCAGTGGAAGATCTCCCATAAAGATCTCATGCTCATTGATCTCATCTGTCTCTTTATTGTGAAGTCTTACTTTGACTTTCAGAGGTGCAGCATATGTTGCATCACGTTCTTTACACTCATCAATCGTGTATTTCACTTCATTCTCACACAAAGTAAAATCCACGAAATCCAGGCTTAATTTTCCACTGTAATCTGTAATTGGGGAAATGTCATCGAACACTTCATTTAACCCTTCATCCAGAAACCACTTGTAAGAATCTGTCTGAACTTCGATCAAGTTAGGCATCTGAACGACTTCTTTCTGTCGGGCATAACTCATTCGTGAACTTTTTCCACTTTTAATAGGACGAATTCTGTTTTTCTCCATATTGACGTTTCACTCCTCATTTATTTTTCTGGCTGGGCTTTTCACTGCCCATATAACTTGCAGAGTCTCAAAAAACAACACAATTTATTGTTTTTTTACGAAATCATGGCATAACTATCCACAATAGCGCATTTTTTACTATAGCACAGGCCTGTCAAGTATGTCAAGCAAATCCGCACTAATTTTTTTCAGTTCTTTCTTATATTCAGTATCCCTTATAATACGAAAGGGCATCCCGTCACCGGAATGCCCTGATAATTCAATCAAACTCGAATTATTTAAGGTTAACTTCAGCACCTTCTGCTTCAAGTTTAGTCTTGATTTCTTCAGCCTCAGCTTTAGAAGCGCCTTCTTTGATTACCTTTGGAGCTTCGTCAACTAATGCTTTAGCTTCTTTCAGTCCAAGTCCTGTTACTTCACGAACAACTTTGATAACTTTAACCTTAGCTGCTCCTGCAGAAACTAATTCTACATCGAACTCATCTTTCTCTTCTGCTGCTGCTCCACCTTCTGCTCCAGCTGCTGCAACTACAACACCTGCTGCTGCGGATACACCAAATTCTTCTTCACAAGCTTTTACAAGATCATTTAACTCTAATACAGATAACTCTTTGATAGCTTCAATAAATTCTTCTGTTGTTAACTTTGCCATTTTATTTTCCTCCATTTTTCTTATTTTCTTTTTTGAAATAAATTATTACGCTGCCATCAGCCTATTCAGCTGCTGGTGCTTCTGCAGCTTCTTCTGCTGCCGGAGCTGCTTCACAAGCATCTGCTCCACCTTTTTCTGCGATCTGATTGAGAACGCGAGCCAGGTTTGTGATAGGTGACTGTAAGCTTCCAAGTAATTTGGAAAGAAGCTCTTCTCTTGAAGGAATCTTAGCAAGTTCATTTAATGCGTCTACATCATATAATGTTCCTTCAACCACACCTGCTTTTAATTCAAGGGCTTTTGCATTCTTTGCAAATTTGCAAAGGATTCTTGCCGGAGCTGTTGCATCATCTTTAGAAATAGCGATAGCACTTGGTCCTTCTAAGTGCTCATCTAATGCTGCGAAATCAGTTCCTTCAAAAGCTCTCTTCATCATTGTGTTCTTACAAACTTTGTAGACAACGCCTGCTTCTCTTAACTGTTTACGCATCTCTGTATCTTCTGCAACAGTCAGTCCACGGTAGTCAACAAGGACAACGCTTGTTGCGTCTTTCACGTCCTCTGCAATAGCCTGTACAACTGGTTGTTTTAATTCAACTTTTGCCACGAATGGTGCACCTCCTTGTAGATTTGTAAGTTTACACCGCCGACAGATATAAATGTAAAAAACCTCTATATCCAAAGACATAGAGGTTGATAAGTCATACTTTAGTATCGATCTTTCCTCGGTAGGCGTCCGCATAAAATGTGTTCTTACGCTCTTTCAAGCACCTACTGTCTTCGGCAGTCCTGTAATATATTATCATATGCGTGTGTTATTGTCAAGAGATTTTTCATTTTCTTTTACATTTTCTTTCACAATAAACTTTGGTATAAAAAAACTCCGTATACAGCATCACATCTGTATACGGAGTTTTTATTCATTATTATCTTGCGGATTAAACAAGCTTCATTGGGTTGATTTTTACACCAGGTCCCATTGTTGAAGTAAGTGTTACGCTCTTAAGGTACTGTCCCTTAACTGCTGCAGGTCTTACTTTGTTAATCGCATCAATAAGCGTCTGGAAGTTGTCTGTAAGCTGTTCTTCAGTAAAGCTTGCTTTACCTACTGGCACATGGATAATGTTTGTCTTATCAAGTCTGTACTCGATCTTACCAGCTTTGATTTCCTGGATAGCTTTTGTAACGTCCATTGTTACTGTACCAGCCTTCGGGTTTGGCATTAATCCCTTAGGTCCAAGTACACGTCCGAGACGTCCAACAACACCCATCATGTCTGGTGTAGCTACTACTACATCGAATTCAAACCAGTTTTCATTCTGGATCTTAGGAATAAGTTCTTCTCCACCTACGAAATCTGCTCCGGCTGCTTTAGCTTCTTCAGCTTTGGCATCTTTCGCAAATACAAGAATACGAACCTTTTTACCAGTTCCGTGTGGCAGAACAACTGCTCCACGAATCTGCTGGTCAGCGTGACGTCCGTCACATCCAGTTCTGATATGAGCTTCAATTGTCTCATCGAATTTTGCTGTTGCAGTCTTTTTAACTAATGATACTGCGTCTGCTACATCGTAGAGTGTTCCTCTGTCGATTGTTTTCGCAGCTTCAACGTATTTCTTTCCTCTTTTCATTCTATAAACCTCCTAGTGGTATTGTCGGGATAACCCTCCCACATTAATCTTCATCAATTATTCTGTTACAGTTACACCCATAGAACGGCATGTACCTTCTACCATGCTCATAGCGCTCTCGATTGTAGCAGCGTTCAGGTCTGGCATCTTTGTCTTAGCGATTTCCTCAACCTGAGCTTTTGTGATTGTAGCAACTTTTGTTTGTTAGGTACACCTGAACCAGATTTGATGTTGCAGGCCTTTTTGATCAGAACTGCTGCCGGTGGTGTCTTTGTGATGAAGCTGAAACTTCTGTCATTGTAAACTGTGATAACTACAGGGATGATCATATCTCCCTGATCTGCAGTCTTAGCGTTGAACTGTTTTGTAAATTCTACGATGTTTACACCGTGCTGTCCAAGTGCAGGTCCAACCGGTGGTGCTGGTGTTGCTTTACCAGCAGGAATCTGTAATTTAATATAACCTTCTACTTTTTTTGCCATTTCAATTACCTCCTTGTGGTGATGGCGGGGAACATACAACGCCCCTCCCACTTACTGTTACATTTTCTTAACTTCTGCGAAACCAATTTCAACCGGGGTCTCGCGGCCGAAGAGCTCAACATTAATAGTAAGGCTCTGCTTCTGCATGTTGATAGACTGGATTACACCAACCGTATCTGCCCATGCTCCAGCGATTACCTGGACTGTGTCGCCCTCCTCGTAGTCCATGACTACTTCCTCTCTCTGGATTCCCAGAGGAGCCATCTCCGCATCTGTAAGCGGCACCGGCTTAGATCCAGGTCCGACAAATCCTGTCACACCTCTTGTATTACGAACAACGTACCATGTATCATCGTTCATAATCATGTGTATCAACACATAGCCTGGAAACATCTTTTTCTGAGATACTTTCTGGACACCGTTCTTCATCTCAACAACGTCTTCCAGCGGTACTCTTACTTCAAGGATCTGATCCTCAAGATGTCTGTTCTCGATTGTCTTATCAATGTTGGCTTTTACTTTGTTCTCGTACCCTGAATAGGTATGAACTACGTACCATTTTGCCTCTGACATAATCTCACCTTTCTTGTCCGTTTTGAGTTATTTAATTAATAAATCTACTCCGTACTGGGCGAAAAAATCTACAAGTGCGATAATCGCTCCCAGGACCACGGATACAGAAACAACCGCTGCCGTCTCTTTTGCAACTGTCATCTTGTCTGGCCATACGATCTTCTTGAACTCTCTGTTCAGACCTTTGAACCAGCTTTCTTTCTGAGTTTTCTTACCACTCATCGACATTCACTCCTTCTTGCGGCGATTATTTTGTCTCTTTGTGCAATGTGTGTTTCTTACAGAATCTGCAGTACTTCTTGGTTTCCATACGTTCCGGATGAGATTTCTTATCCTTTGTCATGTTGTAGTTACGCTGCTTGCATTCTGTACACTCCAATGTGATTCTTGTACGCACAACTTCCACCTCGCTTTATATTCTTAGTTAACGTGTTTCGTGGCAGCTTGCGATGCTGCCCGATTTTAGGCATAAAAAAAAAAGCCTACTTCCATTCGCCCAAATATCGTATCATATCCAGGCTTAAAAAGCAAGCTTTTTCCTATATTATTTGCATTTTTTTGAAAGAACTTTTGGGAATAAATCTACTGCAGCTGCTTATACCAGATATTTCCGGGATTAACGGAACGCAGCTGATAACTTCCATTCTGATACACAAATTCGGCGCTCATCTGCGAACTTCCGTCTGCATCTTCTACGCCATCACCTGTTTCTGACACAGACCGGCTCTCATTTTTATTTTCTTCTTTAAAAGTAACTTTATAATCATAGGACAACGTTCCCCTGACCACTCCTGTTACACCGCTGATCACATATTTTCCTTCATAATTATCAAGTTTTACTTCTTTCGTTATATAACCGTCTCCGGAACCGAGCTGCTTCTTCAGATCATTATAGAATTCTTTGTTCTCTTTTTTGCAGGAAGAATCCTTCTCAAACAATCCTGCTACTTCTGAGAAGGATTTGCCTGCCTTCGCAGCTTTCACATATGCGTTCAGGAGGTCCTGCATCTTTCTGTTAAATTTCTTTTTCCCATTTTCCGACATCTTCATCTTGGAAATCGTCGCATTTCCTTTATCTGACGCCCGGAACCCGGACCGGTACATCCGGAAGCACGGAACTTTTACCTTGATCTTATGTTCCCCTTCAATCAATGACACTTTGTATTGTTCCAGATTGTCAGAGTCATCTTTCAGCTTAGAATCCTCCGTCAGTTTTATATCATCGATCCAGGCTTTTGAACCTGCCGGAAGATAGAGATTAAAGTCATTTGCTACTATCTCGTCTGATGATACTTTCCAATCAGTAAAAAAAAGAAGTTTCGTCTTTTCTGTTTTTGAACAATAAGCATCTTCGTCTTTTCTTTGTTATCTTCTGTCTTATATGCAACGGTAAATGCACGCTGCTTTCCGCCGGATTCTACCTCTGTCTGACGATTTTCCTTTGTCTCTTTTATTTCATAACCGGAAATCCCTGTAACCGCATTTTTCTTCATATAACTTACATATTCATCCTGCGTTACATATCCGTTTTCCGGAAGATCTGACAAGCGCCCTGCCTTCTTCCAGTTTTCCTGCATGTACGCCTTACAATAGCGCTCTGCCACCGCCTCCGGACGACCGTGATATACTTCTATAATACAGAATGCAGCAACTATAAGGATCCCTGCTGCAATTCTTTTTATTGCTTTCTTCTGTCCGGTTGTCATATCTGACCAAGAACGTTTATCCCGGATAAATTGCGGCACACGGCTTCGGATCTTTCCCTTCTTTTTCCCGCTTTATCTTCTTTTCTTTCCGCTTTCTCTCCCAGGACTGAAGAATTTCTTCATATGCATCTTCTTCCGGAACATCTTCATAGTCCTTTTTCTTCTTGATGAAATCTCCGATATCTCCTGTGAACATACGTGTCGGCTCATCTGCCTCTTCTTTGCTGTCCTCTCCGATCATTCTGGTCGGTTCTTCAACCGGTTCTTCTTCCGGAGTTTCATTCTCTTTCAGATCCTGTTCTCTCAGCTTGATCTTCCTGTGAAGTTCCTGTTCCAGTTCTTCCCGCGTCACTTCTTCGATCATATGGCTCAGATTCTCCGGAATTGTGAGCTGCTTTTTCAGACCATCATTTTCTTCCGGTTCTTCGCTCCACTCTGGTTCGAATAATTTCTTCGCTTCATCAATTACTTTCTCCGATTCCTCTGCTATCTCCTGATCGGAAAATTCTACCTTCCGGGCTTTTTCCAGTCCTTCCAGATCATTATATAATGTTTCCTCTTTTGATTCGGGAAGACGCATTCCACAATAATTGCAGAAACGGGCATCATCTGGATTGTCAGACTTGCAATTCGGGCATTGACGCATAAGCATTCCTCCTTTTCAAATCACAGCCGGGCAGCCATGCCTGCTTGCCGTTTTTTACTTCTTGCATTATAACACTAACTTGAAATTCTAGCACATATTCTCCTGCTGTTTTTCAAAATCCTGTAAATCTTATGTCAAAAAATGTCAAAAAATCCGGCAGGCCTCACAAAAGCCGCCGGATTTTACTGTTAACTTTATCTACACTTAGAATAATCCTGTGATCCTTCCTTCATCATCCACGTCAATTCTTTCTGCTGCCGGAACCTTCGGAAGACCAGGCATCGTCATGATGTCTCCTGTCAGGGCTACAATGAATCCTGCCCCCGCAGAGACTTTCAGGTTGCGGACTGTAATGTCAAAGTCTTTCGGTGCTCCAAGTTTCTTCGGATCATCGGTCAGACTGTACTGTGTCTTCGCCATACAGATCGGTGCGTTGCCGAATCCAAGATCCGTCAGCTGTTTTACCTGCTTCTGGGCTGCTGCCGTAAGTACTGCTTTATTACCACCATAGATCTTCTGCACGATCTGATCCAATTTATCTTCGATCGTTCCTTCCAGTTCATATGCATAGTGGAAATCACCTGGTTCCTCACACAGACGTACCACTTCTTCTGCAAGCTTCAGACCGCCTTCGCCGCCTTTTGCCCATACTTCGGAAAGTGCCACGTTTACTCCGACCTCTTTACATTTCTCCTCTACAAGATCCAGTTCCGCTTTGGTATCTGTCGGGAACGCATTGATCGCAACAACACATGGAAGTCCATATACGTTCTTAATATTATCCACATGTTTCATTAAGTTCGGAATTCCATTTTCTAATGCTTCCAGATTTTCTTCATTCAGATCCGGTTTTGCAACGCCGCCGTTATACTTGAGAGCTCTTACAGTTGCTACGATCACGACTGCATCCGGTTTGATTCCTGCCATACGGCATTTGATATCCAGGAATTTCTCTGCCCCTAAGTCTTCTCCGAATCCTGCTTCTGTGATCGCATAATCTGCAAGCTTCATTGCCATTCTGGTCGCCGTCAGTGAGTTGCATCCGTGCGCGATATTGGCAAATGGTCCGCCATGCACGATTGCAGGTGTATGCTCCAGTGTCTGTACCAGGTTCGGTTTCAAAGCATCTTTCAGAAGTGCGCACATCGCACCTTCTGCATGCAGGTCATGTGCTGTCACCGGTTTTTGGTCTGCGATCTTGCCATAAGTATAACCAACAATAATCTTTCCGAGTCTTTCTTTCAGATCTGCAATATCCTTCGAGAGGCAGAGGATTGCCATGATTTCAGAAGCAACAGTGATATCATAGCCGTCTTCTCTCGGCACACCATTTACCCTTCCGCCAAGTCCGTCTGTGATGAAACGGAGCTGACGGTCATTCATATCCACACATCTCTTCCATACAATTTTTCTTGGATCAATATTCAGGTCATTTCCCTGATAGATATGGTTATCGATCATTGCTGCCAGTAAGTTATTCGCAGCTCCGATCGCATGAAAATCTCCCGTAAAATGAAGGTTGATATCTTCCATCGGAACAACCTGCGCGTATCCTCCGCCCGCAGCTCCTCCCTTCATACCGAATACAGGTCCAAGAGATGGCTCACGAAGTGCCACCATAGGCTTTTTCCCCATTCTCTGCAGGGCATCTGCAAGACCTACCGTGGTAGTTGTCTTACCCTCTCCTGCCGGTGTCGGATTGATTGCGGTCACAAGAATCAGCTTCCCGTCTTCTTTATCTGATTTCTTTAAAAAATTATAATCAATCTTTGCTTTATACTTTCCATACTGTTCCAGATATTCTTCTGGAATTCCTGCTTTTTCTGCCACCTTTGTGATAGGCTCCATCATACATTCCTGTGCGATCTCAATATCTGTTTTCATCATTCATTTCCTCCTGATCGTATGTTGTCTTTCTGAATTCCCGGTCCTTTTCATACAACACTACCGGTTCTTCTGTATCCGGTGTTGTAAAAAAATGGACAACACTCATCCCATTTAGGATAAATGCTGCCCAGACGGTCGGCTTCTACCAAGTATCTGATTTCCCTGTGGTACTCCACATTATCCGTCAGTCATCAGATCTTCTCTTTGTCTTTTACTATATTATAAGGATGGAAAATTGTCAATCCGGAAAATTCACCTGCATCATCCGGATGCTCGTAACACAGTCTTTATTTTTCATCTTTTTTAATAACTGTAGACTTTTTCCCCATGTGATATTCTTTTCCCTGCGCCCGCATGATACTTCTTGAAATCACATCTACAATAATAAATCCGAATGCAATACCAAGACACGTTTCGAGCAATACCCGTGCATGTTCTGCTGCCATTGAAAAATTTCTGCTGACTACACCATCCATCAGATAATACAGCCTTGCTCCCGGCATCAACGGAAAGACCGATGCGGTCAGGAAGACCGTGGACGGCGCATGATCGATTCTCGACATAATAAATGCATATCCTGCAACAAAACAGGACGCAGCTACTATTGCGGAAAAATTATTCGGATACCATGCATACACCAGTAAATATATCCCCCATGTCAGAAATGCCCCGACACCGGAATACAGGATTTTCTTTCCCCGTATTTTGAACTAGCTTGCATAACCGATACAGCCTATCGTACAGGAAATCAGCTGAATCACGGTATTTTTATTCACATCAAATCCTTCTGCCGATATATTTCCCATCAACAGCATTGCAAGTGCGATCCCGGAAGCAATGCCAAACGCACCAAGCATTGAATTCATTACTTCCAGTGCTCCGGATATAAAGTTTCTCTGCATCACATCACGTATCCCATTGATCACACCAAGTGCACTGACTAACAGCATGATAATTCCTATCATGATACGGTCCGGATGATCTCCCAATCCGATCCTGGCAGCACTGATGATCACAACCTCCGATAAGAATGCAAGGATCAGATTGTAGATCATCGGGTTGCCCTCCCGCTTACCAAGCCATCTGCCTGCCAGAACGATCATCAGGCAGACAATCAATGCAACAACTGCATCCTGCATATCCCCGCCGAAGAATACGGTAAACGCCGTTCCACCTGTAATCTGTGCGATTCCTGTGATCAGTTCACTCTGATCCGGCCGTGCAATTACTTTTTTATAGCGCCTGACCAGTTCTTTGTCATCCGGATTATATGCACAGACATACCGTGACAGGGCATTCAGATAATTCAGCCTGTCGTAATCTGCCCCTGTAGACTCTATATGCCTGATCTGTGTGAGAATCTCACCTTCCGGCGACTCCACCGTCACCTGTATATTACTTGGAATCACATATACATCATATTTTACGAAACCATAGCTCTTATACATACGGTACAGGCTGTCTTCTACCCGGAAAATTTCCGCCCCGCACTGTAACATTGCTTCTCCTATATTCAGGATTCCCTGTACTAACTTTTCATAATTCATGGATTTCAATTATTATTTCTTTCCACCGATCAGCGGAAGATTCAATGCGCTTTTACCGATATGATATTCTCTCTTCATTGCATGCATGATACTTCTGGATGCCACATCTACGATGATAAATCCGAATGCAATTGCAAGGCAGGTCGCCAGAAGAATAATCGTCTCATCAAAAACCATCTGCGGATCCTGGCTGACACACCCGTACATTACATAGTACAGATTCGGTCCTGGGATCAGCGGGAATACCGATGCAGTCAAAAAGATGGTTGAAGGTGCTTTATTTACTCTGGACATGATAAATGCATAAAATCCAACAAATCCTGCTGCAATCATGGTTGCCATGAAGTTACTCGGTTTTACTGCGTATACTGCAACATAGATTGCCCATGTAAAAAATGCTCCGATACTGTTATACCATACCTGTTTTCCACGGATCTTGAACCATAATGCAAATCCCGTACATGCAACCGTGCAGGAGAGCAGCTGGATCGGTACACTGTGATTCAGGATAAAATGATCGGAATATCCCTCGTGGAATAATATGATCGCCAGACCAATTCCAAATGCAATTCCCGCTGCTCCAAGGAACGAATTCATAATATTAATGAATCCGGAAATGAAGTCTCTCTGAAGAAGATCCCTGATTCCGTTCGTTGTACTCAGTCCACTGATCAGAAGCATGACGATACCGATCATAATACGGTCCGGATGCTCTGCAATTCCCATCTTCAAAGCTCCGATAATAATCACTTCTGATATAAACGCAAGAATACCATTGTAAACCAGTAAGTTGCTTTCACGCTTCGCAAGCCAGTCACCGACTGCAACGATCATCACCGATACTATAAATGCAATGACCGCATCCCGGAGGTTACACCCGAAAAATACAGCAAATCCTGTTCCACCCATGATTCCTGCCGCATATCTTGTGATACGCTTCTGTGGTTCACGATTGATAACTTCCAGATACTTCTCACGCATCTCATTTTCATCCGGTGTATGCTGACAGACATATCTGCACAGATTATTCAGATAATCCAGCTGGTCAAAATTCGGCTCCGACGACTCGATATGACGTATCTGTGTAATAATCTCGCCTTCCGGTGTCTCCACCGTCACCTGTATATTACTCGGAATGACAAATACATCCGATCTCTTAAATCCATAGCTTCTGCACATGCGGTAAAAGCTGTCTTCCAAACGGAAATTCTCTGCACCACTTTGAAGCATCGCTTCTCCGATGTCCAGGATCCCCTGTACAATCTTGTTATAATTCATCTTTTTTACCCCTTGTTTTCCTTCATAAAATTACCATTTCCTAAATCTAACATTTGAATCATATCATGGATTTTCTATAAGTCAACATAATTATTGTAAAATGTAATAACAGTTTGTAATACCAGTCTTAGAAGCTCTTATATTTGCAGCTTTTAATATTTCCTTTGAAATGCGAACCCCCTGACTATTCCCCCACGTTTTTACTTGTGCCTGCATAAAGTAACCTCCTTCGTTTTTTTCTAGAGTATCCACCGGTAAAAACCAACGAACAGATTCGGAAAACTTTTTGATTCCAGAAAAGCTGAATTATTAAATCGATTTTGTGTTTAATCCCGGTTCTTATTATACACAAACATCCAAAGCGCCATCGCACATATGATCACATACCCCAGCACGCTATACCTATCCGGTACCTGTCCGAACAGGAAAAAGTCCGAGAATCGTCGAAAAGATGATCTGTGAATAATCATAAATGGATATCTCTTTCGCCGGTGCGTGATAATAAGCCGCCGTAATTCCAAACTGACCGCCCGCTGCCGCAAGTCCCGCTCCCAGAAGCGTTAAGATCTGCAGGCCGCTCATCGGATGAAAATCCAGAAGCAGATATGGCAGTGTAACCACACACGAGAATCCTGAGAAGAAGATTACAACCGAAGAACCTTTCTGTCCTCTCTGCCCCAGGATACGCACCATCGCATAAGCAATACCTGCGCAGATCCCGCCGCACAGTCCGATCAGTGACGGTACCAGTGCCATATTCGTAAATGTCGGTTTGATTACAAATAAGCTTCCGATAAATGCACCTGCAACCGCCAGTGCCTGTGCCGGACTCATCTTTTCTTTCAGCAATAAAAATGAAAAGATAATTACAAAAAACGGCGACATCTTATTCAGCATCGATGCATCCGACAGCACCAGATGATCCACCGCATAGAAATTACACAAGATTCCCACCGTACCGAATGTCGCACGCAGAATCATATATTTCAGATTTCCCTTTTCGATTTTGAATCCATCCTTACTTCTTATGATCATGATCAGCGCAATAAAAAAAGCTACCAGATTTCTGAAAAAGCTCTTCTGTACCGAAGGCAGATCACCGGATAACCTTACGAAAGCATTCATGAATGCAAATGATAACGCCGATAATGTAATGAAAAATATTCCTTTGTATCTGGAATTCATAAACTTACACTTCCTTATGATTTATTTCTTTATATCTTACGTTATATCATTTATCTTACCACGAAAAATTTTAACTGTGAATATATCCGACAATTGGACTTGATTTTGTACAACTTGCTACAAATTCTTTTTACATTGTCGCATTCTCCCATAAACGCACCTATCTGTTGATAGAATTTCAACTACAAATATGCTAAAATATTTTTGGATAATGAAAGGAGAAATGCAACATGAGACCCCTTGAGACATTTATCGAACAACGCAAAGAACGCTTCGTCAGAAACAGTCTGATGTCTGACGAATTTCTGGATTTGTTAATAAAAATATGAAACCAATAGAGAAACAGATGTCCTATTATCAATGTGCCATCATGGAAGTAGAGACGAAATTCAAAGTAATTAAACGAAACAGTATTCTCTGGAATATGACCGCAAATCCGATTGAGGATATCAAAATCCCGTGTCAAATCCATGGAAAAGCCTGATTAAAAAGATCCGTAAAAAAAGACAATACCTCTCAACCCTTTCTTCTATTGAAGAAAAA
>ENA-OQDL01000739-OQDL01000739.1-human-gut-metagenome-genome-assembly--contig:-NODE-739-length-19353-cov-7.097992_pt1 | contig 19353 bp, 15 predicted proteins | sample MGYA00242782_ERZ504609 | MGnify/ENA primary metagenome ERZ504609 (study PRJEB26092, sample SAMD00036320) | human gut metagenome | host: Homo sapiens | study: EMG produced TPA metagenomics assembly of... | reverse complement strand
TACGGATAGCCGGAGACAGTCTTCTTGGTGCGCAAAGTGCCGCCTGGCGGGAGGCTCATACAGGAGTCTGTTATTGTTTCTCAGTCTGGATAAAAGCGGAAGATACGGCAGCCATCCGGTTCTATCAAGATGAGCACCTTGTCGGTGATCGGACGGTGGCTGCCGGTAAAGGATGGGTCCGTTATAATGTCCCGTTCCTCATACGCGGGTCAGATTCCCCCGTCATGTATCTCGGCATTGCCGCTTCCGTCCCCCTGTCGTTGTCCGCCCCTCAATTGGAGGCCGGAAAGAACGTGACCCCCTATCAGGCGACCGATGAAGCCTTGTCCTACACGGACGATTACGGTGCCTGGTTCAACAAGGGAGGTATCGGGGGTACCATACAGAATCCCCTGTTGCGGCTGAACGAAGACGGCTCGATCGCTTCACGGGACGGTTCTTTCGTCATCAATCCGGACGGGACGGGCCATTTCGCCTCGGGACGGTTCAAGTGGGGCAAGGATACCATCGAACTGCGCGGTGTGACCATCCGTTGGGAAGACCTCGATGAGGAGGCGCAGGAACTGCTCAAGCCCCGTTCCGTCTCCCTGACAGGCGGCACGGCGTTCCATTTCAAGGACGAGCTTTCAGGCGCATGCGAGCCGGAGAATATCCCGCTTGTGGCGACCGAATACAATTTCGAGCCGGAAAGCCGGCAGTGGGAATACCTTGCCGCTGACGGCATATGGAAAGATGCCGGATGCAATGCCGCCGTGTTTGAAATGACACCCTTGTTTCATGGCTGGGAAGGACGCGACGTGCTGACCCTCCGCTACACGGCAACATACCGTAATGAAAAAATCAGTGCGGCTCATACCTTTTTCAAACTTTACGACGGATTGCCCTCCTATACTGTTTATGTGGAGTCTGAAAACGGCACGACATTCCGCAACGGAATCGTCTCGACGGTACTCCGTGCCAGGGTATACAGGGGAGGCGAAGAAATCACGCCGCTCATTCCCGACGGCAATTTCCGCTGGATACGGACGAGCCGCGATACGGAGAACGACAGGATATGGAACGCCGCACCGCGTTACGGCAGGGAGATAGAGATAACCGGCGGGGACGTGTGGCGCAAAGCTGTTTTCGACTGTGAAGTGAATATATCAACAACATTACAATAAGCATATGGCAATTAAAGTAGCACGCGGACAAGTCACCATCATCGACCAGAATGATGCTGTCTCCTTACAGGCGTTTATCGGTTCCTCGCAACCGCTGACCCAGGTGTTCAACAAGGATACCGGCGCGTATGCCCCCTCGTGGGCGGCATCCCCGTACCTGATATTGACCCCTTCTCTGTTTGTCAGCGGCAAGGCGGCCGTAGACCAGATCTCATCCGTCGGCAACGCGGCGACATTGACAGCCGGTGTCAAGAGCGGTTCCGCCAAATGGTACAAGGACGGCACGGTCATAACTTCCGGACAGGACAGCTGTACGATCGGCGCCGCTTCCGCCAAATACGCCCTGACCGTCAAGGCCAACCACATGACCGTTTCCGCCCCGCAGGTACGGTATACTTTCGAGGCAATCTACATCGATGCCAACGGGCTGGAGATTCCTTTCCGTGCGGAGGTACAGTTCACCCAGCACCTGAACGCCGGAGCGATGATCGCCGCCGTGGCGTATGCACCCGACGGCATCGTATTCAAGAACGACGAGGTGGCGACGCTCAGGGCGCATTGCGACCTGTGGCGCGGAGCCTCTATCGACACGACGAACGTCACCTACGCGTGGGGCATCAAGGATTCGGCGGTATTCGCGGGCACGACACTGACAGCTGCCGCGGCAGCCGGAGCCACGACCATAACGGTCGCTTCGGTAATGAACATGGAGGCGGGAGGCAGGATAACCATAGGATCGGCACAGTACACCATTTCGGCAGTCAACGCCTCCACGAAGGTCGTGACGCTGACCTCCGCACTGAGTGCCGCAGCCGCATCGGGAGCCGCCGTTTCGTGTCCCTACTACAACTCCATGCTGGGTGCCGGCTGGGCATGCCTTACCTCGACCAATCCTCGGGGCGTGACGGCAGGCTGGACGACAAACGAAATCACGATTACGGCAGATGCCGTTCTCAACTTCGAGACCTTCAAGTGCGCCATCAAGGATACGGACACCTCGGCGGGCAACGCCTCGGCGAACAAGGTCGTCTGCGACATCATCTCCTTCACGGATATGTCCGACCCCATCACGGTTGATCTGGTCAGCCAGAAGGGGTTCACCATCAAGAACAACGGCAATGACGTGGATGCCAAAGCCGTGTTATACAGGGGCGGTGAGGAAATCGACACGGGCGGGACAGCTTATACCTATACATGGAAACTGTGGAACTCTGCCGGGACTTCCGTCGTGAAGACCTACACGGGAAAATCCATCACGGTCTCGAAAGCCGATGTGACGGGGAAAGGCGTGCTGATGTGCGAGGTATCGAAATAAACGACATGTCTTACAACGAATACGAGGGTGCCAAATACTTTTTGGGACACCCTCATTGCGTCTGACGTGTTTCCCGACAGGAAAGTCAGTCTCTTGGCATGGATTTCACGATCCCGCTCACGGGGTCGAATTGTACGGCGGCATTGTTGAACAGCCGCTCGATATGCCCGCTGCGGATCATTTCGGAGGTCGGCAGACAGTGAAGGACGGGCGTATCGATAAGGGCTATTCTGTCACTCAGCGAGAGGGCTATATCCAGTTCGTGAGTGGAGAACAGAATGCATTTGCCCTCAGCATGCGCTAACCGTGCGAGCAGGGAACACAATTCGTAACGGTTGGGCATGTCAAGAAACGAGGTCGGCTCGTCCAACAGGATGACGGGCGTTTCCTGAGCCAGAGCACGGGCTATCATAATGCGCTGGCATTCACCGTCCGACATCTTATCCATCGTGCGGCCGGCATACGCCTCCATTCCGACCGAAGAGAGCGACCGCATGACGATTTCCCTATCTTGAGGCTGCATGCGGCCGATCCAGTTGGTGTAAGGGGCGCGGCCGATAGCCACGACATCCTCGCACCGCAGGTTGGCGATGCGTGTGCGCTCGGTCGTGACAAATGCCAGTTGCCTTGCCTTCTCCGGAGTTCTCATGTTTGCGATACAATGTCCGTCGAGCAGGATTTTACCGCAATAATTATGATTCAGTCCGGCTATGGCACGGAGAAGTGTAGATTTCCCCGTGCCGTTCCTGCCAATAAGGGCAGTCAGCTGTCCTCTTTTGAAAGAGGCATCGACCTTATCGAGAAGCCTCTTCTCTGCGTAGCCTATGGAAAAATCGCACAGTTCTATCATACCGTCATCGATTTATTGCGTAAAACCACCCATACGACTATCGGGATTCCCAGCAGTGCGGTAATGGCATTTACGGGCAAAGTGAACATTTTGGAAACGATATCGCAAAGAAGCAATACCGCCGCCCCCGAGAGAAGGGTTCCCGGCAGGAGCACGCGGTGGTCGGCCTCGCGGAAGAGCATCCGCGCGACGTGAGGCATGGCAAGACCGATGAAGCCGATCGGGCCGCAGAAAGCCGTTACCGTGCCGGCCAGCAGCGTCGTCGAGAGAAACAGCAGACCGCGCGAACGGCGGATATTCAGTCCCATCGTTACGGCATATTCCTCGCCGAAGAGCAGGAGGTTGAGCGGTTTGATCGTCCATACGGCCAGCAGCAACCCGACGATGACCGACGGAAGGAGGATGGCGAGCTGCGGCACCGTCACGTCGCCGAGCGACCCCATCGTCCAGATGACGAACGCCTTTAACGCCTCCTCTTTGCTCAGATATTGCAATATCTGCACGACAGCGCTCACGCCTGACGAGAACATCATACCCAAAATCAATATCACCATAATGTCCTTTATGCGGTGTCCGACGGCAGCGATTACGAGCAGCACGACGGCCGCACCCAGCCAAGCCGCTCCGGCGATGCCTATCGACGAGCCGACGCCTGCCAGCACCACGAGCGCCACGCCGAGGCTTGCACCCGAGCTGATGCCCAGCACGTAGGGGCCGGCCAGCGGATTGCGGAACAATGTCTGCATCTGCAAGCCGCTGACCGATAGCGCCGCCCCGGCCAGCAGAGCCACAACCGCCTTTATCAGCCGTATGTTCAGTACGATTTTCGCCGTAGTCCGCGGGCAGTCGCCGCCCGTCAGGGCCGCCCATACGTCGCCGACGGGAATGCGAACCGCGCCCACAGCCAAATCCAACAGGAAGAGGCCGACCGTAAGCACGGACAACGCGGTGAACAGGATGACGGGGCGTGAACGCATCTATTTCAGTTGTTTGTAGTATACGAAATCTTCTTCGACCAACTCGGGGTGGAATATCTTCACGAGGTCGCGCAGAAGAAGGTCGGGATTCACGATGGCCGATTCGTAGTAGTCGTTGCCTCCGGCGGCATTGGTGCGGGCGTTGTTGTTATAGACATAGCCGTTTCGGACGCAGCGGGTATCGGCGAACTTCGGGCAGGCGGCTTTCAGTTCGTCGAGTGTGTTCGCCATGCCGACGTTCAGCCACATATCGGCCTCCGAAGCGAGCAGGTATGCCTCCTCCAAGTCGATAGGCGTCGAAGAGTTGCCCGTGTTCTTCTTGTAGATGTAGTCGCCTCCGGCGTCGGTAATCAGCCGCACGGCATAGTTTTCCGTCGAGGGCATGAACCACGAATCGCCGTAGGGCGTATTGAGCATGACCGACGGGGCATCGAGAACGGCACCGGACACTTTCTGTTTCAGCGCATTGTATCGGATCGGAATATCCGCGAATACCTTTTCGCCCTTCGCGCGTTTCCCGACGACCTCCGAAAGCGCCACCAGCCATTCGGCTTTGCCCAGCGGAGATTCTTCGAGATAATCGCCGACATACATGAACGGGATGCCGAGCTCCTTGAGTTTGCTCTCCATCGCACTGGCCCCGTTCACGCCGAAAAGCAGCACAAGGTCAGGGTCGAGCGACAACAGAAGTTCATAATTGATATTTCCCTCGTAACCCACGTCGCCGATGCTGTCGCGGCGTGCCTGAATGTCGGGATTGGAGATATAGTCGAGTCCCGAAACGCCGACCACACGTGCCGTCTCGCCGATGGCGTCGAGCATGGCGATATGGGTCGAGGACATCGCCACGATGCGCTGCGCATCCCCTTCGAGGACCTGCCCGTCGAAACCCTCGGGAACGGGTTCCCCGTTACGGGAGATGAACAACCGGGTGGTGACGCTATCCGCGCCCTGCCACGGATTCATGACGGAAACCAGCACGCTCTGTCTGCCGTCTGCTCTTTCAATCTTGAATCCCGAGGCATATTCGGGAGCGTAAAGCTGTTTGTTGAAATCGGCAAGTTGGGAACTCTTGCCACGACAGCCTGCAAATGCCAGCGCAAGCAGCACCATCAGGCTCAAATTCTTTAATACTTTCATATCATTACCTTATTTACGTTTACATTATTTTCTGCTTTTCCCGAATTTCGGGGTGATGCCGATGAAGAACTCGAAGTTGATGCCGGGCATAGGACGCGACAGCACCGAGAGATAGTCCTCGTTGAACAGGTTATTGACGGCAAGTTTCAACTGTACATCCAGCGGTTTGAACGACAGCATTTTCTCCAGTGAGATATTGCTCATGAAATACCGGGGCAGGTGGCCTGTCAGCGTGTAATCGTTGCTCGACATGGTGAAACGTTCCGAGTAGTAAGCCCACTTGTAGAGGAACGCCCACGTCCGCCATGACAGCCGTCCTGTCAGCGAGGCGGAGTGCTCCGGCACGTAAGGCAGTTGTTTTCCCACCGACTGGTCGGCGGGCGACATCTTTTCGCCCTCGTTGATGGAGGGGGTCCACGAATAGGAACCGTTCAGGTCTATCAGCCAGTCCTTTGCCGGCTGCACGGCAAGGTTGGCCTTCACTTCGACACCGTAGGCATGGACTTTCTTCACGTTGCGCGGCGAGAAGAACCCCTTGGTCGTCGGCAGCCAGATGATCCAGTCGTCGATGTAGGAGTCGAACCAGCTTGCGCTGCCGCCCAGTTTATATACCCCCTTTTTGCCGACATCGAAACTCACTCCGGCGTCATAGCTGAAGCCGTGTTCGTTTTTAAGGTCGGGGTTGCCGCCCGGCAGAAAGTAGAGGTCGTTCAAAGTCGGAAAACGATAGTTGCGCGATACGGAGGCTTTCACCATCACGTTCCCTTTGCGCGAAATCAGTCCGTCGATGAAGAATGCCGGGATGAGCGGAGCCCATTTGTCGCCCGACATCTCCTCGCGCAAGACCAGCGACAAGCCCAACGGCTCGACAGGCTGCCATTTGGCCGATACAGAACCGGAGAGCTCGACACGCCCCTTGTCATATCCGACGACGGCTTTGTTGCCATCCTGAAGGATGATGTTCTTGTCTTCGCTGCGCACGAGATGCTGGTACACGGATACGTTCGAGGTGAAGAACCATTTCCTGCCGGGCGAGTATTCCGCTTCCGCCTGTCCGTAGAACGTGTTTATCTTGCTCCGCGAACGGGTCATGGAGGCCCAGTTGTCCGGCGCCACCTCACGACGGTAGTCGTAGGCCATCCACGTATGGATATAACCGCCTTTCACGCCGACTTTCCATTTCTCTTTGATATGGTCCCATGACAGGACACCACGAAACGTCTGCTCCCGCTGGCGGTTCTCGAAGGCGGTCTCATCGCCGTAATCGGTCGTGAGCATCGGCAGTTCCCGGTTGGAGTTGATATACCATGCGTTCAACCCGAAACGGTCGCCTTTCAGGGTGTTGTAATATACCTCCTGCAACAGGTGCAGGTCCTTGAACGAACCCGATCGGTTGCGTTCCTTGGGATGATACTGTCCGATGATGTTCTTCTCCTCGTCGTAGATATTTATCTTCTTGTCGTGGTTGGTGTACTTGTAATCGTTGGGCGACGACGAATAGACCGCGCGGGTCGAGACCTGCCATCGGTCGCTGCCGTAGGTGAAGCGGGCGAACTCGTCGAACGTGCGGAACGACCCGATGCCCTGCACGTATTGGGCATGGAAGCCCTCGCCGACCTGCGGCGTAGTACCGAGTTTGACAAGTCCGCCGAGTCCGCCGCCCGTTTCATTCACCGACGACGTGCCATGAAGCAGCGAGGCCTGATCTATGAAGTAGGACGGTATGGTGGAAAAGTCGGTCATACCCAGCATGGGATTGTTGATGCGCATGCCGTTCCACGTCACCTGCGTGTGGCTGGGCGACGTGCCGCGGAAAGCAACGGTGGAGAGCGTGGCGCGTCCGTAACTCTTGACGAACACGGACGAATTGAACGTCAGAATGTCGGCCATCGATAAGGCAATGTTCTCTTTCAGTGCGAGCGAGTCGAACTTCGTCTTCTGCACGCCGATTTCTTTCATCGGGCGTTTGCCCCACACCGTGACCTCGTCTATCTGGTGGATGCGTCGTGTGATTCCCTGCGCGGACAATACGGACGGACAGACGAGCAGTAGCGAGAAAAGTATGTATTTCGTATAAATCATTTGATTCCGTTTTTAGGGTGGGTATTCGCGGAAAAATGTACCGTGGAGGATGCCGGCACGGACGTTTGATGCGGGTCGAACCCATTCTCTTCAAGCAGTTGTCCGTATTCTTCCTCGAACGAGATCTCCTGATGGATTGTATGCTGCTCCTCGATGTGCCGTCTGAGCCGGTGAAGGTCGCTGAACGACACGCTGAACGAGTCGAATCCGGCAGCCCAACCGGAGAAGTCGGCATATTCCGGGGTTTTCTGGTATACCGTTCCCGTGGCGCCTTTCACCTTGTTCACGATCTTGCTGAAATCCCCGGAATTCGGAATCTCGACAAGTACATGCACGTGGTTGAGAAAGGCATTGGCGGCATGTACGCGGCAACCTTTCCCTGTAAAAATCCGTGTCATCCGCTCGAGCATCAATCCTTTTCCCGTTGTCGGAATCGTCATCTTGCGTCCTTTGGTAACGAAGATGAGATGGTATAGGTGTCGTATCCTGCCCATCACTTCCAACAAAATGCGCCGGGGATTATCCCGACATAGAATTCATCGATCAGTTCACCTTCGGACGAGTAGCGGTAGACAATGCCCTGCTGCTGGTAGTCGATGGCATCGGCCACGTAGACATCGCCACGCACGGGGTCGACGGTCAGGCCGTAATAAATCGTACCGCTGTATTCGAGGAACGGGCGCACGGGAACACGTTCCGCATCCACGTCCATCGACCATATGTCCTTGTTGATCCAGTAGAGCTTGTCGCCCGTACCGTTGAGCTGCACCTCCGAAGGCCAGTCGCCCATCTTGAACTTGAACTGCTTCTCTACGGTGAACGTCTCGGCATCGATGCGGTAGAGAGACGGGGCTTCGTAGCCGTAGGGCGAACCCTCGTACCCACCGTCGGTGATCGTCCACATCTTGTGGTTCTTGTCCATTACCAGCGAGGTGGGCTGGATGCCGACTTTCAGTTCTTCTACCACCTGATCCGTTTCGGTATCGATCTTGATGATGCGGTTTTGGTACGACCAGCAGTTGCAATAGACATATTTGCCATACTGCACCATCTGCTCCGTGGAGCCGCTTTCCATCGTCATGTCCGGCACCTGGATGTAACCGGTGATTTCATATTTCTTGGGGTTGATGATGAAGATGCGGTTGTCCCACAATTGGGTGACATAGGCTTTCTCGTCGCTGAGGAAATGGATATAGCGCGGCGAAGTCAGGTTCGTGATACGGCCCACCTCTTTGAACGTATTGAGGTCGATGGCGAAAATCACGTGGGAATTGTTCACCACGACCCAGCCCTTATTGTCGTGGATGCACATCGATTGCGCCACGTCGCCCAGCTTCATGCCGTTGGCACGGAAGAACACTTCATTCTGCACCTGTTGGGTTTCGGGGTCGTAGTACGACAACGTGGCATTGCCGTACTGGAAGTTGCCCTCGTTGGTGATGAACAACCCGGCTCCGGTAGCGTTGAAATCTTCCACCGCATCTCCGTAGTCCCACTCCATGCAGCCCGCCAGCAACAGCGGCAACCCGCATAGAAGAATGATATGTCGTATCAGATGTTTCATTGGCTTGTTATAAACGGGAAAGAGTACCGGTCTTTCGGCCAGTACCCTGTTCCCTTGTAAAATAATGGGTGTTACTGCTGGGTATAGCGACCGGCTTGCATATCCTCGTAGGTGGGGTTATAACCGCAATTGGTTACAAGCCAGTCTTCTTTCTTGATTTGCTCTTCTTCTACAAAAGATTTGAAGAACGTATAATCAACAAACCGTGTCAACCGGATAAATCGAACTCCTGAGAGTTTTGTTAAAGTTGGCATATTGAAAGTCGTAAGCGATGCTGCATTTGCAGCACAAAGTGTTCCATCAATGGCCTGCAATTTGGGGCATGAAATAGTTTTTACGGCACGAACAGTCATACCAACACCCCCGACATGTTCCAATGACGGAAATGTAAAATCTTTATTTGATGCCATAAAATCTAAAGAACCATATAAAATATTATTAATCACCCCTTCTTTGATATATTGAGGATTGCTTGAACAACCGACTGACTTTAAATTCGTAAAATCATAATCATAGTTAGAAACAGCGTTCAGATTACCGATAATACATAACTGACCTCCGACAATTTCCAATTTCGGGAACGAGATATTGTTTGCCATTGTAGTTTCGATGCTTAAATATCCATCTACACTTACCAAGTTAGGGGCTGAAACGCCTTTTTTTGAACCTCTTATAATTTCCATATTCCCGTAAACTCGTTCAAATTGGAATACAGGATCTGTTGTCATATTGCTAGAATACTTAAAATTCTTAATACTCTTAAAATTCAATTCTGGATCTATTCCAACACTTGAACCGGTAATACCGCTCGGAGCTAGAAACATGCTAACTTGCGACATATCCTCTTTTGTGATAATTTTTGAGAATATAGTCCCGTCTGTAATAGAAATTAAAGGTTCGTTATCCTCAAAAGGTACAAAATTTACTTTGCTCAAATCTAAAATTCGATCAGAACACTCCAATAAACGCAGCAAGGTCAGTCCTCCGAGTTGTTCTAATTTACTCCAATCCGGCAATTTTTTCAAGACTTGGAATTTAGATATTGTCAATGTGCCTTTAACAATCGACAAGTTAGACAGTCCATCTATTTCTTGTAATTTATTATTTCCCGTAGATGTAAAAGCATCGGACGCAATATAACTGGAAACGAGATTAAGGTCGCCGTTTACTACCGATAATTCCGGCAATGAAAGGGTCTCCAACGGAATCGGTATAGAAGCAAAATCCACACTTCCAACTTCTTGTAATTTCGGAAATTCCAAAGAAATCATTTTGCCTAAATTATTAACCCCTAAGCGACCGTTTACTTTTGTCAATTCAGGAATTCTCAAAGATGTGATTTCTCCTCCTGGTTCTCCGTCACTTGTCAGACACTGGAGATCAAAATCCTTTACGACAGTGGTTAATTTAGGGAATTCAAAACTTTGTAGAGATGAAGTCCTGAATATTATATTTCCATCAATCGTTTCAAGGTTGTCGAATTGCACATATGCTACTTGATTGTTGCAGACAACGATGTCGCCAGTAATATGCTGCAAAGATCTCATACTGACCATCTGCAATTTACTGTTGGTCGCAAAGGCAGTTTCAGTTCCTATTTGCAAACCTCCAATTGAAGTGATATTATCAAGTCCCGTAAGATCTTGTCCAACATAACTTTTCCGAATGATGATGTTTCCTTCGACTTCCTTCAATATTTTTAATGCGGCGATATCCGACAATTCTTCTGCATCCTCAGCATCCGACCCGATAATCAAATCACCTTTGATAACCGTTACGTCCGTATCAATGAAAGCCGTAACATCCGCTGTTGTCTTCAATTCCACATCCCCTTCATAGCGAATCTCGTCTTTAATGACTTTATATGTATAATCATTCGCTTCTCCATTGTAAGAGGTTACACGAAACGTTCGTTCCGTATCCCAGTCAGTAATGCTTGCCGGATCGGGAATAATTGTTGCCGAGGATGTGTATTTGAATTCGACTTGAGCATTATTTAACGAAACAGTATATGGAACTGTTATGGTAATTATATTGTCAATTATTTCCGCTGTATAGGATTGACTTGCCACAGTCATCACGACTGATGTGATAAAATTGTCATCGGCATCAGCAGGACTTTCTGGAGTCTGATTATCTTCTGAACATGATAAAAAAAGAAATGGGGCAATGAATAGTAAAAGCCAAAACTGTCTCATATTATTGATTATTAGTTATTGATAAGTCTTCAAATGAAAATACTTCTGTGGATATCTCTCCAAGCCAACCACTTTTCGATAATACTCCACACTGAACTTTGATAAAGTCTATATATTGCAATTTTACTGGAGTCCCGTCATGATATATTGCATTGGCTATTTTGAATCCGTTGCGCTGACCGCTACCATCAATGACATTTCCTCCTACCAGATTATCTGAACCCATATTATCCACATACCCCCACTCATAAGCGTTATTCGCCCAATATCCTGTAACGGGATCTTGATTGTTGCGAGGAGTCAGACGCGTCCCATATAATGTATAGCTATCTTCTTTAATCCAATTGGGATAATAATATTCTTGGCCATGGTATGCATTCATATCGACAGAACCTGAATTACCTTCACTATCTACCCACGGAGTATGTGCTCTGGGTGCAGGTCTATAGTAAGTTACTTCGTAGTCTTGTATTGTACCATCGATGCCGGTTTCAGATCCTTTTAATTCATACCATTCATCGTCTGGCTGGCCATTGCCATTTATATCTTGCATTACCCAAACAATGCCCGGCTCATTTGAGCCACCGCTCGAACTGTTAAAAGCATTTCCTTGTATTGCAAAATCGTATTCTCGGCCACTCGGAGCAATACTATGGTCAAAACCGATGATGATATAACCACCGAAAGATCCCAGTGAAACATGCGCTTTTTTGTTCAATCGTTTCGTTGCATACTCTATGGCTTGTTGGGGCGTCGTTTCATTTCCTATAAATCCGGTATTTTGGGATAACTCATTAATAAACTGTCCGGGAGCAGGAATGAATTCATAAACCTTATCCCAAATACCTGAACTTGTCGCTGTCGCTTGCCGATAGCGTTCTTGTTCCGTTTTTTCTTCACAAATAACCTTAACTGTCGTTGTAATTGAAGTATTACTACGTGTTATGTTACGTGAAAGTGGCTGTGTGTTGGGCATTTTTTCTGTAACAGTAACAGCAACGAAATATTCTCCAGGAGTCGTCGGCGTGAATTTAAAAACCCTGTCGGTAGCGGCTTCCATAATTTTTCCATTGACCTGCCATTGATACTGTGGATAATCGAAATATTCCAGCAAAGGCCGCAAATATACAGGACGCCCTGCAAAAGTATAACGATCCGTAGAAGTTTGTGTATAGGATGGTGTCGGAAACCGTACGGAATAAGGCATTGTTTCCACAACTTCTACGTCGAAATCACGGATTGTTTCTCCGTCTATATTGGATGCCCGGATTGTTATCGAATATGTACCGAGTTCTTTTTCGTGAAACGTATATGCTTTTTCTGTTCCGACGATTTCTCCATCGCGTACCCATTCAATTCTAAAATTTTCAAGATCGTCATGTTGAATATCTGGAGATAAAATATAATCCGTGTTTTGAGGCACTTTTAATCCTTTAGAGGGGATTATGATTGAAATTGTAGGTGGAGTTAACTCCAATACTTCTACTTTTAACTCTTCTTCCGCATAACCCTCTGGTGTATCAACTCGCAATTTGATATATAGATGTTGTTCCTGATTCCATGTATACTTCAATATTGATTCAGATGAAAGAAGTTTTCCATCTACTGTCCATGCATAAAGTGCATTATTCGCATATTTATATGTCGGGGCAATTGTCAGTTCACGCCCAACTTTGATAGTGTAAATGCCAGTCTCACTATCGAGTTCAATTATAGGAGCTTGTTTTATTTCTTCAGTAATTACATCGTTCTTATTACAGCTTGTAATAAAAAACAAAAGTACAAGAATACTAAATATGAAAGCCTTCATAATAAAAAGGGCATAGAACTGAAATCAGTTCTATGCCAAACTATATTAAATTGTTATTCTATTGTAACGTCGTCTATACAAAGATACGCCGGAGTATTGAGTCCATATATAGGATCGACATCAGATCCTTCAAAATTGAATTTTACACTTTGCACATCCGCTACATTAATATCCCAATATGTCCATGTAGTTACGGGGGGACACTGTTGGTTTATCATATCGGTAGTCGGCCAACAATTTCGATACAGTGGTGATCAAATTTCCATCTACGTCATAACATTCGATGTTGACTTGGAAATATCCTATATTGTTGCCGTCAGAATCTTTCAGATTACTCAACGGTGTTGCAACACCCGATGTTCCGAACTGATTACCATTTATAATCACACCATAGGTATATGCTGTGTTACAATACCATAAACCCTTGAATTTGCGAGGGGAGTCAAAATAGAATTCAGGTTTGGCCATCCACTCCGTATTTCCGAAATCAGAGTAGCCGTATACAACAGCAAAATTGGAACCGCTGTGACCTGCCCCTGTATTGGCCCCATCTGTGGATGCTGTATTATAGACACTACATTGATTCTCCCAAGTATACCACCAATTAGTTCCAGAAGTCTTGCCGGCAGCAGAATCAGAACGATAATTGTATTTCGACAACGCAATGGCACCACTGGAAAATTCAGTATACGCTCCATAAGAATTGGTTACAGTATTCATGTCGGAGACAAACACAAAATCGGGATCGTATATTTCCCTGATTTGGTTCTCTGCAGTATATCCATAAAGCGTGTAGTAGTTCTCTGCTTTAGGCGAAACCGCCATGAATGTTTCATCGAAGTCATCGAATGTAATGGTTGTAGTGCCATCATCATTAAAGTTGGCTCGGGTTTCGGGAGTTACTGAATCAGTTTGAGGATTCATCAAAAAGTCATCGTCTGAATTACAGCCGGTGAACAGGGCGGTTGCCGTCAACAGGAAAGCTCCCGCCAGAAAGCGTAAATTTCTTTTCATAGCTTACTTGTTTTTTAATAAAACATATTTTTAACAAACACAAAAAATTCCCGTTCGCGCAGGTTTACACGAACGGGATTATGTTTGTCTTCAAATATGAGAATGACTCCTACGGCATTCCGTATCTGATCGCAACCCGATTTTCTCCCGCGGGTGTAAATCCTTTTCCGGTCATGGCAGGTCTTCTGACTCGTCCCAGTCGTCGCGCCTTCCCAGCATTACACCAGTGGCAGGTTGCGGCAACCTTGAGGGGACTTACAGCAGCGGGTACTGTCCCGGATTCTCACCGGATTCCCTTTTCATCCGTGGCGGCGAACCGCCCGGAACCATTTCCAATTACAAAAATACAAATATTTTTTATAATAATATCATTTACACGAAAAAAAATCCGCAACCTGCCGGAATCATTCCGCACTATACTTTCAGAAAAAGGTTTCATGGCAAAGATTCTCATCGCCCGGGGACAGGCGACCATCTATGTCCAGAAGGACGGGTATACCATAACCCAGTCTTTGGGTGAATACGTGTTCCCCGCGGATGACACGGGGAAGATTCTCTCGTCCGTCACTCTCACCTCGACCGTACGGGTGATGTGCGGGGACGAGGAACTCACGGCCTTTACCATCGGTGCGGTGGGTAAGCCGGCGGGATTCTCATCCGTTACCGTCAATAACGGCACGAAGACCTTAACCTACGTTATCACCGCCGGTACGACGACCCTCGCCGACCACGGAACAATAGATATTCCCGTGACAATTTCCGGTATTGTCTATCATCTGTCGTTCGTCTGGTCGAAAGCCAAGGCGGGTATCCCGGGCAAGGACGGGGTCGATGCCGACATGCTCGACTGGGTCAAGGAGTGGAATACGGGTAAGACGCTCATCAACGGCAACACGGTCATCACCCCCAAACTCTTTGCGGGCACGAAAAACAGCGACGGCACCGTCTCCGGGATAGCCATAGGCTCGTTTACACTCAATACGAAGACCTCCTCGGGAACGATCGCCGCAGAGGCGGTAAACGGCATCTATGGATTTAGGGATGGCTACAAAACCTTCTATGTAGATAACGGCGGTAACGCCCAGTTGGGTTATGGCGACCAGTATGTCAGGTATAACGCCACGACAGGCAAGGTCGAGTTCGGCAGCGGAGTGAGTCTGAACTGGGTCGGTGCGACCTACATCGACAAGGACGGCGTCTTTACCGGAACACTCTCGGCCGATACGATTAAGACGATTTCCATCAGTGCTTCCCAGATCACATCGGGGATTATCGCTGCGGCACGCATCGACTCCCGGATTTTCTTTTCATATTCTGCCTTCTTCGCAGTTACGTCCTTCGGGATATCGATCAGAACCGGACCCGGTCTTCCCATTTTTGCAATACGAAATGCCTTACGGATCGTATCTGCAAGCTGATTTACATCTTTAACAATAAAGCTGTATTTTGTGATCGGCATCGTCACTCCGGCAATATCAATCTCCTGAAAGCTGTCCTTTCCAAGAAGCGGTACTCCTACATTACAGGTGATTGCGACAACCGGAATCGAATCCATATAAGCTGTGGCTATTCCCGTCACAAGGTTAGTTGCTCCCGGACCACTGGTTGCCAGACATACACCTACTTTTCCTGTTGCTCTCGCATATCCGTCTGCTGCATGAGCTGCTCCCTGTTCATGGGATGTCAGGATGTGTCTGATCTCATCACGATGCTTGTATAATTCATCATATACATTCAGGATCGCTCCGCCCGGGTATCCAAATACAGTATCCACGCCCTGTTCTTTCAGGCATTCTATCACTATCTCTGCTCCATTTAACTGCATGGTGCTTTCCTCCTGGTACTTTCTTTATTTTGCTTTCGGTACTTCCAAAATTGCACCACGGTTTCCTGAAGTAACCATAGAAGCATATCTTGCAAGATATCCGGTCTTTACTTTTGGTTCTCTCGGCTGCCATTTTGCTTTTCTTGCTGCCAACTCTTCATCTGATACATCCAGTTCCAGCTTCAGTTCCGGAATATTGATTTTGATGATATCCCCTTCTTCTACCAATGCGATCGGACCGCCCACAGCTGCCTCCGGTGATACATGACCAATAGATGCACCTCTGGAAGCCCCACTGAAACGTCCGTCTGTGATCAGGGCAACTGTTGATCCCAGTCCATATCCTGCAATGGCTGAAGTAGGGTTGAGCATTTCTCTCATTCCCGGTCCACCCTTTGGTCCCTCATAACGGATCACGATGACATCTCCCGGATTGATTTTTCCGGACTTGATCGCCTCTGTGGCTTCTTCATCACTCTCAAAGATTCTTGCAGGTCCCTCATGAACCAGCATTTCATCGCAGACTGCGGAACGCTTTACAACACTTCCGTCCGGTGCAAGATTTCCTTTGAGAACTGCAAGCCCGCCAGTCTGAGAATATGGATTGTCGATCGGTCTGATAACTTCAGGATTCTTGTTCACGCACCCTTCAATATTCTCACCCACTGTCTTTCCTGTTACAGTCAGGCAGTCTGTATGAAGGAGACCTTTCTTGTTCAACTCATTCATAACTGCGTAAACTCCACCTGCCTCGTTCAGGTCTTCCATATAAGTGTGTCCTGCCGGAGCAAGGTGACACAGATTTGGTGTCTTCTCACTGATTCCATTTGCAAAATCAATCTCAAAGTCCATTCCGATCTCATGAGCGATAGCCGGAAGATGAAGCATACTGTTTGTAGAACATCCAAGTGCCATATCAACCGTCAATGCATTCAGGATTGCATCCTCTGTCATAATATCTCTTGGACGGATATTCTTTCTTACCAGTTCCATCACCTGCATACCTGCATGCTTTGCAAGCTGAATCCTTGCGGAATATACTGCAGGAATTGTACCATTTCCTTTCAGCCCCATACCAAGTGCCTCAGTCAGGCAGTTCATGCTGTTGGCTGTATACATACCTGAACAGGAACCACAGGTAGGACATGCTTTATTTTCAAATTCACAGATATCTGCATCATCCATCTTTCCTGCTGCATAAGAACCTACTGCCTCGAACATACTGGAAAGACTGGTCTTACTTCCCTTTACATGTCCTGCAAGCATCGGTCCGCCACTGACAAAGATTGTCGGGATGTTCACACGGGCTGCTGCCATCAGAAGACCCGGAACGTTCTTGTCACAGTTCGGGATCATAACCAGTCCGTCAAACTGATGTGCCATTGCCAGAGCTTCTGTAGAATCTGCGATCAGATCTCTTGTTACAAGAGAATACTTCATACCAATATGTCCCATGGCGATTCCGTCACAAACCGCGATCGCCGGAACCATGATCGGTACTCCTCCTGCCATTGCCACTCCCATCTTGACCGCCTCTGTGATCTTATCCAGGTTCATATGCCCCGGAACGATCTCATTATAAGAACTTACCACTCCGATCAATGGCTTCTGAAGTTCCTCTTCCGTCAGTCCCAGTGCATTGAAAAGGGAACGGTGCGGTGCCTGCTGAATGCCTTTTTTTACTGTATCACTTCTCATTTTCTTATCCTCTCTTTATATAATAGAAATCACCATTTATCATTTAATACAGGAGCAGATCCTGTCACCCATCTCTGCTGTACCGATCTGCTTCCTGCCCTCTGACATGATATCGATCGTGCGGTAACCATCTTTCAATACTGCTGCCACCGCTGCTTCAATTGAATCAGCCTCTTTGTCAAGATCAAAAGAAAATCTCAGCATCATTGCTGCGGACAGGATCGTTGCGATCGGATTGGCAATACCCTGGCCTGCAATATCCGGTGCAGAGCCGCCACTTGGCTCATACAGACCGAACTTCGTATCATTCAGACTTGCACTCGCCAGCATTCCGATCGAACCGGTTACCATGCTCGCTTCATCCGACAGAATATCTCCGAACATATTTTCTGTAAGGACAACGTCAAACTGTGCCGGATCTTTTACAAGCTGCATTGCACAGTTATCAACCAGCATATGTTCTAACTCTACCTCCGGATAATCTGCTGCAACTTCCTCTACGATCTTACGCCATAATCTGGATGAGTCAAGGACATTCGCTTTGTCTACGCTGGTCACTTTTTTTCTTCTCTTCATCGCAATATCAAATCCGCGTCTTGCAATTCTGCGGATCTCGTTCTCATTATAAGTCAGCTCATCCTTCGCTGTCACAACTCCGTCGATCTCTTCCGTACTTCTCTTTCCGAAATACAGGCCTCCCGTCAGTTCTCTCATGATCATCAGATCAAATCCACGGTCTGCGATCTCCTCTTTCAGAGGGCATGCCCCTTTCAGTTCTTCATAAAGAACTGCTGGTCTTAGGTTGGCGAATAAGTTCAGACCCTTTCTCAACTGTAAAAGACCTGCCTCCGGACGTCTGGACGGCTCTAACTGGTACCACGGGGATGTCTTTGCATCTCCACCGATGGATCCCATCAGTACTGCATCACTTGCCTTTGCTGCCGCAAGTGTCTCTTCTGTCAATGGTACTCCGTTCACATCAATGGATGCTCCTCCCATCAGAAGCTGCGTGTAGGAAATAGTATGTCCGTACACTTTTACGACCTGATCAAGCACCTTCATCGCTTCATCTACGATTTCCGGTCCGATTCCATCACCCTTGATTACTCCGATATTCATATTCATATCTCACTCATCCTTCCAAATGTAAAAATACTAGTTCTAATCATACCGCATTTTCGTATGTCTTTCAAGTCTTTCGCTTAAAAAACCGAGGACGCTCTAATATTTTACCGCATTCTGCCTTTCGCTTATTGTATCGCAAAAAGGCGTGTGAAAATGAATTTACATTTTCACACGCCTCTATTCTTTTCTGACCCGACTTAATCCGGTCTGCTTATTCTGCTCCCGGCTTTTCGATCTGAGCGATCGCTGATTTCTGCATCGGAATCCTGCAGTTCTTATTATTACCAAACTCTACGATAAGATCATCATCTGTAATGTCGATGATTACTCCGTAAAATCCGCTGGTTTGTCAGTGCTGTATCGCCAATCGCCATATCTGCGAGCATCGCCTGCACTCTCTTCTGTTCTTTCTTCTGTGGACGCATCAGTAAGAACCACATACCTGCGATCAATACAACATAAAATTTGTCAAGGCCTATGTGCGCGAGAAGTTTGAGGGCGAGAAGTTCCGCAAGGCCAGCGAGAATGTGCGCAATCTGCTGATGCGTGCCGAGCTGATCCTGGCCTGGAACGCCCCGCTCATGCAGCTGAC
>ENA-OQDL01000738-OQDL01000738.1-human-gut-metagenome-genome-assembly--contig:-NODE-738-length-19357-cov-4.583671_pt1 | contig 19357 bp, 16 predicted proteins | sample MGYA00242782_ERZ504609 | MGnify/ENA primary metagenome ERZ504609 (study PRJEB26092, sample SAMD00036320) | human gut metagenome | host: Homo sapiens | study: EMG produced TPA metagenomics assembly of... | reverse complement strand
GGGTTCATGAAACCAAGCGAGAAGATCATCGAACTGCTCGACGCCGCGTGATAACCTCAACAACCGACAACGTGACCATGGAAGGCCGCTCAAACCTCAGGTGTTGCAACCACCACTAGAATCCGCCATGCTGGATCAGCCCTTGGTGACGGAGGCATAGCGGAAGCGGAAGGAAGCGTCGAGGGTGACACCCTTCACGGAGGTGCCGGTGACGGCGACCTGGGCACCCTGCAGCAGCGGGATGGTGGAGAGGTCTTCGGTCTCGAGCTTCTGAATCTGCTTGAGGATGTCTCCACGAGCGGACTCGTCCTTCTCGCCGGCCTGCTTGACGATCAGATCGTTGACTTCCTTGTTGGAGTATCCGTTGTTCACGAAGTTACCATCGCGGAAGAACGGGGACAGGTAGTTGTCCGGGTCGGAGTAGTCCGGGAACCATCCAAGCTGGTAGACCGGGTACACACCGTCGGAATCGTCGGTAACCACACGATCCTTGTTGTACTGGGTCCATTCGGTGGACTGCAGGTCGACCTTGAACAGGCCGCCTGCCTCAAGCTGGGACTTCAGGGCAGCGTATTCGTCGGCGGAGACGGAGCCGTAGTGGTCGTTGTTGTACTGGAGCTTGAGGTCGACCGGGGTGGTGACGCCGGCGTCGGCGAGGACCTTCTTGGCCTTCTCGGTGCTCGGCTTGCCGTTGCCGTCGCCGTAGGCGGACTTCAGCGTGTCATCGTGACCGGCCAGGCCGTCCGGGATGAAGGAGTACATCGGGGTGTAGGTGCCCTTGTAGACCTTGGTGGAGAGCTCTTCGCGGTCGATGAGGTTGGCGACGGCCTGGCGCACGGCCTTGGCCTTGTTGGCGTCGGCATCGGGCTGGGATTCGCCGTAGGGCTGAATCTTGAAGTTGAAGGCGATGAAGCGCTCCTCACCGCCCGGGCCCTTGACGACCTTGACCTTGGAGTCCTTGGAGAGGTCCTCGATGTCGGTCGGGCTCAGGGAGCGGTAGGCCACGTCGACCTGGCCCTGCTGCACGGCCATCTTCAGGTTGGAGGCGTCGGCGAAGTACTTGACCTGCACGACGGAGTTCTTGGCCGGGGTCAGACCCTTGTAGGAGTCGTTCTTGGCGTAGGCGGCGGACTCGTTGATCTTGAAGGCTGTCAGCGTGTACGGGCCGGCGAAGGCCTTCTTGGAGACGATGGTGTCGGCGTCGGCGAGCTTGTCGGCGTCGAAGGTATCCTCATCGACGATCGGGCCGGCGGGGCTGGACATGACCTGCTTCAGAGTCACGTCAAAAGGCACGGAATCCTTGAACACCACGGTGGTGTCGTCCTTGGCGGTCACGGATTCGACGTTAGCGAGCAGGGAGCTCGGGCCGTTCGGGTCGTTGATCTTCTTGATGCGATCGTAGGAGAACTTGACGTCGGAAGCGGTCAGGTCGTTGCCGTTGGCAAACTTCAGGCCGTCCTTGAGCTTGACGGTGAATTCGGTGCCGTCATCGTTCCAGGTACCGTCATCGGCGGCGATGTCCGGGCTCAGTTCGGAGGTATTGTAGTCCTGGGCGTACAGGAACGGGAACACCTGGATCTGCACGGCGTATGAACCGTTGTCGTAGGAGCCGGCGGGGTCCAGGCTGGTGATCTTATCGGTGGTGCCGATGGTGATGGCGTTGCCGGAATCGGCACCTGCGGTGGTGTCATCCTTCACACCGCCGCAGGCGGTCAGGGATGCGATGGCGGCCACGGAGACGGCGGCGGCCAGAATCTTCTTGGAATTCAACAGGAATCCTCTCTCATAACTTGTTTCCACGTCATCACTGCGGGCGTGGATTACCGCCTGACTATGGTGCGGATGTGTTACCTCTGCGTTTCCATAGTCATCGACTTATGTTTCGCTTGTGGCGACCAAGGCCGGTTTTATGCGGTATCGAGCAGTATTACGGATTCTTGTATTACGACGTGAATAACGGTCACATGGTGAGACAAATATACTATCATCTCACCATGTGACCATGTTCGTAGACGAATGCCTTCCATTCGTCAACCGGTCGGCCTACTGCTACTTGAGCTTGCGGCCCGCGCACCACACCTGTTCGACCGTCCAGTCGGCCGGGTCCGCAAGGTTGAAATCGGCGGCGAAGCCGGGGCGATGAGGCCGATCGGCGCCCCGGTGACCGGGTTCGGCCGGTCGAAGCCGAACGCCTTGGCCGGCGTCAGAGTTGCCGCCTCGACCGCGTCCACCGGGCTGAAGCCCAGTTCGCACACCGCACGGCGCACGGCGACCTCCAGCAGCAGAGTGGAGCCGGCGATGGCGCCGTTGGAGACCAGGCGCGCATGCCCGCCGACCACGTTCACGTCCAGCGCGCCCAACTTGTAGGCGCCGTCCGGGCAGTCGGTGGCGGCCATCGCGTCGGTCACGAAGGCCGTGCGGTGAGGCGCGAACCGGAAGGAGAGGCTCACCATCGGATCCTGCACGTGGAATCCGTCGTTGATGAGCTCGATGGTGACGCGCGGGTCCTCCACCGCGGCCGGAATCGGACCGGGTTCGCGGTGATGCAGGCCGTTCATCGCGTTGAACATGTGGGTCATGATGCCCGCGCCCGCGTCGAAGCCGGCTTTGGCGGTCTCGTAGTCGGCGTCGCAGTGGCCCACGGCCGGCACCACGCCGGCAGCGGCGAACTGGCGGATGGCGGAGATGCCGTGGGGCAGTTCGGGGGCGATGGTGATCTGGCGGATGCAGCCAAGCTTGCCGGAGGCGGGGTCGGCACCGGAGGCCTCAAGCATCTTATCGACGATGTCAGGCACCGGATCCTTGAGACATTCCGGGTCATGTGCGCCCTTGCGGGCCAGGGCCAGGAACGGGCCTTCCAGATGGCAGCCTAGGATGTCGGGGCGGCCGGACTCCATTGTGGCGCGGACGGTGCGGATGTTGCGGCAGATCACGTCCACGGGGTTGGTGATCAGCGAGAGCACCTGGCGCGTGGTGCCATGCACGGCGTGGCCGGCCCGCGCCACGTCGATGCCGTCCGGCCCGTCATCGAAGCTCTTCTCCCATGCGCCGTGCGCGTGGATGTCCACGTAGCCGGGGGTCAGAATACGGCCTTCGGCGTCGATGACCGCGTTGCGATCGGCCGGGTCGAGCCCCACCGTGCGGCAGTAGTGCTCGAAGGTCTCCTCCCCCGTGCCGGCCGCCACGATGACGCCGGCGGCATCGGAGACGACCCCAATATCCGCGCCGTTCGCCGCGCGCATCCACCTTGCGCGCGTTACGAATCGCCACCGGAGCCGGCTTGCCCTCCAGTGCCGCGGTCACGCGCGAGACTATCTCGTTCCTATCAGACATGTTGTTCTCCTTACCGCTCATGCGCTCCCGCTGGCGGGAGCCAGCACACGATAACTCAGATGCCCTGCCAGGCCGGCTTGTGGGTGTAGGCATAACGGTAGTAGTCCTTGTGGCGCAGGCGGGACGCGGCCTCCTCGTCCACGATAATCGTGGCGTGCGGGTGCATCTGCAGCGCGGAAGCCGGGCAGAACGCTGACACGCCGCCTTCCACCGTCTCCTCGATGGCTTCGGCCTTGCCGGCACCGAACGCCAGCAGCACGAGGTGACGGGCCTTCATGATCGTGCCAATACCCTGCGTGATGCAGTGGGTGGGCACTTGGTTGATGTCGTTGTCGAAGAAGCGCGCGTTGTCGATGCGGGTCTGTTCGGCCAAGGTCTTGACGCGAGTGCCGGAGGCCAACGAGGAACCGGGCTCGTTGAAGCCGACGTGGCCGTCGGTGCCGATGCCGAGGATCTGCACGTCGATGCCGCCAGCGGCTTCGATGGCACGATCATAGGCCGGGCCGGCCAGCGCGACTTTGTCGCCGTCTTCGAGCGGAGTGCCGTTGAGTACGTCGCCGGGCACATGGACCTTGGCCGGGTCCAGGCCAAGCGGTTCGACCACGGTGCGATGGATGGTCGCATGATAGGACTCGGGATGGGTCAGCGGCAGCCCGATGTATTCGTCAAGCGCGAAACCACGCACGCCCGAAACGTCAATGGCCTCGTCCTTGACGATCTTGGCGAGCGCCTGATAGGCGGCCAGCGGGCTGGAGCCAGTGGCCAGGCCCAGCACGGCGTCCGGCTTTGCTTTGATCAGGTCCGCCACGCAACGGCCGTAGATCTCGCCGGCCTCGGCTTCGTTCTTGACAATGATGATTTCCGGCATCGGTTTCCTCCAGTTCCGTGCGGCCCGCCCGATGCGAGTCGCTGTACCGCCGCCCGTCTTGCGGATAATGGCAACATCCTTGTCACGTCCGGGTGCCGCGCGGCGTTCCAACCACCGTTCGGCGTAGCGCCGATTGGTGATTCGCTATTTGTTAATGATACTAACAATTTTGGACCTTATGAACACTCACGGTGTTTCCTGACGCTTCACACAGGTACACTGGAATTTATTAGTGAAGTTTCATAACAGTTTCAACGACGAAATTGCGCTTCACCGTCTAAGCTGTGTATGGAACAACAATCGCCGTCCACTCGCTCACCATCAGGCAGGAGGAAACATGTCATATCTCGGTCTCAACACAACGACCGACGACCATGCGGCCAAGGCTTCCCCCGCCGATGTGCGCCGCAAGAACCGCCAACTTATCTTCAGGTTGTTGTTCCCCACCAACCAGTATTCGCGCGCCGAGCTCGGCCGACGCACCGGATTGAGCCGCGTGGCCGTTTCCGATGTGGTCGGTCGGATGCTGGAGGAAGGATTGCTGCGCGAGACCGGTCAGGCACCCAGCGGCGGCAAAGGCAAACGAGGCACACTGCTGAGCATCGATATCGATCGACTGCGCATCATCAGCATCGACCTGACGCAGGAGCACCTGCTGCACGGCGCAGTCACCAATCTGCTCGGCCAGCCGCTGCGTCACGCCGAAGTCACCCTGAACACCGGCTCATTCGTTTCCGTGGATGTGATCATCGAGCTCATTGAGAAGATGCTGGGCATGTCCGATGGCGAGGTCATCGGCATCGGAGTCGCCTCCCCCGGCGTGGTAGACAACGGCGTGGTCCGCTCCTCCACGATGCGCGGCTGGAACAATCTCGACCTGTCCACGCCAATCGCCGAACATTTCGGACTTGAAGTAAACGTCAGCAACGACGCCACCGCAGCCATGCTCACCGAACGTTTCTTTGGCCAAGGCGGGCCGAATATGCTTTTCGTGCGCATCGAAAGAGGCATCGGTTCGGCGATTCTGCTCTCGGACACGCCGGTAATCGGCGAACTGCACGCGGCTGGCGAGCTCGGCCATATTTCCATCGATCTTGACGGGCCGCTGTGCCCTTGCGGCAAGCACGGTTGCTTGGAGACGATGATTTCCGGAACCGCATTGAAGAAGCAACTCAGCGCGGCAGACGTGGAGCAGCATCAGGGTATCCTTGCTCGGGCGGGCCGCTATCTTGGCCAGGCCCTGTCCATGCCTGTGGGCCTTTTGGATATGGCAGACGTATGCGTCTATGGGCAGCCGAACATCATCAACGAGACGTTCATTGACGCGGCACAGCAGTATCTGGATGCCGCCACGTCCTCGTCCTTCCATAAACACACGGTGATCCGGCGCTGCGAATGCGGACCCGACATCACCGTACAGGGCGAGGCCATCGCCGTGGTCTTCCAACACTTGGCCAAATAAAGCTGGCCACCCCGGCAACGAAACGCGCAAGGCCAAGCGCGGCACAGCGCGGCACAGCACGACATAAAGCGATATAGGACCGCATGGAAGATGCGGTCTCGGAGACAAATCCGACGCCTCATCTTCCATGCCCCGGCACTATGCCAGTGCTATGCCGCCATGGCGGCACCGATGGCTCCGACCGGTTGATCGACGGGTGCCAGACGCAGCCGGGCCGGCAGGTCCAGCGTTTCAAGGAATCGGCATTGCGATTCGCGCCGGCGCAGCTCAGCCGTGATCACCTCGACCAACGGTTCACCGGTTTTGGCCATGCCGCCACCCAAGACAATCAGTCGCGGGTCAACGGATTGGGCCAAAATCTGGATAGTGTCGCCGATGGCGCGCACTACCATGTCCAGCACATCGACGGCCTCGGCCTCCCGCTTTTTCGCGCGACGAATCAGGTCGGGCATCGGCGGGTCGGCGTTGGGCCACAGACGTCCCACGGATGCGCCCGAGCAGACGGTTTCCAAGCATCCGTATTGCCCGCAAGGGCACTTGAGGCGATGAGGTTCGACTGGGATATGGCCGATTTCGCCGGCCGCACCGCTATAGCCATGCATCAGCACGCCGTTTTCGACAATGCCCGCAGCCAGTCCGGTGCCGAAGTTCAGGAACGCAATGGTACCGGCCATGCCATCTGCACCGCCCAACACGGTGGCCGCGCCGACGGCGGCGGCGTTGACGTCGTTTTCCACATGGGCCGGCACGCCCGAACGCTGCGAGATCAACGGCCCCATATCCAGCGAGACCACGTCGAGATTCACGATATTGCCCACATGCCCGCTGGCCGAATCCACCGTGCCCGGGGTACCGACACCGATGGCCCTCACCTCGTCAAAACGCTCACCCGCCGCCTGATGCGCTACAGCGACGATGTCTTCGATCACGGCATCGTTGCCATGTCTGGCGGGAATACGGGCGGAACCCAATACCGTGCCCATTGCGTCAACCAGCACAGCTTCGATTTTTGTTCCGCCCACGTCAACACCGATTTTGAGATTGTTCATAGTGTTTTCGAACATCAGTCCTCCCCTGTTCTTCATCGAACGTTTCGCTTGATATCAGTGTACATCTGACTATTGACAACTATCTTAACAAATTCACCCAAGACGACACTCACATGCACGACACGCCGAATGACATATTGATTGCGTCAATCAATTAACAGCGTTAATATCTTAATCAAGTTCAGATTCAAAGACGAGCGGAACAACTCGCAGCGGTGCAGACAAGGAGGACTTAAGACCGATGGCAACAAACACCACCCACGCCACTTCCCAGGCCAGTGTCTCCGAATCCAACCGCTCCCGCATCGTCAAGCACCTGTATCACAACGGCATCAGTTCCCGCGCGCAAATCGCCAAGGCACTGGAACTCACCCCCCGCGGCCATCACCAAAATCACCGCACGCCTTATCGAGGCCGGCATGATTGAAGAGACCGGCGATCTGGAAGGCTCCAAGAACCGCCGTTCCATCGGACTCAAGCTCAACACCACGCACTTCCGCATCATCGGCATCCAAATTCGCCCGCTCGCTGGTGCAGATCGGCGTGTTCGACCTGTGCGGCAACACCCCTGAGCTTTGAAAACCTGCCCACGGTGTGCGACAACACCATCAACGACTCCATCGTCACCATCCACCAGCGCGTCGAACAACTGCTCGACAACGACCCCATCCATCGTGGCCATCGGCATGGCAGTGGCCCGGCCCCCTATCTGCGTAACGTAGGCCGCACCGCCGTGGTGTCCAACATGCAGGGCTGGCGCAAAATCAACTTCATCGACGAATTCGCCACCGCTTTCCGCGTGCCAGTGTTCATCGAACAGGACGCCCGCGCCGGCGCCCTCGCACATTATCTCTTCGACCCGTCGGTGCACGCCGACGACAACCTCGCCTATTATCTGGTCGGCGAAGGCGTGGGCCTCGGCGTCATCGACAACGGTCGCCTCATCAACGGCTTCCTCGGTGCCGCCACCGAAATCGGACACATCTCCATTGACGTCAACGGCCGCCCCTGCGATTGCGGCAACGTCGGCTGCCTTGAACGCTACTGCTCCACCCCCGCCATTCACGATACGCTCATCGCCGATGGCACCGTGGTTCCCGGCGCGGCCGATATGACCCACACCGAAGCCGCCCGCGCCCTGTTCGCCAAAGCCGGCGACGGCGACGAAGCGGCAATCGCCATTGTCCGCGAAGTCGCCCGATACGTCGGCTACGGATGCGTCACCATCTTCAATGGATACAATCCCGAGCACATCATCATCGGCGACATCGTGTCCGAAGCCGGCCCGATACTGCTCGATGAGGTGCGCGCCACGGTGGCCGAACGGGCCATCCCCGAAATCAATGCCTCCACTTCCATCAGCCTATCCACCTTGTCCGCCGACGCGGCGGTCTCCGGTGCCGCAGCAGTGGCAGTGACCCAATTCCTCGAACACCCCTCGGTGTTCTTCGACGTCTCCTAAACCAAGCGCCGACATCACAAGATTTTCCATACGAAACACCCGATAAAGGAAACAAAGGAAAGGAAACCAACCATGACTACCCCGATCGTTCTGAGCCTCGGTGAACTGCTGTGGGACATGCTGCCGAGCGGCAAGCGAGCCGGCGGCGCCCCCGTCAACTTCGCCTACCACGCGATGAAGAACGGCACCGAAGGCTGGGCCATCAGCGCGGTCGGCGAGGATGAACTCGGCGACGAACTGATTGCCAAGGCCGACGAGGCCGGCATCAACACCGTCATCCAGCGCAACGCCTGGCCGACCTCCACCGTCGAAGTCGCACTGAAGAACGGTATCCCGGAGTACACCATCGTCAAGGGCGTGGCTTGGGACCACATCCTGTACACCCGCCAGCTCATCGACGTGGTCTCCAAGGCCGACGCCGTCTGCTTCGGCACCCTGGCCCTGCGCTCCCCCGAATCGCACGCCACCATCACGGAGCTGCTCAAGCACACCAAGCCGGGCGCGATGAAGTTCTTCGACATCAACCTGCGCGGCGACCACTACTCCAAGGAACTTATCGAGGAACTCCTCAAGGCGGCCACCGTCTTCAAGATCAACGACGAGGAACTCCTGCTGCTGCGCGACATGTTCGACATTCGCGGCACCTCCGGCGAAGACGCCTCCCGCTGGTTCCTCGAGGAATTCGACCTCGACTACGTGATTCTGACCGCCGGCTCCGCCTACTCCACCATCATCTCCCGCAAGGGCGAGGTCTCCACGCTGGACACTCCGCACGTCGAGGTGAACGACACCGTGGGTGCAGGTGACTCCTTCTCCGGCACCTTCACCGCACGCATCCTGCTGGGCGACACGCTCGCCGAAGCCCACCGCAAGGCCGTCAACACCGCCGCCTACGTCTGCACCCAGGCCGGTGCCTGGCCGCAGTACCCGGCCGAGATGCCCGACTACCTGGCTGAAATCGGCAAGTAATCCAAAACCACCTATTTTCCCGATGGCTTTGCCGTCCTATACCGGCAAAGCCATCCCGTTTTAAAAAGGAGTTACCATGTCCATTCGTGACACCGTCACCGGCGTCCAGCATGTCGGCATTCCGACCACGGATCTCGAAGGCACCATCGCCTACTACGAGCGTCTCGGCTTCGAATGCCTCGGCATCTATCCCAACGGTGAGGACCGCTGCACCTTCCTGCGCCTGAACAACCTGACCCTCGAGGTGTGGACCATGGATCCCACCCCGATGGAAAACGGTGCCATCAACCACTTCGCGCTGGATTCCACGGATATCGAGGCGTCCTTCGCTGAAGCGCAGAAGCTCGGCCTGAACTTCGCGGAAGGCTCCATCCAGCACATCGACACCTTCTGGAGCAACGGCATCCGTTACTTCAACGTACTGGGCCCGAACCACGAGGTCATCGAATTCTGCCAAATCATGTAACACCCTGATGGAACCCGGCAACAGGACTATCACTATTCACTAGTCATCATCCATTGATCGATCGATCTGTCATACGTCCATTTATAGAGAAAAAGGGAATACATATCATGGACAAGACCGCATCCAAGAACGTGGCGTGGGTGGAAAGCCCTGACGGCTACCTTGATCGCACGCCAGTATTGCAATTTTCAATGACTTCGGTGCTGTTCGCCTTCTAGGCCATCGCCGCAAGCCTCAATGACATTCTTATCACCCAGTTCAAGGCCGTATTCGACCTGAGCGACATGAAGACCGCGTTCGTGCAGTCCGCATTCTATGCCGGCTACTTCATCGTGGCCATCCCCGCCTCGCTGTTCATCAAGAAGACCAGCTACAAAATCGGCATCATGACCGGCCTGGCGTTCTTCGCGCTCGGCTGCTTCATCTTCTTCGTGGACCGTATCTCCGCCAGCTACCCGCTCTCGAAGGTCCGCGAGACTCGCGTGCTGACCGTCTACATGATTATCGGCTGCGTGATTCTTCTCGGCACCGCCTTCATCCTGCCCCGCCATCGAGCTGTTGGTCGTCGGCCTGTACTTCCTGACTGAATTCAAGCGCGACACGTACACCCCGCCCCAGCTCAAGGCCATGGACGAGAAGAACGAGGCCTGATTCCGCCCCCCTTTGTTCGTCATTCGTGTGACTTCACGAATCGACTGACCGCAACCGGTGAGATTCTCCGAACAGGAAATCTCACCGGTTTTTTCATATGGTGTACTCACGGCCACGCTCTTCACATCCTTTCGCGTGTCTTCAACTAAAGCGGTTTAGAATAATGCTGTTCCCTTGATATGTATATCCCTCAAACAAAGAAGTTGAATTTATGACGACCACCGCGATACCGAAGTCGGTCTCGGATTTCTTGCAGCGCATCACGGACCTATGTGGCACCGAACACGCTGATTGGGCCGAGAACTTCAACGCCTGCTTTGCAGATACCCTGACCACCACGGTCAAACGGCATGACGACGGCACCACATTTCTGCTCACCGGCGATATCCCGGCCATGTGGCTGCGTGATTCGACCGCGCAATTACGCCCTTACCTAGCCCTTGCCGCCAAAGACGACGACATTGCGAACTTGATCGCCGGTCTGGTTCGCCAGCAGTTCCGCTACATTACCATCGACCCGTATGCGAACGCCTTCAACGAGGAACCGAACGGTGCCTCCTGGGACAAGGACGATCAGTCCGACTTCTCCAGCCCTTGGCTTTGGGAGCGCAAGTACGAGGTGGATTCGCTGTGCTACCCCATCCAGTTGGCTTGGATGCTGTATGCGAACACCGGCAACACCGGTCATTTCGATGCCGAATTCATTGCCGGCGTCAAGAAGATTCTTGACGTATTCGAGACCGAGCAGCATCATGAACGCTCCCCGTATTTCTTCATCCGCGACACGGACATCCCCACCGAATCGCTGAGCAATAACGGCAAGGGGTCGCCGGTGGCGTACACCGGCATGACCTGGTCCGGCTTCCGCCCCAGCGACGACGCCTGCACCTACCACTATCTGGTGCCCTCGAACATGTTCGCCGCCGTGGTGATGGGCTATCTGGAACGCATCTTCGGCGGTGAGATTCTGAATGATGCCGATATCGCCGCCCGTGCCGGCGAGTTGCGCCGCACCATCACCGAAGGCATTGAAGCCCACGCCAAAACGACGAACCGCAATGGAGAGACGATCTACGCATTCGAGACCGACGGCCTGGGCCACGTCAATATCATGGACGACAGCAATGTGCCCTCCTTGATGGCGGCCCCTTACTTGGGATACTGCGCACCGGACGATCCGACATATCTGGCAACCCGACGTACGCTGCTCAGCGACGAAAACCCGTACTACTACGAGGGCGAGTATCTCAAGGGCATCGGCTCACCGCACACCCCGCCGCGCTATGTGTGGCCCATCGCCCTGTCTATCGAGGCGATGACCAGTGACAACAAGGACTTCAAGGCGCATATCCTCGACCGTCTTGTAGCCACCGACGCCGGTACACATCTCATGCACGAAGGCATCGACGTGAACGATCCGACCAAGTACACGCGCGAATGGTTCAGCTGGTCGAATATGATGTTCTGCGAACTGGTCATGGACTATTTCGACATTCGCGTGAAACACTAAGACGTGCCCGCTGAATGCTCATTGTGCACCCACCGCATGTTCTCGTTAAGGAAAGGAACAATCATTATGACCAATAACCCACGTTATACGCTCGGCACCGAAGCCAACCGCATTTTCATGGCTTCCGAAACCTACGAGCTGCTGAAGTTCGGCAAAGGCTTCCCAGCACCGAACGGCGGTTCCGGCTGGCTGAACGCCGACGGCACCCTCGACCCCTCCCACGGCGTCGAAACGTGGATCACCAGCCGTATGGCCCATGTGTATTCGATTGGTGCCATGCTCGGATACCTGGGTGCGGGCGAGCTGGCCGACGCGGCGCTCAAGGGATTGACCGGCATTCTGCATGACGACGAGCACGGCGGCTGGTATCCGCAGGTGTTCGCGGACGGCACCCATGCGCCGGGCAAGGTCTGCTATGCGCATGCCTTCGTGATTCTCGCCGCGTCCTCCGCCCTGCTGGCCGGGCGTCCGGGTGCCAAGGAACTGCTTGACGAGGCACTTGCCACGTATGACAAGCATTTCTGGAATGACGAAATCGGTTTGGCCGTCGATACCTGGAACACCGAATTCACCGAGCTCGACCCGTATCGCGGTCTCAACGCCAACATGCACACCACCGAGGCATTCCTAGCCGTGGCGGATGCCACAGGAGACAACGCCTATCGAGTACGCGCCGGACGCATCATCGATCATGTGATCGGCTGGGCGAAGCACAACGAGTGGCGCATCCCCGAACATTTCAAGTCCGATTGGTCGCTGGACCTCGAATGCAACGTCGACAAGAAGGATGATCAGTTCAAGCCGTACGGCGCCACGCCGGGTCACGGCATCGAATGGGCCCGCCTGATCACGCAGTGGGCGTTGAGCTCCTTTGCCAACCTTGACGGAGCACAGCCGTACGTCGACGCCGCCGAACACCTGTTCGCGCGTGCCGTGGCCGACGCATGGAACGCCGACGGCACCGTGGGACTCGCCTACACGACCGACTGGAACGGCAAGCCCGTGGTCACCGATCGCATGCATTGGACGCTGGCCGAATCGTTGAACACTTCCGCCACGCTGTACGCGGCCACCGGCGAGGAGATGTACGCCAACTGGTATGCCACGTTCGCCCAGTATGTCGACGAACATGTCATCGACCACGAGAGCGGCTCCTGGTTCCACCAGCTCGACAAGAACAACCACGTGATCGGCACGGTCTGGCCGGGCAAGTCCGACCTGTACCACGCCTTCCAGTCCACGCTGATTCCGTTCCTCGACCCGGCCGTGTCCATCGCCACCGCGGTCAAGAACGCGGCCTGACCGGCAATATCTTAGCCCTTCTTATCTCCTCCTTCAACGACGTTGGCCCCCCGCTTGATAACGAGGGCCAACGTCGTATGGATTGGAAGTGCTGACTCAGAATCGGTGGTTTCTGATATTCCAGCAGGAGTTACAGGGTTTGGCCGTGCTGTCCCTGACCACCAGTTTCGGGGTGAGGATTCGACGGTTGCCGCTCACCTGTTCGCCGGCGAGCACTTTGAGCAGCAGTTTCGCCACTTTGGCACCGTATTCACTGGCGTCACGATGCGCTGAGGTAATCGACGGGTACGCTGCCTCACAAATAAAGCTGTCTTCAAAGCTGACAATAGCGGGCAACCCGTTCGGATAACCCGCAGATTGCCCCTCCCCTGTTTTCAGTTGCCCGGTGGTATATGCTTCGGCCATGGCATGCAGACTGGCCGCGGCAAGAATTTCCGTCTCGTAGATGAATGCAGTAGGAGGCTTCGGCGAACGCAACATCTCCAGCGTAAGCATCGCGGCCTGCTCGGCATCGAAATTCGTGAACTCGATGTTGATGGATTCCAGTTTGCGCCGTTTTGCGAACGACCGAAACGCCGACACACGCCCCTGCGAATAATCGAGATTGGAATCGCCGGACAGATAGGCGATACGGCGGTGCCCCAGTGACGACAGATGTTCAAGCACGGTGCCCATGGTGCGCGAATCATCGATGGACAGCGACGGTACATAATTGTTCGGATCAGGGCCACCGGCCAGAACCGCACGCACACCCAGTTCCTTCAGCAGTTTCGGGCGTGGATCGTCGGCTCGCAGATCAACCAGAATCACCCCGTCCACACGCTTGCGTGACGCCCAGTCCCTGTAGACGCTCATCTCCTCGTTCAGCGAACGGCAAGGGCGATACAGCAAGCCGTATCCCTTAGGGCTGAGCGAGGTATGCACACCGGCCATGAAGTGCAACATGAAGGTTTCGTCCGTGAGTCCCTGTGCGGAGCGTGCGGGGGCAAAGCCTATGGTCATGGTTTTCGACGAGCCCAACGCTTGCGCGGCATAGACCGGCGTCCACCCAAGTTTGGCCGCAGCCTCCTTGACTCGTCGTTTGGTTTCCGCGGAAACACCAGGCCGATCGTTGATGGCAAAGGACACCGCGGTTTGCGAAATGCCCAACTCATCCGCGATGTCTTTTAAGCTCACACGCTGCGTGCCTGTGGACGATGGTGATGCCTCGCGAGCAAATCCCATGAATAATCCTCCTTGCAGCCACGCTGCGAATACCACGCTACAACAGATTATTTCCCACTTTGGGCCGCATGTAATCAGCTGTGTTCTAATACCTATGATATCAACAACTAAAACGTTTTAGTCTATGGGTCTCAGCATATGTTCGGATATAAAAAGCGGGATATAGGGGGTGTCTACAGGGACAACCACCCCATATCCCGCTTAAGGCACGGGTATCAACGCACCCGCATACGCAGCGAAACTATTCCATCTTGCTACGAGCACGAAGCACCACCGTGCCCGCTCCGAGCAACACCACTGCGGCAGTCACAATCGCAATAATCGAAGAGCCCGTCTTACTCAGCGAAGAGTCCGATGCGCCATTCTTATCATTGTTCTTGTTGTTGTTCTGGCCAGGCTTGTTGTCGCCGGGCTTATTCGGCTTGTCCGGCTGGCCGGGCTTGTTCGGGGTCGCCGCGACCTTGGTGAATTCGATGGCGACACCCTCACCGATGGACTTGTCGCCCAGTGCGGCCTTCACCGTGTACTTGCCCACCTTCGTGGACACGACGTTCAGTGAAGCCACGCCAGCGGCATCAGTCTTGACAGTGGCGTTGCCGTCAACGGCCGTGACACCCTCGGGCAGCGTAAACGCCACCTCGGCGTTGGTCAGCGGATTGCCGAACGAATCCTTGACCGTTGCCTGAATCGTACGTGTAGCCTTGCCGTCGGCCACGGCCGAGCCGTCAACGGCGGTCAGCGTGGACTCCTTGGCATCCGGCTGAGTCGGGTCAGAGACCGTGCACTTGGCCAGTTCGTCGGCGGTCTGAATCTTCACCGGTTCGGTCTTGTTGCCGTTGTAATCCTCGACCTGCACCCACAGTTCATGGCCAGAGGGGATGGACTTGGTGTAAGAGCTCGGCGTAGTGCGACCACGGATGATGCCGGTGATTGGCGGAGTGCTCTGCGAGTAGGTGTAATTGGCACCCAGCTGCTTCTCCTGCTTTTCACCGTTCTCGTCAGTCCACTTCTCGGTCATGTAGAGGTAGCGCCAGTCTTGAGTCTCCGGACGGACCAGAGTGACTCTATCGCCATTCCATGTCACCGAGCAAGCCGGATACGGCTCAATGGTGGCATCGGCAAATACACCTGTTGCCGTGGCGGTAGTGCCGCCTGCGTTATCGACGGTCACCACATAGCGGGAACCGTCAACCGGCGCATTCGGAATCGTCGCTTCGCTCTTATCGGCAGAGACCTTGACGGTCTGGGAGTACGGCTGCGCGGCGTAACGCCACGAACCATTGTCAGACTTGACGGTCACGGTCTTCTCGCCGGATACCTGCGGATTGGTCCAGGAGACCTTGACGTTACCATCCTTGCCGGGTTCGACTTTCACGCCAGACACGGCCGCTGCTTCGTTCAGCGGCGCTTCGGCGGCCAGCGAGCGCGAACCGTCCGCACCCACGGCGTACAGCTTCAGCGTGCCGGTCTTGGCAGGCAGGTGCTTGACGTACAGGGTGTCGTCGTAACGGCCACCGAGGAAGGTGTTGTCCAAGTAGAGCAGGTAGTTCTTGGCAGTAGAGTAATCGGCGAGATCCCACTTGACGGTCAGTTCGTCGGAGTCCGCGTAGGCGCGTTCCACTTGGAAGTTCGTCGGAGCAGCCGGCGTGTAGGCAGCACCGTCGGTGACGGTAATCTTGCCGATGTTCACCTGGTAATTGTCGATTGGGTTCGCCCCGGCCTTGACGATCAGGCCCAGGGTGGCGATCTTCTTACCCGCGTACTGAGAGAGGTCTACAGTTGCGGTCTTCCAGCCGTTGCTTGCCCCACCGTCTGCCATGTCCACCGGCACTATAGTCTTGGTGTCGTCGGCGAAAATGAGGCCGAGTTGCAGCTTGGAATCGTCGCTGTTGAGCTTGTTGTAGGTCAGTTCGACCTTGGAGCCGGCAGCGACGCTCAAGTCGGTCTTGTAGAGACGGACGGTGTTGTCGCTGGACAGCTTGCCGCTCAACACCAGCGAATCGCCGCCTTCGTAGCCGCCGACCTTGGTGTAGTTAAAGCGTGGTGCCGCTTCATATTTCTTGCCATAGTCGAAGTCGGCTTGCAGCGGGTCGGAATCGGCATCAATCCACCACTGCCATGTCGGCAGAATGTCTTGGAGGTTGATATTGCCCCACTGCTGGTTGCTGGTCTGTTCGCCGTTGTCTCGCCATTCGAGACCATGACCGGTGTTGAACGATGTGGAGAAGACCGGACCGCCGATGACGGAGCGCTCGGCGATCTGCGAAGCGAAACCCTTCCAGCTATCGCTGCTCGTACCATCATCAATATACGGATCAGATATATCCGTCGTGCCCTTCTCACCGGTGGACGAACCAGTCCACAGACGGCGTTCGCGGTCGAATACCTGGTTCTGATACTTCGGGTAGACCTTCTTGTCGTCACCCAACTCGTGGGAGACGAAATCGGTGCCAAGTGCCGCAAGGCTCACATAGGGCTTGCCGTCAGCGTCAAGGTTGACATTCATATAATTCGCGTTGCTGGCGATGCTACCAAATTTCTTCTGTCCGGCCTCGATACCCGCGAATACCGCGTACTTCGGATCAATGCCAAGGCTCTTGGCGTGATCAGCTGAATCTTGTAGCATGTTGCCGCTGAACCAGTAGTTCAGGAAGATCGAATCAGAGATTTTACCCTTGTTCGGATCCTGCACCCACGGCGAATTGGCATCGTTGAACATGTTTTGATAGCTGACGCCGCCATTCGGGTATGTGGCGGAGTCGTACCACTGGATATAAATGCCCTGATCGATGATCTGCTTCATGAAGTCTTGGTAGGCCGGCACATCAGCAGAATTCACACTGGATTCCTGGTTAACGAAGTAACCATCAAAACCATAGTACTTGGCAATCTCCACCAGCTTGTCAGCCACCGGATAGGTGCCGTCGGCACGCTTGCCTTGAAGCAGGTCCTTATAGGTCTGTTCTCCTCGGTCGTTGCCAGAATAGAAGATCGTCGCAATCGACTTCGCGCCATTCTTGTGCGCGACATTGGTATATGCGGCATTCGGCAGATTCAACGTACCGAACTCAAACCATTTCTGAGTCCAGTCAGACTGGGCCTTCTCGTCGTAGAGGCTCTTTGGCACGTTCGCAGTCGGCTGACCATGCCAGGTACCGTAATAATCCGTGTACTGCCAGTAGTTGAACAGGTACTGCGAGAACACGTTGTTGTCGTGGAACGACTCGAAGAACGCGTTGCCGTAGTCGCCAGCAAGGTTGAACATCTCCGTATCGGCCGGCAGGTTCGGGTCTTTCTGCGTCGCGGCGTTGGCGGCGATGCGGGTCTGCAACGGTACACGGGAGCGCAGGTATTCCGAGTCCTTATCCGCGTCCGGGTTCCAGTTCAGAATATCCAGACCGGTATAGCCATGCTGATATGGCTGGTTGGCTCCCGCAGACTGCTCCGGATGGCTGGTATCGGCATACTGGCCTCCCCACGGCATGGTGTCGGTGGCGCTTGCCGGTGCGGCCAATGCCGCCAGCGTGGCCATCGACAGCACCGCTGCCAAGCCAGACCGCAGCCATTTCCTGTGTCGAGTCCGGGCAGAAGCACGCCCAGCGTGATCACCTGATGACAATCTCATCCATAATCTCCTTTGATTTCCTCCGACTCACGCCGGAAATCAACCGTCTATGCGGCTTGAGTAGACGTGGGCTCAAACCGGTAGGACGGTTTGAGCCCACGGGATACGGCGATATCTCACCAACGCCATATCCCACATTCTCTTTTTCTCTCACCCACCGACCATATCGGCCGCAATGAGTAGGTCATGAGACTTACGGAACATACCCCTCTCCGACTTGTCTCATGCACATCGTCAGCGATGTATCACGATGCTTACGCTGGTATCGCAGTCGTCTGTATGTCGGGTATCATCGTTATTCAAAGCGGCTGTCAGGGCAAACGTCACACGCACATTGTCATCAGCTTCGTCCATCAGCCGTTCAAAGGGTACCGAGAACGATACCGCGTGGCTTTCGCCCGCCTCAAGCGTCAGGGCAACGGAATCGACCAGCACTGCCAAGCGTGGGATGCGACGACCGCCACTGACGTGTGCGAAGAGGTTCACCGAACCGGCCGTCTTATGGTCGCCGGCATGTGCCGTCACCTGCACCAACACCTCATTCGCGCGGGATTCGGCATCGGCATGCATCCCACTAAACGTCACTCCAGCCAAAGAACCGGCTCCGTAGCCAAACTCGCGCAATACCGGTTCCGCCGCATCCTTGTATACGTGGGCGGCACTTTGCCGGTCGTTGTATCGAACCGGAATGGCTGCGGGATGCGCAGGCAGCGTTACGGGAAGGCGGCCCGGCAAACCGGCACCGTCAATCAGCACATCAGCCACGGCCTGCGGACCATACTGGCCAGCATATCCGACCCAAATCGTCACGGCGGATTGACCTATTACATGAGTCAGCACATGCGCCCTGCCGCACACCACCACCGAAACAACCGGAGCGGTGGTCAATGCCACGACTTCGTCCAGCATTTCATCCTGGTGCCAAGGCAGACGGATGTCGGACAAATCCACGCCTTCACCGCAGGTGGCACCGTATTCGGCTACGGCCTTTGCCGCACCATTGTCGTCGAATTCACTGTCATAGCTGCGTTCGCTGGTGCTGCCGCATACGAATACCACGGCTGCCGCACTCGCCCACCGATCGGCCGACACATCGCTCGGCTTGGCCGCCAAGCAAACCCGGTCTTTCCCAAGGCGTGCCACCAATTGCCGGTAGATGCTTGACTGCTCATCGGCGGGCAGAGGGGCGGTGTAATCGCCCAGGAAGCAGCCGAAATCGTCGGCGAATGGGCCGGCGACAATCACAGGGCCGGCTTGGGCATCGGTCAGCACACCCCGAATGCTGTCGAGCGTAACGGCAGAGCGGCCTACCGAACCGAAGGCGGAGTATCTCGCGGAAGACGCGATATTGCCGTTGGATGCCTGGTATTCGCTATCTCCATAGGCATCGGTATCGGCAATGGTCATGCGAGACGGGCAGTACGTCTGCCGCTGCC
>ENA-OQDL01000732-OQDL01000732.1-human-gut-metagenome-genome-assembly--contig:-NODE-732-length-19453-cov-4.449446_pt1 | contig 19453 bp, 18 predicted proteins | sample MGYA00242782_ERZ504609 | MGnify/ENA primary metagenome ERZ504609 (study PRJEB26092, sample SAMD00036320) | human gut metagenome | host: Homo sapiens | study: EMG produced TPA metagenomics assembly of... | reverse complement strand
TTTGTGTGGGCGTTGACGGATTCGAACCGCCGACCCTCTGCTTGTAAGGCAGATGCTCTGAACCAGCTGAGCTAAACGCCCGTACACTTCCGTTTCAAAAGCGATGCAAAGGTACAGCTTATTTTGAAATTACCAAAACTTTCGCCATTTATTTTTCAAGTTTTTTTTGCATACAACATTAACTACTATTGAATTTCAACCAATTAGCCTCATCACTTTTTTATATCATTTTTGCGGATTACCTTTGCCGGATTCCCAACAGCCACACAATCGGACGGAATATCTTTGGTCACTACACTTCCCGCACCTATAATGCAACGGTCGCCAATAGTTACCCCGGGACAAATAACAGCGCCACCGCCAATCCAGCAATCTTCACCTATCGTCACCGGATAGGCATACTCCTGCTCTACACGCCTCTCCAGATAATCAAACGGGTGTTGAGGGGTATAAATCTGCACACAAGGCCCTATCAACGTATATGCCCCAACAGTGATATAGCCACCGTCCAGAAAAGTACAATTGGAGTTGATAAAGACATGTTCCCCAAGGCGGATACCATCACCATGATCGCAACAAAAAGGCGGGCAAATAGTGGCAGAAGCTGGAATACCGGGTATCAATTCTTCCAATACGCTCCGGCATTCTTCCTCATAACCGCTCATAGCGTTCAGCTTCAGCAACAGTTTTTTCGCACGTTTAAAACGCTCTTGAATTTCCGGGGAAGCCGTATTCGCCAATTGTGAACTCCGCATTTTATCTACCTCATCCATATTCTTATCCATTTTTATTGTACAATATACTACAAGCCATTACATATATGCAGCAATGCCGTCAGTTTCTCCATCCAGTCTTCATCGGGAGCCACATGCAATCCGCGTATGCCAAGCGCTTCCGCCGCCTTGATATTCTTTAAACTATCATCTACAAATATCGTTTCTTCAGCTTTCATACCGTCAGCAGCCAATGCTTTCAGGAAAATATCCGGTTCAGGCTTGTAAGCCTGCATTTCATAGCTGCAAAACAGCGTATCAAAATAATCGCTTATCGGTTTATGTTCGTCACTAAACTTATCACTGCGGGTAAAAGCCATAATAAACGGATTAGTATTGCTAAGCAGGCAAATGTGATACTCCTCTTTTAACTTCAATAAATTGTGAAGCCGGTTCAGAGGCACATCACGTATAAAGCCCAGCCAGCAATATTGCGCCTCATCCCAACCGACAGATTCGCGCCCGGCAGCCTCAGCCATTCTCCGGCAAAACTCACTGGCATCAATCTTTCCCGTCTCTACATCCAGGAAAAAACCTTTTTGGCCGTATTCTCCCATATACTCATCCGTATTCACTCCTGCTTCACGAAAACGGCGGAAAGCCTCTTCCGAATTCTGGCGGAATATCACACCGCCCATATCAAATAATATATTCTTTATCATATACCAATGCTTATTTAGGAAAACGGACACCCGTTTGCCGGATGTCCGCTTTATTACAATAATATATCAACCGGCTTATTTATATTCCTGCCAGCTCTTGATTTGGATATCTTCCATCTTCATCTCACAGAAAGCTTCAATGAAAGCACCTGCCAGACGGGCATTCGTAATCAACGGAATATTATGGTCGATAGCACCGCGGCGAATCTTGTAACCGTTGGTCAGCTCGCGTTTAGAGTGGTTCTTCGGAATATTTACAATCAAGTCGAACTTATGTTCGGCAATCATTGTCATTACATTATTCTCCGCATCGGCACGTTCATCCGGCCAGAACACAGCTTCGGTGCTTACACCGTGCGCATTGAGGAATGCAGCGGTACCTGCCGTAGCGTAAATCTTATATCCCTTCGCAAAAAGCATGCGGCTGGCATCCAGCAAATCCACTTTCGACTTCATTGCACCGGAAGAGAACATCACACCTTTTTCTGGACGCGGAATCTTGAAACCGGTAGCAATCATGGAGTTCAGCAATGCTTCGGAGAAGTCGTCGCCGATACAGCCTACCTCCCCCGTAGAAGACATATCCACGCCCAATACCGGGTCTGCGTTATGCAGGCGGGAGAATGAGAACTGGGAAGCCTTCACGCCAATCCAGTCGATGTCAAACGCCGACTTGTCCGGACGAGAGTAAGGAGCATCCAGCATAATCTTCGTGGCCGTCTCGATAAAGTTACGTTTCAGCACTTTGGATACAAACGGGAAACTACGTGAAGCACGCAGGTTACATTCGATAACTTTCACCTCATTGTTACGTGCCAGGAACTGGATGTTGAAAGGACCGGAGATATTGAGTTCCTTTGCAATCTGACGACTGATTTTCTTGATACGGCGTGCCGTAGCGAAGTAAATTTTCTGTGCCGGGAATACCAACGTAGCGTCACCGGAGTGCACACCGGCAAACTCAACATGCTCGGAAATGGCATATTCCACCACCTCGCCGTTCTGTGCCACGGCATCGAACTCAATCTCTTTCGTATTCTGCAGGAACTGGGAAACCACTACCGGATATTCCTTGGAAACCTCGGCAGCCATTTTCAGGAAGTTCTCCAATTCTTCTTCATCGTAGCATACATTCATTGCAGCACCGGAAAGCACATACGACGGACGCACCAATACCGGATAGCCTACTTTCTCAACGAAGCCCTTCACATCTTCCAGACTGGTAAGTTCCTGCCAAGCCGGCTGGTCGATGCCGAGCTGGTCGAGCATGGCAGAGAATTTATTACGATTCTCTGCACGGTCGATAGAAACAGGCAAAGTACCCAATACAGGAACAGACTGACGATAGAGTTTCATTGCCAGATTGTTAGGGATCTGACCGCCTACGGATACGATTACGCCGCGCGGCTGTTCGAGGTCTATAACATCGAGCACACGTTCAAAAGAAAGTTCGTCGAAGTACAGACGGTCGCACATATCGTAGTCGGTAGAAACTGTTTCGGGGTTATAGTTAATCATGATGGATTTGTACCCCAACTTGCGTGCAGTCTGGATAGCGTTCACCGAACACCAGTCGAACTCAACGGAAGAACCGATGCGGTAAGCTCCCGAACCCAATACAACTACCGATTTTTCATTCTTATAATAGTTCACATCATACCCTTGTACGGCATACGTCATATAAAGGTAGTTCGTCAGTTCCGGATGCTCGGAAGCGACGGTATTGATACGTTTCACAGCCGGAAGAATACCCAGTTCCTTACGACGGGCGCGTACCATAAGGTTTTCCTTTTCCATATTACCTTCCGGATTCAGTACGAAACGTGCAATCTGGAAGTCGGAGAAACCAAGCACTTTCGCTTCACGCAGCACATCGGCAGGAATATCCTCCACCTTATTATATTGTGAGAGTTTATTCTTATAGTCTACAATGTTCTTCAGTTTGCCGAGGAACCAAGGGTCAATCTTCGTCAGCTCAAAGATACGGTCGATTGTATAACCTTTTTCCAGAGCCTGGGCAATAGCAAACACACGCAGATCGGTGGGGTGAGCCAATTCGTGATCCAAATCTTCGAATTCCACACTATCATTACCCACAAAGCCGTGCATGCCCTGACCTATCATACGCAAACCTTTCTGGATAATTTCCTCGAAAGAACGGCCGATAGACATGATTTCACCTACAGACTTCATGCTTGAACCGATTTCGCGAGACACACCTGCAAACTTCGTCAAATCCCAACGGGGAATCTTACAAATCAGGTAGTCCAATTGCGGAGCTTCGTAAGCAGAATTAGGAGTTCCCATTTCACCGATTTGGTCGAGCGTATAACCCAATGCAATCTTGGCGGCAACAAAAGCGAGCGGATAACCGGTAGCTTTGGATGCCAATGCAGAAGAACGGGACAAGCGGGCGTTCACCTCAATTACGCGATAGTCGTTGGTTTCGGCGTTGAACGCATACTGAATGTTACATTCACCCACGATACCGAGGTGACGGATACACTTGGTAGAAAGTTCCTGCAACATCTTCACCTGTTCGTCGGTAAGCGAGCAGGTAGGAGCAACCACGATAGACTCACCGGTATGGATGCCCAGAGGGTCGAAGTTTTCCATACTTGCTACGGTGAAGCAGTGGTCGTTGGCGTCGCGGATTACCTCGAATTCGATTTCTTTCCAACCTTTCAGGGATTCTTCCACCAGGATTTGCTTGGAGAACGTGAAAGAACTTTCAGCCAGTTTGACAAACGCTTCCTCGTCCGGACAGATACCGCTGCCCAAACCACCCAAAGCATAAGCCGAGCGTACCATTACCGGATATCCGATTTCGCGGGCAGCTTTCAAGGCATCTTCCATGCTTTCCACAGCGTGGCTCTTCGGAGTTTTCATAGGAATTTCATCCAACTTCTTCACAAAGAGGTCGCGGTCTTCCGTGTACATGATAGCCTCTACCGAAGTACCCAACACACGCACGCCGTATTTCTGCAAAGTACCGTTCAGGTAAAGTTCCGTACCGCAGTTCAGCGCAGTCTGTCCGCCGAAAGCCAGCAGAATGCCGTCCGGCTGTTCTTTTTTGATGATTTCTTCTACGAAATAAGGAGTTACCGGCAAGAAATAAACTTTATCGGCAATACCTTCTGATGTCTGAATTGTAGCAATATTCGGGTTTACCAATACCGAACCCACACCTTCTTCGCGCAAAGCCTTCAAAGCCTGCGAACCGGAATAATCAAACTCTCCGGCCTGACCGATCTTGAGCGCACCCGAGCCCAAGACAAGCACTTTCTTCAAATTCTTTTCCATATTCTCTTATTGTCTATTTAAGTTCATTCTTCACATTCCGGCACAAAAAAAATGCGTTACCCCGAATAAGGATTAACGCATTACCAAAGAACTAAAAATATCGTTTTCGGAAAAAGAGAAACCGACAGCCAGCGAATGAAATTCATTCGAACGTAGGTTATATGTACTTCTCTTTTCCTGCGATTGCATAGTTATCTCTAAAATTTCTGCAAAGTAACGACTTATTTACGATTTGAGCAAATTAATCAAAGGAATAAATTTCTTATCCGAAAAGAATAATTACTTTTACCGCAATGCAATCTTTGAATATAGCAGGAAGGATACTTCTTGAAGAAAAATCAAACAGACACCAAAGGATATGGGGGAGGGGATAAAAACAGAAAAGCAAGCATCAGCCTTCCCGGATGTTATAACGAGGTTTGAACGACAGAGCGTACTTTCACTGTTTAATTTTTAAAGTAATGCACTGCATTCGATAAAAATAATGGTATCTTTGCATTCCATTATAACAGACAGCGTTTTATGAAGAAAAAATAATCAATACAGATATGGCAAAAGAAAAAATCATCCTTACGGGCGACCGCCCCACGGGACGCCTGCATATCGGACATTATGTAGGCTCATTAAGACGCAGAGTGGAGTTGCAGAACTCCGGACTGTATGACAAGACGTTCGTGTTCATAGCCGATGCACAAGCATTGACAGATAACATGGAAAACCCGGAAAAGGTACGTCAAAAACGTTATCGAAGTAGCTCTCGACTATCTGGCTTGCGGATTGGATCCTACGAAGAGTACCATCTTTATCCAGTCGCAGATTCCGGAATTGTGCGAACTGACATTCTATTATATGGACCTTGTCACCGTATCGCGCCTGCAACGTAACCCGACGGTAAAGACGGAAATCCAGATGCGCAACTTTGAAACAAGTATTCCGGTGGGGTTCTTCACCTACCCTATCAGCCAGGCTGCGGACATTACGGCGTTCCGCGCCACCACCGTTCCCGTTGGCGAAGATCAGGAACCGATGATTGAACAAGCCCGTGAAATCGTACGCCGCTTCAACTTTATCTACGGCGACACATTGGTAGAACCGGAAATCCTTCTGCCTGACAATGCGGCCTGTCTGCGTCTGCCGGGTACAGACGGAAAAGCCAAGATGAGTAAGTCTTTGGGCAACTGTATCTACCTTTCCGATACAGCCGACGAGATTCAGAAGAAAGTGAAGAGCATGTACACCGACCCCGATCATCTGCGCGTACAAGACCCGGGCAAGATTGAGGGGAATACCGTATTTACTTATTTGGACGCTTTCTGCCGCCCCAAACACTTCGAACGTTACCTGCCCGACTATCCTTCTCTGGAAGAACTGAAAGCCCACTATCAACGTGGTGGTTTAGGCGATATGAAAGTGAAAGGCTTCCTCAACAATATCATGCAGGAAACCTTGGAGCCGATTCGTAACCGCCGCAAGGAATTCGAAAAAGATATTCCAGCTATCTATGATATGCTGAAGAAAGGCTGTGAAGCGGCACGCGAAACAGCCGCAGCGACATTGGACGACGTGCGTCGTGCCATGAAGATTAACTATTTCGATGATGCGGAACTTATCGCAGAGCAGGTAAAGAAATTCAGCGCGGAATAATCTCCGCGCGGCAAGGCATAAAAGAAAGGGCTGTATCCGGTAGCGGATACAGCCCTTGTTCTTTTCTATTTATCTGTTAGTTAGCAGATTTCACTAATACCACACGGTTCAGAATCGGTTGTCCGAACTTGTCGACACCACCATCGGCAGAAATTTTCAAGCGGTTGGCAGGGATACCGTAATCCTTTACCAAAACATCCACTACAGCCTGTGCACGTTTCAAGCTCAGCTCTTTGTTGAATTCAGGAGTACCTGTTGCAGAGTCGGCATAGCCGTTTACGGTGTAGGTAGTGTTCGGGAACTCTTGCATCTGTTTGGCCAGATAAGAAATGTTCATCACCTCACGCGGAGATACTTCGGCAGAGCCAATCTTGAAGAATACGGTACGCGGTGCGATATTCGGATCGGTAACGACAACTTCAGTTTCAGTAACTTCCACCGGTTTGTTCTGTGCAGCGGTCAGGGCCGACTCCAACTGTTGGTTGGCAGCAGCCATTTCAGCTATCTGCTGTTGCATGGCAGACAGCTCAAGAGCGGAAATCAATTGTGGCGTCGGACGGTTGAAACCACGTTTCGGGAAGTGGTAAGTCAAACCAAGCGTTGCACTGAACACACCATCATACCCCTTACCGGCAACTGTTCCGTCAAATTTATCTTCGGCTCCCATTGCACTAAGTTCCAGATTAATGTCTATTGCATTTGAAATGCGAAAGCGGTTGATGATACCGGCATTCAGAGCAAGTGCCTGACGGTGAGGCTTCGTATAGTTATGAGTGAGACCGGCACCCAGATAAGGAATGATTTCATATACACGGTCTTCGTTGTATCCACCAAACAAGGCATTCAGGTTGAACATTACATCACCGTGGAAATTCATGTAATCAAAGCGTTGCTTGTACGAGCCATTCGCACGCTGAGTACCCTTTACATAATCAGCAAAGGGGTCCATGGTAAAGCCTTTTGCCTGAAGGCCGCTATACTGCAAACGTAATCCGAGCCCCGGAGTAAACCATTTACCCACAGAAATATTCATCGTGGGACTAATGCGCTTTCCGAAATCACCCAACTGCTGGTCGTTATCTCCATACATTACCGATGCACCGCCACCGATAGAGAAAAACCAGTTGCTCCAGAATGGATTTGTGATTACCTGGTACTTATCCTGTACCTGAATAATGTCAACCTGCTCTACAACAACAGGTTTTTGTTGTGCCATAGTGGCAGCAGATACGCCGGCCAAAGCCAGCAACATTAGAATCTTTTTCATATACCTTAAAATAGTTAAGTTGGTTAATTAAATTCTTTATCATTCAAACTGATTAATTAACGCCGACAAGACTAAAAGGTTCTGAAAAAAAGATTTTTTTTAATTGTTATGGATAAATAATGTACAAATCATCATTTCTGGAACAACTTTTCAATATCCTCTTCTCTGATAGTGGAAAGCACCGTACGGCCATCAGGCGTATAGCTGGGCGTGGAACAGGCAAAAAGGCTGTCTACCAAATTGGACATCTCATCATTGCTCAGCACCTGTCCGTAAACGATAGCTGCTGCGCGCGCCAGTGTCAGCGCAAGGATTGTCCGGACTTCTTCCTTGACGTCACTGCCTTTCTCCATGGCGGTATGTACCATATTGCGCACCAGTTCCACCGGATTCAACCCCTCGATGCCGGAAGGAATACCATTGATAGCGTAACTGCCGCCACCTAAAGGACTGAGGTCGAAACCGACTGCCGCCAAATCGTCCGACAGACTTTCCAACACCGCAGCTTCGGAAACCGGCAATTGAATCAATTCCGGAAATAACACACCCTGAGATACTCCCTGCCTTTGGCGAATTTGAGTCATGTACCGGTCGAACAGCACACGGACATGCGCACGGTGCTGATCTATCAACATCAGACCGGATTTTACGGAAGTAAGGATAAAACGTCCTTTGAATTGCAAATGCTGTGCCCCCTTCTCCATGGAAGAAGAATCACCGGAATACAAAGAAGAAGATTGGGAAGCGGGCTCAACGGCTTCCGTTACAGCGGAAACCGCCTCCTCGAAAGCAAGCGGTTCTTCCTCGACAGGCTCATTCATTCTACTTGCTTTCTCCAAACCGGAATACAGCCCTTCCCACTCTACGCTTTGGCGCGGATAACTTCCTCCGCTGCTATAAGAAGAGGCAGAGGAAGTCTTGAAAGGATTGAAGTCCGCATTATAATGCACCTTAGGCGGTTCGATGGGACGGCTCTGCTCAAATGCCGGAATGTCAGGCATGCCCTCTGTATCAAAGTCTATGGACGGTACAGCATTGAATTTTCCAAGCGATTCTTTCACAGCCGCTGAAAGTATCTGCCAAATAGCCTGCTCGTTCTCAAACTTGATTTCCGTCTTTGTAGGATGAATGTTTACATCTATATTCGCAGGGTCTACCTCGAAATAGATGAAATAGGATATCTGTTCACCGGCAGGAATCAGTTGCTCATAGGCATCCATAACTGCCTTATGAAAATATGGATGGCGCATATAACGGCCGTTCACAAAAAAATACTGGTGCGCACCTTTCTTACGGGATGCCTCCGGCTTTGCCACAAAACCGGAAACTTTTATCATCGTCGTGTCTACATCCACCGAAAGCAACTGCTGGTTCAACTTCTTACCGAATATGGCGAGAATGCGCTGGCGCAACGGCATGACAGGTAAATTGAACAACTCCGCATCATTACTATACAGATAGAAAGCAACATCCGGATGCACCAAGGCTATGCGCTCAAACTCGGCAAGAATATTGCTTAATTCCGTTGAATTTGCTTTCAGAAACTTACGGCGGGCAGGAATATTGAAGAATAGGTTCTTCACTGAAAAGTTACTTCCCTTAGGACAAGAAACGGCCTCCTGACTCTCTACTTTGGAACCGGCAATAACCAGACGCGTACCAAGTTCTTCACCAGCCGGACGGGTTTTCAACTCTACCTCCGCCACCGCCGCAACAGACGCCAGCGCTTCACCGCGAAAACCCATTGTACGTAACGCAAACAAATCAGAGGCCTCACGTATCTTGGAAGTGGCATGACGCTCAAAGGCCAGACGCGCATCCGTTTCGGACATTCCTTTTCCATCGTCAATAACCTGGATGCAGGTCTTTCCGGCATCCGTTACCAAAACATGTATTTCTGTGGCTTCTGCATCAATCGCGTTTTCTACCAATTCCTTGATGACAGACGCCGGACGCTGAATCACCTCTCCGGCAGCAATCTGGTTCGCAACCGAATCGGGCAGCAAATGAATGATATCGCTCATGATAAGTATAAAGTATAAAGTATGAAATAAAGGGTACAGAAAAAATTAGATAATACCGTTGGTAATGGCATACCACAAATATATCAGCAATGCCACAACCACTAGTATCACCCCCAGATGCACCGGTCTGCGTCCGCTTTCCTTACGACGTTTCAGATGGGTAGTGCCTTCAATGAACTTCCCCCGGATATCTTCGGGCGAAAATTCCTTTTCCGGCAACATGCCTAACTCGCGTTTGGCATCTTCCTCCATTTTGGCCAGTTTCTCTTTCCGTTCATCTACATAAATGTATGAATGATGAAATCCCCTCGGCTTACGCATTGCAAACATTCCCATAGCATTATTTTTTAGTTCGTTTTATATGCATATCTCTTGGCGAAGTTAAAGGTTTCCGGTCACTTTTCTGCAATGTTTCACCCGCTTTTTTACCCCGCCACTCAAAGATGTCATCCTTGTTCAAGGGACGAATATAATCAAACCACACAAATGAAGGAAGTTTCATCTTGTCGGCCGGTATTTGGTCCATAGGATACAATATGCCGTTGGACTTGCCTATCAAGGCAGCTTCTTCCATTTTACGGTCTTTGAGATAAATACGCAGGAAACTGCCTTCGGCATAGTTCATGCCAATCATTGTACTGTCTTTCTCTTCCGGATAGAACACAATCAGGACATTACCGTTCACATCTACCCGGCGCATATCTCCGTCCTGGAAAAAAGCTTTCATCTCCTTGCCTGTCACTTGGTTATAATGGATAGAATCTTTCTGTTCCACAGCCAGCGCCTGATTAATGATGTGCGCCCAGTCGATGGTGCTGTCGTTCATGTAGACCTTTACCTCCTCACCAAGCAACTGCTGCGCACCGTGCCACAAAACAGGGTCGGTATACATCGTCAAACAGGAATCCTTGGAATTATAAACCAAAGAATCGCACACTGCCTGCACATCTGTCCGGTAAGCACGCACCTTGTGATAAACACGCATTTCACGATAGGCAGAGTCTGTATTCATGTGGTAAGTTACCAAACGCAGTGTATCACCATGCATAAAAAGACTGTCACCCTGAGAATAGTCTATAGCAACGGCACGTTGGGTAGCAATGGCATTACCGGTTAGCTCATTATAAAAACAGTAATTGCCGGTAAGCATATTCTTGTTCACCGTATCATTCATCTGTACGTTATCGAAAGCTTCACCATAACCCAGCTTGCGGTCATAGAAAAGACTGTCTCCGGTAAGTTTCTTGCCTTCATTAGTCAAAATGGAACGGTCCAACAGCTCTGCTTGCTCGGATACGGTATTGTATTCTCCACGCTCCGAATAGATATGGTTTTTTATCACTAACTATATCGGAAGGCCCCAGAATCGTAGCGATTTTGGACTCTGTACTGTACTTTAACGTATCGGAAGTCAGGACAAACTTCGGATTTACCAATTTCACTTCATGGTTGAACACTGCCAGTTTGGTTGCCGGGCTGTATTCTCCCCATTCGGAAGTCAGGACATTTTCTTCATCGGTCAGCGTACCGCCGTCAAAGTAATATCCTAAATTATACAGACGGTCATAGTTCAAGCTATCCGTAGTAAGTTCCGTATTGCGGTTAATCATACGGACATTCTCACGCAGCATGGCAAGCTGGGACATACCGTCATAATACAAGTAATCACCGTATATGAACAAAGTGTCTCCCTGCTCCATACGAACATTACCGAATGCTTCCACAGAGTTAATTTTCTCGTAAATCAGAGCACTGTCACAAAACATGTACATACTATCGTGCTTCATCCTGACCGAGCCAATCAGCACCTGCACATCAGGGCGCAACTGCTGATCCGCCTGCGCCTCATCGGCATAAAGCAAATCCACACGTTTCTTTTTCTTGTCAGGCTCACTTTTCCTGTCCTGCGCGCTCAACAAACAAACGCCGAACAAACATACCAAACCAAATATCAGTCTTTTATCCATCCCGGATACTTGAATGTACAGTTTCTCCAATTTTCGTTGATGCGAACGTAAGTGTGTTTCTGCTTTTCACGAATCCACTTGTCCAGCATCTCATCCCGACGTTTCTCCAGAACAATCTCTTTCAGGTTCTGGTAGTCATCGGCAACGGTAGCCTTATGTCCATTGGTACGGCTCTTCAACTTCACGATGACACATTCTTCTTTTCCGGTTTTCTGCGGAATCATGGTAAATGCCTCAGAAATCTCGCCTACTTTCATCTTGTCTACCACTTTTGCAATTTCAGGCGGCAGCTCCTGCATCTCGAATTTGGAGGTATTGGTATTGGGGTTAGGCAGCAAACCGTGATTATTGCGTGTATCCTTGTCTTGTGAAAGCACCGATGCCGCTTCCTCAAAAGAGAACTTCCCGTTACGAATATCATCGGCTATAGAGTCCAGACGAGCCATACCTGCTGTCAAAGATTCTTCCGGAATATGCGGTTTCAGCAATATATGACGGGTTTTAATACGGTCTCCACGCTTCTCTATCAGCTGAATGATATGAAAACCATATTCGGACTCCACTATTTTAGAGACCTTATTGGGGTCTTGCAAGTTGAAAGCAACATTGGCATATGCCGGATCCAGCATACCACGTCCGGAGAACTCGATTTCGCCACCGCGAATGGCAGAACCACGGTCTTCCGAATACATACGAGCCAACGTAGAGAAACTGGTCTCACCCTTTGTTATACGGTCGGTAAAATCGCGCAAGCGTTTCTTTACGTTTTCTATTTCTTCCAAAGGTACTTTCGGCTGCTGGGTAATTATCTGCACCTCCACCTGCGTCGGTATATAGGGAATACTATCTTGCGGCAGATCTTTGAAATAACGACGCACCTCGGCCGGCGTAACTTTGATTTCACCAACCAGTTTCTGCTGCATCTTCTGTACTTTCAACCCTTCACGGGCATTTTCCCGCAATGTTTCACGAATCTGACTGGAAGTTTTATTGAAGTATTCTTCCATCTTTTCACGTGAACCGATATTGCTGATATACATATTTGTCATATAATCCACACGCTGGATGACTTCGGATTCGGAAACTTCAATACTGTCAAGTGCCGCCTGATGCAAGAACAGCTTTTGTACGGCTATCTCTTCCGGTATCACACAATAGGGGTCCCGGTCGAACTTACGTCCTTCGTACAAAGCGCTCATGCGAGCTTCTTCCACTTCGGACTTTAATATAGCCTCGTCGCCCACTACCCACACGACCTCGTCAATCACATTGTCTTGTCCATAAACGGTAGAACCGGCTAACAGCGTCAAGGCAAATAAAACTACAAACTTAAAGTTCATACACATCTTCATTCTTGGTATCTTATACTAATAATACTTAATTTTATCTTTTTTCTCCGCACGCTGATACAAATCTTCTTTCACCTGCTTCATAAAATTCACCTGCTTCATGTTCAGCATCATATCCTTCACCTGACTACGGGCAAACTCATACGGTTCCTGTTCTCCCACAGCACGATAATCGCTCACATTCAGAAAATAATGAAAAGCCGTATCTTTCAGTTCCACGTGGCGGTTCTTATTCAGATATTCTCCGGCATCGGACACTTTCAGCGGCATCAAGTCCATCACTTCGGTTATCGGAACCCACTTGTCATAAAAATACTCGTACTTCACGGCATTCTGCAGACTGTATTTTTCCAGATGCTCTACGGCCTCGCGGTTTTCGGTCCTGTACCAACGGCGAACACTGCCCAGTTGAGGGGCTGTGAGGGGAACTTTGATAAACAATCCCTTTATCAAAGGACTCTCCACCTTAAAAAGCTCTTGATGCTTCTCATAATAATCAGCCAGTTCCGTTTCCGAAATTTCTTCAGAAAGAGTTTGGTTTATCAGCGCCTGCTGGTATGCATGCATAATCAACGCCTTCCGGTAATTCTCCACCAGTTTGTCAATCTCTCCGCTGTTGGGAATATTACTCTGCGCCTTCTCATACAACAGCACATCTTCTGCCCAGTTACGGATGTAATGCTCCGCAAACAACAGGCTGTCATCTTTCGACAATCCTGCGGGAAGCACCGCCTGCAGGTCTTCATGGTAAAGGAAGTTACCATCCAATTCCACTAACGGCGTTCGCCCTCCATGATCGTGCTGTTCCTTGCACGAGCCACAGAAAAGAAGGATTAAAAGTCCCAAACAGGTTGTTCGCATTACCAGCTGATATTTACTACATTTTAAGGTACGAAGATACGGCTTTAATCGGTTGCATCAGTGATTATTAACGGTTTTTAAAACCTCTTGGTTAATTTCAACCTTAGCCGAGGTGCGCAAACGGGTTATCCACTGCTTCTCCAGACAATTCCGATAATCAGTAACCACCCTGTCTTTTACTTCCCGATAGTCATCCGGCGCTTTCACCTTCTTACCCAGCACGGCAGTAAAAGGGAATGACACCATAGGCGCTGCGTCCTTGCCCTTAAACACCAAATCATCGACATATACATTGTCACCGGAAGCGAATGTTCCCTGCTCCGCCTGTATCTGAGGCTGTGCACCGGCATTAAAAGTCAAGCGAATCGCATCTTTCCATTCTTCTTCCGGCAGACTCTTCAAAAATTTACGGGCTTGTTTGACAATACGTTTGCTTACTCCGTGCAGAACAATACCTTTATACCGCTGTTCCCTCCACTGATAGTCGGAACGATGTTTTTCAAAATAAGTTTGCAGACTGGCCTCATCTGACCCGATTCGTTTATGGATTTCCTGTCCGGTGATTTTATCCAGCAACAAGCGGTTCCTATACTCCTCCACCTGATAACGTAATTCCGGATATTTCCGTTCCAAACATACATTTTCATAATCAAGTACAGTTTTCATTACAAAAGCATCCAGCTGCCTGCGTATACCAGCCGGATATGCTGCTGCAAAACGAACAAAGTCATTTCCTGTATAATTCTTTCCTGCCAATGTAAACAGCGTACGTTTTGTTTGTCCTGTACGTATCAGTTCGTCCATACCCGTTTTGTCGGGAGCATACCCATATTCTTTCTTCAGCTTCTCCACCTGTGCTTCAACTCCCCAATCAGTCCCGTGGCGATGAGCCCGACAAACCTCCATTCCATTCTTCACATCGTCAAAAGACAGCATTTCCATTCGCTCAATAACTTTCACAATATGAATGCCTTGCGGCGTAAAAAAAAGGCTGGGACACTTCGCCTGCCGATAACTCAAAAGCTACATTCTCAAACTCTACCGGCATTTGCAGCCAACTCACCCAAAATGGCTGTTTCTCATCAGAAAAACGTTTTACGCAGGCATCAAAAGCCTCGGGTGTCTGATTCTTCCGGAGATATTCGTAAATGGAGTCCATGCCGGCAATAGCTTTACGCAATGCATGACCGGATACATTTTGAGGAAGATACTTAAAAATATGACTCACACGGACGCGTCCCGCATGATGACTGGCTTTCATTTTATCATACAACCGGCGGACTTCATTTTCAATGACAGCCGTATCTGTCAGATACGATTTTATCAACCGGTTGCGGTAATTTTCAACCTTCTCACGAAACGAAAGAGCCGTATCCAAACCGGCTGTCTCGGCAGCAGATACTTTCAGTTTGAAGTCTGCAAACCGCTCCGCATACTTTTCCGGTGCAACATACCCGGAAGCAAACGATGCCGCATCCTTGTTATAATAATACTCAAACTCAGAACGCAGCACATCCTTTCCATTGACACGCATCAGCACCGGGTCCTGCTGGGAAAAAGCAAACCAGCTCACTCCGGAAAAAATCATCACCAAACAAGTCCTTATCATAACCATCTGTCTAAAATAGGCAAAACCAATAAACAAGCAAGTTCACAAAGATACAATATCATAAACAAATAATGCCCGAAAAGTATAATTTACTCTCCGGGCATATATCTTTATGGATGAATATCCTTATTCGGGACGGCTATAATTCGGAGCCTCGCTGGTTATCGCAACATCATGCGGATGGCTTTCCAACACACCGGCATTGGTGATGCGGGTGAATTTGGCATCATGCAGCTTCTCTATATTGGCAGCGCCGCAATATCCCATACCTGCACGCAAACCGCCGGTCAGCTGATAAATCACTTCATACAAAGTTCCCTTATAAGGAACACGGGCTGCAATGCCTTCCGGCACGAGCTTCTTCACATCGCTCGTTCCGCTCTGGAAGTAACGGTCTTTAGAACCATGCTCCATGGCTTCCAAAGAACCCATGCCGCGATAAGACTTGAATTTACGTCCGTTGAAAATAATCGTTTCACCCGGAGATTCTTCTGTTCCGGCAACCAATGAACCAATCATAACAGAGTAACCGCCGGCAGCCAAAGCCTTCACGACATCACCGGAATAACGCAAACCGCCATCGGCAATCAAAGGAATACCTGTGCCTTTCAGTGCCTTTGCCACATCGTACACGGCAGACAACTGAGGAACACCTACACCTGCAACGACACGAGTGGTACAAATGGAGCCCGGACCGATACCGACCTTTACTCCGTCCGCACCGGCCTCAACCAATGCCTTGGCAGCCTCTCCGGTAGCGATATTGCCTACTACTATATCAATATTCGGAAAACGCTTCTTGGCTTCTTTCAATTTTTCTATTACATACATGGAATGCCCGTGCGCCGTATCAATTACAATAGCATCTGCTCCGGCATCGACCAATGCCTGCATACGATCCAATGTATCGGCTGTCACGCCCACACCGGCAGCCACACGAAGACGGCCTTTGCTATCCTTGCAAGCCATAGGTTTGTCTTTAGCCTTGGTGATGTCTTTATAGGTAATCAAACCTACCAGTTTATTGTCTTTATCGACCACCGGCAACTTCTCGATTTTGTGCTCCTGCAAGATTTGAGCAGCAGCTTCCAAATCGGTTGTCTGGTTGGTGGTAACGATGTTGTCTTTCGTCAATCACCTCATCGATACGCTTGTTATGGTCTTTCTCGAAACGGAGGTCACGGTTGGTTACGATTCCCACTAAATGTCCTTCATCGTCCACTACCGGAATACCGCCAATCTTATACTCGGACATCAAGCCCAATGCATCAGCTACCGAAGAACCTCTCTTGATTGTTACCGGATCGTAAATCATACCGTTTTCGGCACGTTTTACAATAGCAACCTGACGGGCTTGCTCCTCAATAGACATATTCTTATGAATCACGCCAATACCGCCTTCACGGGCAATGGCAATAGCCATTTTCGCTTCGGTAACAGTGTCCATAGCGGCTGTTACAAACGGAATTTTCAACTCAATGTTACGTGAAAACTTAGTCGAGAGTTCGACTGTTTAGGAAGTACCTCAGAGTAAGCAGGGATTAACAGAACGTCATCGTAAGTCAATCCGTCCATTACAATCTTATCAGCAATAAATGACATAGGGCTATGCGTTTAAAATTTATTGCGTGCAAATATACGGCTTTTTATTCCATTCCGTATATTTACACGCAATACTTTTTTTCATTTTTTTATCGCAGCCCGAGGATTAATTTGCCATTTCGGAGATGAACTTAATACGTACCAAACGTACTTCTTCTTCTGTAAAATCATCTCCCAGCTCATCCAGAGCATCATCGATATTATCTGTAGTAGATTCTTTGAAATAGTCGTATATATCCAACAGATGGTCTTCATCCATAATATCTTCCAGGAAGTAGTCGATATTCAGTTTCGTACCGGAGTAGACAATAGCTTCTATCTCATCCAGCAACTCCTCAAACTCAATACCTTTTGACATGGCGATATCGTCCAAAGCCACCTTGCGGTCAATAGCCTGAATGATAGCGACCTTCATCTTAGACTTGTTGGCTACGGTACGTACACGCAAATCTTCCGGACGTTCTATCTCGTTTTCCTCACAATGGCGTTTAATCAACTTACAAAACTCTTCACCATAACGCTTCGCCTTGCCGGCTCCTACCCCCGGAATATTCTGCAACTCATCCAAAGTTATCGGATAAATAGTTGCCATTGCTTCCAAAGAAGGGTCCTGGAATATAACATAAGGCGGTACTTCCAACTTCTTGGAGAGCTTCTTACGCAAGTCTTTCAACATGGAATAGAGAGCCGGGTCTACCGCACAGGCGCCACCGCCGCGTGCCGGTGCTTCTTCCTCCACTTCCTCGAAATCATTATCTTCCGTAATCTTAAAGGATTTAGGATGCTTCAAGAATTTCTTACCTGCATCCGTTACTTTCAACAAGCCGTAGTTTTCGACTTCTTTGGTCAAATAACCGGCAATCAATGCCTGGCGGATAACAGCATTCCAAGTTTTGTCTTCTTCTCCCATACCGGAACCGAACACTTCCAAATCTTCATGCAGATGCGCCTGCACTTCCGAAGTTTCTTTTCCCTGTATAATATCTATAATATAGTCTGCTTTAAAATTTTCTTTTACCGCAAGAACAGTTTCTATTACGGTGCACAATAATTCCTGAGCTTCCACTTGTTTTTTCGGATTTAAACAGTTGTCACAATTTCCACAATTTTCTTCCGTATATTCCTCACCGAAATAGTGTAGCAACGTTTTTCGGCGGCAAACGGACGATTCGGCATACGCAGCGGTTTCCAGCAGAAGCTGCTTGCCTATTTCCTGCTCTGCAACAGGCTTGCCTTGCATAAACTTTTCCAGTTTCTGCAGGTCTTTATTGGTATAAAAAGTAATACACTGTCCTTCGCCTCCATCTCTTCCGGCACGTCCGGTTTCCTGATAATACCCCTCCAGGCTTTTCGGAATATCATAGTGAATCACATAACGCACATCCGGTTTGTCAATACCCATACCGAAAGCAATCGTGGCCACGATCACATCGATTTTTTCCATAAGGAAATCATCCTGATTCTGTGTTCGTGTGGCCGAATCCATTCCGGCATGATAGGCACGGGCATTAATCCCGTTTGCCTGAAGTATCTCGGCAAGTTCCTCTACTTTCTTCCGGCTCAGGCAATAGATGATACCCGACTTTTCCGGATTGTTCTTGATGAACTTGATAATATCCTTATCTACGTTTGCAGTCTTGGGACGTACCTCATAATAAAGGTTCGGACGATTGAAAGACGACTTGAACACCTGCGCTTCCACCATACCCAGATTCTTTTGGATATCGTGCTGCACCTTCGGTGTGGCGGTTGCAGTCAATGCAATGAGCGGAGCTTTCCCGATTTCATTGATAATAGGACGGATACGGCGATATTCCGGTCGGAAGTCATGTCCCCATTCAGAAATACAATGGGCCTCATCTACGGCATAGAAAGAAATCTTAACCGTTTTCAGGAACTCCACGTTCTCTTCTTTTGTCAAAGACTCCGGAGCTACATACAGCAGTTTCGTCCGCCCGGCAAGGATATCGGACTTCACCTGGTCTATCGCACTCTTGTTAAGGGAAGAATTGATGAAATGAGCTATTCCATCCTCCTCGCTGAAATTACGCATCGCATCAACCTGATTCTTCATCAGGGCAATCAGAGGAGAAATCACAATGGCCGTGCCGTCCATCAACAAAGAGGGTAACTGATAGCACAAAGACTTTCCACCGCCGGTGGGCATCAACACGAAAGTATCGTTACCCGCCAACAGATTCTGTATGATTGCTTCCTGATTTCCTTTAAAAGTGTCGAACCCGAAGTAGTTCTTCAGCTGGTCTGTCAAATTAATCTTCTTCCCTGCCATGATTCATTAGGTTGTTGTTTATTGAGTTAACTTTTAATAGTGGTACTCCGCCTTGTTTTCACAAAGAACCCTAACAAAGTTATAAACAACTTCTTAAATTTC
>ENA-OQDL01000730-OQDL01000730.1-human-gut-metagenome-genome-assembly--contig:-NODE-730-length-19489-cov-3.668888_pt1 | contig 19489 bp, 21 predicted proteins | sample MGYA00242782_ERZ504609 | MGnify/ENA primary metagenome ERZ504609 (study PRJEB26092, sample SAMD00036320) | human gut metagenome | host: Homo sapiens | study: EMG produced TPA metagenomics assembly of... | reverse complement strand
GTCAGTCTTTGTCAGATAACGGAACGTCGGCCGAATAGAGAAGAAGAAAGAAAAATGCGAGTGAACAGGAAAAATCCTGTTCACTATTTTTTTGCCTTAAAATTCTCTTAATTTCCCTAAAAGGCTTGAAAACAGTAAAAAAAGTAGTTTACAATGGGTTCAAGTGGTAGAAAGTGGTGAAAAGTGGAACAAAGTGGTATGAAAATGGATGAAGCCGGAAAGGAAGAATAACTGATTTTACCGGAAGAACTTCAGGAGATACCACCGGGAAAAGGAGAATTCTATGCTGAAAGGAGAGTACAGTCATAATATTGATGCCAAAGGGCGGCTGATCATTCCGGCCAAGTTTCGTGACGATTTAGGGGAGCATTTCGTCATTACAAAAGGAATGGAGAATTGTCTGTACGTATATCCGGAAGCAGAATGGAACACTTTTGAAGAAAAACTTAATGCATTGCCAACCACCACTGACAAAAAAGCACGTGCGTTTGCATATTTCTTTCAGGGAAGTGCAGCGGACGGCGACCTTGATAAGCAAGGCAGAACTCTAATCCCTTCTGTACTGCGTACATTTGCACATCTGGATAAAGAAGTTGTATTCATCGGTATGGGGAAGCGTGCCGAGATCTGGGATAAGGCAAGATGGGATGAAAAGAATGCTGAAGTGGAACTTAACATTGAAGATATTGCATCTGATATGGAAGAAAACGGATTCAGTATCTAGAGGGAGAAGATATGGGATTCGAACACAAATCAGTATTACTGAATGAGACAATTGAAGGATTAAACATCAAGCCGGATGGTATCTATGTAGACGGAACGCTTGGTGGAGGCGGACATGCATACGAGGTGTGCAGGCGTCTCGGTGAAAAAGGGAGTATTATAGGAATAGACCAGGATGAAGCAGCAATCGAAGCTGCAGGCATCCGATTAAAAGACTTCGGGGAGAAGGTCACAATAATCCGAAGCAATTATTGTGATATGAAGTCGAAGCTTCAAGAACAGGGAATTGACAAGGTCGATGGAATCGTACTTGATCTGGGCGTATCTTCTTATCAGTTAGATACGGCAGATCGGGGATTTTCCTATCGCGAAGATGCACCTCTGGATATGAGAATGGACAGACGTCAGAAGATGACTGCCAGAGACATCGTCAATGATTACTCAGAGATGGATTTGTACCGCGTGATCAGAGACTACGGGGAGGATAAGTTTGCAAAAAATATTGCAAAACATATCGTGGCGGCACGCGGGAAAAGTCCGATTGAAACAACGGGGCAGCTGACAGAGATCATCAGAGCCTCAATACCAATGAAATATCAGAAAAAATCCGGACATCCTGCAAAGAGAACATTTCAGGCTATTCGGATTGAACTGAACAGAGAATTAGAAGTATTGAAAAATTCTCTGGATGACATGATTGAAATACTAAACCCGGGTGGAAGATTGTGTATTATTACATTCCATTCGCTGGAAGACCGGATTGTAAAGAGTGCATTTAAGAAAAATGAGAATCCATGCACCTGCCCTCCGGATTTTCCTGTGTGTGTATGTGGCAATGTTTCTAAAGGGCGTGTTGTTACCAGAAAGCCGATTCTTCCAAGTGAAGAAGAATTAGAGTATAACAGTCGTTCTAAAAGTGCGAAACTCAGAATATTTGAGCGTTCTTAATGAAGAATGATATGTGATCAGACAGAAAGGAGTGGCGTATATGGCAGCAAGAAGATCTTATGCAAGCGATAGACGCCAGTCCGGTGGATATCGTTCCATGCAGTATGAAAGCAGACAGGCTTATATGTATGGTAATATAGTTACCAAGCCGGAATATGAACCGCGAAGAAGGAAATCATCTGCAAAACCAAAAAAGAAAGTAAGCAGACAGGTGCAGAAGAACAGAAATCGTGCACTGCATATAAATGCAGCTTATGTGATTTTTCTCGCAAGTTGCAGCAACTGTTGTGCTGTTATTGTGCGTTAATTATGTACGCTTACAGTCGGAACTGACTCGAAGATCCAAACATGTCACTGCATTACAGGAAGAACTGGCGGATCTGAAAGAGGAAAATACGACAAAATATAACGCAGTAGTGGATTCTGTCAATCTTGACGAGATCCGGGAAAGAGCGATCAATCAACTTGGCATGACATATGCTGCGGCTGATCAGATTGTGGAATATGATAATCCTGCTTCAGACTATGTAAAACAGTATGAAAATATTCCGGAAAATGGTGTACTTGCTCAGTCAGACAAGAATAAGAAATAGGTGGAAATATGGCAAGAAAGAAGAAAAATTTCTTTAAGAAAAAAATTTCAGGCCTTATGCAGAGAAAGCTAGTAATGCTCTTTGGAGTAATCATACTAGCTTTTGTTTTCTTGATAGGGTGGATTACTTATATCAATGCTTCGAAAGGAGAAAAATATACCAAAGTCGTGCTGGATCAACAACAGTATAATAACCGTACGATTCCATTTAAACGTGGAGATATCGTAGACCGTAACGGTACGAAACTTGCGACAAGTGAGAGAGTATATAATGTTGTAGTCGATGCCAAAGTGATAACAAGTAACAAAAAGTATATGAATCCGACAGTAAAAGTATTGGCAGAGTGCTTCAGTTTGAAGAAGAAAGCAATCCGTACTCAGGTGAAGAAGAATCCGAACAGCCGGTATATTGTCCTGAAAAAAGGAGTCAGCTATGCAAAGGCGCAGGAATTTGAGAAGATTACAGCAGATACGAAGCATAATCCTAATGTGCAGGGCGTATGGCTGGAGGAAGATTATACAAGGCAATATCCGTATAAAACACTGGCAAGTGATGTAATCGGATTTACAACGAATGGAAATGTAGGAAGTAATGGAATAGAGGCATCATATAATTCCATTCTGAATGGAACAGATGGCAGGGAGTATGGGTATCTGGATGAAAGTTCTGGATTTGAAAGAACTGTGAAGGAACCGGATAATGGAAGCACTGTTGTATCAACAATTGATCTTCAGGTGCAGAGTATTGTAGAACAGCATATACTTGCATTTAACGAAGAACACAAGGATGAAGAGACAGAGGGAGAAGGAAGTAAGAATACCGGAGTGATCGTGATGAATCCTCAGAATGGAGAGATTCTTGCAGAAGCTTCGTATCCGAATTATGATCTGAATCATCCAAGAGATCTGACAAAGTATTATACAAAAGCACAGCTGAAAAAGATGACGGATAAAGAAAAGCTGAATATACTGAATGATCTTTGGAATAATTATTGTGTCAGCAATACGTATGAACCGGGATCGACATTCAAACCATTTACCATATCGGCAGGTCTTGAACTTGGAGATCTTACAGGAAATGAGAATTATGTCTGCGGCGGTGTATTGCACGTGGGAGATCATGACATTCACTGTAGTAACAGATCAGGACACGGGCCGGAGACGTTGAAACAGGCTTTGGAGAATTCGTGCAACGTTGCACTGATGCAGATCGGTGCAAGTATCGGAACAGAAGAATTCTGCAGGTATCAAAGATTGTTTGGGTTCGGAGAATATACAGGAATCGATCTTCCGGGAGAGGGAGAGACGAGCGGACTGTTGTATACACCGGCGACTATGGATCCGGCCAGTCTGGCGACAAATGCATTTGGGCAGAATTTTAATGTTACAATGACTCAGATGGCGGCATCTTTCTGTTCGCTGCTCAATGGCGGCAATTATTATGAGCCGCATGTTGTAAAGCAGATTCGGGATGAAAATGGAAATGTTACAGAGAACAAAGATCCGGTGCTGGTTAAGAAAACAATTTCAAAAGAGACCAGTGATATCATTAAGGATTATATGCAGGGAGTTGTTGAGGAAGGAACCGGTGCGAGTGCGGCGGTAGAGGGGTATGCTGTCGGAGGTAAGACCGGTACAGCCGAGAAGCTGCCTCGTGGAAATGGAAAAATATCTTGTTTCTTTTCATTCGGCTGCATGCACCACAGGAAAATCCACAGGTCATGGTGTATGTTGTCATTGATGAGCCAAACTCGGCTGTTCAGGCAAACAGCGGTTATGCAACACAGCTTGCATCACAGATCATGACAGATATATTCCCTTATCTTGGGGTAGAGAAAAAAGACGGTGCATCTGATACTACGGGAACAACTGCAGAAGAGACAACAACGCAGACAGCACAGGAGTAACTGTAAAAGTATATGAAATTCATAACCTCATAGAAGTTTTCATAAATTATAAGAAAAGCTTCTATGAGGATTTTTATTATGAAAAACAAAACATTTCATAAAAGAAAAATACTGGTGGTATTCGCCGGAGCCTTTGCGATGATATTTGTTTTGATCGGAAGACTGACCTATCTTATGGTATTTGATGCAGAATATTATCAGAAAAAAGCGGAAGATCTGCATGAGAGGGAACGTGACATTAAGGCTGCGAGAGGAGAAATCCTTGACAGGAATGGGAAAGTTTTGGCAACAAACCGGACGGTATGTACAATTTCTGTGATCCATAGTCAGATCAGGGAAGCGGAAACAGTCATTGATAACTTATCGGAACTTCTTGAAATGAGTAGCAGTGAGGTGCGCAAACGTGTGGAAAAGATATCATCCATAGAAAGGATAAAATCAAATGTGGATAAAAAAACGGGAGATAAGATCCGAAATCTGGGGATGGCAGGAGTAAAAGTAGATGAAGATTTTAAAAGATTTTATCCATATGATGCGCTTGCCTCTAAAGTATTGGGGTTTACCGGAGCTGACAATCAGGGAATCATCGGACTTGAGGTAAAATATGATAAATATCTGAAAGGTGTTGACGGTAAGATCCTGACAACAACAGATGCAAGAGGAATCGAACTGGATGGTGTCGCAGAAGACAGAAAAGAGCCAGTGGCAGGGAATACATTAAAGATCAGTTTGGATTATAATATGCAGAAGTATGCTATGCAGATGGCGGAAAAAGTGCGGCAGGAAAAGCAGGCGGAAAAAACGGCAATTCTTCTTATGAATCCTCAGAACGGGGAAATATATGCGATGGTAAACGTTCCGGAATTCAATCTGAACCGGCCGTTTGAGCTGAATACGGAAGAAGAGTCGGATGAAAATATGACGGATGAGCAGAAGCAGAATGCTCTGAATCAGATGTGGAGAAACGGATGTATCAACGATACCTATGAGCCGGGGAGCACATTTAAGATCATTACAGCATCTGCAGGTCTGGAAGAAGGGGTAGTCCGTCTTACAGATCAGTTTCAATGTCCCGGATATAAAATGGTAGAAGACCGCAGAATACGCTGTCATAAGGTGGGAGGGCATGGTACGGAGAACTTTGTGCAGGGCATACAGAATTCATGTAATCCGGTATTTATAGAACTGGGACTTCGTATCGGAGTCGATAGATTTTGCGATTATTTTCATAAGTTTGGTCTGATGAATCTGACGGGGGTAGATATCCCGGGAGAAGCAGGGACGATCATGCATAAAAAGGAAAATATCGGACAGGTAGAACTGGCTACGATCAGTTTTGGACAGTCGTTCCAGATTACACCAATCCAGCTTGCAGCGACAGTAAGTGCACTGATCAATGGGGGAAAGAGAGTGACGCCGCACTTTGGAACGGAGATCCTGAATGAAGACGGGAAAGTAACGAAAGAATTTCACTATAGTGAAAAAAAGCATATTGTTTCGGAAAAGACATCTGAGACTATGAGGATACTTCTGGAAAGTGTCGTTTCTGAAGGATCCGGAAAGAATGCGTATGTGGAAGGATACAGAATCGGAGGCAAGACGGCGACCTCCCAGACATTACCGAGAAGTGCGAACAAGTACATATCTTCTTTTGTGGGATTTGCCCCGGCAGATGATCCAAAGATCCTGGGAATGTGTGTGATCTATGATCCGCAGGGGATTTATTACGGAGGTACGATCGCAGCTCCGGTAATCGGTAATATTTTCGAAAATATATTGCCTTATCTTGGCATTGAAAAACAATTGGAAATGCAGTATACTAGGTAAAGTTAGAGATTAACTGAATAACAAAAGAATTAAAGAGGTGGATTATGGATTATAAGGTGTTTATTCCGGTATTGATTTCATTTGTGTTAAGTGTGATTCTTGGTCCTCTTGTGATACCTGTACTCAGAAGACTTAAGATGGATCAGACGGAGAGAGAAGATGGAGTGCAGTCTCATTTGAAGAAAGCAGGAACTCCGACGATGGGAGGCGTAATGATCCTGTTGGCGGTTGTGATCACTTCCGTTATCTATATCGGACGTTATCCGAAGATCATTCCGATCCTGTTTTTGACACTTGGATTTGGTCTGATCGGATTTTTGGATGATTATCTGAAAGTTGTAATGAAACGTTCGGACGGATTATATCCAAAGCAGAAGATGGCACTTCAGATCGTGGTAACAGCAATCTTTGCATTTTATATGGTGAAATTTGCAGGGGTTCCACTTACAATGCTGATTCCTTTTAGTGGGGGAAGATATCTGAACATTGGATGGCTGGCAATTCCATTGATGTTCTTTGTAGTGATCGGAACCGTAAATGGTGTGAATTTTACAGATGGACTGGACGGCCTGGCATCCAGTGTTACGGTTTTGGTTGCAACATTCTTTACGGTTGTCGCAATTGGAACAAAAAGCGGAATTGAGCCGATTACCTGTGCGGTGGTGGGAGCACTCCTTGGATTTCTGCTGTTTAATGTATATCCGGCAAGTGTGTTTATGGGGGATACGGGTTCCCTGGCGCTGGGAGGATTTGTAGCATCCGCAGCATATATGCTCCAGATGCCGATTTTCATCATCATTGTTGGATTTATCTATCTGGTAGAAGTATTATCCGTTATGATCCAGGTAACATATTTTAAAAAGACCGGCGGTAAAAGAATCTTTAAGATGGCGCCGATACATCATCATTTTGAACTGTGCGGATGGTCAGAGACAAGAGTTGTTGCAGTATTTTCGATTATCACAGCAATTTTATGCCTGATCGCACTAATGGCTATGTAGGAGGATAACATGGAAGTAAAAGGAAAAAAAGTACTTGTATTTGGTCTTGGGATCAGTGGAATCGGAGCTGGAAAGATTCTGGAAAGACAGGGAGCGGAAGTCGTACTGTATGATGGAAATAAGAAGCTTATGGAAGAAAAAGTAAGACAGCAGTCTGGTGCAGACAGCAACGCAAAGATCATAATCGGTGAGTTTCCTGAAGAAATCCTTGCAGAACTTGATATGACTGTATTAAGTCCGGGAGTTCCGACAGACCTTCCGGTGATCGAAAAGATGCGTAAGCAGGGAATTACGGTTATCGGAGAGGTGGAGCTTGCTTATCAGTTTGGAAAAGGTGATGTTCTTGCTATTACAGGAACGAACGGCAAGACGACTACAACTACACTTCTTGGTGAGATTATGAAGAATTATCAGGATGATGTATTTGTTGTTGGAAACATTGGAACACCGTACACAACTGCAGTAGAAGATATGACAGAGAATTCGATCACGGTTGCGGAGATGAGCAGTTTCCAGTTGGAAAGTATTGTTGAATTCCGTCCGAGGGTCAGTGCAATTCTTAATTTTACACCGGATCATCTGAACCGGCATCATACGATGGAAGCGTATGTGAATGCAAAGAAGAATATTGCAAAGAATCAGACAGAAGAAGACTACTGTATCCTGAATTATGAAGACAAACTGACAAGGGAATTTGGCAATGAAGTAAAAGCCAGAGTTCTATATTTCAGCAGTCAGCGTAAACTGGAAGAGGGAATATATCTGGAAGAGGGAAATATCATCTACAATTATGAAGGTGTAAAAGAGACGATCTGCCATGTAGATGAACTGCAGATTCTTGGAACACACAATCACGAGAATGTTATGGCGGCATGTGCGATGGCAGCAGTTTACGGAGTTCCTGTAGGAGTGATCCGTGAAAGTGTGAAAGCGTTTGGTGGTGTGGAGCATCGTATTGAATATGTAACAGAGAAGAATGGAGTTACATATTATAACGATTCAAAAGGAACCAATCCAGATGCTGCGATCAAAGGAATCCAGGCAATGAAGCGTCCGACTGTTCTGATTGGCGGCGGATATGATAAAGGCTCTGAATATACAGAGTGGATAGAAAGTTTTGACGGAAAAGTAAAAAAACTGATTCTTCTTGGGGATACCAGAGAAAAAATTGCTGCTGACGCTGAAAAGTGCGGATTTACTGATTATATGTTTGTAGATTCATTTGAAGAAGCAGTGCTCACGGCAGCGAAGATTGCAAAAGAGGGAGAAGCGGTTCTGCTTTCACCGGCATGTGCAAGCTGGGATATGTTCCCAAGTTACGAAGTACGCGGAGAGAAGTTCAAAGAGATTGTAAATTCCTTATAAGGAGTGAACGAGTTGAAGTATTCGTGGCAGTCAGAACAAACGGAACAGAAAAAATGTGACAGAGTTCTGATATTAGTACTGGCAATCATTATCGTAACGGGTCTTGTGATTCTCTACAGCACAAGTGCATATAATGGAGAGATAAAATTCCAGGATACGTTTTATTATCTGAAAAAACAGGTATTTGCAACGCTTCTCGGGATTATGGGTATGTGGTGTATAGCGAATATAGATTATCATATCTGGAAAAAGTGGGCAGTTCCGGGATATCTGTTATCTATTTTACTCGGAGTACTGGTAATGTTGTTCGGAGAAGAATACATGGGTCCAAAAGATGGTTGTCTTTTGGACCATTTTCTTTTCAGCCATCGGAATTTGCAAAGGTTGCGGTGATTCTGTTCCTGACATATATCATACTAAGAAATGCAGAAAAAATTGTGGAAATTTTCAACAGTCTGCAAGATTGTTATCAGTGTGTTGCCAATTGTAGGTCTGGTTGGGGCGAGCAATTTGAGCACAGCGGTTATTATTCTGGGAATAGCAGTCATCCTGGTATTTGTCGCAAGTCCGAAGTATGGGCAATTTGCGTGGATGGTGTGTCTGGGGTGTGCATTTATGGGGATATTTCTTGCTATGGAAAGTTACCGGCTTGAACGGTTGCAGATCTGGCAGCATCCGGAAAAATATGAGAAAGGCTATCAGACACTTCAGGGGCTGTATGCAATCGGATCAGGAGGATTGTTTGGCAGGGGACTTGGAAGCAGTATCCAGAAACTTGGATTTGTTCCGGAAGCGCAGAATGATATGATATTTTCTATTATCTGTGAGGAAATGGGATTGATCGGGGCAGTATTTGTAATGTTATTATTTTTCATCCTGATATGGCGCATTTTTTATTATTGCATCTCATGCACCCGATCTGGAGGGAGCTTTGATCGCATCCGGCGCAATGGCACACATGATGATACAGGTAATTCTTAATATTGCGGTTGTGACAAATACCATACCGAATACGGGAATTACATTGCCATTCATCAGTTATGGAGGAACTTCGGTTATGTTCCTGCTTTTTGAAATGGGGCTTGTGTTGAATGTGTCATGTTTGGTAAAATAATATACATGTGGATGAAAGGAAGTTTGAATCATATATGGGAAACCAGAGGCCAAAGAAAAAACAAGGGAACAAGAAGAATGGAAAAAAGCATCATGTATATGCAGTGATTGTTCTGCTGCTGGCAGCAGCGATCATCATTATCGGAGGTATTTTGCTGTTCTATATTCAAGAAATAGAAGTAAGCGGAAATGAGTACTGTGACAGTCAGGAGATTGTGAATTGCGTGCAGAATGATAAGCTGTCGGATAATTCTTTATATGTAGTTGCAAAATATTCTATGGGAAAAGGAACCGTACCGAAATGTCTGGATTCTTTAAAAGTTAGAATGAAAAATCCGTGGACACTGCAGATTACGGTAAAAGAAAAGGCAATTACCGGGTGCGTGAAAACCGGAACAACCTATAGTTATTTTGATCAGAGTGGACTTGTGGTAAAACAATCTTCGGTAAAAGATGCGCAGATACCGGTTGTAGAGGGACTGAAGATAAAATCAGGCAAACTGTATAAGCAGATCCGAACATCAAATCAGACAAAATTTAATGAAATACTGGAAGCATGTGCAGAAAGTCAGAAATATGGGATATATCCGGAAAATGTGACGGTAAAACAGCAGCAGATCTATATGAAATTTGGAAATGTAAGTGCCTGTCTGGGAAGCCAGGTATCAGGTGAACAGATTGCTCAGATCAAGCCGATCTTAAAAAAGCTTGGTGATAAAGAGGGAATCCTGCATTTGGAGACCTATTCAGAGAATAACACTACGATTACTTTTGAGATGAAAGAAATTTCACAAGAAAATTAGAAAAATTAGAGAAATTCTATTGATATTTTACACGAAAGTCTATATTATATACTATATATAGCAAACTGAGTTCATCTCACTTGCTCTATCAATGGGATGTATAATATATAATAAGGATAACAAAGGAGGAGAAACCCTTGCTAGAAATTAAAACAAATGAATCAGAAGCAGCGGCAAAAATAATTGTTGTTGGAGTCGGTGGAGGCGGTAATAACGCAGTAAACCGAATGATTGATGAGCAGATTGCCGGTGTTGAATTTATAGCGATCAATACAGATAAACAGGCACTTCAGCTGTGTAAAGCTCCGACATTGATGCAGATCGGTGATAAGATCACAAAAGGTCTGGGAGCTGGTGCAAGACCAGAGATTGGTGAGAAAGCTGCAGAAGAAAGTGCAGAAGAAGTATCAGCAGCACTGAAAGGTGCTGACATGGTATTTGTAACTTGTGGTATGGGCGGCGGAACAGGAACAGGTGCTACACCGGTTGTTGCCCGCATTGCAAAAGAACAGGGAGCATTAACAGTTGGTGTTGTAACAAAGCCTTTCCGTTTTGAGTCAAAGACACGTATGAACAATGCCCTTGCAGGAATTGAAAAATTAAAAGAAAGTGTAGATACACTGATCGTAATCCCGAATGATAAACTGCTGGAAGTTGTAGACAGACGTACAACAATGCCGGAAGCTTTGAAGAAAGCTGACGAAGTGTTACAGCAGGGTATTCAGGGAATCACAGACCTGATCAATGTACCTTCACTGATTAACCTTGACTTCGCAGATGTACAGACAGTTATGACAGATAAGGGAATTGCCCACATTGGTATCGGTCAGGGACGTGGTGATGATAAAGCACTGGAAGCTGTAAAACAGGCTGTTGCCAGTCCGCTTCTGGAGACAACTATTGCCGGAGCATCTCATGTCATCATCAATGTATCTGGTGATATCACACTTATGGATGCATCCGATGCAGCAGAATATGTACAGGAACTTGCCGGAGAAGATGCGAACATCATTTTTGGTGCAATGTATGATGATTCCAGAGCAGACGAAGCTACAATTACTGTAATTGCTACAGGACTTCATAATGTTGGCGGAAGTGCTTCAAAATTAAATCAAGACTGGAAATCAGGGAAGAACTCGGCGATGCCACATGGTCAGCAAGGACATGCATCTGCATATGAGAGACCGGTACGTCAGAGCAGTGCAATGTATGGACAGCAACAGGCAGTACGTACACCGCAGGCAGAACGCCCGGTATCACCAAGACTTGATTTCGGAACAACAACACAGAGAGAGACAACGGGAACTGCAACAAGACGTCCAATGGGTGGAACCACTCCTACACTGGATACACCTAGAACACCTACAAGCAAGGTGAAAGAACAGTCAATTAAAATTCCTGATTTCTTTAAAAAATAATCACATAAAGAATAGTACTACTTAGAATACAGAGAATATGCCGCAGGCAGTTTCTCTTACATACATTACTATAAGAAAGATCGTACACAGGTTGGCGTGAGCTGACTTGTATACGGTCTTTTTTGTGTATCTTAGTTTTACTAATATGTTCGCAGGGTTACGAGAGCTGTCGAACGAAAAATCGGAATCACATACAGTATCTGACAAAATCCTTTTGAAAAAATTTATATAATGTTACTTGTTTAAAACAACAAATTTATTTCTGTGCACGGAAAGAGAAAGAAGGCCTGATGTGTACTATGAATTATATGTAGATGTGTTTTTTATGGTGAATTTTACAATGGATGCGATTCTTTTGATCCTTCTGAAGAAATTACTTGCCTGTCCGGCGGGGTATGGAAGGGTTTTTGCAGGAGCAGCAACTGGAGCCGCGATGACATGTATTGCAATTGTCATATTCAGGAAAACACCGGTATTAAGATTTGTAGTATTTCATGGAGTCATTAATGTAGTAATGATGAAGGCCGGCCTTGGAATAAAATGGGGCCGGGAATTGTTCAGAGGATGGGTGCTCTTGTATATAGAGTCATTTCTGCTGGGAGGTGTGTTCCAGTTCGTTCAACAGTATATAAGGCGGGGAAGTATGTTCTTTTTACTGGCTGTAATCAGTTACTACCTCGTGTCGGTAATCTGGAAAATCATTTTATTCTTTTCAGAGAAAGGAAATCGTTACTGTGAAGTCGAAGTGTTTTTTGGAGAAAAAAATGACAGACTGAGAGGACTGATAGATACAGGGAATACATTGAGTGATACGATCAGTAATGATCCTGTCAGTATTATAGACAGAGCATCTGTAAGAAGACTGACAGAGGAAAAGAAACCGGAACGATTCAGATATATTTCTTATCATTCCATCGGGAAAAAAGAGGGTGTGATGCCGGCGTTCCGGCTGGATAAGATGCAGATCATACGGGATGGAAACAAGATAAATGTGGAACATCCATTAGTGGCAGTAAGTGAAGAAGAATTAGGTTCAGAAAATTATCAGATGATTATCAATCCAGATATATTGACAGGAGGAAAGAAAAATGGTGATAAAAGTGGCAGTTCCACATCAGTTTAAATTGAAAGTTATTCCGGATTTCCGGTCTCTCTTTTTTTCGGACAAAAAAGACATTCATTATATAGGAGGATCAGATATTCTTCCGGCACCATTGGAAACAGAGGAAGAAAGAAAAGCAATACGGGGGCTGGGGACAGAGAATGATGAACAGGCAAGAAAAATGCTGATTGAACACAATCTTCGTCTGGTTGTGTATATTGCAAAGAAATTTGATAATACCGGAGTAGGAGTTGAGGATTTGATTTCTATAGGTACAATTGGGTTGATAAAAGCAATTAATACGTTTGATCCAGATAAGAATATCAAACTTGCAACGTATGCATCCAGATGTATTGAAAATGAGATTCTGATGTATCTGAGGAGAAATAGTAAGACCAAGATGGAAGTGTCGATTGATGAGCCTTTAAACGTCGACTGGGATGGAAATGAACTGCTGTTGTCGGACATTTTGGGAACAGAGGAAGATGCTGTCTATAAGGATCTGGAAAATGATGCAGAGAAGAAAGTACTGATCAAAGCAATCAGCCGCCTGTCAGGAAGGGAACAGATGATCATCCGGATGAAGGTTCGGTCTGGGGAACAGCCGAACGGAGAAGAAAAGACACAGAAAGAGGTGGCAGATATGCTTGGTATTTCCCAGTCTTACATATCCAGATTAGAGAAAAAGATTATGCAAAGATTGCGCCGGGAAATGGTGAAGTATTCTTGAAAATGTGCTACAATAAAAAGAAAAAGGGGTTGGTCATATGAGGCTTAGTTTTTTTGGAGCAGCCCATGAAGTGACTGGAAGCTGTCATCTTCTTGAAGCATGCGGAAAGAATATCTTGATTGACTGTGGAATGGAGCAGGGACCGGATCTTTACGAGAATCAGGAACTTCCGGTTGCACCGGGAGATGTAGATTACATTCTTCTGACACATGCACATATTGATCATTCCGGAAATATTCCGCTTCTGGTGAAAAAAGGATTTTCCGGGAGATCATCACCACATTTGCAACGGCAGATCTTTGTGATATTATGCTTCGTGACAGCGCACATATTCAGGAATTTGAAGCGGAATGGAGAAACAGGAAGGCAAGAAGAAGCGGAGAACCGGAATACGAACCAATTTATACGGTTGCAGACGCAGATGCCGCAACGAAGCTTCTGGCACCGGTAGATTACGGACAGAAGATTACGTTGTGTGACGGAATTGAAGTAAGATTCAATGATGTGGGGCATCTGCTTGGATCGGCAAGCATTGAAGTATGGATAACCGAAGGAGATGTCTCAAAGAAGGTTGTATTTTCCGGAGATGTGGGAAATGTCAATCAGCCGATCATTAAAGATCCCCAGTTAGTAAAAGAGGCAGACTATCTGGTGATCGAATCTACATACGGAGACCGTACACATGGTGAGGATATTCCAGATTATGTGGGAGAGTTTACAAGGATTTTGAGAGAGACATTCCAAAAAGGCGGCAATGTGGTGATTCCTTCTTTTGCGGTTGGACGTACGCAGGAGATTTTGTACTTTATCCGTGAGATCAAAGAAAAGAATCTGCTTCCGGAATTTCCGGGATTTGAAGTATATGTGGACAGTCCGCTTGCAATCGAAGCGACGAATGTGTTTAATAAAAATGTCAAAGGATGTTTTGATGAGGAAGCAATGGAATTGGTAAATCAGGGGATCAATCCTCTGCTGTTCCGGGGTCTGAAGACGACGATTACCAGTGACGAGTCCAGACAGATCAACTTTGATACAAAACCAAAAGTTATCCTGTCTGCATCCGGTATGTGCGAAGCAGGACGGATCCGGCATCATTTGAAGCACAATCTGTGGCGTCCGGAATGCACGATCTGTTTTGTGGGATATCAGGCAGTCGGAACGCTTGGAAGAAAACTGATTGAGGGTGCAGAGAGTGTAAAGCTGTTTGGAGAGAATATCACAGTCAATGCCAGGATCGAGGTATTGAAAGGAATCAGCGGACATGCAGATATGAATGGTCTTTTGGACTGGATTAGGGGATTTGAAAAAATACCGGACCGTGTAATGGTTGTGCATGGGGAAGATACAGTGACAGATCATTTTGCAAAATTGGTAGAAGATACATTCGGTTGTCCGGCATTCGCACCATATTCAGGTGGAACGGTAGACCTCGCAGCAAATGAGATTATAACGATCGGACAGAAGATTCCGAAAAAATCAGATGAGAAACCGAGTAAGCTTAAGAGTGCATCCGCATTTAATCGTCTGGTGGCAGCTGCAAAGCGTTTGCTGAACGTTGTGTATAAGAATGAAGGTCTGGCGAATAAAGATATGGCCAAGTTCGAGACCCAGATCCAGAATCTGGCAGATAAGTGGGATAGATAACGCAGAATCTGCCAGATGTCAAGGAGTAAAATTTTTTTTATTTGATAAGAAACCGCATAAGCCTGTGCGATAAGGAGCATCATCTTAATAGAAACTGATGGATGAGATTCTGACAGGAGGTCTGTAATGGCACAGGGAAAGGTAGAAATATGTGGTGTGAATACGGCAAAGCTTCCTATCCTGAATGAAGAGGAGAAGGAAGCTTTGTTTGTACGCATCAAAGAAGGAGACCAGGAAGCGAAAGAAGAGTACATTAAAGGAAATTTACGGCTTGTCCTGAGCGTGATAAGACGATTTGGGGCAAGCGGGGAGAACCCGGATGATCTGTTCCAGATTGGGTGTATCGGACTGATTAAGGCGGTTAATAATTTTAACACAGAATTAGAGGTAAAATTTTCCACCTATGCAGTACCAATGATCATTGGAGAAATCAGAAGGTACATGAGAGATAACAATTCCATTCGTGTCAGCCGGTCACTCAGAGATACGGCATATAAAGCAATCTATGCAAGGGAAAGTTACAGAAAGAGGAACCAGAAAGAACCGACGGTGCAGGAAATTGCGACAGAAATTGGCATATCCAAAGAGGATATTATGTTTGCTTTGGATGCAATCCAGATACCGATGAGTCTGCAGGAACCGGTCTATAATGATGGTGGAGATGCATTGTATGTGATGGATCAATTGAGTGATCAGACGAATAAAGAAGAAAAATGGGTGGAAGACCTGTCACTGGAGGAAGCAATGAAGCATCTTGATGAACGGGAACGTTATATTATCAAGCTCCGGTTCTTTCAGGGAAGAACGCAGATGGAAGTTGCAAAGGAGATACGGATATCCCAGGCTCAGGTCAGCAGGCTGGAGAAGAATGCGTTGAAAACTATGCGCCAGTACCTTATCTAAGGGCTGGCGCATTTTTGGTATTGCATTTTTGACGGTCTCATACTATGATATTTGCAGGAGGAATTTGTATAATGAAAGCTTGTATATTTGATCTGGATGGAACATTAACAAATACATTGGAATCTATGACATATTCCGTAAATCTGACACTTGAGGAGATGGGACTTTCCAAGATCACAAAAGATCAGTGTAGGTTGTTCGTCGGGAATGGAGCCAGGGTATTAATGGAAAAGTCACTGAAAGCAGCCGGAGACACAGATGCTTCAAGGATTGAAGAGGGGATGGAAATATACGGACGTATATTTGACCGGAATTGTACATATCATGTAACACCTTATGAAGGAATCCCGGAGATGTTGAAAGCATTGAAAGATAAAGGAATTCACTTGGCAGTCCTTTCCAATAAGCCGGACCGTCAGACAGTAAAAGTTGTGAAAGCAATCTTTGGAGAAGAATTGTTTGATTATGCACAGGGACAGAAAGAAGGTATCCGAAGAAAACCGGAACCGGACGGAGTATGGTATCTTATGGAACAGATGCACGTATCAAAAGAAGAATGCCTGTATATCGGAGATTCAGAAGTTGATGCGGCAACCGGAAGGAATGCAGGCCTTAAGACGATAGGCGTGTTGTGGGGATTCCGGGACAGAAAAACGTTAGAAACTGCGGGAGCAGATGATCTGATCGACAGACCGGATGAACTGTTGCAGTTTGTGTAATATTACGATAAGGGAGGTTGAGATGTATGTACGAGTATGATGAAGAATGTTTGCAGACGTTTATTTTGAATCAGGGACAGCTGTTTGATGAACCGGTTGCAGAGACTTTGGAAGAGGCAGAGGCTTTTCTGGAGGACTGTATGGCTTCTATCGTAGATAATATCGGAGAAGTCAGGGAATTCCTTGATCAGGAAGGAATGGATGTCAGTGGAATGTCTGACGAAGAGATTGAAGATGCATCAGAAGTATTTGCGCTATCGGATGGTCGTTATCTTATCGTTGAAGGATAAAAGCAAAAAGACGAAAGTACCTGCCGGGTGGCATCGCACAGGCCACTGTCAGATGTAAGAAAAAGCCGCAACTACTTTGTAGTTCCGGCTTTTTTCAATGCAGTTTCAATGGCCTGGACAATCAGCTGGGAAGTGTAAGGAGTGTCAGATGAATACTGGATATTGTCGAGTGACTGTTTTTTGTAGACCTGTTCGGCAATATCTTCGATCGCAGGTTCGATGAACGGATACATGGTTGTGATAGATTCGTTCAGATTGGTGAAACGGATGGAATTGATATGGGATTCATCTACAGTCACCTCAACTTCCAGCGCAGTATTGTTCAGAGTGATATCCGAGGTGTAGATTCCCGGAGTATAGATCTGGTTATCTTTTGAGGCGGAGCGATGTTCCGGGCGGAACATGAATATCAAAAGCAGGATCAGAATAATGGCCAATACTGCGAAAATAACGGTATAGATGATTTCTTTCATGTGAAGTACAACAATTTTTGTTTTGGAACTCATAGTGAGACCTCCTGGTAATTGGTTTCAAAGATTGTTTCATTTTCTATAATGTATGAAAAATGTGGAAGAATTATTCGTTTAATTTTTCCGTGACAAATGGAAAAGGTTCTTGTAGAATGATAAAAGAAATGGAAGGTGAAAAATTATGTTTATTATTGCAGGACTTGGAAATCCTACACTTCAGTATGAAGGAACCAGACACAATGTAGGGTTTGATGTCATAGATATGTTGGCAGACAGATATAATATTTCTGTAGACGGAAGAAAAGGAAGAGCACTGATCGGCAAAGGAATGATCGGGGGACAGAAGGTGCTTCTGGTAAAACCGCAGACGTATATGAATCTGAGCGGGGAAAGCTTAAGAGAACTGGTCAATTATTATAAGATTGATGAAGAACACGAACTTCTTGTGATCTATGATGATATCAGTCTGGATGTAGGGCAGTTGAGAATCCGTAAGAAAGGAAGCGCCGGAGGGCATAATGGAATAAAAAATATTATTGCCAACCTTGGAACCGATGTGTTTCCGAGAATCAAGATCGGTGTTGGGGAGAAGCCAAAGAAATACGACCTGGCGGATTATGTACTGGGACATTTTTCGAAAGAAGACCGTGAATTGATGGAAGAGGGATATGACCGCGCAGACCATGCGGTGGGAATGATCTTAAATGGAGAGATCGAGGCTGCCATGAACCAGTATAACAGGAAAGTAAAGCCTAAGGAGGCATAAAAAGATGCAGGGCTTAATCGGACCGTTAAAAGAACTTGCAGAGTTTGAAGAACTCTGTAAAAATAAGAAAAAAGATGCAGGAATGATCCGTGTATGCGGATGTGTGAATTCCCAGAAATCTCATATGATGTATGCAATTGGCGATGGCTGTAAATACAAGGTCATCGCCTGTTCCAGTGAGACAAAAGCAAAACAGATATATGAAGAATACCGATTCCTGGACAACAATACTTATCTGTATACGGCAAAGGATTTTCTGTTCTATAAAGCAGATATCCGTAGTAAAGAGCTGGTGAAGCAGAGAATGGAAGGAATCCAGGCAGTGCTTTCCGGAACACCTGTGACGATTGTGACAAGTTTGGACGGGTTCATGGATCACCTCGCACCAAAAGAGAGTATTGAAGAAAAAGTACTGAAGATACAAAACGACAGTGTCCTTAAACTGGACGAGATGGCAGAGAGACTTTCTGATGTAGGGTATGACAGGGAAGTACAGGTAGAAGGCCCGGGGCAGTTTGCAGTGCGGGGAGGAATACTGGATATCTATCCACTGACGGAGGAGTTTCCGGTAAGGATTGAATTTTGGGGAGATGAGGTGGATTCTATCCGGACTTTTGACGTGGAGAGTCAGCGGTCCATTGAGAATATGACAGAAATTACCATCTATCCGGCGGTGGAATTTCCGCAGGGAAAAGAGAAGGGAGTATCGTTCCTGGATTATTTTTCGAAAGAAGATACCATTCTTTTTCTGGATGAACCGGTGCGTCTTGTGGAGCGCGGACAGAATATTGAAGAAGAGTTTATGGAAGCGCAGAAAAAGCGTCTGGAGAACGGGTATGAACTGGAAGAGGAAGAGGCAAAGATATTTCCGGTTGCAGATATCCTGAAGAAGATCAATACTTACAGCAGTATCGGCTTTTTTGCGTTAGAGATGAAGTGCAGGGGATTGGAAGTAAGAGAATCTTATGAAATCCAGGCTAAGAGTGTGAATCCGTACAATAACAGTTTTGAGATGCTGACACAGGATCTTAAGAGACTGAAAAGAAACGGATACAGGGTAGTCCTGCTGTCAGGATCGAGAACCCGTGCAAAGAGGCTGGCGGAAGATTTAAGAGATTATAATCTAAGCAGTTATTACGGTGAAGAATTGGACCGCGAAGTAAAGCCT
>ENA-OQDL01000729-OQDL01000729.1-human-gut-metagenome-genome-assembly--contig:-NODE-729-length-19508-cov-5.695011_pt1 | contig 19508 bp, 23 predicted proteins | sample MGYA00242782_ERZ504609 | MGnify/ENA primary metagenome ERZ504609 (study PRJEB26092, sample SAMD00036320) | human gut metagenome | host: Homo sapiens | study: EMG produced TPA metagenomics assembly of... | reverse complement strand
CGCAACCCTGATTGCTGCCAGCGGCTCCCATGTTCGCGCATCGGATGGTGCCGTTCGGATTGACGACGAGCATTCTCGCCGTCTGCCCGTTCGACACGCACACCATTCCATTGACCTCGACAGGCGGGCGCAGTTCGGCGGGCAGCGTGTATTCGCATTGCACTGAATCCCAACTGCCATTACCGATATTGCCGGCGTATTTGACCAGCATCATCATGCCGGTGCGGATGACTGTGAAGCCCTTCGCGTTGTACAGGGTTACGGAATCCCACAAAGCCCCCCTCGGCGTGAACAGGCGCACCGGCGTACCGACCGTGATGCCGTCAAGCGGGATACGCCACAACGGCATGTACGCGTCAACCGCGCCGGACAATATCTTCCCTGACGGAATGGTCGGGTCGGCGGCGGCAGTCGCATTCGGCGAACCCTTCAACACGGTCAATGCCACATTCTCATTACCGGTCTTGGAATCTCGATGGTAGTGCGCGCAGATGATGTCATTGCGTTTCATACCCTGCGACCCGTTGGAAATCGTCACCGATTCCGCCGACGTGATATGCCAGTCCAAACCCTGGATGCTCGCGCAGCCCGTGCCGATGGTCGCCTTGTTCGCACTGCCCATCGTGCATTTCAGCACGTCACCCCAATCGAACACCATATCGGACTTGCCAAATTTGGCCTGGTGAATGATCGCCTTGTCCTCACTTGAGATGTGTGCAACTCCGGCCTTGCCGTCAACCAGTTCGATGGTCACTGTCCAACCTCCTTCAACCATGCTTCAAACGAAGCGTCATCCTTCTGCATGAACGCCATGAAAGACGCATTGCATTGGGAACACAATTCGTAAATGTCAGGCGCCACATCATCCGCGATGCGGGTCGCCTTGCCAGCCGAATACCGGCGCACGGTGAACCATTCACGCGCCTCCGTATCACCGGCGGCGACATAGGCGGTCTTGCCGCACTTGTCGCATACGTACTGCGAGTAACCGTCAGATTTCACTAGCCTATCCTTTCAAACATTGAGCAGCCAAGCGAAGGCAACTGCCTCCACGTGCCGCCGAAATCCACGGAAGGGTCAACACCAGTCGTGTTCTGGACCACGTATCCGATTGGGAACACGACTCTCCCGGAAGCGCCGTCGCCGACATGAGCGCTGATCACACCGTCAACGGAGACTATCGTGCTGCCGTCCACCTTCACGCCGCCCAACACGTCCGTGGACGCCTTCGGCAGCGTGTAGGCGTTCGCGCCCCGTTCGACCGAAGCGAGCTTCGACCGTTCGGAATCGGTCATCATGCCCGACTTGGCGCTGTCGGCCACGCTCTTGGCCGCATCGGCGACGTTCTTCGCATCCTCGGCGGTCTGATTCGCCTTGCCGATCTGCGCCGCGAACCCGGAAGCCGTCCTGTTAGCCGACTCGGCAGTCTGTCTGACGGAATCCAAATCCTCGGAATCGACCTCAGCGTTGATCGTGCCGCCTGAAATCGACAGTCCACGGCCAGCCGTCAAAGACACGCCACCGCCAGCCGAACCACCGGAAGACGAAGAACCGGAATAGTTCGCATTCGCCGACTGCACCGGCAGTCCGACCTCGAACGTCGAAGTCAAAATCCCGGAATCGATTTTCACGATCCGCTTCGTCACAACGGCGGTGACGTTGACGCCGGAAGACTGATCCGCCGCAACAATCTTGTCATCCACACGCAGACCATCGCCGACCTCATCGGACAACGTCACCTCGACCGAGCCACCGGTCTGCAATTCCTGCAGATGCTTCTTCGTCTCGGATTGCAGCGTGGACAAATCCGCGTTGGAATAGTCGTATGTGGCGCATACTTCATCGGCTCCAACGAGCGTCTGCGTCTGACTCACCACGCCGGTTGCATCCGCGAAATAATTAACCACCAGACGGTTCTTGAGCTCCTGCGAGCCAAGGCCGATAAGATGATTCACCGCGCGACGGTTGGTTTCAGCCTTGAAATCCACAAGGTCAGAATCGATCGTGTTGGTGATGGTCTGCACCGGCACGATACCAAGCAGGATCTTGTTGCCGGACACTTTGAAATCAAGCCTGCGGCCACATGATGCAAGCAATGTGCGCAAGCCGGTGTAGGCGTCCACATAACGTGGATTCTGAAACATCCAATTCGACAAAATGGAAGCATCGGAGGAATCGACAGTGAAAACCGTATCCAAGCCGATGCGCTTCAAAAGGTTTTTGAGGATGTCAGGCAGCTTGCCGGAGACTGTCAGGTAATCCTGATTCGCATCCGGCTGCAATATCTTCGCCGCCAACATGCCAGTCCACGATTGACCTATCCAGGTTGTCGTAGACATTCCTCCGGCGACGGACACGCGACGATCGACTATTCGGCCTCCAACATCACTTCCATCGAGCCAAAAATACCAGCCTTGTGAAATGTTCGGCGCGAGTGCGTCATCGATGGTCAGCTCGAAGTCGTTTTCGTCCGTGCCGCAAGCCCAGTCCAGCGTCACCTGCGATATGCTCGCATGTGGCGTTAGCTTGCCGTCGGCGAGGATAACGTCAGCCAAGGCACACCTCCAGAGACGTCAAACATGGTCAAATCGATGCCATAATTGCCGGAAACCGTCAACAGCGAATCTCGGCCGGTATCGGCTCGAAAACTACGAGCCGCTTCCACTGCCGTTCCCGCGAACGCCCTTGTCGAAACATCCGAAACGTCGCCGTTTTCAGCTGATCAACGTTATCGACTTCCGCAATCCAGTGGCCGACAGCGACACATGACCGCCTTCCGGCACTGTCACATCAACCGCGTAAGTGTTGCCGCCAATCTGGAAAGACGGGTTGACGCAAGGGCCGAAAATGACCGCGGTGAACTCAGCGGCCTTGCCGGTCGGATTATGCACCGTCAAAGCGATTCTTGATGGAGCCAAATCGGTCGGCAAGTCCAGTGGAAGGTCAATCTGCGAGCCGGTGCCTGCCGTCATCGGAAAGAAATGCTGCACCGGCAGCGCGCGACGCCAGACGCCATCGCACAATACGACCGTGTAGTCAGTCTGCGCATAGGCCGGCCAAGGCACCAGACCAAGCGATGAGCCGACGACATACGCCCGCTGGAACCATTCGCCGTCGACGGTCAACATGCCTGGCGTAACGGCCTGCACGTCCGAATCGAAAGCCGTCTGCACCACGTCCAATCTTGACGGATCCGTGGTGCGGACGGTCATTTTCGCCGTCGAAGCGTTTCTGCTCACCGATTTGACGCCGCGTGTGGCCAGCGTGTACGTCCACGAGTACCCGCGCATTTCCTGCAGGTCAGCCACCCACAGATCATCGGCGTTGAGGTCGATGACCGTGCCATCATGCGCCGTGTACTTAAGCTCGCGCATATTTGCGGATCAACCTCCCCAAGTCACGGTCGCCGACCGTCGAATCATCGGACGCGGCGCTGATAATCGCGCCAAGATCGTTGTGCAGGCTGGTTATCGCCGCCACCACGGAAGCGGTATCAACCTGTACGCTGACCTGATTGCCTGTCATCTGATTGGCCGTGGCAAACACTTCACGTGGAATCTTCCGCTCGTTCAGCAGGCGCATGGTATCGACGCCGTAATAGGCCGTGGCCGCAGCATTGTGCGTGTACTCGCCCGCAGCGAGACGAGCGTTGAGCAGATACACGCTGTCGCTCAAACCATTGCCGGGCGCCCACGCCGGATCCACGTAGCCGGAGAACATGCCACCTCCGGCGAACTGCTGGAAGTGGCCATCGGTGAACATTCCACCGGTGTAGCCACCCTCCTTCTTCGTCTTTTCCGTGACGGTGAAGCTCTTGTCCGCGATCTTGAAGTTGTTGATGGAGCGGAGCACCGGAGTCGCCTGGTCGTTGACCGATGCGGTGCTCTTCTTGTCGTTCAGCTTCTTGCGGTTAACGGCGTCTACCTTCGGTCCGGCCTTGTCGTCCGAATTGAGGGTGTTCTTCTTGTTGTTGAGCCTCTTCGCGTTCGCGGCGTTCGTCTTCGGCGTTGCCCTGTCGGTGGAATCCAAGGTGTTGCGCTTGTTTGACAGTTTCTTCGCGTTGGCCTTGTCTACCTTCGGCGAGGCGTTGTCCTTCGCGTCGAGTCTGGCTGTGGCTTTCTTGCCGTTGAGCTTTCCGATGTTCTTGGATGCGGTGTTCGCCTTCTTGGATGCCTTGTCGGTCGCGTCGATGGTGGCGTTGACGTGCTTCCTGTTGAAGTCGTCCATCATCTTCTGCGCCTTCTTGGCGCTGGCCGTGGCTTTCTTGGCGTCGGCGTCGAGCTTGGCCTTCGCTATTTTCTTGTTGAATTTGTCAAGGTTGGTTTCCGCGCCCTTGGTCTTCGACTTGGCCTTGGAATCGTCAACATCAAGCTTCGCCTTGTTGTTGTCGGCGGTCATCCTGATATTGTCGATGGAAGCCTTGATGCTATCGGAACTCAAACCCCAACGGTCTGCCAAGGCGTTAGCGGCCTGTTCGCTCATGCCCGAGGCTTCGGCCTGCCGGATGATCGCATCACGAGCATCCTGCAGCACGCCGTTCGCACGTTCGATCTCATCGCTGCTGAAACCGGTGCTCTCGCCCTGCTTGAGAATCTTTTCCGCAGCGTTCTGGGCGCTGCTGGCGATGTCCTCCAACGCCTGCTTGGTCTTCGTGCCCTGCTCTGAAAACCTGTCAAGCAGATTGCCGCTCTGGTCGAACACCACGCCATTATCCTTGCAGGTGTCGGACAGTTCGCCAATCTTCTGGTTCAGCTGGTCGACCGCCTGGTCTGCAGTCAGATTGCCCGACTCCAAACCAAACAACGCCTGGACAAGATCATCGATTTGGCTTGACGCATCCGAAGCGGAAGAGCCAAGCTCTTTGTTCGCGCTGGCAGCTTCCTTCGCTGCCGATGCAGACTTTCCGTCAGCATCCACCGCGTTCTTGGCGGCCTTGCTTTTCTCATTGGCCTTCCTGGAAGCATCATCGTAGGCCTTTGATTCCTCTTTCAGGGCTTTCTTGATGGCGGCTGCCGCAGTTCCGCCAATGCCGGGCTTGTCGATTTCCTTGATCTGCTTGTTGACGCGCTTCAACGCGGCTTCGTTCCCCATGGCTGCGCTGGTCATGTCGGTCAGGCTGATACCCGCCTTGTCAAGCCATGTGGTCAACTTGACACCGCCACTGCTCATATCCTGATAGGCTCCGGCGATGGTCTCGCTGATGTTGCTGCCGGATTCCAGAGCCGACTGCAATTGCTCGGCGGCTTCCTTGGCCTTCTGCTGGTGGCTGACGAAAGCTGACAGTGCAGCGCCGGCCACCGTCAGGGCGATGCCCCACGGGCCGCCAAGCAGGCTCATGACACTGCTGCCGACCGCCTTGAAACCAGCGGTCTTCAACTGCGCCTTGGAAGCGGACGTGCCGAACGCCTCCATCTGCTCGGAAGCGCTCATCGAAGATGCCTTGAACATCTGGAAGGCGGTCTGCGCGGATGCGAGCGCAGTCTTGACACGTTGGATCGGGTCGATGGCCAGGCCGATGTTGTTGGCCATCGTGCTGGTGCTGCCGTTGAGATTGCCAGCGGCCTTGTGCACGGCTCCGAACACGCCGGCCAATGATGCCATGGCCACGATGGTCTGCTGCGCTCCGGACGGCAAACCGGCGAACGCGTCAACCATCGTATCCAAGCCCTGCACCATCTTGCGTAACGGGCCTTGAGTGCCCTCGCCGACGGAAATCATCAAGGATTCCATCGAACCACTCAGATTCTCCAGATCACCCTTGAGATTGTTGTTCTTCGCGGCGGCCTGCTCGGCGGCGTACCCGCTTTCGGATACGGCCTTCGTCCACTTGTTGACACCGGACTCGCCCGCCTCGTACAGGTAGTTCGCTGCCTTGATCGCGTAACTGCCGAAGATGGTCGCGTTCGCCTGATTGCGCTGCTCGTCAGTCAGGTTCTTTTCGGCCTTCTGCAACTGTCCGGCGAAATTCGCCATGCCGACGAAATGATGTTGAGCGTCATATGCGCTGATACCCAATTCCTTCATCGTATTGGACGCTTCGGCGGACGGGGCGGCCAGCTTCATCAGCATACTGTTCAGCTGGGTGCCGGCCTCGGCGCCGATGGTACCGTTCTGGGCGAACAGCGCAAGAACGCCGGTGGTCTCCTGAATGTTCATCCCGAAACTGTTCGCCTGCGCGCCGCAATTGTTCAACGCCTCGCCGAAATCGGAGACATTGCCGACCGCCTTGCCTGCGCCAGCCGCCAAAGTATCGGCCACCTGGGAAGCCTGAGACCCCTTCAGGTGGAACATGCTCAACGCATTGGCCATGTATTCGGCGGCATCCCCAACGGCCATTCCATCGGACGCGGCCAGATTCAAAGCGCCAGACAAGCCGCCGGTGAGAATGTCCGTGACGCTCATGCCGGCCTTGCCGAGATCGTTGATCGCATCAGCGGAATCCGAAGCGGAATAGACCGTGGAAGCGCCTGCTTCGATGGCGGCGGCACGCAGCTGGTCCATTTGGGCGCTGGTCGCGCCGGTGTTAGCCTGCACGGTGCTCATCTGCTGGTCGAAGTCTGCGGCCATCTTGACTGCGGCCACGCCGAAAGCGGCCACGGCCAAACCTGCTGCGGTCATGCCGCTGGCGATGAGCGCGGACTTGCGGCCTGTGTTCTCCATGCCAGAGGCGACTGTTTTCGCAGTGCTTCCGGCGCGGGTCATCGCCGCCTCATAGGAGGCTGTGTCCGCCATCAACCGGATGACGATGTTCTTGTTCTCCGCCAAAGCATCCTCCAAAAATCAGGTCAAATGCGCCACCAAGGCGTTCGCGGCCGGATTGTCCTTGCCGTTGGCCTCTGTCCACCGTTTCATGGCCTGCTGCATGTGCGCAGTGGCCCAGCAGACGCTGGTCTCGGCATGCAATGTAAGTTCACCCTTCGGGTCTTGGCAGATCGAGCGAGGCAAACCGCACATGGGGCATAATGACCGTTCGTATTCAGCCAATGAACGCATCCAATTGCGTTCCGTCTCATCCCATTCGACCTCATCGCCCTCACTCGGGCGCCAGCCCATGAAACGCTTATAGCTGATGCCGAGCTGGCGGCAGATCTTAAGATCCTCGACTAGTTGCGGAGAACCTGCGAGGCGAGGTCGAATGCCGCTTTTGGGTCCGCTGCGGTGCCGTTCAGTTCGGCGATGGCCTGCCAGATCGGCGTGAACTGGCCATCGGTGAGTTCGTCGAATAGATTGCGCCACGCCTGTTCGGTCTTGTCCTCGTCGGACACCGGATTGCCGCCGATGGTCGCGGAATCAAGCATGAGCGGCAGTGCCGCAGCGGCGGTGCCGAACATGTCGTTCGTGCCGTTGTCATTGCGGTGCGCGGCCAATGCCTGCGCCCACTTGCTTACCGGCAATGCCCGCAACGTGAGCTTCAATGTCTCCGCATCCGCCTGTTCGCGTAGCTCTTCGATGCGCCGCGCGGTGGCCTTCGCCTGCCGGTTCGTCCCGGCCTCCGTGACTTGCTCACGCGTGGCCTCCTCGGCCAGCGCATCACCCAATCGCGCAATGTCCTCGGCGACCTGCTGGTTGAGGATGATGGAGACCTCCATGATACGTCTGGTGACCTTAAGCATAAAACATTCCTTTGCCTTGAAAAACCATGCTCCCCTTCTTCAAAAAGAAAATCCAGCACCGGAGAAAGGGGTGAAAGTCCGGTGCTGGAAGAATCAATCAGGCGACCTTCACGTTCTCCGCCCAGCCAGGAGCTCGGACGGAGAACGTGACCTTGCTGCGCAGCACACTGTTCGCGGCGATCGCCACCTTGGCACTCATGCCGATACGGACCGCATACACGTTCACCTTATCTCCGGCGACAAAAGTCGCATCCGTCTGCTTGCCGTAGCGGCGCACGAAGTAGCCTTCCGCCCCTTCGGTCAACGTACCCATTGCAGCGTTTTGAGCGGAATGCGAAGTGTTCGTGTTGTCGATGACCTCGATGCTCGGGCCGCTGATCTTCTTGCGACCGGGATTCTCGTAATCCTGCGCGCTGTTCTCACGCTGGTCGGAGATGGAATCCTGCGACGGCGAGCACGACCAGCCGCCCAGGGTGACGTAGTTGCTCAGGTCGGTGCCGGCGTCGATCTCTGCAGCGGTCGGCTTCTGGATGTTTTTGATGGACGGCACCCAGATCGTGTTGACCAGACCGTCCGCCGGTGTGGAAGGAACTTCGGTTCCCAGAGTCAAAACCATGACTCCTCCTTAAATATTTGGGGTCACATGCGTGACCAGTTGAATTTGAAAGTCAGAAGACGGCACTGGTAAAGCAGGCTCGTTTCCTCTGCGGTGAGTCCGGCCGCGTAGGCGCCGGAATCGGAGAACAGAGTCAGACAGCCAGTGTCGAACCCCTGCGCGACGAACCGTTTGCCAGCAAGTCCTGGAATCATGAGGTCATCGGCCAGCACGTTGACGGAATCGGCCGTAGTGCTCACGATGCGCACCGTCAAAGTGCCGATGCCGCAATGCACATGCTGCGTCTCCCCGACGATGTGACCGTTGGTCGTGACCGTCTCAATCACCCACGGCGGCTTCTCCGTAGGCTTAGGCGCCGTCTGCCGGTACACGGCCCAGCCCGTCGCCGGCTTCGGGATATGATCGAGAATCGTGGCGGTCAACGTCATGATCGACTTCATTCAGACCACCTCCACGGCGGCACGCGCCACGTATTCCGCAAGCTTCGGCAATTCTTCCTCGCCATGCTCGTAGAACCGATGCGTTCCACCGCCCCTCGCGGTGCCGAAGAACGCGATGTTCGCGAGCGAACCCGCTCCGCCCTTGGTTGGGCCTATCTCGGCGGTGATACGCCCAGCACCCTCCGAAACGGTGTAGGTGATCGGGATACGCCTGAATGCGGCATTGCCGGAACCGTTCAGGTCGTCGCGAATCGAGTTCTTGACGTTCTGCGCGCCCTTCTTCACCGAAGCGGAGATCAAGGCGCGGCGAGCCACGCCCTTGGCGAGCAGCGCATCGCCGAAGGCCGTCAACCGCGAAGCGTCGAACAGTCCACTCATGAGTCCTCCTTCACGTTCCACCGGCAGGCGGTGGCGTGCGTCTTCTCGCCTTGAGGCGAGACGAGCCTGAACCGCCTGCCGGCGAGCAGCGGATTAGCGGATTCCGTGACTTCCACCACGTCACCGGCGCGAAGGCCTGGAGTGCCGTATGGAAAATGCACGTACAAAGACCAGACCAACGAGACGGCGCCCATGGCTTGTGCTGCGCTGCCTTCGGTCTGCTCGCTGGCGAGGCCGCCGCTGGTCTGCACCTTGCAGCTGCCTTCGTACACCTTCTCCTTGCCGGTGGTCGGCAGTCCCGTGTCCGAATCCGTTGTGGTGTCTCCGGTGCGGGTGACGACGCACTGGTCGGTCATGAGGCTTTCGGCCATCTGGCGTAGTTTCGGCAGGGCTCTGATGAGAGGTGCCATGCTTGGCATGTCAACCTCCTCAGTAGTCGTAGGGGTAGTGCGGCAGCGGGATGACCACGGGTTCCGGAGCGATGACCGCCGTAGCGAGATCGCTGCTGACGCGTTTCAGCAGCATGTCCCATTCCTCGTCGAGGATGGAGATCTCGCCGCGACTGCGCGAGCTGTCGATGCTGGTCTGCATGTTACCGTCGTCGATCTGCAGCATGGTGCTGCTCACGCCCTCCGGGTTGAGCGCCTTGCGTGCGACGGCTGCGGATTCCACTTCGATGACGGTTTCCTGATATCTCGCGTCCGTGCACCATTCGTCCAGCACTGGGATGCGGTTGCGGATCATCATTTCGGCGCGGCGGAGCCATTTCCCGATCTGTCTGCCTTCGGTGCTGTCGGAGGCGATGTCGCGGCCGAGTTCGACTGCGACATCGTCGATTTGCGCCCAGGTCATGGAATCACTTCGCGATGATGCCGGCGTTGCGCAGGCTGGCCAGCAAAGCGTTGATGGTGGCCATCTCCTGACCTGTGGTGGCGTCCCTCACCGCAGCAGCCTGCTTGGCGGGCATGCCGGACAGCACCGTATCGAGCGGCTTGGCTGCGCCGCCCGGCTGCGGCACATACACCGCGCTTGCCGGGATCATGTTCTCGTGGCGTCCGTTCGTGGTTTCCTGCATCATTCACCATCCTTCTCACTGGTCTTCTTCTTCGGTTTCGCGGCGTCGGCGACCGTGCTCGGTTCGTCGGCCTGCACCTCGGCCACCGTGTAGCCGTGGCGCTGGAAATAGTCGGACGGATCCACATCGGTCTCACCGACGCCACCGACGAAGGTCACGCCGGCGGTGACGCCGTTGTACTCATTATTCGGAGCTTCGATTCGCCACATCATGATCACCTGACCTTGATCTTACGGAGCGCGCCAGCGGCCTTGGTGGCCTTCAATGCGACGCCGACCGGACCAAGCTCGACCTCGCCGCGATGCACTGCGCCCGGCTGGGTGAAGTCAGGCAGCCAGGTCTTCACGAGGGTGCCGTCGGTGGTGGTGATGCCGCAGAAGCCGTCCAGGCCGACGCGGTACGCGTACAGGCTAGTGGTGCCGTCGGTGGCGATGGGGATGATCGGATCGTTGCTGCCGGCCTTCTCGCCGGCGTCGGCGAAGAGGATGCCGCCATAGGATTCGCGGCTGATCGGACGGCCGTTCGCGTTGGTGAGACCATCGATCGGTTCGCGCACGTACATGCTGGTGCGGCGCACCATGGCACGGACGCGGGCAAGGGCCTTCTTATTGCCGACCACGATGGTCGGCGTGCCGTCAAGCAGGTCAAGGAATTCGTCGAGCGTGTCGATGGCCTTGTTGCCCTTCTCTCCTTCGAGGTCGGTCCAGTCGTAGGTGCCGGAGGTGGGCTTCATCTCGGTGCTTGAGCCGGTGAGAGCCTTGTCCAGGCCATCGAAGGCCTTATCGTTCACGCCAACGTCGCCGTTGATCACGGTATCCTGGAACAGGGTTATCGCGGCCTTCACCTTGTCATTGATGTTGCGTGTCACCTCGTCGGATCCCTTCGGGCCGATGTTCGCGAGGATTCGGTCGATCTCAAAGGCGCCGCCGAGCACGGCGAGTGTGGTGCTGTACTTCTTGGTCGTGGTGGTGCTCGGCGAGTATTCCGTGTTGATGGCGCGGAATTCGGCGGTGGGCTGGGTCTCCTGTCGACGGTAGGAGTAGTCGAGCGTCGCGCCGCCTCCTGCAGGGTTCACGGCATCATCGAAGATGAGGGAATCGAGGATGACGCTGGACTTTCGAAATTCGTCGATGACGAAGGGGTCGTAGTCTTCGAGGGCGTTGTTCTTCGCCTCTGCGAGAGTGACAGCCATAAGGTTGTCTCCTTCCTAAGGAATCGGTTACTTGTAATATGCGGAAATGGCTTCGGAGAGACTGTGCGGCTTCGGGTCGCCGCCCTTGCCCTGACTCGGGTCGGGCTTGACGTTCGGCTTGTTCTGCACGTTGACGAGCTTCAGCAGGCTGTCCGCGTCGGCTTCCAGCTCCTCGCGAGTGGATCCCTGCAGACGTTCCGCCAAGACCTTCGGCAATTGCTTGTCGACGGCGACCTCGTATCGCAGTGCCTTCGCGGCATTGCCGGTGTTGGACTTCTCCAGGCTGGCGATCCTCTCGCTGGCCTTTTCCGCGTCGGTCTTGTCGCGATCCTCGAACTCTTTGATTCTGGCGTTCGCGGCGGCGAGCTGTTCGCGCAGCGACTTGTTGGCCCTGCGCTCGTTCTTGAGCGCGGTCATGCCGTGTTCGCCGAGCTTCTCGTCGCCTTCGCCGCCGGTATTCGCCTGTGGGTCGGATTTCGGCGGCTCCGGCTGCGGCGGCTCTCCGCCGCCCGGTTCGGCACCGGTCTCGATGGTGCGGATGCGGATGAGATTCCACCATTTCCTATGCATTGTGTTTTCTCCTTGTGGTTTCCTTGGCCGTCACGTCGCGTGCCGGCGCCGGCACCATCGCGATGCCGGTGAAAAATTCGATTTCGGCTAGAGGATCCAGCCGTACTTGTAGAGCATGCTCAAGGCCTTCTCATGATCGTCGCCGCAGCGTGCGTAAATGGTCTCTGGCATGAGACGCGGCCTGTCGACCTTTGTGTACCGTCCGCCGTTCTTGACGAATTCCTTGGCGTATCCGGAGTCGATCATGCGTGATGCGGCGAGTCCGTGGCGCGTGGTGCCCTCGGTCGTGTACTTGATGTTCCGCCCGTCGATCTGGGCGGTGCGGATGCCGCGTTGGGCGTTAACCAGCTGGTTGAGGTCGGCTCCGTCCGCGTAGGCTCGGGCGTTGGCCCTTCCGCCAAGGACTTTGGCGAGCTGGCCTTCGTCCAGTGAATCAAGGTATTCGCTCGGACTGGTGCATGCGTTTGCCGGCGCTTTCGGGCCGGTGTAGACGGCGATGCAGTCGCAGTGCGGATGCCTTTCGAAAGGCGTCTTGCCGCATGGCTGTCCGGCGAGGATGACGCATCTTCCGCAGCTCGGCGGTGTCAGGCCGCGCACGTAGGTGGATTGGTAGCAGATGCCGCGAGCGGTCATGCTTGTGGCCGACCGGTGAGTGTCCGCCAGCATGGTGCGCGTCCTGAGCACCAGGGTCACGCCTATGCGGTCCATGGCCACGTCCACCGGGGCGCCGTTGGATACGGCCTGCTTGCCGATGGTGATCGCCGTCCACATCGTGTCCACGGTATCCATGCCGTTGCCGTTCACGCCGACCCACTGCCATGGGTCCGGCTTGTATTCCGGGTGTGCTGCGTTCACCACGTCGAAGCGTTCCATGATTTTCGGCGTCGATGCGATCGCGTCGGAGGCGGTGTGGTATTGCGCCGTGTCCAATGCGAGGAAAAGTTCGGGCATCATGTCCGCGAAGGCGATGTCGAAGTCTTGTTGCGCGTGCTTATGCCACAGTCTGAGCACCGTCGCGGCCAGCCGGTTGCTTCGGCTGCGCAGCAGACGGTTCTGCGCCGTCGCCTCCTGCGGAAGCGTCTGCCCCGCCATCGTCGCCGCCATAGTCCACGTCCTTCATGAGTTGGCCATAGGATTCGCTGATCTGCTTGGCGAAGTACTCGCGCTCCTTGTCCTTGCGGGCCTCGCTCCAGCCAAGCTCGTCCCATGCCCCCTCGCGGGAAAGGATGCCGGACGCCATGAGCTTCGTGATCGCATCAGCACGCTGAGCGTAGGTCGGCGTGTTCGGATCCTCCCAGTCGCAGCGCACCAGGTTCGCGTTAATGTCGTCGCTGGTGGCGAGCTTGTGCGCCACGGCCATGACCTGCGACCACGCATCGCCGTCAACGGCGTTCTTCAGCTCGACGTTCTTCACCAGTCTCAGCTCGTCGGCGCGGATGGCTCCCTCGGCTGCCGGATTGGCGGTGTTCATTCCGAAATAACGCATCGGAAGACCGGTGATGGCGCTCATCTGCTCGCTCAGCAGGTCGATGACCGTCTTGAAGTTCGACAGGTCGGATGCAGTGAACTGGCCGAATTTCGCGTTCGCGTTCTTGGAGGTGAGCATCGAGTTGAAATAGGTCTTTATCGCCGATGCCGGCTGTCCGGTCTTCGCGTCGATGAAGTCGTTGTGCGTGACGCCGATCGCCCATTTTCCTGGCACCGCGTGAGTTTCCATGGCGATCTGCAGGTCGAGGATGGCGCGTGCGGCCATGTCTGTCGGCCGCACCACGTCGGCCATCTCGCTCTCGCCAAGGAAGTCGCCGGCGCGCGGACGGTTGAGGAACTGCACAACAGGGACGACGCCGAGGTGGTGGTCGTCGCGGCCGGTCATGATCCACTTGCCGTGCTGTTTCTCCAGCCAGAGCGTGTATTCGGGCGTGTACAGTGTCGCGTAGTCCGGCGTCCCGTTCTCCCAAGGGTCGAAATAGACGCGGAGCGCTGATTCGACGGTTCTCGTGCGAGGGTCGATGCGCGCGATCATGTTCCTGGATGATTCGACGGTGATCAGTGGATGCCGTCTGTCCTTCGGGTTAGCGCCTACGCATACGAAGCCGTGGCCCTGCACGCGTGTTTCCGTGTGCAAAAGCACCTGCTGCGATTCCATGTTGTTGTATTCCCAAAGATCGCGCAGCTCGTTTGACACCTTGTCGTCATTCGGCACGGAGAAGGATTTGACCTGCTGGCGCTGCACGACGCTATCGACCACGATGCGCGGCCAATTCAGCGGAAAAACGAACGAACGGAGTTCGGCCGGCACGGCGATGCCGATGCTCTGGATGACCTGCCGTCCGCGATAATAATCATCCCACTGCCTATGAGGCTTGCGCAGTCGTGCAAGCCGGTAGGTGAGGCTCCTGATGAGCTTCGCGTCATCGTCGGAAAGCCTCGATGCCTGTATCAGCTCCACAACAGCCTCCTTACCAGCCGTACACCATGACCGGTGAGCCGCCTGCGCTCCAGCCGAGCGCCCTCATGTCGGACGCCGCCTCGTGTGCGAGGATGTCGGCCATGGTTATGTCGATCTTCTGATTCTCGCTCGGCTTGCCGAGCACGTACTTGTCGCCTGGCTTGGCGACCTTACGCGCCGCCATCATATGCAATCGCGCCATGCGATCGTTGGAATGCGTCGTGGAATGGTCGGCGGTATCCTCCATGAAACGGGTGAGCGCGTCGAACATGCGCCCGATGCGATTGGTCGGCCAAGGCACCACGATGTCCTCGCCGAAGCGGCATGCCCACTCGTCCACCTGCGACTCCCACGGATGCGGATCGCAGTAGAAGCGCTGCACCTTGTACCTGTCGAACATTTCGGACACGCAGGCGTCGACCTCGCTTCGCGGTATGCGCCCCTCCCATTCAACCGGATTCCAATACGCCGGACGATTTGACGGCCCGTACGTCGGCGTCCAACGCCAGCCGTCCACGGTCTCCGCACGCAATGCCGTCCAGTCACCGGATTGCGAGCCATCGAAGCCGAGACAAATCTCAGCACCCGGCTCGGGCGGCTGACGGTCAACCATCGTGCCATCGTAAAGCGGCTCAGGCATGTACGAGCCCAAACCCTGCACGATCTCACAACCGTAGAAACGTCGGGCCTGCGCCGGATCACGGGCCATAAGCTCGGTCGCGGTCGCTTCGACCTGATCGAGCGGCACCCACGGCGAACCGGAATAGACGAATTCGAGAATCTTCCGCCTATCCTGCGGATCCGCGAAATCCAATGAGGGGTCATGCTTCGGGAAGAACTTCATGATGTCCGACGCCGTGCTCTCGTAGGTCATCTGGCCAAAGCTGGCGTCCATCGGATCCCACGGATTCGTCAGCTCAAGCATTCTTCCATCCATGGCCATAGCGCCACGCATCACCGTGTCACCAACCTCGAACATGCCGCTACGACGAGTCCAGATGCCGGATTCGTCGCCGAGGACGAAGTTCACCGGATTACCGAGCTTCGAGTGCGCCGAAGCCGTCACAGGGTCGATGCGACCGCCGTTCGGAAGGCGGATGAAGCCTTCACGGACTTTCATCAGGTCGGACAGGTGGCCATTGCGCACCATTGACTGCAAAGGACGGTAGACGTTCGCTGTCTGCTCTTCGGAAGTGGCGAGCAGCTGAATCAAAGCGGTGCGACGCGGCATGCCCATCGGCTCACCCGGAGAATACTCGTACTCGAAACCGCATGAGCAACCCCAGTCGGAGCAGCGGAACGTCTCGCCGCCTTTGGCCCATCCGCAGAACACGCAAGGCCCAACACCCTCAAAAGCAGCGACTGCCGCGCCGAAAGGCGACTTGCCCAGCTTCTGACCGCCGACGATCTGACCTCGACGCCACTTGAACGCCGCAGCCTGACGAGGCCGAGCCGGATCATACACCGCATCAGGCTTCACCCGATAAAAATCGATGGCGTTATCCAACTGCCAGCCGACAAGCTCAAACGGCTTGCCCAGATCATAGCCATTAGGCACAACGCAGTGCGCGGCAATCCAATCGGCAAAAAGGAAACCAAGGGACTTCGGAACAACCGGCGTTTTCTGCTCGCTCATTCCGCATCCTCTTTCTGATTCTCAAGCCACCGCTGCTTCGCGCTTTTGAACGGGATGATCTTGTCGGAAGATTCTGCCGAGCGTTTCGGCTTCGGCTCGTCATCGACAATCGCCCAACCATTCAAACGAAGGCCTTGTGGCGTCAAGCCGATGGTGTCGGCATACCGTGCAAGCGCCGTACGGTCAGCAGCCTTCGCCTCCGAAGACTCGCAAAGCACGAACTGCCTCACGTACAGGGCAATCGTCGTGAACATGTATCCATAACGCGGCATATGCCATGCGATGGCCTGCGGCAGACGCCACAAGTCACGCCACAATTCACGCTCACGCCGATTCCACGCCTCCGTGGCCTTCTCGTCACGCTCCTTATGGAAACCGTCATCATCCTTCCAAGTGTTCCAGATCGTCCACTCGGACAGTGGAAAAGCCTTCGGTCGGTAACGGTATCCGCGAGCCGAAAGCGGAAGAATATCAGAGCCAAGACCACGCGCATCCGACCGGGCGCTAGACGGATCCGGCATCGGACCGGAGCGCGTGCGTGCGCCGCCATGCGTCGCCATGCGACCTCCAATCCTCGAACCGGAAAAATTACGGTATCGGCCAATCCGTCAAATCTTGAACTATCCGCGAACTTGCGAGTCCCCTCACCGGCGGTCTTGGCCTTGCCGTTCGGGGTACCCCCCTAGTGGTGTTGGCGGGTTGGTTGATTGTATTTTTTTCCTGTTTTGGCGTGTGTTTTGTTGTTTTTGTTGTGTGTGCTTGTTTGGCTTGTCCGCTTGCGTTTGATTCGTTTGTGTCGTGTCGTGTTTGCGTTTGTGGTTTGCCTGTTGGTTGCGACTGTGGTTGCTGCTGTGGCTTGGCTTGGTGTCGTGTCCAGTGTTCGGCGCTTGCGGTTGCTTTGTGCTGTCCGTCTTTCCTGTTGCAGCTGCGATGTTCCGGGCCTGTCCAGCTTTGTCTGTTGTCTGTGTGCCCGAGATCCCATTGGTCCGCGGCCGTGACTGGCTGTCCGCATTTGGCGCAGATGTGTGTTTCGCCTGTGGCCAGTCGTGCCTCCCATGCCCTGCGGAGGTGGCGGTGTGCTGCGTCGTATCCTCTTGCTGTTGAGCTGCCGCGCTGCTGGTTGTATGCGTGGGCATGGGCGTGGCAGAACCTTTGTCCTTGTGGCACGAGCTGTGGGCAATTGTGCCAGGCGCATCGACGAAGGCTCACTGTGGAATCCTCCAGCCTCTGGTGGTGTGTGTGGTGCTTCGTGCCGGAGTCGGACCGGCGTGAGGTGGAATGCGTTGTTGTCATCATGGTTATGTGTGCAGCTATGGCGCCATGGTTGGTTGGGGTCCGACCGTTGGTATTTTGTGCTATTCCGCCTGCTCTGCCGTTGAGTTATCGAAGCGAATATGAAAAATGGTCCAAACCATTTTCTGGCTGGACCATTTCATTTTACAAACATACGACAGTATAGCATTTTAATTGTGACAGTCAAGCATGGCGGTTATTTCTCCGAGGTTGAACACGTACTCTCCTTTGTGTTTTGTCGGCGTGGCGTGGAGTTTGCCTCTGGTGAGCCATTGGCGGATCTGGCCGCTGGTGCAGTGGATGTCCATTTTGGCGAGGTAGCGTGCGACTTCGACTGGTTTTCCGGTGTATTCGAGTTGCCAGAGTTTGTTGTCGCGTTCGGCTTTGATGGCTTGGACTCCGCCTTGCCATTTGCAGTCTGGGCATGTCCATGTTTCGGCTTGTGGCGTGCTGGTGGCTTGGTGTCCGCATTTTGGGCAGCTGCCGATGATGACCATGGCTTCTTCCGGTGTCAGGGCTTGCTCGTTTCGTCGGATGATGCGTTGCAGGCTGGCGTAGTCGTCGGCTGCGGCGCTCATCGTCAATATGGTGTGTTTGTTGCTGATGATGGCGAACCATGCTTTACGCCAGTCGTATCCAGCGTATGCCGCTCTGATTTTGCCTGCCTGTTCGGCCAGCCATGCTTCCGATTCTGCGATGAGGTCCTGTGCGCGGACGTCGATGGGCAGTGGCGCGTTGCCTTTGTTTGGCGTATGTGTTGGTGTGCCGATGTGGGCTTGTCGGAGCATGATGCTTCGCAGTGCTGGCAGTTGGACGTGTCCGAGCTGGTGGATCAGCTGCCAGTAGTCTTCACGGCAGTTTGCGCAGAGCATGTTCGCCGTCGCCGGTTTCATTGGCTTGTGGCAGTGCTGGCAGTCAGTCAAAGTCTGGTCTCCTTGTCGTACTGGTAGATGATGGCCGCGATTTCGGCTTTGGGCACTTGCGGCACGAGTCTGGCGGTCTCTTCCAAGGTGATGCCGTCCTCATGCCATTTCAGGATCATTTCCTCAAGAATTTTCTTCACCGGTATTCCTCCACCGTGTCGCAGCCGATGGTCTTGCCATGTTCAGTCAGACAGGCCCATGTCACGTCGCCGGTCTTGACCGTCGTCATGCCGTAATCGTGATGCGTGGCTAGATACCAGTTCGCATAGATGCTTAATCCCATCAGGAAGAGCGTTGCGGCGACGGATACCACCAGTGCGCCAATCAGAATTTTCTCAACCTTGTCCAAGCTGTTCATCACTCACCTTCCTTTTCGATTTCGTTGATCTTGTTCTTGAGGGTCGTTAGAATGTCTCGTTTCGGACAGTTGTTCGCGAATGCCCACCAAACGCATCTGAGTCCCGCCCAATCGACGTTCACGAGAGCGGAGAACAATGCGTTGCACAGGCCGGACAGATTGGTGTCGGCATAGAGCGGTGTACCGTGTATTACCGCGTCGTTCGCATACCAGAGCGCCTTCCTCAAGTCTTCGACGCCGTTCTTAGACTGCCAGCGGTAGCAGTATTTGACCACGTTGCCCCAGTCGAAACTCAACAGGCGGGTCAGTTCGATGCACTCGAACGGGCCGCTCTCGTAATGCTTTGGATGATTGACGTTGTCACTCATTTTTTGGTACTCCTTGTATGGGTTTTCGCTTGTGTGTGGCGGGAAGTCGCATTCCTGGTCTTTCCATCCGGCCGCGTAGCCTTCTCGCCATGCTTTGGCTAGTTCTTCGTACGTGGGATGGGTGGTGGTCCTACTGTTCATTTCATTGCTCCTTGTTGAGTTGTTTCGCCATCTGGCAGGCTTGTTGGTCTGGCGTGGCGGTTTCCTTGTCGCGTCCGAGCGCTTGCAGCACGTGTTCGCACTGCCACGTGTGTACGTGTCGTTTCGACGGTGGTATGCCGCTCATGTTGGCCCTGCGTTGGCACCAGCCTTTCCACAGGCGCGTCCAGTCAGCTATCGTGCGATTTTCGCCATAATGTCGGCTTGCGAACGTGTTCCAAGCGTCGGTAACGTCGAGATTCGCGTATTCCGAAGCGATGGTTCTGTCGGTGACGGCGTATTCGATGGAATCGTGGTAGCAATCGGCTGTGATTTCTTTGGAAGAAGAAAATTTATTTTCTTCTTCTTTCTTTCCACTACTACTCCTACTCCTACTCCTACTCCTACTACAGTCGTGCAACTGTCCGGAATCATCCGGAGACTCGCAGGAATGTTCCT
>ENA-OQDL01000724-OQDL01000724.1-human-gut-metagenome-genome-assembly--contig:-NODE-724-length-19638-cov-4.218338_pt1 | contig 19638 bp, 17 predicted proteins | sample MGYA00242782_ERZ504609 | MGnify/ENA primary metagenome ERZ504609 (study PRJEB26092, sample SAMD00036320) | human gut metagenome | host: Homo sapiens | study: EMG produced TPA metagenomics assembly of... | reverse complement strand
AATCCAGATCGACAGGGAAAGCGCTGACAGGCTCGATCGCCGTGTTATCCCACGCGTCATCGTGGAGCGCCAGCCTGCGTATCTCGGATACGAGCGTGTCTATCATGGCGTTCACAGTGTGATCCTCGAAAAGATCAGCCACATAGTCCCAGCTGAACTGGATCCTGCCGCCGCTTTTCAGCACGATGGCGTCTATCCACACCTGACTCGTATGAGTCTGGAAAATACCTTTTTCACGTATTCGTAGCTGTGCTCCGGCACGTCCACAAGGCTCGTGAACACCACAGGTGTAGCGTTGCCCAGCGTCCCTCTCTGCTTCGACATCTCGCGGATCACATCCATGCCGCTGAACAGGCTGTTGCCGATCAACTGCTCCATGTGTTCCTGGTTCCTGTGCGCCTCCTGCCCGAATCCGAGCGTGCGGTCGTACTTCATGTCGAATATGATGAAGTCCGTGCAGATGCCGAATGTGTCCTCAAAATCCGCCTGTTCGAAGAATCTCTTTATCATCGGGATGTTTATCACGAATCGGTTCTGTCTGCTCCATCTCGCGAGCACCCTGCCGAACACCGTCATCATAGCGTTCGACGTCGTGATACCGTGCACTTTGCACTTCTTCTCGAAAGCGTTCCACTCGTCCATCCCCATGTATCTGTCGAGGTTCTTTATGGACGGATCGCAGATGTCGTCTGCCGCCTTTTTCAGCGGAAGCTCCGGCACTCCCGGAAGCTCCGGCAGCCTTTCCATCCAGAAATCCCTGGCCTTTTCATAAGCCTCGCCCGTCTTGAGACTGTTCACGAAGTTGACGTAGTCTCTGAACAGGTACTTCTCCTCCGCAAGCTGCTGCGTTTCGTCTTTCCACAGCGCATCGAAATCGCGGAGCAGTATGTCCTGGCTCCAGCCGTCTGCCACGAAGCCGTCGAGGTACAGTCCGACTCTGGCGCTGCCGTCTCCGGTCAGCACCACCGTGACTCTCGCCAGCGGGCTGTCCGTGTAATCTATATCTATGCTGTTTATCGCTTTTCTCGCAGCCACGATCGTGCGCTGCTTTCCTTCTTCGTCGAGCTGTGAAGCGTCTGCGAACGTTATCATGTCTTCCGTTATGATCTGCTGCGGCACGATCCTCTGTGTTCCCTCGTCGGAAACTCTGAGTCTGAGCGCATCGTGGGCTTCTGTGATCCTGTTGAGGACTCTCACGAATTTCGCCTTGTCGAAGTCCTTGATGTCTACTTCTATGTAAAGGTGCGTAGGTGTCGTACCGAGGTGCATGTTGTCCATACGTCCGAAGTAATATGCCTGCTGCATGCCTGTGAGCGGGAAGTCGTCGAATCTGTGCTCTCTGTCGCTTGCAAAGGTGCACGTCTCCGCCGGCTCCACTTCTGCTCTTATCATCGCGAGCAGGTCGCCCGAAGCTGTTCTTCTTCTGGAAGTCTATGAACGAGATGTTCACTCCGAATTCTTCTTTTATCTTCTTCAGCATCACAAGGCTCATTATCGAAATGACCGCCGAGCCCGTTGAACGTCTCGTTCAGCTCCGAAATCAGGATCCACGTCGAGCACTTCCGCCCAGATGCTTCTGAACCTTGCTTTCGATGCTGCCCGCAGTGCTTCCGCTTGTTCCCACCGTTTCCGCCGCAAGCGGCACCGCCCGCTTCGCCGCAGGCCTCGGCGTGCACACCTTCATGAAGCCGGTCGAAGTCATCGAATACGACGAGGAAGGCCTCAAGGCCCTCGCCGCCCGCATCAACGCCTTCGCGGTGTCCGAGGACCTGCCCGCCCACGGCGAGTGCGTGCTCTCCCGCTTCGTCAAGGATCCGTATGACAAGGCCACCCTGCGCGAGCAGGAGAAGGAAGCCGGTCTGCGATGAGCTCGATTCCTGCAAACCTGCCGCTGCGCAACGACCTGATCGGTGAGGAGCCGTACGGCGCTCCCCAGCTGGACGTGCCGGTGTGCCTGAACGTCAACGAGAACCCGTATGCGCCGGACCCGGCCGTATGCGACACCATCGCCAAGCGTGTGCGTGAAATCGCCCCCACACTCAACCGATACCCGGACCGTGAGCACATCGAATTGCGTCAGGCATTCTCCGATTACCTGGCCCGCGAATCCGGTACCCGTCTGGACGTGGACGAGCTGTGGGGTGCCAACGGCTCCAACGAGATCATGCTCCAGCTGTTCCAGGCTTTCGGTGGCCCGGGCCGCACCGCACTCGGTGCCGACCCGACGTACTCCATGTACCCGGAGTACGCCCGCGACACCTTCACCGGTTGGAAGCTCGCCCACCGCAACGCCGACTTCACGCTGAACGTCGACAAGGTGCTTGAGGCCATCGCCGAGGTCAAGCCCTCGATGGTGCTGCTCACTAGCCCAAACAACCCGACCGGCACCCCACTGCCGATGGGGGATATCGAACGTATTCTCGCCGCCTGCGAAACCGCTGAAGTGGTCGGCGCGGGCGAGGGCGTGCACCCGATTCTCGTCATCGACGAAGCGTACGTGGAATTCCGCAAGCCCGGCACCCCGAGCGCGTGAGCCTGATCAAGGACCACCCGAACTTGGCCGTCAGCCGTACCATGAGCAAGGCCTTCGCCTTCGCCGGTGCGCGAGTCGGCTACCTGGCCGCGTCCAAGGGCATCATCGACTGCGTGCGTATCGTACGTATGCCGTACCACCTGTCCGCCGTGACTCAGGCCGCCGCACTGGCCGCCTTCGAACACACCGACGAGCAGCTGAGCCGTGTCGAGCACCTGCGCGAAACCCGCGAGGCCACCGCCGCATGGCTCAAGGAACAGACCTACAAGGACCAGCCGCTTGAAGTGGCCGAATCCGGCTCGAACTTCCTGCTGTTCGGCGGGCACTTCGACAAGCGTGAAGCCATCTTCGACGAGCTCCTGAAGCGCGGCGTACTCATCCGCGTGGTCGGACCGGACGGTTGGCTGCGCGTGTGCATGGGCACCGACGAGGAGATGGAAACCTTCCGTAACGCCCTTGTTGAAGTGCTTCGTATAGTGGAAGCAGCATAAGGGACGTTTCTTTCCGATTGCGGCGAGACCCGAAGCGATTCGAGTCCCGCCGCAATCCAATATGACGAATCACACAGGAGACATGATGGCAAGAACCGCGCACATCGTCCGCGAAACCAGCGAATCACACATCGACCTCGAACTGAACCTCGACGGCACAGGCAAAACCGATATCGATACATCCGTGCCGTTCTACAACCATATGATGACCGCGCTCGGCAAGCATTCGCTGATCGACCTGACCATCCACGCCCACGGCGACACCGACATCGACGTGCACCACACTGTGGAAGATACGGCCATCGTGTTCGGCGAAGCTCTGAAGCAGGCTCTCGGCGACAAGAAAGGCATCCGCCGCTTCGCCGACGCCACCGTGCCGCTCGACGAGGCGCTGGCCAAGGCCGTGGTCGACATTTCCGGCCGCCCGTACTGCGTGTGCAGCGGCGAGCCCGAAGGCTACGAATTCTGCATGATCGGCGGCCATTTCACCGGCTCGCTGGTCCGCCACGTCATGGAATCCATCGCCTTCCACGCCGGCATCTGCCTGCACATGCAGGTGCTCGCCGGCCGCGACCCGCACCACATCGCTGAAGCCGAATTCAAGGCGCTGGCCCGTGCGCTGCGCTTCGCCGTGGAAATCGACCCGCGTGTAGACGGCGTGCCCAGCACCAAGGGAGCCCTGTGATGACCGACGACAAGTTCGATCCGGACGAATCGCACTTCTCCGACGAGGAGCTTGAGGCTGCGCTCGCCGGATTCGAGAAAGAATTCGCGGACGATTCGGTATCCGGCGATGCCAGTGATACCAGTGATGCCGATAAAACAGCGGACGCTGCTTCAGCGAAGTCCGATTCCGACGCGAATGATGATACGGCTGATAAGGCTTCCGCTGATTCCGGCCGGCCTATGACCGACGACGTCACCGGGTCCGTTGCGGATGCGGTGAACGAGGCCATGGCCGACGTGGTCGACCCCTCGCTCGGCTTCGACAACGAACTCGCTGGACTGTTGGGTAACAAGGCGAAGGTGGCGCTGATCGTTACCCGTCTTGCCTCCGCCGAACTGTTGGCCGCGTTCTGCCAGCTGTCGGACATCTCCGCCGCATGCATCGGTGCCAATCAGGGGGCCGTCGCGGTGCTGAAGAATCTGGACGGCGACGGCCCGGAAGCCGCAGCCAAGGACCTGACCACCGTGGTATCCGGCATGGCCGTGATTCTTGCAGTCAACCGTGCCGACAAGCTTGAAGTGGCCATGTACGTGCAGGGAGAGGCCGGCCAGAGTTTCGCGCCGCCCGTGCTGTTCACCTCCACGCCGCGCTTCGTCGAGGACCTGATGCTCGGCATCGTAACCCTGAACCAACTCAAGACCCAAGGGTTCGAAGTGGTGGATTCCGCTGGACTCGACCATGATCAGGCGATGCAGATTCTCGCCAACCACACTAGGCGCGGACGTGGCGGGCGCGGCTCCCGCATCGAATAGACGCCAACCAAACCAGTAGGGGATAGGAGAGCAGATGACCACAGCGGTTGTTTTCGATTACGGTTTCGGCAATGTACGTTCCATGGTGCGTGCGCTCGCCAATCTTGGCGTCGACACCACCCTCACCTCCGACTACCGGCAGTCGTTGGAGGCCGACGGCCTAGTCGTGCCGGGCGTGGGTGCGTTCGCCGCATGTATGGAAGGACTGAAGAAGGTCGACGGCGACCGTGTGATCTATGATCGCATCCGCGCTGGCCGCCCGGTGCTCGGCGTCTGCGTGGGCGAGCAGATCATGTTCGAACACGGTCTGGAGCACGGTGCCCATGCCGCAGGCATCGGACTGATCGGCGGTTCGGTGAACCTGCTGGACGCCGACGTGGTGCCTCACATGGGATGGGACACGATCGAGGCCGCCCCGATTCGGTGCTGCTCAACGGCGTGGAGAACGAACGGTTCTACTTCGTGCACTCCTACGCCGCGATGGAAGTGAAGCCGGCGGATACGTCCCGCTTCGACATCGATCTGAGCGATTCGCCCGAACGCGTGAGCTGGTGCTCGTACGGCCGATCGCGCTTTGTGGCCGCCTACGAACACGGCCCGCTGTCCGCCACGCAATTCCACCCGGAAAAGTCCGGGGACGCTGGCTCCCAGCTCCTCAAGAACTGGATCGCCACGCTGTAAAAAAGCATGAAGCTCCCTCTGACGAGGGAGCTCAAATTGTGTATAAGTAACTGAAGAAAGGCTCTTCTTATGTCGTTGACTCTGCTGCCCGCCGTCGATGTACGCGATGGCAAGGCCGTGCGCCTGCGCCAAGGCGAATCCGGTTCCGAAACCGATTACGGTTCGCCGTTCGAGGCCGCCCGTACTTGGGTTGAGGCCGGTGCCGAATGGATTCACCTGGTCGACCTTGATGCCGCTTTCGGTACGGGCAACAATCGCGATCAGCTGCGAGAAATCGTTCATGAGCTCGGCGACCGCGTGAACATCGAACTGTCCGGCGGCGTGCGCGATGACGCTTCGTTGGACGCGGCCCTTGAGGCCGGTGCCGCCCGAGTGAACATCGGCACCGCCGCTTTGGAGAATCCGGATTGGACCGCCTCGGTCATCAAGAAGTACGGCGACCGCGTGGCTGTTGGTCTGGATGTGCGCGGTCACACACTGGCGGCGCGCGGCTGGACGCGCGAAGGCGGCGACCTGTTTGAGACCATGAAGTTCCTTGACTCCGTGGGCTGCTCGCGTTACGTGGTAACCGACGTGGCTAAGGACGGCATGATGTCCGGCCCGAACATTCAATTGCTGAGTGAAGTCGCTGAACGCACCGACGCCAAGGTCACGGCTTCCGGTGGTATCTCCAAGCTGGACGATTTGCGCGCCATCAAGGAACTGGCTGAAATTGGTGTTGATTCTGCCATCCTCGGCAAGTCCCTCTATGCACGTGCGTTCACGCTCCAGGAAGCGCTTGAAGTAGCGAAGTAGGCAAAGGACTCGCCTTAGCGAGACTGTTAATCTACCTTCGCTCAGCTATCGCTTCACTCAGACCCCTCCTACGGACAGCCCATTGGGCTGTCCGCTTAACGGCTCAGCAAGGGAGGTCGCCGGATTTGAGGAGCTTTTTGAAGACGGCGTAGTCTTCATCATTCTGTTCGGCGTAGCTGACGGCGAATGAGGCGATGGCCTGATCGAATTCGTCGGTGCCACCCATGTAATTGGCGATCGCAATCGAATCGCCGGTGCGGGCGTGGGCGTGCGCCAACGACCATGCGCACATGCGTGACAGATCGCTCAATCCCGAAGCGTTGAGATTGTCGATATCAATCGACCCCTTGCCATTCCACAACTGGCGCACGTAATAGTCGCGCGGTCGGCCATCCTCGGCCATAAAGCTCGACCAGCCCAACAGCACATCGGCCGTATTCTGAATCAGCTTCTGCCCCTGAACCACGCGCTCACCGTGCGTGGCGTACGGCGACGCGCCGCAGTAATGCTCGAGCACGGAATACGTGGCCTCCTTCATCTGAATCATCATCGGATCGTCGATATCACGCGCGATCCACACCGACGTCCACGCGCGCTGGCCCACCGAGCCCACGCCCACCACCTTGCGGGCCGCATCCTGATAGCGCAAATGATCGAACACCCAACGGCGATCGTCGTACAGGGAATGCCGGTAGCTCTCGAACAGCGTGTCTATACGTGCCTGCAACGCATCCAAGTCGGCGTAATCATCCAGCTGATTGATCGGCACCAGCTCGGGCGGATTGGATTTGAACCTGAGCTTGCCGCTCTCATAACGGCACAGTTTGGCCGCCGCCGCGTCGTTATCCTTCAGCAGCGCCTTCATGGCCGCCTCACGCAGCACACGGCTGCGTTTGGAACCGGTGGTCTCGAAGCGGTCGAGCGTCTCCTCCACGTCCAGGTGCTCATACCACGCGTCAAGGTAATCCATTTCGGAGAACCACTTCATGCGTGTGCGGTACGTGTGTACGCACTGGACCACGGCGGCGCGACGGTCCTTCTCCTTGATTTTGTTGGCGCGTCCGCAGATCTCCACCGAGGCGGCGAGACGTTTCAGATCCCATTCCCACGGGCCGATAGCGGTTTCGTCGAAATCATTGATATCGAACACCAGACGGGCGGAAGGGGAGCGGAAAATGCCGAAATTGCCGATATGCGCGTCGCCCACGCACTGCACCGGAATGCCAGTGACTGGCGTGGAAGCCAGGTCATTGGTCATGATGAGCACGGTGCCTCGGTAGAAGGTGAAGGGGCTGGCGCTCATACGCTTGTAACGCAGCGGAATCAGATCCGGTACGCGAATCGCGGACTGCTCCTCCAAAAGGCTGATCGCCTCACGCCGGCCCTCCTTGACCTTCCAGATGGCATGTGCGTCCAGCGGCGCCTTGGTACGAGTGGCGATGCCGGCGCGCGAACGGTCGCGCGGGTCGGTGGCCTGCGTCCAGCTGGTCACGTCGACGGGCGGATTGGCGGATGGGGTGAGATGATCTTCGCTCATAGTCACTACCATAGTGCCGTGCCGGCATGGGCCTGAACCATGCCTGACATGCGGACCGGGGCATGTTGATGAAATCTCGCGACTCGCAGGTGACGAACAGTGAGATGTTAACGCCCTTCGTAACACGGTTATGGAACGATAGGCGACTATGGATAAACAGCAGGAGTTTGCGCTGCGCACGGTCGAAGAACGCGACGTGCGCTTTATTCGTCTGTGGTTCACGGACGTGTTGGGAACACTGAAGTCCGTGGCGATTGCTCCGGCCGAACTGGAAGCCGCGTTTGAGGAGGGTCTCGGCTTCGACGGTTCCGCCATCGAGGGCATGACCCGCGTGTCCGAAGACGATATGATCGTTCAACCCGATCCCTCGACGTTCCAGATCCTGCCGTGGCGCGGTGGCCCGCAAGGTACCGCCCGCATGTTCTGCGACATTCTGACCCCGGACGGCGAGCCTTCGCTCGGCGATCCACGTCACGTGTTGAAGCGCACGCTCGCCAAAGCCAAGGACAAGGGCTTCACGTTCTACGTGCATCCGGAAATCGAGTTCTACCTGTTCGAAAGCCAGGACGACTGGTCCAAGGCCCCGACCCCGATCGACGAGGGCGGCTACTTCGACCACGTGCCGCGCAGCCCAGGCATGGACTTCCGCCGTGCCACCGTGAACATGCTCGAGCAAATGGGCATCTCGGTGGAATACTCGCACCATGAGGCGGGGCCAGGCCAGAACGAGATCGATCTGCGATACGCGGACGCGCTCACCATGGCCGACAACATCATGACATTCCGTACGGTGGTCAAGGAGATTTCCTTGGAGCGTGGCATTCACGCCAGCTTCATGCCCAAGCCCCTGGCCGACGCGCCCGGTTCCGGCATGCACACGCACCTGAGCCTGTTCGAAGGCGATTCCAACGCCTTCTACGAGGCCGGTCAGGAGTTCAACATGTCCCTGACCGCCCGCCAGTTCGCCGCCGGCATCCTGTACCATGCGGCCGAAATCTGCGCGGTCACCGACCAGTACGTCAACTCGTACAAGCGCCTGTGGGGCGGTAACGAGGCACCAAGCTACATCTGCTGGGGCCACAACAACCGTTCCGCGCTGCTGCGTATCCCGCAGTACAAGCCGGGCAAGGGCAACTCCGCGCGCATGGAGTTCCGTGCGCTCGACCCGGTGGCCAACCCATACCTTGCCTACTCGGTGCTGCTGGCCGCCGGTCTCGACGGTATCGATAAGCAGATGCAGTTGGGCGAGCCTACCAGTGATGACGTGTGGGAGCTCACCGACGGCGAACGTCAGGCTATGGGCATTCAGCCGCTGCCGCGCTCGCTGGACGAGGCGCTGAAGATCATGGAGAAATCCGACTTCGTGGCCGACGTGCTCGGCGAACACGCCTTCGGCTACTTCCTGGACAACAAGCACCAGGAATGGGAGGAGTACAACCAGCAGGTCACGCCTTACGAGCTGAAGAAGTATCTGCCGAAGCTGTAATCGCAAGCGTTGCACATGTGCCAAACCCCGTCGATGATTGGTCATCGGCGGGGTTTTCTATGGCGTGTCGTGGTGGTGGGTAGCGGGCAGAGGCGGGAAAAGTGTTATCGCTGAGTTGATACGAAAAAACGATTGACGTAACCGACGAATCAGCTTGTAGTACGAGCGAGAGCACTCAAGAGAGCACCCATGACGAACGCACCTGCGAACACCGCGCGTACCGGCCGGCACTTGGGTGGCCGATACCTTTGGTTGGCGTGTCACCTTTGCCTTGGTCTCGGTGCTCACCGCCGTGCTGATGGCATCGATGGCAGTGTCTCTGCCACGCAACTCGCATCCGGCGAAGATCGGTTTCCTGAGGCAATTCCGCCTGTTCTTCGACCGCCGCATCCAGCTCGGCGTGGCGGATGTGGTCTTCGGCGCAGCCGCCTCCTATGTCTTCTACACGTATCTTTCGCCGATCATGCGCGACGAAATCGGCGTGCCCGAACGCTATATCAGCATCGGCTTGGTGATTTACGGCTGCGCCTGCCTGTGGAGCAACCTGTACGGCGGCAAGCTGGCCGACAAAGGTCATGGCGTGGAACCATTGACCCACATTCGACCGATCTACTGCGTGCAGGCCGTCTGCCTGTGTCTGCTGGCTTTCGCCTCGCTGCTGGCGGTTGGCGCCACGACCCTGCTGCGTCCATACGTCGAACGCTGACAGTGTTGGCCGAGTCCAATCGGACAAGACCGGTCAGCTGCCGTTATCAGCTTCGCGGCGAACCGAACCAGCTGGTGTAGATAAGCGCGAAGTTGCGGTTGCCATAACTGGAGCAGGAATCGCCGGTACCGTTGCCAGCGGCCAGTGCGGCGATGTTCGGCTGGTAGGGCGTATAGATGTAGAGCAGGGCGGTCGCCTTGTTCTCGATATACACTTGTGCGCCGCCGCATGCCGCGTTCGGATGATATTGGATGTAGTTGAGATTGTGCGCCGTATACCCGTACTGTTCCTCGTGCTCGAGATAGTAACGGTACCGCTTGGCCGCGCCATACACCTGCCGAAAGAATCCGGCATAGGCGGGATCGCAGTCGGCGGTATCCGGACAGTTCAACCCCATCGCCGCCATAAGCTGATAGTCGCTGGGATCGACGGCAGTGACCAGATGCTGCTCCTTCTGCATCACGGTGAGCAGCACTTTCTGGCTCACCTTGCAGGCGCGGGCCGACTGGTCGATGATTGCCGCCGCCGACTCGCCTTTGGTGCCTGTATAGTCCGCGCACAGGCCTTCGCCTGACTCGTTCGATGTGTCGAAGGTCATCGCGGCCAGCGAGCCACCTTGTGTGTCCAAAAACGATTGGACTTCGGCCTGACTCATCGCCGAACCGTTGAAGAACTGACCATCCGAAATAATATTGCCCGGATTGAAATCGTATGTTCGCGTCAGTTCCAGCTGTGCCGCCTCGGCTGCGCGAACCTGTGCCCGCCAGTTTGTGAAACGAACCAGCCCGGCCACCAGCGCTACGACAACGACCACCGCCACCGTGGGAATCAGCACCATCTTGATACGGGTCGGCCAGTTCGCCTTACGCCAGGAACGCTTCAGAGCATTGATCGGACCGTGCCTACGATTGCGTTTCCTGTTCCGATTGCCGAGGCATCCGCGCACTTGCCCACGCTGTGATGACGGCTTGCGCGTGCGCTGGCGCGTGGCCTGGCGACTTGTTTGCCGTCCGGTCACGCCAGCGCTTTCTTGATACGGTTGAGCGAAGCCGGCCCCTTGGTGCCAAGCTCCTGCGCCCATAGGGACACGTAGAACTCTTCAAGCATCCAACGGGCCTGTTCGGCCTGCTTCATCAATGCCTCATGCTTCGGGCCGGCCGGCTCCGCCTTGGCACGGGCCAACGCCTTATCAACCACCTGACGGGCCTCGTCGGCCTGCCAAGCCCACTTGACATCACGGTTCTTATCGGTTTTCGCCTTATTGAGTCGGCTCAGATCGGCTCTCAAATATCGGCTCAACGACTTCAGCGCATCCGGGGGAGTGCGCCCGATGAATCCGGGGTAGACGAGCGTGGCGATATGGTCGCGAATCGACTGCAACACCGAAAGCATCGGCAGATCAGCCTTGCCGCCAGTGGCCTTGTCGACCTCGGCATAAGCCTTGAGCACGGCGATCACGTCATGCGCCACCTGATAGACGGTGTCCTCGTACACTTCGCGCACATCGAGCACCGCATTGGCTAACGCCTCATCGTCCGAGAGCCTGTCGACATTCGGCATCAGCCGTTTGACCGTGGCCAGCTGCAGGTCTTCGACCAGATCCTTGGTGGACTTGTACGGAGCAGAAGCCAGCATCAACGCCTCGGTACCCAGCCAGCGCGACGAAATGCGTTCGGCCGGCAATCGCAACGCATCCAATGCGCCACGCCAGAGCATCGTGGCCCGGGACTCGGTGGTGGCACCCGCCTTATGCAACAGGTTCGCCTGACTGACCAGCTTGCCCTGTTCTCCAGCCTGATCGGCCTGCTTCTTGACCATTTGACGGGCCGACGCCTCCGCCTGCGCGGCGAACTTGCGTTGCAGCGCCTTCAGATCCTTGGACACACCCAGCACCTTGATGGGGCCGCGCGCATGCCGGCGTCCACGAGGGTGCTTGCCGGCCGGCAGTTGCTGCTCCACCGAGAACGTGACTCTGAGATACGGGGAAAGACGCTCGACCAGTTCCGGCCCCAACACTTCGGGATGAATCTGCGCACCCTTGGTGGCGATGGCCGCCTTGGTGAACACATGTGCCAGATCGGGCCAGCCAACGGTCGTGCCATCCTCATCCACCGGCGGCAGATTCGGCTTCTGCTGCGAGCCCGAGCCCGGCAGATCCGGGTAATGCTCGTCGATCCAGTCACGAATCGCACGCGCGGCATCCGGGGCCGGCACGAACTGGACGCGCAGCTGCTTGGGCAGCGCCTTGATCATCGACAGGATCAGCTCATCCAACAGACCCGGCACATTCCATGTGAACTGGTCGGGCGTGATACGCGAGAGCGCCTTCAACGGCACATGCACGGTGACGCCGTCGGCCGGGTCGGCCGGATCGTACACGTAGCTCAGACGCAGGTCGATGGGTTGGCCGTCCGATCCGGTCGTATGCCAATGGTCGGGGTAATCGTCCAGACTCACCGAATCGCTGGATGCCAGACGCTCCACCTTGGCCGGGTCGAAATCAAGCAGATTCGGCTGACGGTCATGCTCGGACTTCCACCATTTCGCCAGATCGGCCACGCTGGTCACATCGTTGGGAATGACCGCGTTGTAGAAGTCGAACAGATCCTCGTCGGACACGGTATCCGCCAGCTGGCGGGTGCGGCTCGCATCATCGGCGGCATCCTCGAGAATGTCGCGGTTTTTGCCCACGAAGTCGTCGTAACTGAAACGCTGCTGAATATCGCCCTCGACCAGACCCTGGCGAATCAGGAAGTCGCGCGCCTCAAGTGGATTGATGCGTCCCCACTGCACGGCACGGTCCTGTACGATCGGCAGACCATACAGCAGCACGCGCGCGGTGGCCACAGCCGAGCCACGCGAACCCGACCAGTGCGGCTCCGCATACGTGGTGCGGGTCAATTGGCCGGCCAACGGTTCGGCCCACGCGGGGTCGATGGCCGCCGAATAGCGGGCCCACAGGCGAGAGGTTTCCACCAGTTCGGTGCTCATCACCCATGACGGGGTCTTCTTGGCCACGGCGGAAGCGGGGAACAGGGCGAAACGGGTGCCGCGTGCGCCCTGATAATCGTTCTTCGACTGCTTCTGGGCGCGTTTCATCGCACGGGCGCGCGCCGCACCGGTCAGCCCCGCGAAATCGGAGGCCTTGGGCTCGCGCACCACCTGCATGCCCATCATCGACAGCAATCCGGCGAGCATCGACTTGTGGATGCCGTCCGCATCCCACGCGCAGCACAGCGAATGCGCGGCCTGCTGATTCAACGGCAGCTGGCGGATCTCCAAGCCTGGGCGGGAGGCGGGCAGCGGGTCGCCGACCTTGAACTTCAGCTCCTTGCACATCTGGCGTAGCTGGGAGACGAGATCTTTCCACTGGCGCATCCTCAGCCAGCTGAAATACTCGGTTTTGCAGATACGGCGCAGCGCGTTGTTGCTCGGGTCGCCGTCTGCTTGGAACACGCGGTCCCAGATATTCAGGGCCGTCAGGAAGTCGGAGGTCTCATCCGCATACCGGTTGTGGATGCGGTCGGCATCCTCACGCTTGTCGTCCGGGCGTTCACGTGGGTCCTGCAAGCTCAGGAACGCCACGACCACGAGCACCTGGGCCAGAAGATTCGGCGAACCGGTTTTCGCGGCCTCGATAACCATACGTCCCAGACGCACGTCGATGGGGATGCGCGCCAGCTGACGACCGGTATGGGTGAGCGTCACCTCGCCGCGCTTGCGGCCGATGGCCTTGAGCTCGGTGAGCTCATTGAAACCGTCCGACACGGCCTTCATATCCGGCGGACTCGATGAACCGAAGTTCGTGACGTCCTCGGCCGTGCGGGCCACGGCCCACCGACAGCATGTGGAGTACCACGGCACCCAGCGAGGTACGCAGGATTTCCGGCTCGGTGAAGCGCGGACGGGTCTCGTAATCCTCACGCGAATACAGGCGGATCGCGATGCCGTCGGCCACACGGCCGCATCGGCCGGACCTCTGGTCGGCACTGGCCTGGCTGATCGGCTCGATCGGCAGACGCTGAACCTTTGCGGTCTTCGAATACCGGGAGATACGGGCGGAACCGGGGTCCACCACATACCGGATACCGGGCACGGTCAGCGAGGTCTCAGCCACATTGGTGGCAATGACGATGCGCTGGTGAAGGTGCGATTCAAACACCTTATGCTGGTCGGCGGCGGACAGTCGCGCGAACAGCGGCATGATCTCGATGGCATCCGGCCGGCGCATGTCGTCGGCGCGCGGGCCGTAATGATGCCGCAGTGCGGCCTCGAACTCGTGGATGTCGCGCTCGCCGGAGGCGAAGACCAGAATATCGCGGGGACCGCGCTCGTGGGAGGAGTGAATCACCAGCTCGGCGCAGGCTCGAGCCACGGCGGTAGGCATATCGGTGATGCCGTCATCGGCATAGGAGGCACCGGACCGGCCGCGGGGCCGGTCGGAATCGGATTCCGCGATGGCGCTGGCCAGCTCGTCGTAATCGGCGTCGCCGGGGCGGGCGCCCACCGCGAATCCCGGCACTTCGCGCATCAACGCGGGCGCGGTGCCAAGCGGCTCGTAGACCACCTGCACGGGGAAGGTGCGGCCGGAAACCTCGATTACCGGCACCTTCTCATGCAAGGCGTGCTCGAAATGCTCCTGGAACTTGACCGAATCGATGGTCGCGGAGGTAATGATGAGCTTCAGATCGCGGCGCTGAGGCAGCAGTGCCGTCAGATAGCCGAGCAGAAAGTCGATGTTAAGACTGCGCTCATGCGCCTCGTCGATGATGATCGTATCGTATCGGGTGAGTTTCGGATCGCGCTGGATCTGGGCGAGCAGAATACCGTCGGTCACGACCCTCAATCGTGTGCCGGGCGAGCTTTCGTCGGTGAAACGCACCTGATAGCCGACCTCGTCACCGAGCTTCACGCCCATCTCCGAGGCGATACGTTCGGCCACCGTGCGTGCGGCGATACGGCGAGGCTGGGTGTGCACGATCTGCTTGCCGTGCGTGCCACGGCCAAGCTCAAGCAGGATTTTCGGCAGCTGTGTGGTTTTGCCCGAACCGGTCTGGCCGGACACAATAACGACTTGGGAACGTTTGACCGCGCTGGCTATCTCATCACGCGCGGCAGATACGGGAAGTTCTGCGGGATACTCATATTTCATGACGAACTTCAATGATACGGAAGCCCTTGGAGCTCGCGTATTTGCTCGCAGTGAACCCCTCGCCGAGCGCATCGTCCAGCCAGGGGATCAGCGAATCGGAACCGAGATTCTTCTGCACTACGAGATAGGCGGCACCGCCCACCTTGAGCTTCGGCAGCCAAGCCATAAGCAATGTATGCAGCGCTTCCTTGCCGACTCGGATCGGTGGGTTCGACCAAATCACATCAAACGTGAGGTCGCTCGGCACCGTCTCGCAGAACGCCGGCTGGTTCTCGGCAGGCAGGGGAGTGCTGGACTCGTCCACCTGAGCCGTATGAATGTTCGTGTGGCCGTTCGCCTGTGCGTTGGCATGGGTCAGGTCCACCGCGCGCTCGTTGACATCCACCGCCCACACGTTCGCTTCGGGCGACTCAAACGCCAATGTCAGGGCGATAGGGCCCCAGCCGCAGCCCAAATCCAGAAAATCGCCGGTAAGCGGCGGCTCGGGCGCATGCTTCAGCAATACCGACGTACCGAGGTCCACGCGCGAGCCGGAGAACACGCCGTTCGACACCTGAGCGGTCGCCTCATGGCCGCGCAACGTTACGTTCAATGTGCGGCGCACATCCTTCGATGCGGGTTCCGCAGAGAAATACTGTTCTGCCATGGTCGCTCCATTTCTGCGGGATTCGCCGCTCTCGTATGCCGACCTGTATCAGCCGGCCTATGCCGGTACGTGCCGATCTATGCCAGCATGTCACCTCATGTGATGATAATAAAGGACCATAGAAGAATCGTGAACCATTCCAACCAAACGAGGCGCACTTGACCGACAACACCCAGTACACCGACATCAACCGCGGCAACAACGACGTTACCCCTGAAGGTGTGCTGGCCGAGCAGTCCGAAGTGTTGCTCGACGACAGCCAGCGCGCGACCGGCTGGCATGAGGACGCCAACCAGGAATGGGAGGAGCGCGAGGCCCGCAACGAGCTCAAGCATGTCGCCGGTCTCGGCGAGCTGCAGGACGTCACCGAAGTCGAATACCGCAAGGTGCGTCTGGAACGTGTGGTGCTCGTCGGCGTCTGGTCGTCCGCCGTCACCACGCAAGCCAAGGCCGAGGAATCATTGAGAGAGTTGGCGGCGCTCGCCGAAACCGCCGGTGCGGTGGTATGCGATGGTTTGCTGCAGCATCGCTCCAAGCCGGATGCAGCCACGTACGTTGGTTCCGGCAAAGCCAAGGAGATTGCCGGCATCGTGGCGCGTGAGGAAGCCGATACGATTATCGTGGACGACGACCTGCCGCCGTCACAGCGCCGTGCATTGGAGGACGCCGCCAAAGTCAAGGTGGTGGATCGCACCGCGGTGATTCTGGACATCTTCGCCCAGCACGCCACCTCGCGTGAAGGTAAGGCGCAGGTGGAGTTGGCGCAGCTCGAATACATGCTGCCCCGACTGCGTGGTTGGGGTGGTTCGCTGTCCCCGTCAGGCCGGCGGTCGCGCGGCCGGCGCGGATGCGGGCATCGGATCGCGAGGCCCGGGCGAGCCAAAATCGAAATGGACCGTCGTGTAATTCGCACGCGTATCGCCAGACTGCGCCGTCAGATTCGTGAGATGGCCCCGGCACGTGAGGTCAAGCGCGGTTCACGCCGTCGCTTCGGCCTGCCCACAGTGGCCGTGGTCGGCTACACGAACGCCGGCAAATCCTCGTTGACCAACCGTCTGACCGGTTCGGCCGAACTGGTGGGAAACGCGCTGTTCGCCACATTGGACACGGCCGTGCGCCGCGCCAAAACCCGCGACGGACGCGCTTACGCCTACGTGGACACGGTCGGCTTCGTGCGCCGCCTGCCCACCCAGCTGGTCGAGGCGTTCAAATCCACCCTGGAAGAGGTGGCCGAGGCCGACGTGATCCTGCATGTGGTCGATGGCTCCCACCCTGACCCGTTCTCTCAGGTCGACGCGGTCAATGACGTGTTGGCGGACATCGAAGGCACGGCCTCGATTCCGCGTATTCTCGTATTCAACAAGGCCGATCAGGCGGACGAGGCGACTCGTGAACGACTCGCCGCGCTGCAGCCAGATGCGTTCATCGTCTCCGCCTATACCGGTGAGGGATTGGACGAGCTGCGTACCGCGGTCGAAAGTCTGCTGCCGGTCCCGCATGTGCATGTCAACGCTCTGCTGCCGTATGCCGCTGGCTCCCTGATCTCTCGTGTACGCGAATACGGCAAGGTAGACAAGGTGGAGTACCGCGATGATGGCATACAGCTTGAAGCGGACGTTGACGCCCATCTTGCCGCTCAGGTGGTCGAACAGTCCATTGACTAACGTGATAAACATCACAGTATATTCGTGAGCGCTAACAACCGTTGAAAACATTACCATACGGTTATCAAACAGGGTGGTGTGCTGGTAGCAAAACGTCTTAGCGGGTTTATAGAGTGAAGACGTTAGTTACAAGGCCTGCCATTCATCAGCAGACCGCCTTTGAAGAGAGGTTCATCCATCATGGCGGAAACTACCGTTAAGCCCACGAAGCTTGCTGTTATTGGTGCCGGTGCCGTTGGCTCCACCCTCGCCTTCGCCGCTGCCCAGCGTGGCATCGCTCGCGAGATCGTGCTTGAAGACATCGCCAAGGAGCGCGTGGAAGCCGAAGTGCTCGACATGCAGCATGGCTCCAGCTTCTACCCGACCGTGTCCATCGACGGTTCCGACGATCCTGAGATCTGCCGCGACGCCGACATGATCGTCATCACCGCAGGTCCGCGTCAGAAGCCGGGTCAGTCTCGTCTTGAGCTCGTTGGCGCTACCGTCAACATCCTCAAGGCCATCATGCCGAACCTGGTCAAGGTGGCTCCGAACGCCATCTACATGCTCATCACCAACCCGGTCGACATCGCTACCCACGTGGCTCAGAAGCTCACCGGTCTGCCCGAGAACCAGATCTTCGGTTCCGGCACCAACCTGGACTCCGCTCGCCTGCGCTTCCTGATTGCCCAGCAGACCGGCGTCAACGTCAAGAACGTGCACGCCTACATCGCCGGCGAGCACGGCGACTCCGAAGTCCCGCTGTGGGAGTCCGCCACCATCGGTGGCGTCCCCATGTGCGACTGGACCCCGCTGCCCGGCCACGATCCGCTCGACGCCGACAAGCGCGAGGAGATCCACCAGGAAGTCAAGAACGCCGCTTACAAGATCATCAACGGTAAGGGTGCCACCAACTACGCCATCGGCATGTCCGGCGTCGACATCATCGAAGCCGTCCTGCACGACACCAACCGCATTCTGCCCGTGAGCTCCATGCTCAAGGACTTCCACGGCATCTCCGACATCTGCATGTCCGTGCCGACCCTCCTCAACCGTCAGGGCGTCAACAACACCATCAACACCCCGGTCTCCGACAAGGAGCTCGCCGCTCTGAAGCGCTCTGCCGAGACGCTGAAGGAAACCGCCGCCCAGTTCGGCTTCTGATAAAAATCGCTGTACGGAGCGCCTTTCGCACCGCACAAGACTCGACCTACCTTTGTATGGCCTTCAACTTGTGCGGCACGAAAATCGCACACATACAGCGATTTTTTTATACCCTGCCGAATGCTCCCATTGGGAGCAGTTTTTTATTCGTGGAGTTCGTTGGAGGAGGGGGAGCTATAGCCCTCGGGCTCGAGCTGGAAGGTGGTGTGGGGGACCGAGACCGGGAAGTGCTCGCGCAGGCAATCCTGCAGTTGGGTGAGGATTGTGGCGGCATCTTCCATGGTGAGGTCTTTGTCGACTACCACGTGGGCCATCAGAATCGGCATGCCGGTGGACACCGTGCTGGCGTGGAGGTCATGCACGGCAAGCACATGCGGCACGTCTTCCAGATGTTCGCGTACCTTATCGAGGTCAAGTCCATCCGGTGTTTCCTCCAGCAGCACCTTGACCGCGTTGTGCAGCAACTTGATGGCGCGCGGAATCATCATCAGTGCGATGACGGCACCGGCCACGGCGTCGAAGCCATTCCATCCGGTGGAGATCATTACCAGGGCAGAGGCCACCACGGCCACCGAGCCAAGTGCGTCATTCATCACCTCGAGGAACGCGGCCTTCATATTCATGTTGTCTTCGCGCTGCGAGGCAAGGATGAAAATCGAGATGATATTTGCGGCAAGACCCAGAATGCCCACGAACAGCAGCAAGCCGATATCGTCGATTTCCGCTTTGGAACCGCCGAACAGACGCATGCCGGCCTCCATCAACGCATAGATGCCAACGACGAGCAGCACCACGGCACCTGCGGCAGCGGTGAGCACCTCAAGCCTGGCCCAGCCCCAAGTACGAGTGTTGCTGGGCTTGCGGCGCATCAGTATGGCGGTGATTGTGGATGCCGCCAGCACGGACATGTCGGTGAGCATATGACCGGCATCCACCAGCAGGGCCAATGAGCCGGTTAAGACAGCCGACACCACTTCGATGAGGAAGACCGAACCGGTTACGGTCAACGTGGCAATCAGCCTACGCTGGTGCGCGGCAGGGTTTACGGATGTGGATGGTGCGGGTGCATGGGTATGAGCCATATGTACTCCTTCGCTCTATCGAGTTGAAACCGCTTCTCATTTCCATTTGCGATATGGTCTGAATACGACGAAACCCCGGCGCGAGGCCGGGGTTTCGTAAGCTGTGCGTGACTATAGCACGACCAGCGCGATTCGGTGCACGCTGATCAGCTGGTGGCGAACAGGCTACAATTTGCGCAGCACGGTGACCACCTTGCCCATAATCGTGGCATGTGTGCCGTCGATGGGCGAGTATGCGGGGTT
>ENA-OQDL01000723-OQDL01000723.1-human-gut-metagenome-genome-assembly--contig:-NODE-723-length-19644-cov-5.797356_pt1 | contig 19644 bp, 14 predicted proteins | sample MGYA00242782_ERZ504609 | MGnify/ENA primary metagenome ERZ504609 (study PRJEB26092, sample SAMD00036320) | human gut metagenome | host: Homo sapiens | study: EMG produced TPA metagenomics assembly of... | reverse complement strand
CAATTCCGATACCTTCTACTGTAGCTCCTGAAGACTGAACGATCTGGATCAGTCCCTGTAGTGCACATCCGTTTGCAAGAAAATCATCAATAATAAGTACATGATCATCCTCTGAAAGGAATTTCTGTGAAACGATCACATTATTCTTACACTTATGTGTGAAAGATTCAACCTCTGCTACATACATCTCACCGTCTAAATTGATGCTCTGAGACTTCTTTGCAAATACGACCGGTACATCAAAGTGTTCTGCTACGATACAGGCGATTCCTATACCGGAAGCTTCGATCGTAAGAATCTTGTTGATGTTCTTGTCAGCAAATCTCTTCTTGAATTCTGCACCCATCTGATTCAAAAGTTTAATGTCCATCTGATGATTCAGGAAACTGTCAACCTTGAGAACATTGCCCTCTTTTACAATACCATCTTTTACAATTCTTTCTTCCAAAAAATTCATCTTTCTACCTCTTCCTCTGTGATTTCCCCAAAATGTGTTACTGCTCAGTGTAACCCCAAAAATATTTCTTAAAGTATAGCACAACTCCATATAAGAAACAACGTTAACAAGACGAAAAAATAGTACAAAAATAATTCTAAAAAAGCACTTTCCTTATCCGGTTTATCAAAACCGAATCGCAGGAAAATGCTTTGCGCTATTTCTGTACAACTATGATTCTGCCCTCCGAAATTTGGGCAACAAAAAAGCGGGTGATGGGAATCGAACCCACGTATCCAGCTTGGAAGGCTGGTGTTCTACCATTGAACTACACCCGCATTTCGTGTCTTATCTTTGACACGAATAGTATCTTATCATACTCTTTTTAAATATGCAAGTACTTTTTTCAATTTTTTTTACATTTTTTATTTTCCATCTCCTGCAGTGCACGGATAAATTCCAGATCTTCTGCACGAAGCTTCAGAATTTGTCTCGTAATGAGCTCCGTTCGGTGCTGTCACATTAATCTCGATGATCGTGCCTTCCTCAACTGCATTCTGAGCTACTGCTCCTAAGAACATTGGAAACTTCGGATGATTTCTGCGAAATGTGTCCATATGTCCTTTTAATTCCTGTATCTTTCCAAGCTGTGAAAAATTCATATTAACTGTCCTGTTGCTGCGCATACCGCAAATCACATCGTACCGCGCCGGCAACATTTTCCTTTCTGCCCTGTCGGCTTTTTACTTTATCATGATATACGAATCAGAGAAAAAATACAACTTTTTTGACTTATTTCTCTCTTCGTTATATAATAGAAAAAGTGACCGTTGTCCCCCTTTTTACTGAATCATTATAACCAGCAAGGACAGACATCACGGACTTCGGTTTTCAGATTAGAGAAAAGAGGTAACATCCATGAGCAAGAGAACAGATAAGAAGAAACAGAAAAGAATTAATGAAGTACATACAACTGCAGCACCAGCTGCTCAGCCGGCAGTTGAGGCAGCAGCTCCTGTAACAGCCACTCCGGAAGCAACTGTAGCTGAAACTGCTACACCAGTTGTAACTGCTCCTGCATATGATCTTTTCATTCAATACCAGAACGGTGAATATAATGCTGCTGTACTGGCAAAAAAGATTCAGGAGAAATGCAAAGCTGAAGGTATGGACAGTTCCGATCTTAAGATTTATGTAAAACCTGAGGATAAGAAAGCTTACTATGCTTGTGCCGGCGGAACAGGTGCTATTGAATTAGCTTAATTTGTAATTGTTCAGAGCCAAGCAAAATTTCAAAAAAAGGTATAAAATGCTTGCATTTTTAAGACTGTTTTTGAAATTTTATTTGGCGGATACGCCACACCGACGAAATGCGTAGCATTTTGGAGGTTGACTCTGAACAGTTACCTTAATTTTACACCCCAACCTTTTTACAAACATCTGCCAGACAGCATCTGTCGCAATACGGTTTCGTTCTCGCAGTACATATCTCTCTTCCATGATAAACAAGACGGTGGCAAAGGTCACTTCCTTCTTCCGGCGGGATGATCTTCCACAGAGCCATCTCCACTTTCTTAGGTTCTTTGATTCCGTCCACCAGACCGATACGATTCGTCAGGCGGATACAGTGCGTATCTGTAACGATCGCCGGTTTTCCAAACACATCTCCCATGATCAGATTCGCGCTCTTTCTTCCGACTCCCGGAAGTTTTAATAAAGCATCAAAATCATCAGGAACCTTTCCACCATATTCATCCCTAAGCATCTTCATACAGGCACTGATATCTCTTGCCTTACTCTTTCCAAGACCACAAGGACGTACAATCTCTTCAATATCTTCCACCGGAGCATCTGCCAGTGCTTCTACTGTTGGATATTTCTCATAAAGACCTTCCACGACTACATTTACTCTTGCATCTGTACACTGAGCTGCCAGCCTTACACTGACAAGCAATTTCCATGCCTGATCATAATCAAGTGTGCATCCGGCATCCGGATACTCTTTCTTCAGCCTTTCAATCACTTCAAGCGCACGCTGTTTCTTTGTCATTTACTTCACCTCGGCATTTTTCTTTAATTCTTCCATTGCATTCTTAAACTTGTCTGATACTGCTGTAGGATTTCTTCTCAGCTGTCTCATAGCATTTACATAATTTCTGTCTGTACGTGAGCCTAATTTCCGTCTCTCACTTAATATATTGGAACGCATCTGGGCAAGTTCTTTTCTCCAGTTTCCTTTCGATTCAGACTCTTGTGCTTCATTCTCCAGTCGGACAGTACGAAGCAGTGCCTCAACCTTCTCTGAAAGCTGTGTAAGCTGTTCTTTTCGTTCGCTACGCTGTTCTTCTATCTTCGCAAGATACAATTCTTTTCTTGTCTGCTTCTCCGCTGCTTTCATCTCTTTACGCTCTTCATACAACAGATAGCTGTCCTCAAGCCTTTCCTGTACCCCTTCAGATGCACGTTTCAGCCGTTCCTGAACACCTTCTGATGCATCTTTCAGTCTGTCCTGCATTTCCTCAGAAGCATCTTTCAGGCGCTCCTGCATCTTCTGGATCTGTTCTTTGCTGGCTTCAAGCTGTACAAGGATACGTTTCATATCCATAGCCTCGTTGAAGGACTGTGTGAAGTCAACTGCTGCTGCGATTGTCAGAACAAATGCAAGGATATCGGCTATTGTAACCGGAATCAACAATACCATATGTTCAAATGGAATATGTACGACCTTTACCATAAGAATGGAGAATACTCCCCAGCACAAGCTTGCCAGTGGACAAATGTATCCTCTGACATTAAATTTCAGGTTTCTATAATCCCAGTACCTTACGTGGAACAGACGCTCCATCGTAATTCCTGTAAAATACTCCAGGATTGTCGCACCGATCATTCCCATAAGAAAGACAAGCAGGATGTTATCTCTGACCGGAATCGTCACAATCAGGACAACCATTGCTCCGGAACCATAGAGCGGAAGCATCGGACCATGCATAAATCCGCGGTTCACCCAGCGGTGCTTTCTGACAGAAACATAACAGCTTTCCCATATCCATCCCAAAAAACTGTAAAGAAAAAGAATAAAACCCATTGTGATAAATCATATTCCTGCATTTTTCTTCCCCTTTTTTAAAAGACTCCTACGCTCTGATAAAATGTAACGCAGAAGTCTCTTTCGTAAAATCTTTTAGTTTTTCTCCTCGATCTCCATCAGCAGATCTACTCTGCGCTGATGACGGCCGCCTTCGAATTCTGTATTGATCCATGTATCTACGATCATCTTTGCAAGTTCTCCACCTACCACACGAGCTCCAAATGCAAGTACATTACAATCATTGTGTGCTCTTGACATCTTCGCTGTAAATGGCTCGCTGCAGACACATGCACGGATTCCTTTTACTTTATTCGCTGCAAGAGAGATTCCAAGTCCTGTTCCGCAGATCAGGATTCCCTTCTCTACTTCTCCTGCTACAACTGCACGGGCCACTTTCTCTCCATATACCGGATAGTCACAACTTTCGGATGTATAGGTTCCATAATCTACAACCTCATGACCTTTCTCTTTCAGAAATTCTACGATTTCTGCTTTCAGCTCCAGTGCGGAGTGATCGTTACCAATACCAATTTTCATTTTAACGTTCCATCCTTTCTACATTTCAAAATCTGATATACCGTTTCTATCATACCAAACTTGTACGGTCTTGTAAACTCACGCCGGATTTGTTTCTAATGTAATACAAAATGTTGCTGTTCAGGATTCCCGCTTTGCCTGACGATAAAAAGAGAAGCTCGAACAGCTTCTCTTTTTCCTTCTGTAAACCGCCACTATGATAACTTTCTTCTGTTATGCACGTAATCCGTTCACTTTATATCTTAGAATAAAGCATTAAAACGTTCCATTGCTTCCTTTGTCTTCTCATGTTTTCCAAAGGATGTCAGACGGAAATAATTCTTTCCATTTTCTCCGAATCCTGCTCCCGGTGTTCCGACAATCTGTGCATTTTCAAGAAGATAATCAAAGAACTCCCAGGACTCCATTCCCTTCGGGCACTCGAACCAAATGTATGGTGAGTTCACGCCGCCTGTAAATGAGATTCCTTTCTTCTCAAGTGTTTCAGCGATCATATGTGCATTTTCACGGTAATATCCAATATTCTCCTGACACTCTTTCATGCCCTCTTCTGTGAATACCTTAGCTCCCGCATACTGGATGATATACGGTGTTCCGTTGAACTTTGTACACTGTCTTCTGTTCCACATGTTGTGCAGACTCAATGTTTCTCCATTTGATGTCTCGAACACAAGCTCTTCCGGAACAACTGTGTAAGAGAAACGTGTACCTGTGAATCCTGCTGTCTTAGAAAGGGAACAGAACTCGATCGCACATTTCTTTGCCCCCTCGATCGCATAGATACTTCTCGGAAGTGTAGGATCTGTGATAAATGCTTCGTATGCGGAATCATACAGGATCACAGCATCATTTTTCAGTGCATAGGAAACCCACGCCTCTAACTGCTCTTTATTATAGCATGCTCCTGTCGGGTTGTTCGGAGAACACAGGTAAATGATATCTGCCTTTACATTTTCATCCGGCATTGGAAGGAAATCGTTTTCTTTTGTTCCGTTCATATAGATGATATTCTTTCCGTCCATTGTATTTGTATCTACATAAACAGGGTAAACCGGATCCGGAACGAGAACCACGTTATCCTTTGCAAAAAGCTCTGTAATATTTCCCGTATCACTTTTTGCTCCATCAGAAATAAAAATATCAGATACTTTTACTTCTACACCATTGCGCGCATAATAATCTGCGATTGCTTCCTGCGCAAATGCATATCCCTGCTCCGGTCCGTATCCTTTGAATGTCTCAGATACGGCCTGAGAATCTACTGCTTCATGAAGTGCCTCGATCACACTCTTTGTCAATGGCAATGTCACATCACCGATTCCGAGACGGATAATATCCGCTGCTTTCTCCGGATGTGTTTCCTCATATACTTTTACTCTTCTTGCGATCTCTGCAAAAAGATAACTGTCTTTTACATTCTGATAATTTTCATTTAATTTTGGCATCTTGTCAAACTCCTTTCCCAGCTGCTTTCATGCTATTCACAGTATTCTGCAACCAATAACTCTAGTATTCCTATGTGTTATATTAACAGTAATTTTTTTCATTCGAAAAAGAAAGTTTGTAAAAAAAAGAAACAAGATTTTGTAAAATCTTGTTTCTTTGATAATAATTTCAGCACTTTAACTGTGCAAATTGATGATGCGATAAAGAATATTTTTCATTTTTTTTCTTTCTTACAAAAGCCAAATAACCAGCAAGATTACCTCCACAACAAAGATCACAGGCACTGTAATCATAAATTTTGCTTTCCGTGTCTTATGCCGGAAGCACATCATACCTGCGATTGCTCCTGCACTTCCACCGATCAGTGCAAGGATTAGTAGCGTTTTCTCCGGAATCCTCCATGCGCCTTTCTTCGCTTTCCATTTATCAATCCCATAGGTACAAAATGCAAATAAATTGATAAATATCAGGTAATACCAGAAATATTTCATAAGATGATCTCCTCCTTCAAGGCAAAGGAATAGATGATCTTCTCCTTCACCGGCTTCTCTAACAGCTGCTCCAGCGCCTGGGCATAGTAATCAAGCTGTGCATGGTACAGTTCTTTCAATTGAGATGCATTTCTGACTCTATCCGTCTTATAGTCCAGTAGTACAAGCCCGTCTTCCTCCTCGAACCAGACATCAATAATTCCCTGGACGAGAATGGTCTCTTCCTTTCGATTTTCATCCGTTTCCTGACTTCTCTTCTGAATATCCGGATAGATTTCCGGATAAATCTCTGAAGCAGCTACTCCAAGAACAAATGGCTGTTCTTTCCGGAGCTTCCCATTTCCTGCTGCTTGTGTCATTCGTCTTCCACTCTCACTATTTAAAAACGCAAGAATATCTTTCGTGCGGATACAGTCTGCCATCTCTTTCGACAATCTCCCCGCCTGATAGAACTGTTCGATTTCTTCTTTCAGAAGTTCCTCTGTATACTCTTTTGAAAAATCATGAAGCTCGAGAAATTTATGATAAGCACTTCCCCTTGAAGCTCCTGTCAGTCCTTCATCCTGTTCTTCCATGAAATGTGGAAGCAGCGGCACAATCTCCGGCTCCTGAATCAATTCTTCTCCTGCTTCTTCCCGCAAAGACTCACGCTTCTTCAACTCTGAAACTGTAAATTTCAGCTTCATTTTTCCTTCTTCTTTATATGGATACAGGAAATTCATCTGCTGTTCCAGCTTTTCTTCTGCTCCCGGAAGATAAACCTTCGATGTATCCCAGTGTTCAAGCACTTCTCTTGCAATTATTTCCGCCTGTCGCTGTGCATCTTCTGTAAAATCCATCTCTCCTGCATCAAAAATCCGGACTTTAATCGGCAATTGCTGCACCTCTTCGCTTTCTGTTTTGAGAATTCCACACAAACCATCTTCTCTCTTGAGATCTTCTGCCTGAAGAAGTGCCGGAAGAATCCAGTCCAGGTAACGGTTTGCGCTCTCTAACTGATAAAGGCTCAATGGAGATTTCCTGTCTGTCATATGGTTCACATATGGTTCCAGTCCGTCTTCTCCCATTTTCAGACTTCCTGTCAGAATCAGCTTTTCCTTCGCTCTTGTCATCGCTACATAAAGCACACGGAGTTCTTCTGCAAGATTCTCAAGCTTTGTCTTCTCCTGGATCATTTTCTTCAAAAAGGTCGGTGCCTTTGTCCTCATCTCAAGATCTACAACGTCAATTCCAACCCCGTTTTTCGGATGGATCACAATACTTCCTTTTAGATCCTGTGTATTGAATTGCTTTCCTGTTCCGGCTACAAAAACGATTGGAAACTCCAGACCTTTACTTTTATGAATACTCATAATGCGGACCGTGTCATCCTGCTCGTCTATGATACTTGCTTCACCATAATCAACATCATATTTTTTCAGTTGCTCGATATAGCGTACGAAATTAAACAGACCTTTATAACTTGTCCCTTCAAATGCTCTTGCCTTCTCAACAAGCATTTCTACATTGGCTTGCCTCTGTGCGCCCCCCGGCATCGCACTGATAAATAACCCATAGCCGGTTTTATCAATTATTTTCGCAAGAAGATCATGGATTGCCGTATACGGAAGAATTTCTCTGAAACGATCCAATACCTCGAAAAACTTCCTCAATTTTTCCTGTACCTGTATTGCCTGCTTTTTGTCCACAGTTTCCGGAATTTCTTCCAGACTCAGACTGAAAAATCCTTCTACTGCCTCGTAAAACAACTGATTCGGATACGCAAGACGAATCACGGACAGCTCTGCTGCCGTCAGACCGGCAAACGGTGAAGTCAAAACTGCTGTCAATGGCAGATCCTGTCTTGCATTATCAAGAACTTTCAGATAATCCAGAAGAACACTGACCTCATATGTCTCGAAATATCCTTCTCTGCTCACAGAATATGCCGGAATTCCCTCCTCGGCCAGTATGGACGCGAAAACTTCTGCCCACCCCTGTAAACTTCTTGTCAGAATCACCATATCCCGATAATGAACCGGGCGGTATTCTCCTGTCTCCTTATCAAGCACAACACCCGTGCTTAGAAGTTCTTTCATTCTCTGTGCGATCATCCGCGCCTCTTCTTCTCTCGCTTCACTGCTCCGAAGCCCCGTCTGATTATAAAGAAGCAGTTCCGTCTGATCCGTAAACACATTTTCATCCGGTAATTCAGGAAAAGATGCTCCCAAATGCAGTGCCGCCTTATCATCATAGATAATTTCTCCAAATTCCTTCCGCATCAGTTTCCTGAAAATATAATTTGTACTGTCAAGTACTTCTCCTCTGCTTCGGAAGTTCCTGTCAAGATCAATTCTCTGCCTGCTGCTCTCCTGCGTACTGTAGCTGTTATATTTTCCCATAAAGAGTTCCGGGCGCGACAAGCGGAATCGGTAAATACTCTGTTTTACATCTCCAACCATAAAAAGATTATTCTGTCCTGCCGACTCTCTTGACACACTCGTCAGAATTGTTTCCTGCACCAGGTTACTATCCTGATACTCATCGATCATAACTTCTTCAAAGCGTTCCTGATACTCCTGTGCCACTGCTGACGGAACCAGTTTCCCTTCCTTTTCTTCCGTCAGAATCCGAAGTGCAAACTGCTCCATATCACTGAAGTCCAACAGATTTCTCTGTCTCTTTTTCTCCGAAAATGCCTCTGCAAAAGCCTGTACCAGCAGAACTAACATCTTCATTGCTTTCTGTGCCTCTTGCATATCCCTGATCCACTCATCAACAGGCGCGTAGAAATAGTTTGCTTTCAGATCTTCTATCAGTTTCTTGGCCTGTTTTCTAAGCCCCTGCGCTTTCTCTTTCAGCTCCGGATCGACTGTCGGATCTTTCTTTCCTGACAAACGTTTCCATGTAAAATTACTGACGATCTGCTCTTGCTGACAAAATGTCTCTGCTCCTTCCAATTGCTCAATCTGTACCAGATCAGAATCTAACATTTCACCATACATATACGGACCGGCCGGAAGTTCGCATACTTCTATTGCCTGTTGAACAAACCCTTTCACATCTGTGAGATTCTGCCTTACTCTTGCCTTTGCCTCCTGCACGACATCTGCTTCTTCCATCTTCTCCGGATCGATCTCATAATTATCCACACATTCCTTCAACCACTTTTCCGGCTGTGGATAACTTCTGGAATATTCGTAAAGCTGGAGAATAAGTTCCTCGATCTTCTGATCATTTCTTCCTGTTCCATACTGGTCAACAAAGTTTAAAAATGCCTCGGATCCCTCTGCATAGAAATTCTCGATCAGCTCTTCTAAGACATCCTGCATCAGAAGACGCAATTCTCCTTCTTCTGCAATGCGAAAGGCCGGATCAATTCCAATCACATGAAAATGATCTCGGATCACCGACAGGCAGAAACTGTGGATCGTCATGATCGACGCATTGTGAATCAATGTGGACTGCTGCTCCAGATTCACATTTCCCGGCTGTTCTTCCAGCTTCTTCTCAATTGCTGCACCGATCCGTTCTTTCATCTCTGCCGCCGCTGCTTCCGTATAAGTCACAACAAGGAGACGGTCTACATCCGCGGGATCACTCTCATCCGTAATTCTTGAGATAATTCGTTCAACAAGTACAGCTGTCTTTCCCGATCCCGCTGCCGCAGACACGAGAATGTTGCGATCACGCAAGTCGATTACTTTCTGTTGTTCTTCTGTCCATTTTACGCTCATTCTCCTGCCTCTCCTTTCTCTTCCAAAATACCAAGCCTCTCTTTCATAGAATTCAGCGCTTCTTCCAACGTATATTTTCTTAATCTTCTGTACTCACAGCCTTCAATTCTCTGGTCGAATCCGCAGATATCCCTGCACCCACAGTAATCACAGCCTGTCATCTCATCAAGTACATATGGAAGTGCTGCGACCTCACCCTGATACATCACGTCTTTCAGTTCTTTTTCTTTCTCCTTTGTATACGCAAGAACCGTATCAAAGTTCTCCTTTGATAAAGCTTTTGATGCCGAACTGAGCGTTCTGTTCTTATTCATCCGCAGCGGATAGAATGTTGAAGTTCCACTCAGATTCCGTTCCAGATGCTCAACTACATTTTCATCTGCATTGATCAGCCCATCCAGCTTCAGCTCTTTTAGAATGCTTTGCTCAACTTCCGCTTTTGTCTCTTCTTTCTTCACAATCGGATCCTGGATCCTGTAATAAAAAATACCTGCTGGAAGTACTTCTTTTTCCGGATGCTTCTGCCGTTCGATCTCCAGTGCCGCATTCAGATAAACCGGAAGCTGCATCTGCAGACCATGATAGAATGCTGTGATATCAAATGCTTTCCTTCCTGTTTTGTAATCCGTCACCTTCACATAGACTGCATTTTCATCTTCACAGGTATCAATTCGGTCAATCTTTCCGCTTCCGAACTTAAACTCACAACCACTCGGCACAAAATCGCCTGCCGCCATCTGCTGTGTCAGTGCCCAGACGGACCGGTTGATCAATTGCTTGATTCTGTGGATCATATACTCATTACGTGCAGACGAGAATAGAACTGTATTTCCATAATCCAGAATACTTTCTTCTACACTTTCATCAATCAGCTGCTCCCGCTTCTCTTCCGGCATCGTAACCCAGTCCAGACCTTCCTCTTCTACTTTGTGTGCAAATCGCTCCAGTGCCTGATGTGCAATGTTTCCCAGATCCATTGCTTCGAACCCATATTTCTCCCGTTCTGACAGACGAAGTCCGTAATTCAGGAAATGTGCATATGCACAGGAAGCAAAACGTTCCAGTCTTGTTACGCTGACACGCTTCGGATCCAAAAAGAGCTCTTTTGCCACTCTGCTTCCAAGGCTCGGTTCATCCTTTCGATAGAAACCAGCTTCTATAATCCGCTTCAGAGTTTCCTGACTCTGTTCATCTTTCACAAACCATCTGTACAGTTCTTTCCAGGAATCATTCAGTCCATGCTCCCTCTCTCTTAAACCTTCTGCAATCTGCAAAAGTCCGTTCCTTCTCATCATCTCATGATCAAGCAATCCTTTTCTGTCTTCCTCTACCGGAATAAGTACCGGGAACAGACGCATCAGATCTTGAATCAGATACGCCGGACGCAGTGCTTTTCCTTCCCCGGATACTTTCGCCCAGGACAGATACAGAAGTTCTGACGGTTTCGTCAGATTCATATAGAGATAAAATTTCTGAATATATAACTTCTCCTTCGGTCCCGGAGAAAGATTCATCTTCTTCTCCTGGAACTGTTTTCTGTCTCGCTCGGAAAGCAGACCTCTTGCTCCTGCATTTCCCGGAAGGAGCGTATCATTTGCTCCGACAAAAAATAATGCGCGGATATTTTTGATACGTGTTCTTTCCACATCTCCGATCACAACCTGATCCAGACTTGGAGGAATCACACCAACTTTCGCCTCTTCAAGTCCTGCATCAAGAAGTTCACAGTATTCCTTCAATGGAATCTCTTCCTCCCCCAGAAGTTCAACGAATTTATCGAATAGCTCCAGAACAATACGGTAAATCTGTGCATATTCCTTCGCCAAAGCCAGCTCTCCCTCTTCCTGGAATTTCTGCTCCAATTCTGCAAGCTGCTCCTGGATCTTCTCCTGAACCAGATATTCATAAACTGCGAGTGTAATCTCTTTTACCGTCTTTCTTCTCTTCTTCAGAACCGTATGCAACGGTGTCAGTTTTTCCACAAAACGCACGCGCAGCTGATTCAGTTCTTCCAATTCTTCTTTTTTCGTCATCGGTGTCTTTCTCACCCAGACCTGATCCCATTTCTTGAATCCTTTCAAATCCAGCGCAAGACAATAATTTTCCAGACGGTCCACTTCATCTCTTGTGAACCCACACAGGCCGGTCCGCAGATAACGAAAAACGCTTTCGTAAGTATAGTTCTGTTCAACCATCACCAGCAGACTTCTTAAATACTCTACAAAAGAATTCAACAAAATACTCTTCTTATGATCCATAAAAACCGGAATCTCATAACGTTCGCATGCCTTCTCCAACGAATCAGCATATGTATTCAGATCAGAAGCAATCACTGCGATTTCCCGATATCTGTATCCTTCTTCTCTCACCAGACGCCGGATTTCCTCTGCCACATACTGTGCCTCTTCCTGTGGTGTGTGAACTTCGTGAAGAGAGATTGACTGCATCTTTTCCCCACTGTATTTTCTTCTGGAATAACGGAATAGTTCCTCTTCCAAAAACGCCATCTCCGGATTCTCTTTGAACCGATACGGCGGATTCTTGCATAGCCAGACCGGCTCATCAATCTCCACTTTCACTTCCTGCGCCACTTCCGTCAGTGAAGTAACCATTTGCTTGCTCAGCGCAAAGAGCTGATACGGATGCTTATAGACAAACGGATCTTCCCTCCGATCAATCTCAACTGTCAGCATAATCTTGTCGCACACTTTCAGAAGTTCCCCGATTAGCCGGTTCTGCACCGGCGTAAATCCGGTAAATCCATCCATTGCGATCACACTGTCTTTAAGCATTTTCGCTTCCGCCACATTCTGACTCAACACATCAAGCAATTCTTCCTTTGTAATATATTTATCACGCAGATAATCCTCAAATCCTTCATATACTTTACGGATATCCTTTAACTTATAATACAGATAACTTTCCGAATTCAGTCCTTCCATGAAAGAATCAAGCTGTTCAAAATCAATTCCATACTGTGTGAATTCTGATATCACGGACTTCACTTCGCTGATATATCCCTGCTTCTTAAGATTGCCCTTAAGAACGGTCAGCTCATCTTCGTAATTTCCTGCAATCTTGCGGAGCACCAGATTCTTTCCCTCATCGTCAAGGATCGGCTGTCTTTCCTTTCCTGTCTCTTCAAAGACACGGTGAGCCAGACGTCCAAAACTTAAGACATCAATATTCATAATACCGCCACGCGGATGTGCCATACACAGGTCCTTCTGCGTCTGCATTGTAAACTGCTCCGGTACAAGAACAAGATAATTCTTCTCCGGATGACGGATTGACTCCTCAACTATCTGCTGATATAAATAATGGGACTTTCCGCTTCCGGAATTCCCGAAAATAAACTGCAATGACATGCTCTGACTCCCGCCTTTCTTCTTAATATCTAAGCAAAAGACAGGCTGTCGTTCACAGGAATGAGCCATATCTCTCAGCCTTCTCTGTGCCCGGCAGCCCGTCTGGGTTTTTCCTTTCTTCTATTATCGCAAATTTATTTCACAAGGTCAACCAGTGCTGTCTTAGGAATCGCACCAATCTGTCTTCCGTTCTCTTCTCCTCCTTTAAATGCGATGAAAGTCGGAATGCTCATCACTCTGTATTTCTGTGCAATATCGATATTCTCATCGATATTGATGTGGCATACCTTTACATCACTGAGTTCTTCTGAAAGAGCTTCTACGATCGGAGCCATCATCTTACACGGTCCGCACCAGTCTGCATAGAAATCAACGAGTACCGGCTGTTGCGCCTGAATCACTTCCTGCTCAAAATTGTCTGTTGTAAGTTTTACTACTGCCATCTTTATATCCTCCTTATAAATGTTATATCTTTTGTATTTTTATTTTCTTTGTTACAATCTTAGTATAGCACATATTTTTATTTTCTGTGATAAAATCACAAAGAAACCGACAGTTTTGATTTCTCCTCCCTGCCGGTTTCATTCATTACTTCTTATATCGTTTTATCTTATTCCCCCCAGGTCTGTGACCCTTTATTTACGCTTCATCGATTGCCTTACCGATATCACGTCTCATATATTTATTCTTGAAGTTTACCCACTCTGTTGCTGCATATGCATTCGCACGGGCTTCTTTCAGATCTTTTCCCTTCGCTGTCACGCCAAGAACACGTCCGCCGTTTGTCACGATCTGATCTCCGTCGAATTTTGTTCCTGCATGGAAGCAGTAATATCCTTCGTGCTTCTTGAACTCTTCCAGTCCTGTGATTGGGAAGCCTTTCTCGTAACTTACCGGATATCCTTCGGATGCGAGTACGACACAGACTGCTGCATTGTCTTCAAACTGAAGATCAACCTGATCCAGCGTTCCGTCGATACATGCTTCCATAACTTCAAGGATATCATTCTTCATACGAGGAAGTACAACCTGAGCTTCCGGATCTCCGAAACGAGCGTTGTATTCAAGAACCTTCGGTCCGTCTTCTGTCAGCATCAATCCAAAGAAGATAACTCCCTTGAACGGACGTCCTTCTGCTGCCATTGCGTCTACCGTTGCCTGGTAAACATATTTCTCACAGAATTCTTCTACTTCTTTTGTATAGAACGGGCTTGGAGAAAATGTTCCCATACCGCCTGTATTAAGTCCTGTATCTCCGTCTCCGGCACGCTTATGATCCTGCGCACTTGTCATTGTCTTGATTGTCTTTCCATCAACAAAAGAAAGTACGGAAACCTCGCGGCCTGTCATAAATTCCTCAATGACCATCTCATTTCCGGCTGTACCGAACTTCTTATCCAGCATGATCTCTTTCACGCCTGCTTTTGCTTCTTCCAGATCCTTACAGATCAGAACACCTTTTCCGAGTGCAAGTCCGTCTGCTTTCAAAACAATCGGGAACTTCGCTGTCTCAAGATAAGCAACTGCTGCTTTTGGATCTGTAAAGTTCTCATAAGCTGCTGTTGGAATGTTATATTTCTTCATCAGGTCTTTGGAAAATGCTTTCGATCCCTCAAGGATTGCTGCATTCTTCTTCGGTCCAAATGTGCGGATTCCTGCTTCTTCAAGAACATCTACAAGACCGCCTACCAGCGGATCATCCATTCCTACGATACAAAGATCAATCGCATTCTCTTTTGCGAAATCTCTTAATTTATCAAATTCCATAGCGCCGATCGGTACACACTGCGCATACTCAGCGATTCCGGCATTTCCCGGAGCACAAAAGATTTTTTCTGCTCTTGGGCTCTTTGCCACGCTTGCTGCGATTGCATGCTCTCTTCCGCCGCTTCCTACGATCAATACGTTCATAGTCTCTGCCTCCTTACTCGGTAACGATTGTACGATGTCCTTCTACTTCAACCTTTCCGTTCGCGATCAGATCGATTGCATGTGGAAGGATCTTCCATTCAGCCTGTTCCATCACTCTGCGCTGAAGCACTTCCGGGGTATCTCCATTGTGTACTTCTACAGCCTTCTGCAAGATGATCGGGCCTGTATCAGTTCCTTCATCTACAAAATGTACTGTTGCGCCAACTACTTTCACACCGCGCGCCAAAGCTGCCTCGTGCACTTTCAATCCATAATAACCTGTTCCACAGAAAGACGGGATCAGAGATGGATGAATGTTGATGATCCGGTTCTTATACTTCTTGATCATCTCCGGCGGGATTACCACAAGGTAACCTGCCAGCACGATCAGATCCGGTTCATATGCATCCACAGCCTTTAAAAGTTCCTGATTAAACACTTCTCTTGACTCGTAGTCCTTCGGAGAAATGCATTTCGCATCGATTCCATTTTCTTCTGCACGTGTCAGTGCATAAGCATTCTTATTATTGCTGATCACGCCTACAAGTTCTGTGTTCGTGATCGTACCATTCTTTACGCTATCGATGATTGCCTGAAGGTTTGTTCCGCCTCCTGACACCATACTTAAGACTCTTAACATAAAGTCACTCCCTTTTCGCCAGCCTCGATCTTGCCGACTACATATGGCTGATCTCCTGCTTCACGAATTGCATCCATTGTCTTATCAACGTCTGCCGGATCAACAGCGAGAACCATTCCAAGTCCCATGTTGAATGTGTTGTACATCATCTGCTCTTCGATTTCGCCCTCTTTTGCAAGTTTTGCAAAGATTGGTGGAATCGGGTAGCTGTCTTTTTCTACAACTGCATGAGTTCCTTCTTTGAGCATACGCGGAATGTTCTCATAGAATCCGCCACCTGTGATATGGCTGCATGCTTTTACTGTAACGCCTGCATTTTTAATACTCTTAAGTGCCTTTACATAGATTCTTGTCGGCGCAAGAAGTGCCTCTCCAAGAGTACATCCAAGATCATCATAATAAGTATCTAAAGATTCTTTTGTAATATCAAATACTTTTCTTACAAGTGAAAATCCGTTGCTGTGAACACCTGTAGAAGCCATTCCGATCAGAACGTCTCCGGCTGCAAGGTTCTCTCCTGTGATCATATCTTTCTTATCACATACACCAACTGCGAATCCCGCAAGATCATAATCATCTTCCGGCATAAGTCCCGGATGCTCTGCTGTCTCTCCACCGATCAGAGCTGCATCAGACTGCTTACATCCTTCTGCAACACCTTTTACGATCTCAGCGATCTTCTCCGGATAGTTCTTTCCACATGCAATGTAATCCAGGAAGAACAGCGGCTCTCCACCTGCACATGCGATATCGTTCACGCACATAGCAACAGCATCGATTCCGATTGTGTCATGTTTGTCCATTACCATAGCAAGTTTTACCTTTGTTCCACATCCGTCTGTACCGGAAAGAAGAACAGGCTCTTCCATCTCTTTGATCTTCGCAAGAGAGAACGCTCCTGAGAATCCGCCAAGTCCTCCGAGAACTTCTGCGCGCATTGTCTCTTTTACATATTCTTTCATTAATTCCACTGATTTGTAACCGGCCTCAATATCTACACCTGATGTCTTGTAATCCATCGTAAATCTCCTTTTCTTTCGAATCGTAATATTTATTTATTGTTCAGATATTCCTCGTAACCAACTTCTGCAAGTCTGTCTGCTTTTGCCTGTACCGTATCTTTCATCTCTGCAGAATAAGCTTTCAGTTTCTCTAAAAGCTCCGGATCTGACATTGCAAGCATCTTCGCTGCAAGAATTGCCGCATTCATACCGCCGTCGATTGCAACTGTAGCAACCGGAATTCCAGGTGGCATCTGAACGATTGAATAAAGTGCGTCCATACCCTCCAGATTCTTTCCTGACATTGGGATACCAATTACCGGCATTGGGAAAAGTGCTGCACACATTCCCGGCAGATGTGCTGCCATACCTGCTCCTGCAATAATTACTTTGATTCCCTTTCCTTCAGCTGCCTTCGCCCAGTCAAAGAAGACATCAGGCATACGGTGTGCTGAAATGATCGTCATCTCATAATCAATTCCAAACTTCTCCAGTGTGGCTGCTGCCTTACTCATCACCTTCAGATCTGAGTCGCTGCCCATGACAATTCCTACTTTTGGCATATCATTTCCTCCTTCAGTGGTATACTGTTTTCCTTCCCTTGGAAAACTTTGTTTATTTATTATCCATACTTATGAAAGATTCCATTTAATCATCTATTAACTATCCAATTGCCTACAGGATTTCCTTAAAATCCCGCTTCATCCAAAGGCTCATTAAGTACCTCTGTTCCCGGCAATACGAATCTTCCGTTCTTTAATAGTATAATGTCTTTTCTCTCGTTTGTCACTACACTTATTTCTTCTAACTCTTTATAAGGCACGGTTATATCTGTATGACAGTTAAAGTATGCTTTTGATACGTCTTCCTTACGAAGAAGAGAACAGGAATTATCTTTCGCCACAATTTCCTTTCCGTTCGGATTGTAGACTCTGATTTCCTCGCTCCAGGAATAGCATGTATCTCCTACTGCAAAATGCGGTCCTGTTTTCTCTGCGATCAGAATCGGCATCTTATCTTCTATATTAAATTTCTTCGCTGCCACATATGCAGTTGTATTTGTTCCAATTGCGAACTCACCAAGCGGAAGAGTCTCATGATTCTTCAACACATTATCGTAAATGTATTTCTTATTCTGTGCTTCATCCTCAAAGTTCGTACATGTATAGTCGGTGATCTTTCCATCCTGAAATGTCAGCTTCAGATTCTCATACTGAAGTCCGTCCAGATATACCTTACTTACATGAAGTATGCCGTTCGTCCCTTCCAGAACCGGTGATGTAAATACTTCTCCGACAGGAATATTCACATCTGCCACACAATTTTCGAAGATTGTCTCCTTCTGTGCGTCTTTCAGATGATATAACTGTACTGTAATATCTGTTTGGTTTTCTCCTTTTCCTCTTACATGTACACAAGTTCCCTGATCTAACGCATCGATCATTGTCTGCTGCACTTTTTCATAAAGCTTCGCGTCTAATGTATTGATCTTGATCACTTCATCAAAGATCTTTGCATAATCTGCTCCAATCTCCGGCACCGGATAAGCAACAATTGTAAAACTTCTTTCTTCACCCTTGATATACTCATTCGTGATCTGTCCTGATCTGCTGCTAAAGAGAAGATCCAGTTCTCTCTGCGCCTCGTCATATGACGGTGCTGTCTCTTTCGCTTCCGGTGAAAATGGTGTCTCACCGAAGATCTCCATAACTGCCGGTCCTGCAACACCTGCTGCCATCTCTTTGTTCTGCTCGAAAACAGTCTTCATCACCTCAAGCTTACGTTCTACATAACGCTTATCCATAAAGAGTGTCTGGTCCTGTCTATGATCATACTCATACTGCTGATTTGCGATTGTACCATAGTACCCGATCTTGTGATGCTCTCGCTTTGTGATCACACTGGATGCTGCACGGTAAATGACAGGCTTTAATCCCATCTTACGGAAGTTCTCGATTGCAAGGCAGATCACCTTCTCAAATCCAAGGCTGTAACGGATATTTACAATCGATTTCTTTGACAGATCTTTTCCGGTATTAATAAAACCAACCCGATATCCTTCCGTATATACATCTGCCATCTTCTGCAGTGTCTCCTGTGGCAGATTTCTCAGATGATGAGCTGTTCCAAGTTCATTCTTGGAAATGTATTCGCCAAATTCATAAAGATAATCATCTTTATCAAGATCTGCATTTTCAATGATCTGTACTGCAAAATCCGCTGACGGGTCCATCTGCTCCAGAATTCTGTCTGCATAAAACACATCGCAGTAATCGCTTGCATACCAATACAGAATCTCCTTGATCTGTTCCGGCTTTGGAACCGGATTCTCTCCCTCACTCATTCCCTCGAAACAGGTATAGACTTCGAGAAACAACTCATAGAGGATTGTCAGATAATCCTTGCGCTGTTCAAACACATACGGAATTCCTGCTCTGATTTCCGTATACAACAAACTTAAAAGCTGTCCCATCTCCTGCCCCAATTTTTCACAGGCATAGTCTTGATTGGCATAGCTTGTCTGATATTTGTCCCCTATAATATCACTATAAAGAATCCTGTTCAGGCTGCGCTTCTCCTCAAGACTTAAGCTGTCCCAGATTCCATCTTCTAGCTTTCTTCGTGTATTCTCTAACTCAAGCAGAAACAAGGTACAATCCTGAAAGTAAGAAATATATGCTGCATTCACTGTTTCTTCTGTCACGATCGTGCGCAGACGCTCAACTGCCAGTTCGTGACGCTGTGTGCACTGTTCATTTTTCTCCTTCTGTAACTCACTTAACTTTCCGATCATAAACTCAAACCTCCAACAAAAATTCCAAGGAAGCACAAGATCTGCACAATACCGATCCCGATTCCACATTTGCAGGAAAGGTATTTTCTATCCTGCTCCTCAAATCCTTCTATTGCATTCCAGATTCCATATATATCAATCATTAAAGAAAGGATTGCAATCCCTCCGACAATTCCGGCTGCCTTTCCTCTCGTCAGGAACGCATATCCGACACAT
>ENA-OQDL01000720-OQDL01000720.1-human-gut-metagenome-genome-assembly--contig:-NODE-720-length-19661-cov-5.193560_pt1 | contig 19661 bp, 13 predicted proteins | sample MGYA00242782_ERZ504609 | MGnify/ENA primary metagenome ERZ504609 (study PRJEB26092, sample SAMD00036320) | human gut metagenome | host: Homo sapiens | study: EMG produced TPA metagenomics assembly of... | reverse complement strand
TTTACAGATTTCCATGTATCAACTACATTTCCATTTTTGTCCAGAACAGTAAGTGTCGCACCTGACAATTCCACGCCAGTAGTTAAATCAGACTTGGAAACTACAACCTTTGTAGGCTGGTTCTTAATACAGAAGATAACTGTACTACATTAACATCCTGTCCCTGATATTCTGCTTTTACTTCCAGAACTTTATCAGAAGATACATAACCATATTGTGACAATAAAAGCTATAGGACATTTACATTTTTATATAGTTTCGATTATTTTTTTATTATTTTACATATTTTTTTGTATATTTTTTCTTGTACTTGTGTTATAATAAAATTTGATGTAATTTATCTTTTACTCACATTGGGAGGTTTTTATTATGATAAAAACACATGATGGACAAACATCATCGAATCTTTCGGCCCACCCAGATAAGCCATCTGTTTCCGAACAGATGTCTCTATCTGATTCTATCTTATCTGGGGCAGTTGTTGCATACCGAAAAGCCGGTTATACGTTTGGTCGACACTTACATACTAATATTGAGATTTATCGAATTCTTTCCGGCGAATGTTATATGGATATTCAATCAGAAACCCTGCATTGTACAAAAGGTGACTTTATTATGATCCTTCCTGATGTGGTGCATTCTTTTTATCTGAATGATACTTCAGATTGCGAGTTTCAGCATATACATTTCAACCCTGATATGTTTTCAACTATCATTCTTGATAATGATGGAATATTCCCGATTACGCTTCTTCATGCTGTATTATTTTCTTCACATTTTTATTATCGACTCATCTCTGATGAAACGATTGATAAGCATCTTCAGAAATTGATTGATTTGCGTACTTCCTCTGACAGTCTGTTTACAGCCGCTAATCTTAATGTTGCTCTTATGAACCTGATGCTCTATATTCTTGATCACACAGAGCTTGTACATGAACGTGAACATGCAGAGCCTCAACTTCAAAACAGTTATGTAGCTTATACATTGAATTATATTCAAACTCATTACGCTACAAAAATCTTACAAGAAGACATTGCACAACAATTGCATATTTCCGTCCGTTATCTAAGTAAACTTTTCAAGAGTTATATGGGGGTCACATTATCAAACTTATATTAATATTTATCGTATTAATCGCTCCATTGAGCTAATGCAGGATACCAATTTAACCTTAACGGAAATCGCACTGCAGGTTGGATTCAAAGACTCTCAGCACTATTCCAAAGTCTTTGGAAGCATTATTAATGCAAAACCATTCTCAATACAGGAAGACGTTTTTAATTAAATAACTAATCAAAAACCCAGGATTTACTCCTGGGTTTTTCTGATTAGTTGTTCTTCTATACCAATTTTCTTTTTACAATTCTATGCTTTCTTCTAAATCATAACCACACTGTTCATTACGCCAGTTTATTGATTCTTTACATAAACACATAATAACTACTGCGCTTAGCAGAAATGATAGAATCATAATAAGACTTATAACTACAATCATTTTATCTTATTCTCTTTCTTTTAATCAGTACAACAACAATTCCTGTTGCCAGACAGAGGATTGCAACTCCTGCTACACCTGCTACATTTGCTGCATCACCTGTTTTTACTGCATTTGATGTCTTATTTGCAGTGCTTGTAGTATTCTTGTTGGATGATCCGTTATTGTTTGATCCGCCATTAGATGAACCATTGTTGGATGTTCCGCTGTTGCTGTCATCCTTTTTATTGTCATCTTTCTTGTCATCATCCTTCTTGTCGTCGCCCTTATTGTTGTCGTCTTTCTTATTATCATCTTTTGCTTTCAGGGCTTCTTTTGCTTCTTTTACAGACTGTACTGCTGCATCGATCTCGTCCTGAGTTGCATCTGGATTCTGAAGAACTGCATTGGCTGCATCAATTGCTGACTGAAGGGCTGCAAGGGACTCTTCTGTATACTGCTCTGTATCTCCTACAACCTTTGTTGCATCTTCTACAGCAGCTTTCAGTTCATCCTTCTTAACAGGTACTTCCGGCTTCGGTGTCTCTTTCTCAACAAGAGCTTTCTGTGCTGCCTGGACTGCTTTCTCTGCTGCGTCTACTTCTTCCTGTGATGCATTCTCATCAGTTAATACTTCTTTTGCTTCATCGATTGCTTTCTGAAGCTTCTCGATAGACTCTTCTGTGTATTTGTCAACTAATGCGGCATCGCCTTCTGCTGCTATAATTGCAAGGTTCAGAGCATCTTTCTTTGCTTTCGCTTTCAGAGCTGCAAGCTTAGCCTCTACATTTGCCTTTGCTTTATCTACTTTATCCTGATCAGCATTTGGATCGTCGTAAATAGCCTGTGCAGCTTTGACTGCATCTTCAAGATCTTTCAAAGATGACGGTGTGTATTGCTCTGTCTCTGCAAGTTTTTTGTTTGCTGTATTAATTGTTGCTAACAGATTTTCTTTCGCAATTGTAAGCTCATCTTTTGCAAATGTTACTTCAATTGTATGATTTGCAACAATATCTTCGAAAGCATACTCTGTTGCAATAGTTTCTACATTTTCTCCGTCCACTGTAATACTTTCAATATGGTATCCCTTGTCCGGAGTGATCGTGAATACTTTGGATGTTCCCTTATAAACTGTTGTTGTGGCTTCCGGTGCAATCTTTCCGCCTTCACCTGCTGTTGCTGTGATTGTAAACTGTGTCTGGATATCAGCAATCTTTGCTTTGATTTCGGCTTTCTTTTCATCTACATCTGCCTGAGATGTGTTTTCTGTGAATGCCTTTCCAGCGTTTACCATCTCCTGAAGTTCTACAAGAGCTGTTGCTGAATATTTATCTTTGTCTTCTGCGTTAAGAATTTCTTCTGCCTCAGCAATCGTTGCTTTAAGGTCTGTAAGGTCTGCTTCACTTGCAGTTCTTATCAATTGAATATCCAGTTTATCAAGCTGTGGAGCTTTGTTTGTGTCCGGTGCTGTAAGAACCAAAGTTCCTGCTCCTGCAGTTTTTACTTCAATGTTAAGTTCGAATGTCTTCACAGTTAAGTTGTTACCTTCTTTTGTTGACGGACAATCTACCTGCGCTGCCTCAATCTTACTTCCTTCCTCAGAAAATGCAAGTTTATTCAGTGCTCCTGCACGATAAGTACCTGTTACTTTATAAATTCCAGGAACGTTTGCTGTATAAGCGTACTTAGCATAATCTTTGTATGCCATACAGTTCAGGAATTTTCCATTACTTGCCCAGCCCTCAGAAGTAATTGTAAGCGGCCAGTTCGGATCAGAATCTGAATCATTGCTATTGATCAATTCTGTAGCATGTTCTGCTTCCAGTGTGCTTGTTACGCCCTTTGTTTCTGGGAATTTAAATGGATTTTCTGCTGTATAATTTGCAAATGCAAATGTTGCCTCAATTTTATGTGCTTTATCCACATCACTAAATGTGTAAGAAGTTTTCTTTCCTATGGATTCTCCATCAACTTTTACATCTGCGATTTCATATCCTGAATTCGGAGTGATTGTAAATGTTGCGTTTTCACCTTCTGTTATTTTACCATCTGTAAGGTCTTCTGTTGTGATAGTTCCACCTTCGCCAGCTGTTGCTGTGATATCGTAAGACCCAACTACAACATTTTTTGGGTGTAATTTCAAGTTTATCAAGCTGTGGTGCACCACTGTTGTCTACCGGCTGAAGGATTAGAGTTCCCTCGCCTGCTTCTGTTACAACAATATCAAATTCAACTGTGCCCACAGTCAGATTTCCATTAACTTTTGTATGTGGAGTTGTTACATTTCCTGCTGTGATCTTATTATTTGCTTCTGACCATGCAATCTTATTTCCGTTATTATCATCTCCACTACGATAAGTTGCAACTACATGATATGTACCTGTCTTTGCTGCATTATATGCATACTCAACTTTATCTGTACCTGTATTTGTTTTATTCATTGAATTGATAAACTTACCGTTACTTGCCCAGCCTTCTGTTCCAATTTCACATCTCCACTTAGTTGCTCCGCAAGCTTCTGTAATTGTTGTCGCAAACTCTGCTTCCAGTGTTGCACTTGTTCCTTTCTTCCACGGGAATTTGAATCTGTCTGTGTCTGTATATTTTTCACGTGCTACAAGTGCTTTCTTTGCATTTTCCAGTGCTATGTATGCATTTCTGATAGTTGCTTCTGTTGCCTCTTCGTTCTCAGCAACTGCTCTTGCATTTTCCAGTGCTGATGCAAATGTATCCCAGCCTTCTGAGTACAGATTCTCTTTCAGCTCTGCTGACTGAACAACCAGTGTCTGAAGTTTGTCTCTGTTGATTGCATCTTTATCTTTGATCGTGATTCTTGCAGAACCGTTGAAACCAATGATTGCGTTGTCAGGATTTTTATCTGTTAATTCAATGGAGAATGCACGATCTCCTGTCAGATTGGTATTACGTCTTGTAATCGCTGCATTCTGAACAGTTACTTCTGATTCTCCATCCTTCAGCGTTACTGTTGGTGCATTTTCTGTATCAAAGTCATCCTGAATTGCACTACCCGGGTTTGGCTGGATCTTAGCTGTGATGGTTCCTTTTGTTCCACCGACACGTTTTACTTTAACTGTCAGCGTATCTTCTTCATTCATTGTATACTCGGAATTCTCAAGTTCGATCATTCCGACGCCACCATTGTTGATTACGTAAGCCGCTTCTACACCGATTGCTTTTGACTTTACCACAAGTTTTAATGTATGAGTACCAGCCTCTAAGTCATCTGATTCGAAGATCACTGTTCCGGTTGTTCTGGCATCTGCATGAGTATTGATTGTTTTTACAAACTTATCATCAATATATACATCTGCTTCACCATGACCCGGATCTTTTGTTCCCATCAGATATACTTTTGTTCCCTGGAACGTATAGGTGAGAGTGGCATCTTTTGTATCAGACCATGTATTCTGTCCATTGATGTACTGACTTCCTGTCTCTGGATTCCATTTTTTGTTGAATTTAAAATCAGTTGTATTATTAACACTTGTTGTATCCATTCCTTCCGGCGCTGCTCCTGCCAGCTGGAATCCTTCACTTGCTTTGTATACACCAACTTCACTCAACATCGGTACTTTTCCGTTTGATGTTCCTACTGTAATCTTCACCTGAGTTGCTGATACCGGAGCTGTTCTAACCAGTCTCTTTGCACCAACAGTTTTTCCGTTTTTCAGTGTCTGCCACTGTGCATCATCAGACGCTTTGTATTCAACTTTATAACTATTGATACGCTGTCCCTTTTGGATTGCTTCTTCAATAGAAACCACATCAAACTTCTTAGCTTTGTCCCATTTGATCGTCAGACTTCCTTCTTTTGTTCCATCGTCTGTTGTCCAGTATGTTTCATCTTTAGCATCTACTACATTTCCCGGTTTAAACGCTGTATCATTTCCACGAACATTAGATGCCTCAATTGTGGTTCCTTCTTCTTTTGCCAGATTGGTTCTGAAAGTATCTTCCACATTCTGTCCAAATTCCTCTATTCTTTTCAGAATCGGCTGATCCACTGTACCTTGGTTATTCGGCGGTACATTCAGAAGCATGGTTGCATTATGTCCTACAGAATCAAAGTACATGTTAGCAAGCTGTGTAATTGTCTTCGGAGTCTTCTTTTGAGTTCCCCAGAACCATCCGGATGTAATACGTCCGTCACACTCCGGAACTGTCCATTTATTACCATTTTCATATCCTTTGGAATAAGGTGTACTTCCATTGCTGTCAATAGTATTCTTGTCATAATTGACATTTGACTTTGCCCAGGTATCCTCAAAAGCTACACCGTCTTCATTTCCAATCCAGCGAACGGTTGTATATGCCTGAGCTCCGAATAACATACAGTCTGCTGAATTACCTGCTACTTCTTTTCCTTGATACTTTTGGATTGTAGCAAACCACTTCTTAAAGTCGTACTCCTGTGCATTGGCACCGCTTCCTTTGGCTCCATCCATCCATACTTCAACAAAACGTCCCTTGTTTCCATACTTTTTATTTCCGAGGATTTCTTCTAACTGATTGTTATAATACACATTATAATCCAATACATCTTTCTCTGGTGTTGTTGGATTTCCGTTCGCATCTTTATATCCGTAAGATGGCTCATGAATATCCCATGGAGACAGATAAAGTCCCATGTCCATATCATAGGTGGAACAAGCAGCTGAGATTTCTGCAAGAATATCTCCTTCATATCCTGCTTCCTCTGTATCATAGTCTGTCCATTTACTCGGCCAGATACAGAAACCATCATGATGTTTCGCTGTTATAATGAGTTTCTTGAATCCTGCTTCCTTTAATGTTCTCACCATGGTATCTGCATCAAATTTCTGATCCAACTTAAAGATTTCACTCGGCTTTTTATTTCCGTAATGCTCTCCCCACTCAATTTCATTGAACGTATTCGGACCAAAGTGGCAGAATGCTGCCAGTTCATCTTTCTGATATTTATACTGATTCGCATCTGGTACAACTTTATCTGATTCTGGTTCTGCTGTACCTGTCTTTGTACACTCAGAATCTGTCACTCCGCTTTCAGCAGCTGATACAGTGACAACTGCCGGTCCAATTGAACTAAATACAGTTGTCACTCCAAGAACAAGGCCCATAAACATTGATACGGTCTTTTTCTTCATTTTGTTCCTCTCCTTAATCCTCTTTTTTACGTTTTGCTACACCCAGTCCTGCAGCTGCAGATGCTGCTAATGCAAACAACCATGTTACTACATTTGTTGTATCTCCAGTCTTAACTGCATGTGATGTAGTACTTCCAGTACTTGTAGTACCCTTGTTGCCTGATCCGGTATTTGTAGATCCTGTATTGGATGATCCGTTATTGTTTGATCCGCCATTAGATGAACCATTGTTGGATGCTCCGCTGTTGCCATCATCCTTCTTATTGTCACCCTTATTGCTGTCGTCGCCCTTATTGTTGTCGTCTTTCTTGTCTTCTTTTACTTTCAGGGCTTCTTTTGCTTCTTTTACAGCTTTCACTGCTGCGTCGATCTCAGCCTGTGTTGCTTCTGGATTATCCAGTACTGCATTCGCTTTATCAATTGCTGACTGAAGTGCTGCAAGAGACTCTTCTGTATACTGCTCTTTATCTCCTACAACCTTTGTTGCATCTTCTACTGCAGCTTTCAGTTCATCTTTCTTAACAGGTGCTTCCGGCTTCGGTGTCTCTTTCTTAACAAGAGCCTTCTGTGCTTCCTGGACTGCTTTCTCTGCTGCGTCTACTTCTTCCTTAGTAGAATCTTCCTTATCATAAACTTTCTGTGCAGCTTCTACAGCTTCTTCAAGTTCTTTTACAGATTCTGGAGTATAAGCATCTTTCTCTGCAAGTTTTTCTTTTGCTGTATTAATTGTTGCAAGCAGGTTTTCTTTTGCTACTGTAAGTCCATCTTTTGCAAATGTTACAGCAATTGTGTGGTCTTCTGTTATATCTTTGAAAGTATACTCTTTTACAATATCTTTTACGTCTGTCTCATCCACTGTAATACTTTCAATATGATATCCCTTGTCAGGAGTGATTGTGAACACTTTGGATGTTCCCTTATAAGCTTTTGTTTCGTAACTTGTTTCGTCTTTTGCTCTCTCTTTGATCTCGTCTTTCAGTTCAATCTTTCCGCCTTCACCTGCTGTTGCTGTGATTGTAAACTGTGTCTGAATATCAGCAAGTTTTGCTGTGATTTCATCTTTCTTCTTATCTACAGCTTCCTGAGTAGATGTTGCTGTCAACAGCTTTCCTGCATTCACAAGTTCCTGAAGTTCTACAAGAGCTGCTGCAGAATATTTATCTTTATCTTCTGCTTTAAGAATTTTTTCTGCCTCAGCAATCGTTGCTGTAAGTTCTGTAAGGTCTGCTCCCTTCAGTGTTGTAAATGTCGCTGCTTCTGATTTTTCAGACTCATTTCCTGCAGCATCCACTGCTGTTACTGTTACGTTGTACTCAGTATTTGCTGTAAGGTCTGCCAGATCATACTCTGTTCCTGTGATAAGTTCATCATTTACTTTCTCATTGTTCAGGTATACATTGTATCCGGCTACTTCTACGTTATCTTTAGACGCTGTCCAAGTGAGCTTTGCTCCTGTATGAGCAATCTCGGATGCTTTCACATCTGCCGGAACTGTTGGAGCTTCTTTATCTGCAGCAGCTTTATCTACGTAAGTAATAATCGGTGTAATATGAGCAGATGGTTTGCTTGGATTTCCGTTACATTTTGCTACTACACGGATCATGTCGCCTCGAGTCACTTCGATTTCTTCTGCCTTTTCCCAGTTTCCTTCTTTCTTTTTACTGGTTTCAAGTGTCAAGTTCTTCTTCTCTGTTCCATTTACATAGAGGCTTAATGTAACTGTTCCGCCTGCGTTATCATTCTGACGAAGATATGGCTCATTATCTCTAACTTTGAATGATACTGTTCCGCTCTTTGGTACTCTGTATGCCATTGCTGTTGAGATATTTGTGCTTGGCGGTGCAGAAAGTAAACCGTGTTTGTCTGGACTGCTTGCTGTAGTTACATGCTGATCATCATCAATACCAGGTCCATAATATGTATGAGTAGCCCAGTTTGGCCAGCCATCTTTATCAACAGATGTCATATTCGCCCAGTCACCGGATCCGTCCTTCATCTGTCCGAACCAGACATTTCCCTGCTGTCCGTTTATATAATCTAAAGTCCAGTTGTATTCATTTTTCTGCTTGATCGCATACTCTTTTGTAGTTCCATCTTCCGCTGTGATACGAAGTGTCATTCCGTCTGCTACTGCATCCTTATCTGCCAGTTCTTTTCCAGCATTTACTACAGAAACAGTTGCTGTATCAGCTACCGTAAGACTCGCCTTCAGTTCCTTTACTGTTGTTGGATTTTCCTCTGTGTAAGGAACTTCCAACTCTGTTCCTCTCACTTCATAGTAAGAAGCTTTCAGTTCTTTATCAGAACTTGCAACGACTGTATAAGTTACATTTTCTTTTCCTTCATATGAAAGAACAACTTTTGCTCCTCCCTTTACAACATCTGTTCCTTCAAGTACGTTCTCACCGTCTTTAACAGTAACTTTGACGCCTGTATCTACGATGATATTTTTAAGGAAAGCTTCTACTGTTGTGTTCTTCGGAAGTTCACTTACGTCTGTTCCGGAAACTTTATATACGTTAGATCTCAGGATAAGAGTGTCTGCTACTACATCACTCTCTGCTGCTCCGATCTCCGGTACTGCTGTGATCGCATGGCCGAAGAAATCGTGATCGATCGTATAACCATTTCTGTCAACCACTACTTTACCCTTATTGATTGCCGGAGAATTTTCTGCAAGTTTGTATCCGTCGAATACTGTTTCTTTAGTTGGATCTTCGTGTTTTCTAGCTGCTTTGTCTGTTGCTACAGAATCTGGACCGGAACCTGCATTCTCAAGTACTTTTGTTCCTGCGTTTACTTTTACAGGAGCTGCATCGTTCGGATAATTCTTTACATTATAATATAAGTTATTGCTATAAGTTTTATTTCCGCTAGGATTCCATTCCTTTACATTAACTGGTGTATTACCTGCGAAGTAGAAAATATTATTTTCCATATCTACAGGACCGCCATTGCCATGACTTCTGTGCCAGATGGTATTGAGACCTTCTTTGATATAGAACGTATTGTTGTAAACCTGACAATTTCCGGAGTTACCTGCCGGGTCCAATGGTCCCATATCTTCGTTCTGACTGATATTGTAACGGAATGTATTGTTAACAGAATTTCCTCCACAGAACATGATGGTACTTGCGGTATTTCCGTGGCTGTAGTTGTACTGATAGTTTGTTCCGTCACCATAGTCAGCATCCCAAGGCTGTCCATCGCCATTACCACTTGCGGCATTCAATGTTTTAAAACATTCATTATACTGGAAAATCGCATTTTTACATTTCCATGGCCAGATACCGGCTGCCACTCGTCCTGCTCCAACGTCCTGTTTACCAATCTCTTTTCCATTTGCATCCAGTCTTGGCTGTTGCTGTGCATAATCTGTTGTATTAATCTGTTCAGCTGCGTTCTCTGACACATTGTACTGAATCAATGGTCTGTCAAGATACATGGTTGTGATTGCATCTCCACCTACGTGGTTCAGATAGTTGTTCTCGATGACTACATTGGAGGAACCATATTTTGCCATCGTTGCATCCGGAAGTTCACCTGTTTCGAACTGTCCCCACTGATAGGTATATCCTACTGCAATTCCCCAACGGTTTACCTTATTCAAAGAACAGTTTCTAATCTGGACGTCATTATATCTTGCAATTCCTGTTTCGCCTTCATTCGTTGGTTTTGCAACGATGAAGTAGATACCACCGTTTGTCATATGCTTGTTATAAACGTTTCCTGTTACATCATGGATATAAAGATCATTCAATACGATATGATCTACTGTTCCATTATCCTTTGCAACTCCGGCAACACCGGTTCTGTCCATTGCGTATGCATCATTATACGCTTTACCTTGTTCAGTATCTGTTGCACTCTTTCTGTCGTTGGTCAGTTCCAGACCTTCGATTTCAAGGTATTCAGTATCTTCAATTAAAATACTGGAGGATACAGTACCTTTCCATTTATGGTTCTGGTTATCCAGCGGATTACCATAATTCAGCTCCCACTGTCCATGACCATTTGTATTGATCTTTGGTTTCTCTCCTTCTCCATAAGTAGATATCTTCACCGGTGCTTCTGCAGTACCGCTGTCCTCTTTTGTGAACTTAAGAGCCTGATCCTCAAATACAGATCCCTTTTTCAGAAGAACGGTGTCTCCCGGCTCAAGGTTAAGCTCATTCACTTTTTTAAGTGTCTGGAACGCCTTGTTTTCAGCTGTTCCAGCATTACTGTCTTTTCCATCTTTTGAATCAACGTAATAGGTTGTTCCTGTCGCAGCAGACTCCTTTGCATTAACCGGAACTGTCGGCACCATTGATGCAACTGTTGTTCCAGCAAGCGCAAGAGCCAGCGTACGACTCATCCATTTTTTCTTCATAGCTTTTCTCCCTCCATTATTGTATATTCTTCAAGGTTATTCGGTTTACATTCTCCATGTTACCTGCCACCTGAGAACCTGTTTCACGCTGCGTGATCATATCATCATACTTCTGCTCACGCAGTTCTCTTTCGACCGCGATCCTTGCCATCTCAAGGTCTGCATTTTCATCGCTGTCTCCAAAGATCCACTCTCGGCTTTGATAGTGTTCCTGTATTTCATCCTCTGTCAGTTTCATACCTTCACGATTGGTATCGTTACAGTACTTTTCTTTTAACGTGCTGATTTCATAATCCAGATAAAGCTGAAACGTATATTCTTTAAGCCCGTAGATTACTTCGCCTTTTTCTACTTTCTCACTTCGCTCTGCATTTTCATCTTTCCAGCGTTTTTCCAGTGCTTCATAACTACTGTCTGTGATATCTCCCTGTTCTTTTGCAAGATCGTAAACAGCATGAATGTGTTTCAACTCTTCTACTGTATTATCCGCCAGAATTTCATACCCGTGTTTTCCATCATACTGTTTTTTCCAGAAGTCATCTTCATATATAGCGCCATACTCCTGCTGAATCTGTATCTTTGTATCATATTCAACTGCCTTCATACAGTTCAGATACTCTTCTTTACTAATTACGTGTTCCGCAACAGTAAGATCGAATTGATTTACCTTTTTATATTGAATGATTCCGGCAACAGTTCCTGTAACAGCAATCGCCAATAGAATGATTCCAAGCTTTAGGAATTGCTTCTTTCGATTCTTCATAAATCCTGCGCCCTTCCTATTTGAATTTTTGTTTTATCTTCACATAGATTCTTTTTATCCACATTAACTTTATTATAGCAATCTGGTTTTTTTTCGGCTCGTTTTTTTTCAGTTGATTTTCATGCCATTTTTGTCTAATTCGGAACTAAACAGAAATTTCTTTTTTATTTATTTCCATTAAAAAAAGACCATGAAAAAAATGTTTTTTTCATAGTCTTTTTTAGCATCAAATTTTTAGTTTTCCAAATCAACAATCTGATTATTCTCTAATGTATAATTACCGCCATCCATATTTTTACGAACGAACGGAACGCCTTTTCTTACATAGAAAGTATTATCTTTGATCAGTGCATCCGGGTTCTCTGCCGGACTGATCGTTCCTCCAAGGTCATCGAAACTGACATTGTTACGGAACGTATTATGAATTGCTTCCTGCAAACAGAACATCACACATCCGCCTTCGTTCTGTCTGCTGTAATTATACTCATAAACGGTTCCGTCACCGGAATCTGCATCATATGCCATACCGTCCTGATTCAGTCTTGTATCAGTGCCTTCATTATATCGGAACAACGCATCCTTACACTTCCAAGGCCAGATAGCTGCTGCCACCTTTCCCAGGCGATTACCCGGCTCGCTATAGATCCGATCATTGATCTCACAGGCGATGGAATCTGTCATATTGTGCTCTATGAGTGGACGAAGTGCATACATCGATGTAATGCCGTCACCACCTGCTGCCTTTACATAATTATCGCGGATCAGCATATTTTCGTGACCATATTTCAGGAAGATTTCTTCATCAAGCTCTGCTCCCTGGAACTTGTCATGTGCATAAGTATAACCAACAGCGATTCCCCAGCGGCTCACCTGATACACAAAGCATCCCTCAACTGTGACATCTTTATAACGTGCTACTCCGGTCAGTTCTTCGTTCTCCGGACGAAGTGCTGTCATATAGATACCACCGTTATTCATGTGCTTATCATATACATTACCATTCACATCATGGATCAGCAGATTACGCAATGTGATACCGTGTCGTACACCTTTGTCTTTTGCTACAACAGCAACACCTGTACGGTTCATCTTGTCTCCAAGGGAATAGTACTCGCCGATAATTTTGTCTGCTTCGTTTGTGATCTCCAGATCTTCTACGATGATATATTCTGCATCATACAGCAGAACTGCGGAAGATACATACCCGCGATATACATGAGTTGGTGAATCTAATGGGGCTCCATAATTCTGATACCAGATTCCCTGCCCACAAGCCTCAATACGCGGCGCATCGCCTTCTCCATAAGCTCCGATCACGATTGGTGCATCTTCTCTCCCACTGTCTGTCACTTGAAGATACTGTCCGTAAAAGACGCTCCCACGCTCAAGTAATACATGATCTCCCGGCTGCAGACTTCTCTGATTGATTGCAAAAAGACTTGCGAATGCACTTTCGCCTGTCAGTCCATCGTTCGAATCATTTCCTGTCTTCGAACTCACGTAATACGTCTTCGATAAGCTTGTCATATGCATCCTCCCGTAATCTTTTTTCAATAATCTGTTCTACCTCTTCATAAGTAAAGAGATCTCCGAAATATCGACCGAATAAATCCATATTTTTTTCGTAAAATTCTTTCTTCTCCTGCTCTGTGACATCCGGACACAGACCTGTGCTTCGAACCGCCTCACTTGGCTGGACAAAATCCAGTTTCAGTCTTGTCAGCTCATACTGCAAATACGCCGGTGCTGAAAAATAACGTGGTCCATAGAACAGCTTCTCCTCCTGCTCCATCATCTTCAGCTTTTCATTATGATTCTGTCTTCTTGCTTCAAGTCCCTCCATAGAAGGATCCTCAAGCAATCCCATTTTATGTGCTAAAAGGAAGGCACCTTGCGCCTTCCTTAAACATTCCTGTTTTATACAATACTTTTGCTGCATTATTTTACCGCTCCTGTAATTCCGTTTGCAAAGCTCTTCTGTAAGCACAGGAAGATGATTGCAGTCGGAAGTGTACAAATCAATACACCAAGCATCAGCATACCATAGTCAACACTGTAACCACTCTTCAGGTTCGCTACAAGCATCGGCATAGTGATCGCTTTGCTGTCCTGTAAAAATGATCGTTGGCCATAAGTAGTTATTCCATGCACTCATGAATGTTACAGTCATAGCTGCTCCATAAGTAGATTTCATAACCGGGATAAACATCTTAAAGAAGATCTGAAATTCGTTTAATCCCTCAAGTCTTGCTGCTTCGATAATATCATGCGGGAAAGAACGGGCTGCCTGTCTGAACAGCATGATCATAAACGGAGTGGAAATTGTCGGAAGCGCAAGTGCGATCCATGTATTAACCAGTCCCCATGAAGTAAACATCTTAAACAGCGGAATCATAATGGCTACGAAAGGAAGCATCATTGCAAGAAGAAGAATACTCATTAAAGTATCTTTTCCTTTGTCATGATAAATCTCGAATCCATATCCGGCGATTGAACACACAAGTAGTGCTACAACTGTAATGATGATCGCATTTCGGAATGAGTTATACATTGCAAGCCCAAGATTCTGCATACCTACCAGTGTCTTAAAGTTCTCTATCAAGTGAGTACCCGGATAGAGTTTACCTCTTACGACATCGATACTTGAGTTTGTTGCTCCGCAAAGCATGTAATACAGTGGAAATGCAGACAGAAAGCTTGCAATAATCAACACTGCATAAGAAACTATTGATTTCAATTTAGTCACGTTTGTCACCTACTTTCATCTGAATTGCAGACAGAATTGCTACCATTATAAGAATACATACAGACAATGCTGCTGCATAATTAAATTTCGGTGTCTCTACAAAGGAAATATTGTAGATGTAGTGTGCCAATGTCATAGTTGACTTACCAGGTCCACCTGCTGTCAGGTTCATAGACTCATCAAACAACTGAAGTGTTCCTGAAGTTGACATAATTGCTGTCATAAGGATTGTTGGCTTCAGAAGCGGAATTGTAATCTTTATAAACTGCTTAAATGGTGTTGCTCCATCGATATAACTTGCTTCATATACGGAATAATCAATATTCTGTAATCCTGCAAGGTAGAATACCATATTGTAACCTGTCCATCTCCAGATCAAAGCTATAACAATTACCCAACGAGCCGGCCATGTACTCTGGAACCAGTCGACAGAGGATAATCCAATTCCTGTAAGAACTCTGTTCACAACTCCGTCCGGAGCAAACAAGGACTTGAAGATCATAGAGTAAGATACAAGTGATGTTGCACACGGAAGGAAGATCAATGTACGGAAAAGACCTTTACATCTGATCTTTGGACTATTCAAAAGCTGTGCCAGGATCAAGGCAAGAACAAGCATGATCGGCACCTGGATCAAAAGTAAAAGAACGTATTAAACAAGCACTGTTGAAATGTTTTATCCTGGAAAACTCTGGTATAATTCGATAACCCGGTAAACACTCCCCCTGATTTTTCTAAAGAAAGCAGGATTGCCTGTGCCATTGGATAAAACAAATACAAAATTAAATAGCTGCTGGAAGCAAAACGCCATCCGGTAAGATTTATACTTTTTTTCTAATGTCAATTTTGTTTTCCTTTTTTCCCAATTTTTTTCTCCTAAAACAGAACCGGGAACGCAATACTGCACTCCCGGTACGTTCTGTTTCTAATCTTTGATGATTACTCACCAACATTAAATTCTACTGTATCCTGAGCGTTCTTGATCTCGCTGTCAATGTCAGCGCCATTCTGAACAACATTTGTGATTGCATCTGTTAATGCACTTCTAACATCTGAGTAGTATGCGCCATAATCGATTCCAGGAACCTTTCCAGCGAAGTCTACGATGTCTTTGTATACAGCCTGTCCAGCGTAGAAATCAGATGTCTCATTGTAAACTTCAGACTCAGCAGCCGGTAAGTAACTTGCGATTGCTCCAGCGTTTGGAAGAAGATCATCATATAACTCTACGCTTCCACCGAATGTTGTCTTAAGGAAGTCATATGCAAGGTCTGTGTTCTTGCAGTTAGAAGATACTGCCCAGCTTGCTCCACCACAGTTTGCGTAGTTTGTAGCACCCTCAACATCATCAAGTTTAGGCATGTTTACGATAGACCATTTTCCAGCCTGATCGTCAGCTGCCTGAATTGAAGACATGATCCAGCATCCCTGGATAACACCAGCTGCTGTTCCCTTGTTCATAGAAGCGATGTACTGATCCCAGTCAGTGTAATCAACCATGATTCCTTCGTCGATGAGCTGTTTGTATGTCTCGATTGCTTTCTTAAGAGCTTTGTTATTAACTAAGTCAACTTTTCCGTCTACCATCGGAGAAGCACCTGCAGACTGAAGCATCTCGATGATGATCTCAGATCCGCCTGAGCTTGTAAGCATTGGAACATTGTTTGTCTCAACTACTTTTTTAGCTTTTTCGATGAAGTCTGACCATGTTGTGTCTTTGAAGTCATCTACTGTAAGACCAGCTGCCTCAACCATGTCTTTACGGATTGCCATGATTGTAGCACCGTTATCAAATGGTACACCATAGTTCTTTCCATCTACTGTAGAGTCAGCTAACTTTCCTGCTGAGAAATTTGAAAAATCAATTCCTGAATCTGTCAGTTCTGTAAAGATTCCTGAATAGTTTGTAACGTTTTTGTGGAAAGAGTAATCCTGCATCAGGAAGATGTCCGGCAATGTGCTGTAATCATCAGCTTCAGCTGCTGTGATCAGAGCTGTCTCAATATCTGAATATACTTTTTCCTGAATATCCAGTTTGAAATCCGGGTGATCTTTCTGGTAGATTGCCTCTGCCTGTTTCATTGCATAAACGTTGAAGTTAGGATCCCAGCACCATACGCTCAGTGTGTTTTCCTGTGATGCATCATTCTTTGCATCAGTGTTGTTGTCAGCTTTGCTTCCGCATCCTGCAAGTACAGATACTGACATTGCTGCTACTAAAAGTGCGCTCAATACTTTCTTTTTCATAGTTTTTGTCCTCCTTATACATTTAAAAGTACTGCTTTATAAAATATGAAATGCATTCCTTGCGTTTCATAAGTTATCTTTATTCAACATCATCTACCCAACGCATCTCGCCTGGCTCTAAATCCAGTTCATATACACAGTTGCCATTGATATATACATCTGTGTGTCGCGCTTCTGATGAGTTATTAATAACTGCGATCTTCTTACTCTTCGGGAATACAGTTACTTCTGTATCAACATTTGTTACATAGTAATGCTTCATCTCTTTTTCCATGCCTGCTGCATAGTAAATAGCACGAAGAAGAATTCTACAGTTCTGTGGAGAATATGGAAGACCTGCAAAGTATACGCTATGTCCTTTTCCATATTCATTAACAACCATCTGGCTGTACTCTCCATCCATTGCAAGGATCTGGTAATTCTTGCCCTGTGCATAGACACGGCTTGTTCCCTCACCAAAATCTATTTTACCTTCAATATCCTCTAAAATAAAGTGGTTTGCATCTAATTCATTATACTTATCTGTATTAAGTGAGAAACACATCTCACGATCTACGCCAAGTACATCTGACAGCTGGAAGAATCTTCCCTGATGCTGATATGCTGTCGGTTCACCAACTCCGATGAATCCGCCTCCCTCGTCAACAAAGCGACGAATATTTGTTACAACTTCTTCATCGATCCAGTTTTCAGCTCCACTAAATGCTGTATATGCATCACCTACATTGATGATTACTCCAATGTCTTCCGGAATACCTTTCTTCACGTCATCAAAGGAGATGAATTCAACTTCGAATGGCATACCACTTAAGCACTCAAGCACACCTTCTGCTGAATAAGTCTCTCTGTGCCAGATTGCGTGATGTACCTGATTGGACATCCACTTTCTCAGTCCTCCCCAACAGTTGAGGATTGCAACCTTAAATGGTGCTACATAGGAAGGTGTTCCCTGCATATTCTCATGAATCTGACGGAACTCTGTAACAACTTTCTGGATCTCATCAATGAATCCCGGCCAGTTACTGGCAAGTTTTAAGTATCCGCCGTATCCGATTCTGTCTAATGGTGAACGAAGAAGAGCACGTCTTGCTTTTCTCCAGTTGTCTCTTGCTTCTCCGATCGGATCTCCGCCTTCGCAGAATACATCCGGGAAGAAGTATGGTAAGAGACGTCCCTCTGTATAATCAACGCCTTTGATATCAGAAATCATACGAAGTGTCACACCACTTCCAACAGAACCTACAACTGCATCAAGTCCGATGCCTGCAAAGTATTTACCATAAGGCTCTGTTCCGATCCAGTGATCTCCAAGGAACATCATAGCTTCTTTTCCATAAGAATGAACAATATCAACCAGCTCTTTCGCAAGTGCACAAACTTCAATCTGCTGGAATTCAATAAAGTCACGGAATTCTTTGCTCGGTACGCGGAACATACTGTTGTGATATCCCTGATCCACGATAAATTCCGGACGGAATTTATATCCTGCCCATTTTTCAAATTTTTCTAAGATATATGGACTTACACTTGCACTGTATCCAAACCACTCAACGTACTTTTCTCTCTTCTGATCATCAAAAGTTAATGTGAACTGATGGAAAAATGTTGTAAATCGAACAACATCTATATTCGGATTCTCTTCACACCATCTTTTCAGCTTTTCCTTTACATACTTCTGTGTCTTCGGCTGTCTTACATCATATGTTAACTGATGTGGTGTATCCTGCCAATCATTTGTAATGAAGTTATACATATGTACCGGATCCCAGATAAGGAATGCCAGAAAGCTTACTGTATATTCATGATATGCCTTTGTCTGGATCTCAACTTCTCCTGTTGCTTCATCAAATTCCCATTTATCTGTAGGAACAATCTCTCCAGTTGTTCGATCGATTACTTCCCACCAACGTTTTGGATCATCTAACGTATTTACTTTCAGCTGCTCTGTGTGAAATCCTTCCATTAAGCGAATACGAAGTGTTTCGCCTCTTGCTGTCACACGGTTACTGATTAAATATTCCTGCTGAATTTCTTCCGGATTGGCACTTGCCCACTCATTATCTTTTCTTGTTGTATAATAAGTAGCGTATTTCTTAACCGGCTCTGACAGAAGTTCTTCTGGCATCTCTGTTCCGTCACAATCTCTCAACGCATCTGCTCCCAAGAGATTCTTTAATCGTAATGTCTCGTCAATAACATCTGCATCTGTCGGCAGCGTCAATCTTCCCGTCATCAATATGTTCCCCTCCAAATAACTTTTATTCTTACTTATCTCATGACTAAAGTATAACGTTTTCACCAATGGATATCAATTTCATTGTTGCTCGGTTTGTTATATTTTTTGCTTTTTTATTACTAAAATACTGTTTTTCTTATTATTTTTGTGTATAATATGTTTAATATATAGAATTATTATATTGTTTTTTCGTCTTTTTTACGAATTCACTTTAAAATTATTGCTTTTTCATATATTTTATATAAAATTTAATCAATTGAGAAGGCCCATACAAACTATAACTTAACTGAAGAGGATATGCACTTATGAGTAATGAATTTATCAACCTTGGCTCCGCCACGAGCAGTCGCGACGATTTTAGTCTTCGCTATATTTCTATTTCTAAATACGAAGGTGACTGGAACTCTCTACCGCACACACATCAGTTCTCAGAACTCTTCTATGATTTGCGCGGTGATAACGATTTTTTTCTTCGATCCCACAAGCTGCTGCAATCTGCTTTATAACCGAATCAATATTATTCATAGATACATTTCAGAATCATTTAAGTAAAATAAATATTATACTGTCTGTCATTCTCTGCGACGTGCTCATCATAAAACTCCTGTGACCCGAAAGCAACATAAGATGCCTCGATGGTATACTCATCCCGATCATATAGGATTCCGCTGAC
>ENA-OQDL01000718-OQDL01000718.1-human-gut-metagenome-genome-assembly--contig:-NODE-718-length-19729-cov-4.292215_pt1 | contig 19729 bp, 19 predicted proteins | sample MGYA00242782_ERZ504609 | MGnify/ENA primary metagenome ERZ504609 (study PRJEB26092, sample SAMD00036320) | human gut metagenome | host: Homo sapiens | study: EMG produced TPA metagenomics assembly of... | reverse complement strand
CATCAAAGTTTTTGGAGCGGCTGTTCAAGGTATTGATGCAACCCTCATCACTATCGAAGTCAACAGCTCCAGAGGCTGTATGTTCTATCTCGTCGGCTTGCCGGACTCTGCTGTCAAGGAAAGCCATCAACGCATCATTTCCGCACTGCAAGTAAACGGTTACCGGATGCCTACCAGCAATATCGTCATCAACATGGCACCGGCTGATATCCGCAAAGAAGGCGCCGCCTACGACCTGCCGTTGGCTATCGGCATGTTAGGTGCCAGCGAAGTAATCAAACCGGACAAGTTGAGCCGCTATCTGTTAATGGGAGAGCTAAGTCTCGACGGCAGCCTGCAACCCATTAAAGGCGCACTGCCCATTGCCATAAAAGCCAGAGAACTCGGTTTTGAAGGAATCATCATACCCAGGCAGAATACACGGGAAGCCGCTGTTGTAAATAACCTGAAAGTTTACGGAGCAAAGAACCTGAAAGAGGTCATCGAGTTCTTTAACGACAAACAGGAACTGGAGCTGGTACATGTCGATACCCGTAAAGAGTTCTATACCCGACAGAATGACTTTGACCTGGATTTCTCCGACGTGAAAGGACAGGAAAACGTAAAACGCGCGTTAGAGGTAGCGGCTGCAGGCGGACATAATATTCTACTGATAGGTGCTCCCGGCAGCGGAAAATCCATGCTTGCCAAGCGACTTCCCTCTATCCTCCCCCCGTTAACATTGGGCGAAAGCCTTGAAACAACCAAGATACACTCTGTTGCAGGGAAGCTGGAACAGGAAAGCGGACTTATCTCCAAACGACCGTTCCGCGCTCCTCACCACACAATTTCTACTGTAGCCATGACAGGAGGCGGCAGTTTCCCACAACCGGGAGAAATCAGCCTGGCACACAACGGAGTCTTATTCCTCGATGAGTTGCCGGAGTTCAATCGAAATGTACTTGAAGTACTGCGCCAGCCGCTGGAAGACCGGGAAATCAGCATTTCCCGAATTAAATGCAATGTCAAATATCCGGCCAGCCTGATTCTCGCAGCATCCATGAACCCCTGCCCTTGCGGATACTACAACCATCCTACCAAAGCCTGCGTATGCAGCCCGGGGCAAGTACAGAAATACCTGAACCGCATTTCGGGACCTTTGCTCGACCGTATCGACCTGCAAATCGAAGTCATCCCCGTTCCCTTTGAGAAGATGTCGGATGCACGTCCCGGTGAATCGAGCACCCTCATTCGGGAACGCGTAGTACGCGCACGTCAGACCCAATCCGAAAGATATGCCGAAATTCCCGGTGTATATTGCAATGCACAGATGAACAGCAAATTACTTGCCCGTTATGCCCGTCCCGATGATAAAGGGCTGGCACTGCTGAAAACGGCCATGAACCGCTTCAACCTCTCGGCACGCGCCTACGACCGCATCTTAAAAGTCTCACGCACCATCGCCGATCTTGAGGGCTGCGAACTGATACAGCCCTCGCATTTGGCAGAAGCAATCGGATACAGAAACCTGGACAGGGAAGATTGGGCCGGATAGCCCCGTATCAGTCTTATATAACCCTCTTCTTCAGTTTAAAGACTACCTCTCTGTTATCTTTACCTTCATACCTGCCGTTTCCACCTTTCGGATTCATCTTTATATCCACAGAATCGGTCTGGTAAACCCCGGTAAGGTCCTCACAGATTATACGGAAGTCCTGATAACCGGTTATGGTATTCTGATAAAGATACTCTCCGTTTTCTTTGGTATAAACCGTATCGGATAAAACAGCATAGCCATATGAACCGTCGGCAGGAGAAGCTATATGCTTTACCAGAATTCTGGCATCGGGCACAACCTGCCGGCTCTCTCCCAGTACTTTACCTCTGAATTCATATTTGGCATAAGAAGTACAATTCTCACTTCCTGCCCCCATACTGTTTTCATCGCAATATGCGAACCCCAATAAAATCAATGCACCGAACATCACGCCGTTGAAAATTCTAAGCCATTGTTCTTTTTCTCTCTTCATAGTGTGTTTATAGTCTAAGTTATATCCTATAAACGCCTATCCCAACAAAATACTGCACAACAACCCGACTTTTAACGTATAATCAGTTCTTTTCTATTCTGATGCGGGCATCCACTGCTATTACGTACTTTTCCGTGGCCAACAACGGATTGATATCCATTTCCTTAATTTCCGTAGCAAAGCGCAGCAAAGTGGACAAGCGGACAATAATTTCGGCAAACCTGTCCTCATTCACCCCTTTCTGCCCGCGCGTACCTTTTATTATCTTATAGGCGCGCAACGAATGAATCATCGAATAAGCCTCTTCATAAGACAAAGGAGCCAGACCGGAGGATACGTCTTTCAGCACCTCCACAAAGATACCGCCTAAGCCGCAAAGCACTACATGCCCGAATTTCTCCTCATACTTGGCTCCGATAAACAGTTCCGTTCCTTTCAACATAGGCTGCACCATGATACCCGTTACTTCCGGAATCTGCATCATCCGTTCAAACTCCAACGCCAGATGCTGTTCACTCTTTATATTCAGTACCACACCGCCTACATCGGATTTATGCACAGGCCCCACCACCTTTGCCACTACCGGGAATCCGGCACGACGGGCAAATGCAAGCACCTCTTCCTTGTTTGCAGACACAAACTCCTCCACTACAGGAATACCGGCAGAATGCAGCAAAGCCTGCACGTAATGCGGTTCTATATAACCGTTTTCAGGGATGGAATCAATGATGCGGCGGATGCGCGGAACATCCACGCCAAACAGCTCTATTTCATTATTTGCCGGTTTCGAGGCATTCATAATGCCCGACAATGCCGTACCCAACGTCACTTCATCGGCAAAGTTCACGTGACCTTTGGCAAGGAAAGCGGCCACTTCGGCTCCTGCCGTATTAATGGACGGGAGAATAGGGAATATCGGTTTCCTGCAAGCCTGCATCTTCTCATGCAGCACATCGTACATTTCGAACATGGTGACCAATCCCGGTGTACCGAAAATAGCCATTACCGCATCCACATTATCAAACTTCTCTTCGCAATATTCCAAACAAAGCCGCAGATGCTCAGGCGTACCCGTAGCTAAAATATCTATTGGATTACCAACAGCAGCTCCCGGAAAAAGCTTGCTTTTCAGCTCTTCGGCAAGCTCACCTTCCAGCTTCGGCACATTCAGTCCGCCCTTGCTCAAGGCATCGGTCAACATCACCCCCGGTCCGCCGGCATGGGTGATAATGGCAAAATTCTTTCCTTTCAGTTCCGGCAAAGTGAAGATACATCCTACCGTAGTCAGCTCTTCACGGGAGTAGCAACGTACGATACCTGCTTTACGGAACAAAGCCTCCACCGCCGAATCGGAACTGGCGATAGCTCCCGTATGCGAGGATGCCGCACGGCTGCCACTCTCACTGCTTCCCGACTTGATAGCCGCAATCTTACATCCTTTTCTTATCAGAGAAGAAGCATGGAACAGCAATCTGTCAGGGTCGCCTATACTTTCTATATAAAGCAGTTTTATCCTGGAATCGTTTTCAGCATCGAAATGCTCGTCCATATATTGCAGCACATCTTCCACTCCAATCTGTTTGGCATTGCCCACAGACCATACGGAATTGAACTGCAAGCCTTTAGTTACCGCGCTCTCCAGAATAAACACCGCAGTGGCCCCGGAACTGGAAATCAAATCAACACCCTGCGGGTTCAAATTGGGAATAGGCTGGCTGAACACGCTATGATGCCACGTATTCATCAGCCCGATACAATTGGGACCTATCAACGAAGCGCCGTACTTATTCACTGTTTCCAGAATACGGTCTTCCAACAACGCCCCTTCATGCGTTTCCTCTCCGAAACCTGCAGAGAGAATGATGAACGCACGTACCTGCTTTTCCGCAGCAAGTAATTCTACCGCATCCGGACAAAAAGATGCCGGTATGGCAAGTATTGCCAAGTCCGTATCCGGAATATCCTTTACATCAGCATACGCTGTAACGCCCTGTACTTCTGCTTCTTTCGGATTGACGGCACGCAGTTCTCCGGTATAACCGCCATTAATCAGATTTCTCAAAATAGCTCCACCGGGTTTATGTACATTGTTGGAAGCTCCCACCACCACAATACTGGCAGGACGCAGCAATTGGTTTGTTATCATAGTCTGTTCATATTAGTAAAGTACGACAATCGCACAAATATACAATTTATATACATAATGACAAGAAGATAACCTTTTAATATTACCGTATCCTTGTTCTTCCAAAGACGAAATATTCCGGACACGAAGTATATAGGGCTCTTTTTGTAGGTTTAAGAGAAAACCGTTATCTTTGCACTGCTTAAAAGTGTTCATAACAAAAGAGATACATAGATACAATGGAAAAGAAATTCAAGCGTACCACCGTGACATCGGCGTTGCCCTATGCCAACGGCCCCGTTCATATCGGACACTTGGCAGGGGTGTATGTACCTGCCGACATCTACGTCCGCTACCTGAGACTGAAAAAAGAAGACGTAGTCTTTATCGGCGGCTCCGACGAACACGGAGTGCCCATCACCATCCGTGCCAAAAAAGAAGGGATTACACCGCAAGATGTAGTAGACCGCTATCATACGCTTATCAAGAAGTCTTTTGAGGAATTCGGCATTTCGTTTGACGTATACAGCCGTACTACTTCAAAAACGCATCACGATACAGCTTCCGAATTCTTCCGCAAACTGTACGATAAGGGCGAATTCATTGAAAAGACCAGCATGCAATACTACGACGAGGAAGCCAAGACTTTCCTTGCCGACCGCTACATCACCGGTGAGTGTCCGCATTGCCACGCAGAGGGCGCTTACGGCGACCAATGCGAGAAATGCGGTACAAGCCTCAGCCCTACCGACCTGATTAATCCGAAAAGCGCCATCAGCGGCAGCCAGCCCGTAATGCGCGAAACCAAGCACTGGTATCTGCCCCTCGACAAACATGAAGCATGGTTGCGCCAGTGGATATTGGAAGACCATAAAGAATGGCGTCCCAACGTGTACGGCCAATGCAAGAGCTGGCTCGACATGGGCTTGCAGCCGCGTGCCGTGAGCCGCGACCTGGACTGGGGCATTCCCGTTCCGGTAGAAGGCGCCGAAGGTAAGGTGCTTTATGTATGGTTCGATGCTCCCATCGGTTATATCAGCAATACCAAAGAACTGCTGCCCGACTCTTGGGAGAAATGGTGGAAAGACCCTGAAACACGTCTGGTTCACTTCATCGGAAAAGACAACATCGTATTCCACTGCATCGTATTCCCCGCCATGCTGAAGGCGGAAGGCAGCTATATCCTGCCCGACAACGTGCCCAGCAACGAGTTCCTGAATCTGGAAGGAGACAAGATTTCCACTTCACGCAACTGGGCCGTATGGTTGCACGAGTATCTGGAAGACTTCCCCGGCAAGCAGGACGTGCTGCGCTATGTGCTCACTGCCAACGCTCCGGAAACAAAAGACAACGACTTCACTTGGAAAGACTTCCAGGCACGTAACAACAACGAGCTGGTAGCGGTATACGGCAACTTCGTAAACCGTGCCCTGCAACTCACCAAAAAATACTTCGACGGTGTAGTGCCCGCTGCCGGCGAACTGAACGACTACGACCGCGAAACACTGAAAGAGTTTGCCGACGTAAAAGAAGAAGTGGAGAAGCTGCTCGACGTATTCAAATTCCGCGATGCGCAGAAGGAAGCCATGAACCTGGCACGTATCGGCAATAAATATCTGGCAGACACCGAACCCTGGAAGCTTGCCAAGACGGATATGCCGCGTGTAGCCACCATCCTGAATATCTCCCTGCAACTGGTTGCCAACCTTGCCATCGCTTTCGAACCGTTCCTGCCGTTCAGCAGCGAAAAGCTCCGCAAGATGCTGAACATGGACAGCTTCGACTGGGCAGAGCTCGGCCATACAGACCTGCTCCCCGCCGGACACCAACTGGCAACTCCCGAACTGCTGTTCGAGAAGATTGAGGATGATGTTATCCAGGCACAGGTAGACAAACTGCTCGCCACCAAGAAAGCAAACGAGGCAGCCGGCTACAAAGCCAATCCTGTCAAGCCCGTTATCTCATTCGAGGACTTCGAGAAACTGGATATCCGCGTAGGAACCGTATTGGAATGCGAAGCCGTACCCAAGATGAAGAAGCTGTTGAAGTTCAAGATAGCCGACGGACTGGAAAACCGTACTATCGTCAGCGGTATCGCCCAGCACTACCAACCGGAAGAGCTGGTAGGCAAGCAGGTACTGTTCATCGCCAACCTGGCTCCCCGCCAATTCAAGAACGGACTGGTGAGCGAAGGCATGATACTTTCTGCCGAAAACTATGACGGCTCACTGGCAGTAACCTCACTGTTGCGTGAAGTAAAGCCCGGCAGTGAAGTGAAATAAACCTTATGAGCGAGTCTTCACTGAAACAAAAAACAATAGGAGCATTGCTCTGGAACTTGCTGGACCGTATGGGCCAGCAAGTTCTGTTGTTTATTGTCGGTATCCTCGTAGCCAATATACTCTCCGTCGAAGACTATGCGCTGGTAGGGATGCTTGCCATTTTCAGCGCCATAGCCAATATCATACAAGATAGCGGATTCAGTGCCGCACTCATTCAGAAGAAAGAGACGACTGCAGAAGAGTTCAGTTCCGTCTTCTGGTTCAATCTGGGAATGAGTATCCTGCTGTATGGAGTGCTGATGGGCTGTTCTCCGCTGATAGCCCGCTTCTTTAACCAGCCCAGGCTGGTGGAACTGTCGGCTGTCATTTTCCTGGCACTTCCCATCAATGCGCTCACTATCATACAAAGCACCATACTGAACAAGCAAATCCGCTTCAAACCATTGACGCAAATAAACCTATACTCCATGACGGTTTCGGGCATAGCTTCGCTTGCCATGGCACTGACCGGCTGTGGAGTATGGACATTGGCCCTGCAACCGGTAATACTGGCAGGAGCGCGCGCCACCCTGCTATGGAGTCGCGAGAACTGGCGTCCGCAACGGACTTTCCGCTTCGCGGTCATACGGTCACTGTTCGGATTCGCTTCAAGCCTGTTATTGGCAAGCCTCATCAATACCTGCTTCCTGAATATCTATTCCGTTATCATCGGCAAACTGTTTCCACAAAAACAATTGGGATATTATACGCAAGGAAACAAAATGTGCGATATGGGTGTCAGCCTGATTTACGGAAGTATACAGAATGCCACCTTTCCCATATTCAGTACCATCCAGAACGAACGGGAAAGGCTGATAAGGGCTTATCGCAAGACCATCCGTTTTACGGCATTCATCACACTCCCCATCATGGCAGGTCTGTTCGTTACGGCAGGTCCCGTTATCCGTTTGCTGCTGAAAGAGGAATGGTGGCCTTCCATTCCTTTCTTCCAACTGCTCTGTCTTGGCGGTTGCTTCACCATACTGACTGCCATCAACAATAATTTCATTAAAGTAAGCGGACGTTCGGACGGCATACTTAAAATAGAATATTACAAGATAGCCTTCACCGTGGCAGTAGTGCTGCTTACCTATCGGGAAGATGTGCTGACGATGGTAGCAGGTCTTGTAGTCACCCGCCTGCTGGTATACATTATCAATATGATTTACACCGCCCATTACACGGGATACCGCTTTTCCATGCAACTTATGGATTTACTGCCATATGCAGGACTCAGCATTCTGATGACCTTATTGCTACTGCCCATTGGCGGATGGATAGAGAACCAGTTGCTACTGCTCGTCACACAAGCGGCAGCCGGCACGGTCATTTATATAGGTACGGCCTATATCACCGGTTCGAAGATACTGAAAGACTCGCTGGAATTAATACGAAAGAAAAAAGGACATGAACAATAATACCGGATTTAAAGTCAGCGTCCTGATGCTCACCTACAATCAGGAACGTTACATCAACGAGGCCATCCGCAGCGTAATGCTGCAAGAGACAAACTTCCCCTTTGAACTGGTCATAGGGAACGATGCCAGTACGGACTGTACGGGAACGATTTGCGCGGACTGGCAAAAAAAGTACCCGGAACAAATCGTCCTATTCAACCGGAAGAAAAATCTGGGACTGCAACAGAACTTCATACAAACCTACGCCCAATGTCGGGGACAATATATCGCCATCTGCGAGGGCGATGACTTCTGGACAGACAAACGGAAACTGCAAATCCAGGCAGATTTTCTGGATACGCATCCCGACTATTCCACCTGTTTTCACCGGGTTATCAACTACTACGAAGACCGCGGAACCAAGAGCCTCAGCAATGGCGGGCAGAAGCAGGATACAGACATATCAGACCTTGCACGCTGCAATTACATCTCCAACGTATCCGCCTTGTTCCGCCGGGGCTTGTTTGGCGAACTGCCCGAATGGTTTGCCCGTGTCAGCACCTACGACTATGCCATACATTTGTTGAAATGCACAATTCGGGAAGATACATTATATAAAGCGTCCGATGGCCGTCTACCGCCAACACGAAAAAGCAATCTGGAGTGAAGCCGGAACAGACCGGAAACTGGACATCGCACTCATTGTCCGGGAGTTGCTAATGGATTATTTTAAAGAAAGAAGGACTGACGTATACGACAATCTCCGGCAATCCCATGCGCAGATATGCCTGAACCTCATCCGCCATTACATCGGCAAAGGACAGCAAGAACAAATAGAGCATACGGAAAAACGGCTTCTGCAATATCAACCGCAGTGGACTATGGAAGATGTGAAACGTATGGAATTGCCCCGCCCGCAATCAGCCACACAAAGGCTGGCAGGATTTGTCAAAGGCATGATGAAACGGGGAAGAGCCGCCGTTTCCAGAGTGATACCGTTACCGCACATCTGACACGTCCGGCGAAAACGACCCATCCACACGCAAAGAGGACATTACAGGAATTTCCCAACCGTCTTTTCCAGCACGCCGTTATCGCTCAGCAGCTTCTCCACAAACTCGCGAAAAGCTCCATAACCGCCATGTGCGGCCGTTACATACTTTACTTCCCGCTTCACATATTCGGGCGTATTGCTGGGAGAGGCGCTGTAACCCACCAGACGCAGTAGCGGCAAATCATTCAGGTCGTCACCGATAAAGGCAACCTCGCCCAACGAAATACCCAATTCGCGGCATAACTCCTCAGCCTGCGCCACTTTATCCTTGACCCCTAAATAACAATAGTCGATTTTCAACTTATCGGCGCGCTTCTGCACGATTTGCGTATTCTCACCGGTCATAATGGCAACGGGTATATCTAATTCGCGCAGAAAAATCACTCCCCAGCCGTCTTTCACGGAAAAGCGTTTCATAACGTCCCCTTCGGCAGTATAATACATTCCGCCGTCGGTCCATACACCGTCAATATCGGTAATAACTAATTTCGGTAACATGCCTGTTATTTCTTTTAAGATTAAGAATGTAAGAATATCTATTGCCCACGCTCTCCCAATTTACCGCGTTTTCCGTCACGATAGCCGTCCCACAGAGCTTTCCATTTGGCTATCTTCTGCTTTTCATACAACAGCACAAAGACAATCCGTTTATATAGATGGTAGCGTAAATGGGCTTTCAGGTTCAGGCTCTCAGGATAGAGTCTGTGAAGTACCATGCCATTGCGCACATTGTAATAAGTACGTGCCGGCGGATACTCGTTCGGAAAAACCTCCTTACCCAGCAAGCGGTGTTTCTTCTTCTGATACCCCAAATCGTGCTGCAACAGGATATTTTTGAAACAAACCGTCCGTACTCCTTTACGCGCTGCACGCCAGCAGTACTCGCAGTCGATGCCCCATACAAACAACTCTTCCATAAAAACGCCCAGTTCTTCGAACAAGCCGACCGGATAAACAGTACCGGAAGTCATGGCGGAAGAGACCTCATCCACCCTGTCGGCAACGGGATAAAGCGGAGCCTGCTGAGACTTTATAAAATAATTGACGGAGAAAATAACCCGCTTTTCTTCCCCGTAACTCCGGATGGCAGCCGTATAATCCCGGAAAACTCCTGGCAGGAAGTAACTGTCCTGGTCCAGCGTCAAAAGATGCGTATATCCATGCTCGCGGGCGTAAGCCACGGCATCATTCAGCGCAGTGCCGATGCCTACATTCCGTCCACACCCTCTGTATTCCAGACGCTCCGGATGAGTGACGCCCGACAAAGGCAACTGTTCCCTTCCGCCTCCGGGCGTATTATCCCACAACAGTAATCTGTCTGCCTGCGACAGATAACTGTTGATATTCCCGGCCAAATCCTTACCGGGATGATAAAGCACAACAACGGCAAGCAGTCTCATTCCTCAATCAATGACGGATAAATAATCTCGTTACGCGGTATCTCCTTCCGTACCCGACGGCCTACCACCTTATCTCGTTCCGCCCACTTAAAGCCGTCGCCCGGACTAAGCAGGTGAATATCCTCTTCCGTGATAATATCGCCGGGATGCAGCGCCTTGTTCGTAGCAATGGAACGCTCCAGTTTCACTTTGGCGGCAGAGACGGCAGGGTCGATATACAGTTCCTCCCTGCCCAGCCAATGCTCGGCAATGCGGATATCACGAATCATGCGGTTCACACCGTCCGGTCCCAGAGAACCTTGTTGGTCTGTTCCCTTCATGCGGCGGTCAATGGTGACGTGCTTCTCTATAATCTCCGCACCCATTCCTACGGCAACCACCGGAGCGGCAATGCCAATGGTGTGGTCGGAAAAGCCGATATGGTATTGTCCGTAATGCTGTTTCAGATAAGTTATCGTTTTCAGGTTCAGGTTATCGGGCTGAGTGGGATACTGCGATACACAGTGCAGTATGGATATATCGTTGTGATAACGGGTGATAACCTCCAAGGCATCGTCCAGTTCCTTCTTGCCTGCCATACCGGTGGAAAGGATGATAGGAATCCTGGTTTCCGCCATCACTTCCAGCAACGGCAGGTTGGTAAGGTCGCGGCTTGCCACCTTGAGGCGGTCGGGCGTAAAGAGCTTCAATAAAGACATGCAGCCTTTTGAGCACAGTGTTTCCACGAAGTCCAGGCCCAATGACTTGGCATGCTTGTAAACTTCAAAATGCTCCTCGTCCGTCAGTTCCAGATAAGCGCGGTGCTCGCCATAGGTGCGTCCGAAAGAGTGGGGAGAGTCGTACGGACGGTTCATCTGCGAATCGGTCAGTTCTTCATTCAAATCCCGCTTGGTCATCTTTACCGCGTCCATAGGACGGAGTTCCAGATTAAAGACTTCTTCGCGTACGGGACGTGACACCAGGTCTACAATCAACTTGGCGATATCGACGGAACCGTTATGGTTCTGTCCTATTTCTCCGATAATGTATGTACTCTTCATTCGGCAACTGTTATTTTTGTTTACTATCATCAAATCTATCTTCCTTCCCTGCCCCAATACACTGTAGAAAGGGGGACAATGAGTCAGGGAGTGAAAGGCATTCAGTCAGGGAGTCATCCCCCTTTCAGTCAGTGGCTGAATGGAGTCCGGTCAGCGACTGTTTCCGGCCTCTTCCCGGCAGCATAATCTTTTCCTTTTCCAAGAAGTCTCCCTGCGATAAAGCCGGAGCTTATTTCTCGTTTTTCGCTATATTTTCCAGCATTTTGACCCTATACTCCGGATGTGTCTCCACCAACCGGAGCAGTGCATGGATGCTATGGTCGGTCTGCTCGCAGAAAGCGACGTAAAGCTCTTGCAACAGGGTGAAATCCTCCATTGTATCGAGCGTAAAGCGAAGATCCAACCGCCCTTCCAGCTCATCGGGCAACGGAAGCAGGCGAACGCTGAACGCTTCGGGATGTGTATAGAGATAAATTGTAACGTGCTCTATGTACAGTTTTTCCTGTGTAGCGGCGGCTGCACGGCGCAGGGCATCGGCAGTCGTCAGCTCGGCAAACAAGCCCAAATGAGATTTGATAGTGGGGCGGCCGTCTGCAAAACCGTAAGCGATATAATCTGCCGGGCGGGTATCGTGCTCCTTGAAGAAAGCCCGGAAGCTGTCGGGACGCAGGAAAGGATTGTCCGAACAGACACGGATAAAGCGGTCAAGGTTGAATGTTTCGGCAGCCCGGATAAAGCGGTCGAGTACATTGTCCTCGTCTCCCCGGTAGCAACAGATACCAGCTTCGCGGGCAACCTCTGCCAGTATATCATCCTGCGGACGGTCGGTAGTGGCAAGCACAATGGTCTTATCGGCGCAGGCCTGCTTGATATTTCCGATTAAAATGTCGATAATGCGCTGCCCGCCATAGAAAGGGAGCAGTATTTTATTATGCAACCGGGTAGAGCCGGTACGTGCCTGGATGATGATTCCGTCTTTCATACTTTCATTCGTTTAAAAGCGTCTATATAACTGCCCGGCGTAACGTTGATCACTTCCTTGCCCAACCGGCGCGCATAGGCTTCGAGCACGAAGTAGGACTTAAAGGCCACATACATGTGGTAGAGTATCGTATAAAGCCGTGCGCTATGCAGATTCTCCTGCATCACCGTTGCCGCCTGCGACTTATTCTGGTCATAGAAATGTTTTTGGTGCATCAGTACCACGTTGTCGTCCGTCACCGTGATTTCCGGCAACCAGGAGTGATCGGCGCCTGCCAGATAAATTTTCTTGAAAGGCAGACGCAACCCGATGGCAATAGAAGGAATCAGTACGTTGTGCGGACGGGGCACACCCCAACCCTTAGCGAATACCCAGTTGCAGAATCCCTGCACACCTTCTATCGGAGTGGTATTGTAAATGCAGAGGCGGATATTCCTGTTACCCGCCAACATAGGCTGCCACTCTTTATTCTTCAAAGCACGGGCGGGAATAAACAGACTCATCGGCCAATGCGGTTTTTTCGGCAAGCGTCCGGAACAATTGTACCCGCTTCTCGGGAACAATCCAGAACAGAGGGTCGGCTATCAGATATATCTCCGGGCGGAGCTGCTCGAACATCGGGGAAGTAACGCAGAAATTCACCGCCAGCAGCGTCTTGCCCTGTACAAAGTCCGGAGCTTCCCGAACCGTACGGTTCAATGAAGGACCGTTGGCAAGTATCAACAGCTCTTCCGGATTACTGAACGACGACGGCAGGTGCGTACGCCATTTGGATTGTAACAGAATCTTCACCACGCTCAGGAAAGTCTGCCACAGTTGCTCCAGCTTTTTCATTCCTTTATCTCCCATATTCACATTTATTTTCTACCGATGAACTCCAGGTTTCTTCCGGCGAAAAACTCGTTTTCCACGACGTTCAATCCGTTGCTCAGCGCAACATCTCCACTGCTCCCGGCATTACGAGCTTTTAACCTCGGCAAAGATAGGGAGTTTAGCGGTTACAGACTAAAAAATAAAGATTTATAGAGCAGAAAGCAGCAAAAGCAGTACTTTTGTCCAAACATTCCGCAAAAATGAGAGTACTATTAATCAATACATCCGAACGCATCGGTGGGGCAGCCGTAGCGGCCAGCAGACTGATGGAGTCGCTCAAGAACAACGGCATCAAGGCCAAACTTCTGGTACGCGACAAGCAGACCGACCAAATCACCGTGGTTTCATTAAACTACAACTGGCGCATGATATGGAAATTCGTATGGGAGCGTATCGTCATATGGAAAGCCAACCGCTTCAAAAAGGAGAATATCTTTGCCGTGGACATCGCCAATACAGGTACGGACATTACCTCTCTTCCAGAGTTCCAGCAGGCGGATGTCATTCATCTCCACTGGATAAACCAGGGAATGTTGTCTCTGAAGAACATCGAGAAAATCCTTGCATCGGGCAAACCCGTGGTATGGACCATGCACGACATGTGGCCGTGTACCGGCATCTGCCACCATGCCCGCGAGTGCACCCGCTATCAGCAGGAGTGTGGCAACTGTCCTTTCATCCACGGCAACGGCAGCAGAAAAGACCTCTCCTACCGGACTTTCCGCAAGAAGCAGGAGTTGTATCAGGGACGGCACATCAATTTCGTAACATGCAGCCACTGGCTGGAAGGACTGGCCAAGAAAAGCGCCCTGCTCGCCGGACACACGATTACCTGCATCCCCAAACCCTATCAATACCAACCTGTTTAAGCCGCACAACAAGCAAGAAGCACGCAACAGATGCCAACTGCCGCAGGACGCCAGGCTCGTACTGTTCGGCTCGGTAAAGATAACGGACAAACGGAAAGGTATAGACTATCTGGTAGAATCGTGTGAACTACTGGCGGAAAAACACCCCGAACTGAAAACGGAACTCGGTGTCGTCGTTTTCGGCAAAGAGTCGCAGCAACTGGCCAACTTGCTGCCTTTCAAGGTCTACCCGCTGGACTTTGTGAGCAACGAACACCAGTTGGTAAACATATACAATGCGGTAGACCTCTTCGTCACCCCTTCGCTGGAAGAGAACCTGCCCAACATGATTATGGAAGCCATGGCATGCGGCATTCCCTGCGTCGGCTTCAACGTGGGCGGCATTCCCGAAATGATAGACCACCTGCACAACGGATACGTGGCGCAATACAAGTCGTCCGAGGATTTTGCCAACGGCATCTACTGGACACTTACCGACCCGGATTATCCCAGCCTCGCCGAGCAGGCCTGCCGGAAGGCCGTCACCCACTATTCGGAAAGCGCCATCGCCAAGAAATATATTGACCTGTACAACAAAGTCACCGGAAGAAATGCATAACCATCCCACCCCCAAGTTCAGCGTCATTACCGTGACCTACAATGCCGAAGCGGTATTGGAAGATACCATCCAGAGCGTTATCTCGCAAACCTACCGCCACGTGGAGTATATCATTGTGGACGGAGCGTCGAAGGATAAGACACTCTCTATCATAGACCGTTATAAAGAGCACATCGCAAAGGTGACAAGCGAACCCGATAAAGGCCTGTACGATGCCATGAACAAAGGCATCCGACTGGCTACGGGCGATTACCTCTGCTTCCTTAATGCCGGCGACAGCTTCCACGAAGACGATACACTGCAGCAAATGGTACATACGCTGCCGGGAAGCGAGCTGCCCGATGTGATGTACGGTGAAACGGCCCTGGTGAACAAAGAAGGACACTTCGTACGTATGCGCCGTCTTTCCGCCCCGGAAACGCTGACATGGAAAAGCTTCAGACAAGGGATGCTTGTCTGCCATCAGGCCTTCTTTGCCAAACGCACTTTAGTAGAACCGTATAACCTGAAGTACCGCTTCTCCGCCGACTTTGACTGGTGCATCCGCATCATGAAAAAGGCACACACGCTGCACAATACCCGCCTCACGATAATAGACTATCTGGACGAGGGCATGACTACCCAAAACAGGAAAGCCTCGCTTAAAGAACGTTTCCGCATTATGGCGCAATATTACGGTCTGATAAGTACGGCAGCCTATCATGCCTGGTTCGTACTGAGGGCGGTACTGAAAAAATAATCCGTACAGCTTGAAAATTGTATGTGCCACTTCATTGGCAATCTTGTGCCAGTATATAGGCATAAGCGTGCCATTAAAGTGGCACATACATAGACTGTGAACGGCACGCCTAAGGTTTAAGCAACGAGCGCAACTCCTGCACGCCTTCCGATGCTCCTTTTTGAATTACATGTATCTGCCGCATGGAATGTACATCCACCGGCTTAGGGTCTATCAGGTACACTTCGGCATCGCGAGGCACATAGTTGAGCAATCCGGCAGCCGGATATACATTCATCGAAGTACCGATAATGACGAATATATCCGCTTTCTCCACATAATCCACAGCCGTTTCAATCTCAGGAACCGACTCGCCGAACCAAACGATAAACGGACGAAGCTGAGTACCGTCGCCGGCTTTATCTCCCAACTTCACTTCGTACTCATCCGGTTTCAGTTCCTTTATGTAGTGCGGATTATAAGGGTCGCGGCTGGAGCAGACCTTTGTCAGCTCGCCATGCAGATGAATCACGCGTTTGCTTCCGGCACGCTCGTGCAGATTATCGACATTCTGCGTAACGACCGTTACATTGAAGTCCTTTTCCAGCTCTGCAAGCCCGATGTGTCCGGCATTCGGCTTTACATCCAGCAATTGCTTGCGACGCTCGTTATAAAAGTTGATAACCAACTCCGGATTACGGGCATAGCCTTCGGGAGTCGCCACCTGTTCCACCGGATATTTATCCCACAGTCCGCCCGCATCGCGAAAAGTACTGATACCACTCTCGGCGCTCATACCTGCACCGGATAAAACAACCAAGTTCTTCATCTTTATATCTCCTTAAAGTTCATATAGTCATACAAATGTATGAATAATACCCCAAAAGAGGGAAGTTATTTTCACTTACTAAGATTTTTTAATCTGAAAAAAACAAAATCATTCAAATAAAAGACGTATTTTTGCCATTCATTAATTTGCAATAGGCTGGAAAAGAAATGATTTCAGCCGCCAACAAAAACATTTTATGGATAAATTCAGTTATGCTATCGGCCTTGGAATAGGTCAGAATCTTTTAAGTATGGGTGCTAAAGGCATCGCAGTAGATGACTTTGCACAAGCAATCAAAGATGTCTTGGAAGGCAACCAGACGGCTATCAGCCATACGGAAGCCCGCGAAATAGTAAATAAGTACTTCGAAGAACTGGAACAGAAAATGAATGCCGCCAATATCGAGGCCGGCAAGAAGTTCCTTGAAGAAAACAAAAAACGCCCGGGAGTGGTTACGCTGCCCAGCGGGCTCCAGTACGAAGTTATCAACGAAGGCAACACAGGCACTTATGCCAAAGCTACCGACCAGGTACAATGCCACTACGAAGGTACACTGATTGACGGAACACTGTTCGACAGCTCCATCAAGCGCGGCCAGCCTGCCACATTCGGCGTCAGCCAGGTAATCCCGGGTTGGGTGGAAGCCCTGCAACTGATGCCCGAAGGCGCCAAATGGAAACTCTACATCCCCAGCGAGCTGGCTTACGGCGCCCAGGGAGCAGGTGAGATGATTCCACCGCACAGCACACTCATTTTTGAAGTGGAACTACTTAAAGTATTAAACAAATAATTTTAAAAGCAAAATGAAAAAAGTAACATTTATCATGGCTCTTGCAGCAGCTGCCGGTTTGGCATCCTGTACTGCACAAAGCCCGAAAGCGAACCTCAAAACAGACGTTGACTCATTATCTTACGCCATCGGTATGGCACGTACCGAAGGTCTGGATCAATATCTCGCACAGCAGGGTATCGATTCTACTCAAATGACAGACTTCCTGAAAGGTTTCAACGAAGGTGCAAGCAAAATCGACAAGAAAGACGTTGCTTACATGGCAGGTCTGCAAATCGGACAGATGGTAAGCAAACAATGGGTAGAAGGCTTCAACCAACAGATTTTCGGTGGAGACTCTACACAAACCATCAGCCGTGAAAACCTGTTGGCAGGTTTCGTTGCCGGAGTTGTAGGCAAAGGCATCATGACCAAAGAAGAAGCTCAGACTTTCATGCAGACCCAGATGGATGCAGTAAAGGCTAAAGCCATGGAAAAGAAATACGCCGACAACAAAGCTGCCGGTGAAAAGTTCCTTGCTGAAAACAAGACCAAAGAAGGTGTTGTAACCACTCCGAGCGGTCTGCAATATAAAATTATCACCAAAGGAACCGGTGAAATCCCCGCTGATAGCAGCAAAGTAAAAGTAAACTACAAAGGTACGCTGATTGACGGAACCGAATTCGACAGCTCTTACAAGCGTAAAGAACCTGCTACGTTCCGTGCCAACCAAGTTATCAAAGGCTGGACAGAAGCCCTCACTATGATGCCTGTAGGTTCTAAGTGGGAACTTTACATCCCGCAAGAACTGGCTTACGGCGCAAGAGAAACCGGCGGCCCAATCAAACCGTTCTCTACTCTGATTTTTGAAGTGGAACTGGTAGGTATCGAAAAATAAAACGATCATGCCATAAAAGCGATAGGGCGGTGAAGCGACGATACTTCACCGCCCTATTCCATTATCCCCCTACCACTTTATCACCTTGCCATCCATTATCACTTTATCACCTTATTACCCTATCACTTTATCGTATTATCACATTTTATTCATTTTTTTCGCTCCATTCTATAGATAAATTAAAATAAAGTCCTATATTTGCTTACTATTTGATAACAACAAGAACTTTACTTATTTACTATTATGGAAAAAATAGACAATCTTGACCGGCAGATTCTGGAAATCATTTCCCAAAATGCCCGTATCCCTTTCAAGGACGTAGCTGCTGAATGTGGCGTGTCACGTGCTGCCATCCATCAACGTGTACAGCGCCTGATTGACCTTGGCGTTATTGTTGGCTCAGGCTATCATGTAAATCCCAAGTCCCTTGGATACAGAACCTGCACTTACGTAGGAATCAAGCTGGAAAAGGGCTCCATGTATAAGACGGTAGTTGCCGAGCTGGGCAAGATTCCCGAAATCGTAGAATGCCACTTCACCACTGGTCCGTACACCATGCTGACCAAGGTATATGCCCGCGACAACGAGCATCTGATGGATTTGCTGAACAACAAGATGCAGGAGATTCCTGGCGTAACCGCTACCGAGACCTTGATTTCCCTGGAACAGAGCATCAAGAAGGAGATTCCTATTTGCCCCGAGAAATAACGAACAACAATGGATTTCTTAAACGAATATCATCTGTCGGGCCTTGTCATAGGTATCTGCACATTCCTCATCATCGGCTTGTTTCACCCCATAGTTGTGAAAGCCGAATATTATTGGGGCACCAAGTGCTGGTGGATTTTCCTTTTACTCGGCATCGGCGGCATCATTGCCTCCCTTTATACGGAGAACATCATGATAGCCTCCCTTTTGGGCGTCTTTGCATTTTCCTCGTTCTGGACCATCAAGGAGATATTCGAGCAGGAAGAACGAGTGAAAAAAGGCTGGTTTCCCAAGAATCCAAAACGAACTTATAAGTTCTAAGGACAAAGGTTATAAGGAATTTTATCCAAAAGTCTTGCATATTTCAATAGAAAATGCTACTTTTGTCCCCGCTATCCAAGCAAGGATGCATCGGACTTGTAGCTCAGTTGGTTAGAGCAACAGACTCATAATCTGGAGGTCCCTGGTTCAAGCCCAGGCTGGTCCACAAAGAATTGCCTCATAAACAAGTGTTTATGGGGCTTTTTTATTAGGACTTCTTCTCTTTGGATTTTCGAAATACTGACAAGAAACAGGCTGTTTTGCTTCGTTGTTGACCTATTGTTGACCCCAAAATAAGTACCACAAACAGATAATCTCACCACACAGATAAGCAGACTACAAACTATTCAGAATATCTAAAATGAAAGAATTTACTTATGAACAGATAAGAACAAAGGCTCTTAAACAGGGAGTGAAAGATAATAAGGTTCACATTGGATTGTGGGCTAATCTTAATAACTATCTAAAGACAAGGAGAAAAAAGAATGGAAAGGTTACTACCTATTATATTTCATTGCAGAAGCTATCTTATTAATTTACTAATATTTAAACTGACATGATAATTCATCTACCAACAGGAAAGAAGTTCCACAACAGAAAGGAAGCCAAGATATATTTTAGCACTGCCTACTATTACAAAATGGCACAGCGTAGAGAATCATTAAACATGGGTGAGTTTGCAGAAGAAGCAGTCACTGTAGAAGAAGTTGCAGCAGCTATTGAATTTGTTCCATTGCCTACAACCATCCAAAGACCTGCACCTGTTAAAGAAACACTTGGACAGATGTCATCTCCACAAGCGAGGACTCCACTCCCTT